>Ga0187893_10012562_pt1 | contig 11979 bp, 9 predicted proteins | sample MA1701074metaG_FD_139574 | JGI IMG/M metagenome (GOLD analysis project Ga0187893, IMG submission 139574) | White microbial mat communities from a basaltic lava cave in the Kipuka Kanohina Cave System on the Island of Hawaii, USA - MA170107-4 metaG ... | reverse complement strand
CGCCAACCCACAAGTTTCGAAGCAACAACGGCGACCATCGCCGCCATGCTTTGTCGCCGTGCTCGCCTGGTTCCCAACCAGGCTGCGCGCGGCTTCGCGCCTGACGACGATTTCGCCGTGGTTGCGCATGCTTCGGAGCTTCTTGCGTTGCATCGTTTCGAAACCTGTGGGTCAGCGCACTAGTTCGAAAGCTGCGTGCGCGCGTCGATGTCGAGCCGGCGCTCGCGCAGCGCCGCGTTCGAGCGGCGGAACGCGAGGCCGGGGATCGGCGTCGCCGGCGCCGGCCCCGCCGGCGCGGCGATGCGCGCGAACGTCGCCGCAACCGTGCGCTCGTCGTCGTCGAAGTCGTTGTGGCGCCTGGCCTGCGACGCGCGGTCCGATCCGGCCGGCTCGTTGTTCGGTGCGACGATCAGGTCGGCCCTGCCGCTTTCGAACAGCCGCGCCAGCGTCCGGTCGGCGCGCACGAACTTCTCCATCCCGAGAAGCGGAACGCCGTCGCGCGCGAGCGGGATGCGCGCCGTGTGCTCGAACGCGTTCGACACCAGATAGAGCAGCGACTTGTTGTAGATGTGCGCGCAGTGGTCGTCGCGCTCGGCCGCGTCGGCGAGCGCGAACACGGCGAAGCGCTCGATCGTGCCGGCTTCGATCGCGCGCAGGTAGCTCTCCTTGAACAGGTCGACGGTGCACGCCGGCGCCCACAACGCGCACGTCCGCGCCGCAATGCCGTGTTCGGCCAAGAGCTTCACCAGCGGCGCGAGCAGGATCGACCCGGCGCTGTGGGCGACGAAATGGATCTCGAGGTCCTTGAAGCGCTCTTTCAGCCGCACCACGTGTTCGAGCACGCGGCGCGCGGCGCCGCCGGCGCGGCTCGCCGCCAGCGCGTTCTCCTTCATCTCGTTCCACGCCGCCTTGCCGGTGAGCTGGCGCGCGAGTGGTTCGAGCAGGTCGTCGAGCCGGTCGAGCATGAAGTCCTGCGCCGCGTCGAGCACGCCCTCGGGACGGCGCCTGCGCACCGCGTCCTGCAGCACGTTCGCGATCGTCGTCCAGGTGTCGGTGCGCCAGACGAAGGCGAGCGGCCACACCCGCGCGGCGAGCAGCGGCGGACGGTACTCGGCGAGCCGCTGCACCGCGGCGCGCTCGCTGACGAGCCCGCCGTGGGCGTAAAGAAGCAGCCGCTGGCGCGGCCACTCGCCGATCGCTCGCGGGATGTCGCTCTCGAACACCTGCGCCAGCTCGCGCTCGGTGGTGCCGTAGTCGCCGCCCGGCTCGAGCCTGCCGTCGTTGCCGACGCTGACGACGTGCGGGCGCAAGTCGGCGTACGCGTACGCGACCGACTGTGCCGAGCGCGACGCGTGCGCCTCGGCCGCGCTTGCGGCCTTGCGCAGCGTCACCGGTGCGCCGAGCCGCGCGACCCAGACGTCGCTGCCGTTCTCGAGCCAGTCGTCGTAGCCGATGCGCGCGAATCCGCGCCGGCCCCAGCCGGTGCCCCACGAGTTCTGGATCCACAGGCCCCGCGCGTCGTACGCGACGATCGCGAACGCATGGCCGCCGGTGATCTTCGCCGCTTGCGGGATCGTCCCGTCGGCGCGCACCCGGTCCCAGCCGTCGTGCACCATCGCCGTCGCGTACAGCACGCCGACTTCGGCGATCGCCGCGTGCATCGCGATCAGGTCCTTGTGGTTGACGCGGAAGTACGCGCCGAGCGGACGCAAGCGCGCGTCGGCGCTGCGCCGGTCGGTCAGGCCGCGCGGCGCGGCGCGCCTCTCCTTGTACGGCCATTCGGCGTCCGAACACACGCCGTGCTTGTGCCAACCCTTCATCGCGCCGCGCGCGCTCGACCCCGAGTAGTCCTCGCCCGGCCATTCGTCGTAGCGGCGCGCGAGTTCGTAGAACATGCGCGCCGACACCGGCACCTTGTCGGGAACGACGCGCCGCCTGAGCAGCAGGTAGTTGGCGACCGTCGCCAGCCCGAAGCCGGTGCAAGCGCCCTCCGTGCCCTGGTCGAGCACCGGCACCTCGTGCGCGAGCCAGTCGGCGAGCGGCACCTGCGTCGGCACTTCGATCAGCGCCGGCACGTACAAGCGATCGCGAAAGTCCAAGGTGTCGGGCCGCGCATCCAGGGTGCGCCCCGTCGCCTTCGTCGTCTTCTTCGATGCCATGGCTTACCCCTCCGCGCGCGATTGTGCGCGGGCCGGGCGCCCGTCTCATCGTTCGAAGCGAGGATCGAGGTTCAGCCGCGATAGAGCGGCGCGCTGCAGCTCGCGCAGGTCGCGACGCCGCCGACGCTTCGCTGCAGGTTCGAGCCGCACACGTGGCAGGTCGGCTTGCCTTGCAGCACGTTCGACGGGTGCGCGCTGCGGTACGCGTCGTACGAGCCGAGCTCGCCGCCGGCTTGCGTCGCGCCGCCGGTCGCCGGGGTCGCGGCCGGCAAGCGCGCCGGCTGCGCGGCGTCCCCGCGCTTGCGCTGGCTCCACACGAAGTAGACCACCACCGCGAGCGCGGCGACGAACATGACGGTGTAGATGCTCATGCGAGTGCAACCGATAGCGACGGCCGCTCCAGAATATGCAAAGCGCTGCCGCGCCGCAAGTTGTGCACGCGCGGACATATGTGCGCGCAGGGTGATCGCCCGCTTGCCGATCGCCCCCGCGCTTGCCCCTACAGCCGTGCCAGCTCGGGCACGTTCGCGCCGAACCAGGCCCGCGCGAATCGCGGAACGCCTGCTCGGCCTCTTCCGGCTTGCCTTGGCGCAGCAGCATGGGGCCGAGCGACTGGCGCACCGGGTCGTGCCAGTGCGGCAGCTCCATGCGAGCCAGGCTGTCCTCGATCAGGATCGCGTCTTCGTAGTGGCGCTGCGCCTCGTCGAGCTTGCCGTTCGCCCGGCCCATGCGCGACTGGTCTGCTGTTCGCCCGCGTGCGCCGCGCTCGACGCGTGCAGCGTCACCGCGGCGACCATGGCGAGCTTCGATGCGGGCTTTCGCAGCCTGCTCGAACGCCCGGAGCTCACCCTGCTCGCAACCGAGTGATCCATCAAAGCGCCGATGTTCAATCGAGCGCTTCGATGCCATCATCACGCGCGGCGCGCCACGCGCCGCCTCGCACGCGGTACTCAGAGAAGCGGATGAACGAAGCGGCCTTCAGGCAACGACTCGCGGCCATCCTGGCGGCCGACGCGGCCGGCTACTCGCGGCTGATGGCGGCCGACGAGGCGGGCACGGTCGTCGCCCTCGACGCCGCGCGCGCCTGCTTCCGGTCGGCGATCGAGGCGCAGCGCGGACGCGTCATCGACATGGCGGGCGACTCGGTGCTCGCGCTGTTCGAGACCGCGGCCGGCGCGGTCAGCGCAGCGCTGGCCGTGCAGGGCCAGCTCGCCGCGCAGGCCGCCGAGCTGCCCGAAGAGCGCCGCATGCGCTTTCGCATCGGCGTGCACCTCGGCGACGTGATCGAGAAGCCCGACGGCTCCATCTACGGCGACGGGGTCAACATCGCCGCGCGCCTGCAGGCGCTCGCCGAGGCGGGCGGCGTCACGGTGTCGGACGCGGTGCACGGCGCGGTCAAGAAGCGCATCGCGGCGCGCTTCGACGACCAGGGCGAGCAGCAGGTGAAGAACATCGGCGAGCCGGTGCGCGCGTATCGGGTGCGCGAAGGCGCGGCGAGCGACGCCGATGCGGCGCCGCCCGTCGCCGCGCCGCCGGCGAAGCCGGCGCCGATCGCGCTTTCTCCGGCGGGACGCGAGCGCGCCGCCGACGCGACCCCGTTCATCGGCCGCGCGCGCGAACTCGCGGCGCTCGACGCCGCGCTCGCGCACGCGCGCGAAGGCCGCGGGCGCAGCGTGATGCTTTCCGGCGCGCCCGGCATCGGCAAGACGCGCATCGCGCAGCAGGCAGCGGAGAACGCCGGGGCGCACGGCGTGCTCGCGTTGTGGGGCCGCTGTCCCGAAGAGCCCGGCGCGCCGCCGTACTGGCCTTGGCGGCAATTGCTGCGCCAGCTGCTTGCCAGGCACGACGCCCAGGCGGTCGAAGCGGTGGCCGGCGCTGCGGCGGCGCAGCTCGCGTCGCTCGACCCGACCCTGGCGGCGCGCCTGCCGCCGCACCCGCCGCAGCCCGCGCCGGCCGACGCCGCGCAGGCGCGCTTCGCGCTGTTCGACGCGATCTCGGGCGTCTGGCAGCGCGCCGCCGCGCGCCAACCGCTGCTGCTCGTGCTCGACGACCTGCACTGCGCCGACGTATCGTCGCTGAAGCTGCTCGAGTTCGTCGCCGCCGACGCCGGCGCGAGCCGCCTGCTGCTGCTCGGCACGTACCGCGACGCCGAGGTCACGCGCACGCACCCGCTGTCCGACACGCTCGGCATGCTGGCGCGGCAGGGCGGCACGCAGCGCCTCAAGCTCGCCGGTTTCGCGCAGGAGGAAACCGCGCAGTTCGCGGCGGCAAGCGGTGCGGCGCCGGTGCTCGCCGCCGCGATGCACGAGCGCAGCGAGGGTCACCCGCTGTTCCTGGTCGAGATGACGCGCCTGCTCGACGACACCGGCCGCGCGTGCGCGACGCCGGAGCGGCAGCTCGCCGCGCTGCAGCGCGTGCCGGCGGCGGTCGGCGAAGTGATCGGCTCGCGGCTGAACCGCCTGTCGCCGCTGTGCGGCCACGCGCTCGGCAACGCGGCGGCGATCGGCCGGCGCTTCGACCTCGCGACCCTGGTGCAGTTGCTCGACGAGACGTCGGAGGAACAGTGCCTCAGCGCGCTCGACGAGGCGCGCCGCGCGGCCGTCGTCGAGGCGCTGCCCGAGCCCGGTGCCTTCCAGTTCACCCACGCGCTGGTGCGCGATGCGCTGTACGAGGAGATGCCGGCGCCGCGCCGCGCGCGCCTGCACCAGCGCATCGCGAGCGCGCTCGAAGCGCGGCACGGCGGCGACCCGGGGTGGTTGTCGGCGCTGGCGCACCACTGGCAGGCGGCGCGCTCGGCGGCCGAGCCGGGCAAGGCAGCCGAGTACGCGATCCGCGCTGCGCGCCACGCCGACGAGACATCGGCGTACGAAGAAGCCGCGCGGCTGTACCAACTCGCGTTGCAGTCGATCGATCCGGCACGCGAGGCCGAGCGCTGCGAACTGCTGCTCGCGCTCGGCGAGACGCGCACCTGGACCGGCGAACACGAGCTCGCGCTCGAAGCGTTCAACGAGGCCGCGAAGCTGGCGCGCCGGGTTCCGTCGCCTGTCGGGCTGGCGCGAGCGGCGATCGGCTACGAGAACGTCTATTGGCGCGGCACCAGCGGAGTCAGCCTGGTCGCGATCGCGCTGGTCAAGGAGGCGCTGGCGGCCAACCCCGCCATCGACAGCGAGCAGCGCGCACGGCTGCTCGCGGCGCTGTGCCGGGCCTTGAGCTTTTCCGGGCGCGTCGATGCGGCGGTCGTGATTCACGACCAGGCGGTGCGCATGGCGCGCCGGCTCGGCGACCAGCGTGCGCTGTTCATCGCGTTGAGCTCGATCATCGCCTCGCGCGCGGTGCCCGACCTGTTGCCGCTGCGTCTGGCCGCGGGTCGCGAGGCCACCGTGTTGGCCGAGGGCACCGGTTTTCCCGAGTGGGCGTTCGGCTTCACCACCGGCTGGTTCGTGAGCGACCTGATGGAGGCGGGCGACATCGGCGGCGCCGCGCGCGCCGCGGACTTCGGCGCCGATACGCCCGCGCTCGTTCGGCAACCGTACCTCAGGATCATCGTGCTCACCTGCCGCACGCTCGTCGCTCTGCACACCGGGCGCTTCGCCGAAGCCGAGCAGATGGCCCTCGAGGCGATGCGGGTCGCCGCGCGCTACGGCCAGCCCAACGGGTCGGTCGCGGTGCAGATGTTCAGCCTGCGCCGCGAACAGGGACGGCTGGCGGAGCTGGCACCGGTGCTCGAGCAGTTCCAGCGCGACGTATCGGAACGCGCGACGTGGCAGCCGGGCTACACCGTGCTGTGCTGCGAACTCGGCCGCCACGAGCAGGCGCAGGCAGCGTTCGAGCGGCTCGCCGGCAATCGCTTCGAGATCAGCCAGGTCGGCGTGGAAGGCATCGTCGCCGGAAGCCTCGTCTATCTGGCCGAAGCGTGCGCCTGGCTCGGCGACGCGGCGCGCGCCGCGACGCTGTACGAGAAGCTGAAGGATCGCTCGGGGCTCGGCATCGTGTTCGGCGCCAACGTGGTCAGCTTCGGCAGCGCCGACAGGCCGCTCGGCATGCTCGCTGCGACGATGCAGCGCTGGGACGACGCGGAGGCGCATTACCAGCGCGCGATCGCGCACGACGAGAAGAGCGGCGGCCGGCCGTGGGCCGCGCATTCGCGCCACGAGTACGCCTCGATGCTGCTCGAGCGCAGGCGCTCGGGCGACGCCGAGCGCGCGAACGCGCTGCTCGATCAAGCGCTCGCGACCGCGCGCGAGCTCGGCATGGCCAGGCTCGAAGCACGCGCGACCGCGCTACGCCAGGCGGCGACCGCGCGCGAGAGCTACCCGGCGGGCCTGAGCGCGCGCGAGGTGCAGGTGCTGTGCATGGTCGCCGAAGGCAAGACCAACCAGGAGATCGCGAACGCGCTGTTCCGCAGCGTCAACACGGTCGCCAACCACGTGCGCAACATCCTCGCCAAGATCGCCTGCGCGAACCGCACCGAAGCGGCGGCGTTCGCGGTGCGGCACGGGCTGGTGAAGCGGCGATAGAGACGATCGCCTTGGTTTTCGGACGTTTTCGACCGACAATGCCTGCGTGACCGGCAACGAGTTCATGCGCAAGTTGAAGCGGCTGGGTCGGTCTCGCGGGGTAGCGGTGGTGCTGAGCGCGGCGCGCGGCAAGGGCAGTCACCAGACCCTGTACTACGGAACTGCGTTCACGATCGTGCGCAATTTGAAGGACGAGTTGAAGACCGGCACTTTGCATGCGATGTGCAAGCAGCTCGGCATCGACCCGGCCGATCTTTTCAGGATCACGCAATGAAGCGCTTTCGCTATCCCGTACTGTTGACGCCGGCCGATGAAGGCGGCTTCGTCGTCACCTCACGCGACTTGTCCGCGCTCGTCACGCAGGGCGACGATGAACCGGACGCGCTGGCGCAGGCAGCCGATGCCATGGACGAAGTACTCGCCACTTATATGCTCGCCGGGCTCGACTTTCCGGAGCCGAGCCGACCGCGGCGCCGCGAACACCTCGTCTCGCCTCCCGCTGAGACGGCTGCCAAGGCAGCCCTCTATGTCGCGATGCGCGAAGCCGGTGTCAGCAAGACCGAGTTGGCGCGCCAGCTCGGAGTCGACGAGAAGGAAGTGCGCCGTATGCTCGATCCGCACTACGGCTCGAAGTTGCCGCGCATTTCCGAAGCGATTCGCTTGCTGGGTCAACGGCTCGTGATCGGCCTCGAAGCGGAGTAGGGCCTTACGCGGCGCGTCAGGCGAACGCTTCGGGCCGCAGCTCGCTCACCTCGGTGATCACGTCGGCCGGGATGTTGGCGCGGCGCGCCGCCTCGCGGATCGCCTCCGGGCTCGATGCTTCGTACAGGCAGTAGGTCTTGCGCTTGTCGGCCGACAGGAACGAGAACAACCAGTGCACCCCCACGTCGGTGTTGATGCGCCGGACGCCGGCTGCCGCCTCGGGGGTGACTTCGAGCTGCTCGGCAAAGTTGCGTTCGATCACGTACAGCGGCATGGCGCGCTCCTTCGGTTGGGGTCGGGCCATTCTGCGGCGGCGGGCGCGGCGGCGCACTAGTCAGGTCTGATCATTCTGCGGCCGGCGGCGCAAATGGCCTGCCCGGTCGATGCGCCGGCTGCCTTGGCCGTCTAGATTTCCTGCCACGGCGTCGGATCGGGCGCCGGGATCATCAATCCGATGGATGACTTCGCCGGCCAGACGCGCATCATCGCGCAGAGCCGGCGAGACAAGGAGAACGGCAAATGACCAGCAAGGAAGCGATCGCCGCACTGCGCGCGCAACTGCGCGGCGAACTGATCGACCCCGAGCACCCCGGCTACGACGAGGCGCGCAGGGTCTACAACGCCATGATCGACCGCTACCCGCGGCTCATCGCGCGCTGCGCGAACGTGGCCGACGTGATCGCGTCGGTCAACTTCGCGCGCGAGAACGAGCTGCTGCTCGCGGTGCGCTCGGGCGGCCACAACGGCGGCGGCCTCGGCACCTGCGACAACGGGCTCGTGATCGACCTGTCGCGCATGAAGGGCATTCGCGTCGATGCGACGGCGCGCAGCGTGCGCGTCGAGGGCGGCTGCACCTGGGGTGACGTCGACCATGCGACGCACGCGTTCGGGCTCGCGTGCCCGAGCGGCATCATCTCGACCACCGGAGTCGGCGGGCTGAGCCTGGGCGGCGGCACCGGCTACCTGTCGCGTCGCTTCGGGCTGACGATCGACAGCCTGCTCGGCGCCGACATGGTGCTCGCCGACGGCAGCCTCGTCACGGTCGGCCCCGACGAGAACGCCGACCTGTACTGGGCGATCCGCGGCGGCGGCGGCAACTTCGGCGTCGTCACGTCGTTCCTGTTCCGGCTGCACCCGGTCAAGACCGTGATCGCCGGGCCGACCGTGTGGCCGATCGAAAGGACGGCCGACGTGCTGCGCTGGTACCGCGAGTTCCTGCCCGCGCAGCCGCGCGAGATGTACGGCTTCTTCACCTTGTTCGAGATCCCGCCAATCCCGCTCTTTCCCGACGCGCTGCACGGCAACAAGATGTGCGGCGTCGTCTGGTGCTACAGCGGCCCGCGCGAGAAGGCCGAAGCAGCCTTCGCTCCGGTGCGCGCGTTCGGTCCGCCGGCGCACCACGTGACCCTGGAGTTGCCGTATCCGGCGCTGCAGAGCTTCTTCGACCCGCTCTATCCGACCGGCCACCAGTGGTACTGGCGCGGCGACTTCGTCGACGAGCTGAGCGACCAGGCGATCGCGCAGCACGCGCTGCACGGCCAAGTGCCGACGCCGCAGTCGACGATGCACCTCTACCCGATCGACGGCGCCGTGCACGACGTGCCTCCGGGCGACACGCCGTTCAGCTACCGCAAGTCGAAGTGGTCGCAGGTGATCGTCGGCGTCGATCCCGACCCGGCGAAGAAGGCGCTCGTCGCCGACTGGTGCAAGCGCTACCACGACGCGCTCCATCCGCACGGCGCGGGCGGCGCCTACGTCAACTTCATGATGGACGAGGGACAGGAACGGGTGCAGGCGACCTACCGCGACAGCTACCAGCGCCTGGTCGCGATCAAGCGCAACGTCGACCCGGACAACCTGTTCCGCGTCAATCAGAACATCCGGCCGTAGCGGCCGCTTTTCGAGAGGAGACGAGCATGAAGATGCGTATCGATCGATCCGTATGGGCTATCGCCGCGGCGGCCTGGCTCGCGCCCGGCGCATTCGCGCACGACGAACAGCCGAAGGGCAAGCCGCCCGAGCAGCTCGGCGAGGTGGACTTCCCCGTCTCGTGCAACGCCGCGGCTCAGAAGGAGTTCAACCGCGCGATGGCGCTGTTCCACTCGTTCTGGTTCGACCCGGCGAAGCGCTCGTTCGCCAAGGTGCTCGAGCACGATCCGGCGTGCGGCATGGCGCACTGGGGCACCTCGATCATGTCGATGGGCAACCCGTTCGCCTGGGCGGCGAACCCGAACGCGTCGAAGCTCGGTGCACCGGCGGCCGAGCAGGCGCAGCAGGCGGGTGCTGCGAGCGAGCGCGAGCGCGACTACATCGCAGCGCTCGGCGCCTTCTTCAAGGACTGGCAGACGGTCGAGTTCCGCCCGCGCGCGGTCGCCTTCGAGAAGGCGATGGAGCAGGTGGCCGCGAAGCACACGAACGACACCGAAGCGCAGATCCTCTACGCGCTGGCGCTCAACATCACCGCGCAGGCGAGCGACAAGACGTTTGCCAACCAGCTCAAGGCGGCGCGCATCCTCGAGCCGCTGTTCAAGCGGCATCCGAAGCACCCCGGCGTCGCGCACTACCTGATCCACACCTACGACTACGCCGAGCTGGCCGAGAAGGGGCTCGAATCGGCCAACGCCTACGGTGCGATCGCGCCGTCGGTGCCGCACGCGCTGCACATGCCGTCGCACATCTACTCGCGCGTCGGCAAGTGGCGCGAGATGGTCGACGGCAACCGCGCGTCGTACAACGCGGCGAAGGCCGAGCTGAAGGACGCGACGCTCGGCGTCGGCGCGTACGACGCGCTGCACGCGATGGACTACATGGTGTTCGGCATGCTGCAGCAGGGGCAGGACAAGGCGGCGAAGGCGCTCGTCGACGAGGCGGCGCAGATCAGCAAGGTGAACGTCGAGAACTTCCCGGCCGCGTACGCGTTCGCGGCGATGCCCTCGCGCTACGCGCTCGAACGCGGCGACTGGGCGCAGGCAGCCGCGCTCCGGTTGCAGCCGGCCGAGCTGGCGTGGCAGAAGTTTCCGCACGCCGAGGCGATCCTCGTCTTCGCGCGCGGGCTCGGCGCGGCGCGCAACGGCTCGATCGGCGCGGCCAAGAACGACGTGGCGCGGCTCGCGGCGTTGAAGGAGACGATGGTCGCCGGCAAGAACACCTATTGGGCCGGACAGACCGAGTTCCAGATCGCGACCGTCAACGCGTGGATCGCGCTCGCCGAGCAGCGCGGCGACGAAGCGCTCGCGCTGATGCGCGCGGCGACCGAGGCCGAGGAAGCGAGCGACAAGCACCCGGTGACGCCGGGCAACGTCGTGCCGTCGCGCGAGCTGCTGGGCGAGATGCTGCTCGAGCTGAAGCAGCCGGCCGCAGCGCTCGCCGAGTTCGACAAGTCGCTGAAGCGCGACCCGAACCGCCTGCGCGGCCTGTACGGCGCGGCGCGCGCGGCCGAAGCCGCCGGCGACCGTGTCGCACTACAGGCGCACCGCGCGAAGCTGAAGGCGCTGACCGCGGCGCGCGACACCGAGCGCCCCGAGCTGGCACGCGTGGCGGCGAAGTAGCTTGCGCCCTCCCCTCTCCCTTCCCGGGAGAGGGAGGGCCCGGCGCGCAGTTCTGGTAGAACCGCGCCATGACACAGCACATCGGCATCGTCGCCTGCTCGGCCGAAGGCGCGGCGCTCTGCTACACGACGATCTGCACCGAAGGCGCGCAAGTGCTCGGGCCGCACGCGCATCCCGAGGTCTCGATGCACACGCACTCGCTGGCGCAGTACATGGCGCGCATCTACCGCGACGACTGGCAGGGCGTCGGTGAGCTGATGCTTGCATCGGCGAGCAAGCTGGCACGCATCGGCGTCGATTTCCTGATCTGCCCCGACAACACGATCCACCAGGCGATGGCCCACGTCGAGCCGCGCTCGACGCGCCCCTGGCTGCACATCGCCGACGTCGTCGCGGCCGAAGCGATGCGCCGCGGATGGCGGCGCCTCGGCCTGCTCGGCACGCGCTGGCTCGTCGAGAGCGACGTCTATCCGAAGCGGCTCGCCGTGCGCGGCGTCGCGCACGCACTGCCGGAGCCCGAAGAACGCGATGAGATCAACCGCATCATCGTCGACGAGCTGGTCTACGGCGTGTTCAAGCCGGAGGGCATCGCCTACCACCAGCGCGTCATCGAGCGGCTGAAAGCCGGCGGCTGCGACGCCGTCGTACTCGGCTGCACCGAGACTCCGCTGATCATTGGCGATGCGAACTCCGCGCTGCCGGTGCTCGATTCGACGCGGCTGCTCGCGCGCGCCGCGCTGCGGCGCGCCGTGCAGGGCTGAAGGGGCCCTCGCGCCGAGGCGCCAAAGGGCAAGCCGCCCGGCGAACGAGGCACACATCGGTCAGCCACGCGTTAGCCACTTGTCTGCGCGCGACCAGACTTGCGCTTGGCGGGGTGACTCGCGAGCCACTCCTTGAGCGCCGCGTTCATGCGCGTTTGCCAGCCCGGGCGCAAGCGCGCAGCGATCCCGTCTTGAAACGCGGCCGTTCGATGGGGACGATGGTGTCCACCAAAGCGAGCAGGTGGACACCATGCAAGACTCCAAGCGCGCGCCCCGGCGGCGCCATACCGCT
>Ga0187893_10012560_pt1 | contig 11980 bp, 8 predicted proteins | sample MA1701074metaG_FD_139574 | JGI IMG/M metagenome (GOLD analysis project Ga0187893, IMG submission 139574) | White microbial mat communities from a basaltic lava cave in the Kipuka Kanohina Cave System on the Island of Hawaii, USA - MA170107-4 metaG ... | reverse complement strand
AGCTCCTCGTAGTGGTCGAACTCCATGGTGAAGGCGCCCCGACCGCTGGTCATCGAGCGCAGATCAGGCGAGTAGCGCAGCACCTCCGACATCGGCACCAGGGCGCGGATGACCTGTGAGCCGACTTTCGGGTCGACGCCGAGCACCTTGCCGCGGCGGCTGTTCAGATCGCCGATCACGTCGCCCATGCTCTCGTCCGGCACGGCGATCTCGAGCACCATGATCGGCTCGAGCAGGATCGGCTTGGCCTGCGCCAGCGCGGTCTTGAAGCCCATCGACGCGGCGATCTTGAAGGCCATTTCCGAGGAGTCGACGCTGTGGTGCGAGCCGTCGTAGAGGCGCACGCGCACGTCGACGATCTCGTAGCCGGCGAGAATGCCCTCGTGCAGCGCCTCCCGCACCCCCTTCTCGACCGCCGGGATGAACTGCCGCGGGATCACGCCACCGACGATGTCGTCGACGAACTCGAAGCCGCTGCCGCGCGGCAGCGCCGACACCTCGAGGTAGGTGTCGCCGAACTGGCCGCGGCCGCCGGTCTGCTTCTTCAGACGTCCCTGCGCCTTGGACGAGCCCTTGATGGTCTCCTTGTACGGCACCTTCGGCGCCTTCAGCTCGACGTCGACGCCGAACTTGCGTTTCAGCTTCTCGACCACGACCTCGATGTGCAGCTGGCCGACGCCGGACAGGATGATCTCCTTGGTCTGGGCGTCGCGCTGCAGCTTGAGCGTGGGGTCTTCCTCCGCCAGCTTGTGCAGGGCCTGGATGACCTTCTCCTCGTCGCCCTTGACCTTCGGCTCGATGGCGAAGGAGATCGCCGCCGAAAAGGGCACCAGCCCCGGATAGAGAATCGGGGCCTTCTCGTCCGACAGCGTATCGCCCGCCTCAGTGTCCTTGAGCTTCGCCACCGCGCCGATCTCACCGCTGGTGAGCTTCTCGACCGGCGATTGCTTCTTGCCTTCCAGTCGCAGCAGGTGGCCCATGCGCTCGCGCGAGTCCTTGTTGACGTTCAGCACGGACGAATCGCCCTTGAGCTCGCCGCTCACGACCTGAAAGACCGAGAGCTTGCCGGAGAACGGGTCGACGATGGTCTTGCACACGATGGCGGAGAACGGCGCCGACGGGGTCGGCGCGCGCTCGGCCGGTTCCTTGGTCTTGGGATCCTCGCCCACCGTCGGCGGACGCTCGGTCGGCGACGGGCTGAACTCGACCAGGAAGTCGAGCAGCGGCGCGAGGCCGATGATCTTCGTGCCCGAGCCGCACAGGATCGGCATGAAGCGGCACTCGCGCACCGCCGTGCGCAGGGCCTGCGCGAGCTGCTCGTCGCTCAGCTCGCCGCTCTCGAGATACTGCTCGACCAGCGCATCGTCGGTCTCCGCCGCCGCCTCCATCAGCTGCTCGCGCGCCGCCGTGGCCGCGTCGGCGAGATCGGCCGGGATCGGCTCGTCCTTCACGGCCCCGTCCGCCTGCGCGATCAGCGCGCGCATGCCGATCAGGTCGATCACGCCGCGAAAGCTCTCGGCGCTGCCGATCGGCAGCTGCACTGGCACCGGCTTGCCGCGCAGCACGTCGCGCACGTCCTTGAGCGCGGCCTCGAAGTCGCTGTGCTCGCGGTCCATCTTGGTGACGAAGCCGATGCACGGGAGCGCCAGCTGCTCGGCGCGGCCCCACACGCGCTCGGCTTCGACCTTCGCCCCACCGGCGGTCGGCTCCAGCACGAAGACCGCCGCCGTGCAGGCCCGCATGCAGTTGAGCCCGTCGTTGAGGAAGTTGATGTACCCGGGGGTGTCGACCACCGTGATCTGATGCTTCTTCCACGGCGCGTGGTGGAAGGCGGTGCCGAGACTGAGCTTGCGGCGCGTCTCCTCCGGCTCGAAGTCGAAGGCCGACGAGCCGTCGTCGACGCTGCCGCGGCGGGTCGTCGCCCCGCCGACGAACAGGATGGCATCGGCGAGCGACGTCTTGCCGACGCCGCCCTGACCGACAATGCCGATGTTGCGCACCTGGGTGACCTCTGTTGCCATCTATTCCTCCGTTGCCCGTAGCCCGCTATCCGTTGCCCGTTCTCCGTTGTTCATAGACATACTCAACGGACAACGGGCAACGGACAACAGGCAACCATCATTCCTGGTTTCGCTCGTAAATGATCCGCAGCCCATCGAGCGTCAAGAACTCATCGACCTCCTCGATCGTGCTCGATTCGGCGGCGACCAGCGCGGCCCAGCCGCCGGTGGCGAGCACGCGGGCCTTGACCTTGTTCTCGCGCTGGATGCGCTCGACCAGGCCGTCGACCAGGGCGACGTGCCCGAGAACCACGCCGGACTGCATGGCGTGCACGGTGTTGCGGCCGACCACCGTCTTCGGCGCGATGAGCTCGACCTCGTAGAGCTTGGCGGCGCGGGCAAACAGCGCCTGGCTGGAGATGCCCAGCCCGGGCGCGATGACCCCGCCGACGTACTCGCCGCGCTTGGAGATGTAGTCGAGCACCGTCGGGGTGCCGAAGTCGACGACGATGGTGGTGTCCTTGGTCCGCTCGTAGGCGGCGATGGCGTTGACGATGCGGTCCCCGGCGACCTCCTGCGGCTTGTCGTAGAGGATCGGCATGGCGGTGCGGATGCCCGGGCCGACGATCAGCGGGTCGAGCCCGAGGTGCTTGCGGCAGAGCCCGGTGATCGTGACGTTCATGGTCGGCACGACACAGGCCACGGCGGCGCCGCCGAGGTCGGCCGATTCCGGCCCGCTCAACAGGCTGCGGAACAGCACGCCGTACTCGTCCTCCGTGCGTCCCTCCTCGGTCTGAATACGCCAGTGCTGCAGCAGCGTCTTGCCGTCGTATACGCCGAGGACGGTGTGGGTGTTGCCGACATCGATGACCAAGAGCTTCATCAGTGTGCTCGTCGCGTCGGGACGCGGCGCCGCCGCGGGGGGCGGCCGGCGTTGCGCTCGTAGATCAAGCGCAGGCCGTCGAGGGTGAGGAACTCGTCGACCTCGTCGATGGTCTCGCACTCACCGGCGAGCAGCGGCGCAAGCCCGCCGGTGGCGATCACGCGGGCGCGCACGCCGTGCTCGCGCTGGATGCGGCGGACCAGCCCGTCCGCCGTCGCCACGTGGCCGAGGACGATGCCGGATTGCAGCGCCTGGATCGTCGTCCGGCCGATCGTCTGCGGCGGACGGCGCAATTCGACCGCTGTGAGGCGGGCGGCGCCGGCGAACAACGCCTCGCTGGCGATGCGCACCCCGGGGCAGATGACGCCGCCGGCGTAGGCGCCGTCAGGGGTGACGTACTCGATCTTGGTCGCGGTGCCGAAATCGACCACGATGGCGGCGCCCTTGGTGCGCGCGTGCGCGGCGACGGCGTTGACCAGGCGATCGCTGCCGAGCGTGTGCGGCGTCTCGTACAGCATCGCCAGGCCGGTGCGGATGCCGGGCTCCACCACCACCAGCTCGAGCCCGAGGTGCGCGCGGCAGAGGGCGCGGATGGTCGGGGTCAGCGCCGGCACGACACACGACAGCGCGGCGCCGTGCAGCGCCACGCCGCGCAACAGCTCGCGCACCAGCACGACGTGCTCGTCGACCGTGCGCGCCGGGTTGGTCTCCACCCGCCAGTGCCGGGTGAGCCGCTCGCCCTCGTAGATGCCGAGGACGGTGTTGGTGTTGCCGACGTCGATCGCGAGCAGTGACATCTCTTCAATTCTTCACCACAGAGACACAGAGACACGGAGGCCTCCTCGTAAGAGGGTCTCTCCGTGTCTCTGTGCCTCTGTGGTGAAAATCAGTAGCCATCCAGCACCGTCACATCCCCCGCCACGACCCGGTGCTCCTCCCCGCCCGCGAGGCGCACGCGCAGTGCCCCGTCCTCGGCGATGTCGATCACCGTTCCCTCCACGATGGCTCCCGGTTCTTGAATGCGAATGCGTCGACCGATGAGCGCCGTCAGGCCGCGCCAGGCCGCCGCGATCGGCGCAAACCCGCCGCGGCGCCATTGCTCGTAGCGGAGTTCGAGATTGTTCAGCAAGCGACCGGTGAAGGCGGCCCGGTCGACCAGCGCCCCGCCGGCCAGGCGCAACGACCCTGCTTTCTCGCGCAGCTCTTCCGGAAAGTCGGCGAGCTCGGCGTTCAGGTTGACGCCGATGCCGAGCACGACCACCGCCCCCGCGTCGCTGCCGTCCATCTCCGCCAGGATCCCGACCACCTTGCGCCCGCCGGCGAGGATGTCGTTCGGCCACTTGATCTCCGCGGCGCACCACTCGCGCACGGTCTCGCAGGTCGCCACGCCGGCGAGCAGGCTGATCTCCGCCAAGCGGCTGAGCGGCAGATCGCTGCGCAGCACGACCGACAGATAGAGGTTCTTGCCGGCCGGCGACGCCCAGGCGCGACCCAGCCGGCCGCGCCCGCGGCGCTGCGCGTCGGCGATCACCGCCGTGCCGTGCGCGGCGCCGGCCTTTGCCAGCTCCCGCGCGGTCGTGTTGGTGGAGTCGAGCTCCGCGAAGCTGTGCAGCTCGCGGCCCAGCCAGGCCGTGCGCAGGTGCGGTGCGATCGCGGCGGCGGTGAGGTCAGTCATTCACCACAAAGACACAAAGACACAAAGAAAGACGCCGGAAGCGGTCAAGCAGAACCCCTTTGTGTCTTTGTGTCTTTGTGGTCGATCTTCATGTTCAAATCGATCGTCGGCGCCGAGTGCGTCAGCGCCCCGACGGAGATCATGTCGACGCCGGTCTCGGCGATGGCGCGCACGGTGTCCAGGGTAACGCCACCCGAGGCCTCGACCAGCGCGCGGCCGCCGACGTGGCGCACCGCCGCGGCGACCCGGTCGAGCGGCATGTTGTCGAGCAGCAGGACGTCGGCCCCGGCAGCGAGCGCCTCGTCGACCTGCTCGAGCGTGCCGCACTCGACTTCGATCTTCACCGTGTGAGGCGCACCGCGGCGCGCCGCCGCCACGGCCGCGCTGACACCGCCGGCGGCGGTGAGATGGTTGTCCTTGATCAGGATGCCGTCGTCGAGACCGAGCCGGTGGTTGTGGCCGCCGCCCATGCGCACCGCGTATTTCTCCAGCGCCCGCCAGCCAGGCGTCGTCTTGCGCGTATCGACCACGCGCGCCTTCGTCCCGCCGACCGCGTCGACGTAGCGCCGGGTCAACGTCGCCACCCCGCAGAGGCGCTGCAGGAAGTTGAGCGCCGTCCGCTCGGCGGTCAGCAGGTCGGCGGCACACCCCTCGATGGTGATGAGCGTTGCGCCAGCCGCGAAGGCGTGCCCGTCGGCGACGTGATGGGTGATCGTCTCGCCGCGCGCGCCGAGCGCGGAGAAGACGCGGTCGACCAGCGGCCCGCCGGCGAGGATCCCTTGCTGCTTGGCCGCGACCTTCGCCGTGGTCCGCAGATCGGGCGGCACGGTGAGCTGCGTGGTGAGATCGCCGCGTCCGACGTCCTCCGACAACGCCGCGTCGATGAGCGCGCGCACGGCGGGAAGGTCGAAGACGGTCATAAGAGCCGTTGAGCGTTGAGCGTTGAGCGTTCGGCGTTGCGCCTGTCTTCAACGCTGAACGCTGAACGCTCAACGCTCAACGAGAGACGCGCCGCGCCCATCACCCCTCTCCGAGCTGGGCGATGTGCCGTTCCAGCGTCGCGCGCCGATCCTCCAGCGCGGTGGCGCGCTGGCGTTCCTTCTCCACGATCTCCGGCGGGGCTTTCTCGACGAAGTCCGGCCGGCTCAGCTTCGCGGTGACGCCGGTCAATTCCTTCTCGACCTTGCCGAGATCGCGTCCGAGACGCTCGCGCACCGCCGCCGGATCGACGATGCCTCGCAGTGGAACGAAGAATTCTCCCAGGCCACTGACCATTGCCGACGGCTCGCCTTTCGGGCGTTGCGCGTCCTCGAGCAGCTCGACGGCGCTGACCTTGGCGAGCACCTTGATGAAGTCTTCGACCGCACGCACCGGTTCGCCGGCACCGTTGGCGGCAACGCGTACGGTGAGCGCGGTGCTCGGCGGGATGCCGAGCTCGGCACGGATGTTGCGGATCGCGGTCACGGCTTCGATGAGCTGACCGATGTGCGCTTCGGCGTCGGCATCGCGCCCGCTGTCGCGCATCTGCGGGTACGGCGCGATGACGATCGACGCGGTCGGCCGCTGCATCGGCAGCGCCTGCCAGATCTCCTCGCTGATGAACGGCATGAATGGATGCAGCAGGCGCATGGTCTGATCGAGCACGGTGACCAGCACGCGCCGGGTCGATTCCTTGGCGGCCTCATCGGTCCCGTACAGCGTCGGTTTGATGAGCTCGAGATACCAGTCGCAGAGCTCCCCCCAGATGAACCGGTACAGCGTGGATGCCGCATCATTGAACCGGTATGCCCCCAACGCTGCCCGCGTATCCCCAATCGCCGCCTGCAGCCGCGACAAAATCCACCTATCCGGCAACGTTCCCCCCGTCGCCATCTCCGGCCACGTCCCCGCTGGAGGGCGGCGCGCCGTCGCCGCCGGGAGGGCGGGGTCAAGCGGCAGATTCATCAGCGCAAACCGCGCCGCGTTCCAGATCTTGTTGGCGAAATTGCGCCCGAACTCGGTTTTCTCAACATCGTAGCGGACGTCCTGGCCGACCGGCGCGATCGACACCACCGTGAAGCGCATGGCGTCGGCGCCGTAGCGATCGATCACGTCGAGCGGGTCGGGCGAGTTGCCGAGCGACTTCGACATCTTCCGCCCCTGTCCGTCGCGCACGATGCTGTTCAGGTAGACGTCCTGGAACGGGCAGTCACCCATGAACTCGTAGCCGGCCATGACCATGCGCGCGACCCAGAAGAAGATGATGTCGGCGGCAGTGACCAGCGTGTCGGTCGGATAGAAGCGGCGTAGTGTCGGCGTGTCGTCGGGCCAGCCCATGGTGGAGAACGGCCACAGCCAGGAGCTGAACCAGGTGTCGAGCACGTCGGGGTCCTGGTGGAGCCGCGCGGAGCTGCATTGGGGGCAGAATTGCGGATCGGTGCGCGCGGCGTTCTCGTAGCCGCAGTCGTCGCAGTACCAGACCGGAATCCGATGCCCCCACCAGAGCTGGCGGCTGATGCACCAGTCGCGGATGTTCTCCATCCAGTGCAGGTAGACGCCGGTCCAGCGCTCCGGGATGAGGCGCAGCCGGCCGCTCTTGACCGCGGCGATGGCCGGGACGGCGAGCGGCTGCATCTTCACGAACCACTGCAGGGACAGGTAGGGCTCGACGATGGTGTCGCAGCGGTAGCAGCGGCGCACCGGCACGCGGTACGGCTCGATCTTCTCGAGGAGCGCTTCGCTCTCGAGGTCGGCGACGATGCGCTCGCGCGCGTCGAAGCGGTCGCGGCCGTGATACGGTCCGCCCTCGGCGGTGATCGTGCCGTCGGGCGTCATCATGACCACCGACGGCAGACCGTGACGCTGCGCTGTTTCGAAGTCGTTGGCGTCGTGCGCCGGGGTCACTTTCACCGCGCCGCTGCCGAACTCCTTGTCGACCATCGGGTCGGCGACGACCGGAATCGGCCGGCGCAGCAGCGGCAGGATGACGCGCTTGCCGATCAGCTCGCGATAGCGCTCATCATCGGGATGGACGGCGACGCCGGTGTCGCCGAGCATCGTCTCCGGCCGGGTGGTGGCGACCACCACGCCCGGGCCGCCGTCCTCGGCCGGATAGCGGATATGCCACAGGCTGCCCGGCTCGCCGCCGTCGGTGGTGACCGCCTCTTCGTCCGACAGCGCCGTCTGGCAGCGCACGCACCAGTGGATGATGCGCTGGCCGCGGTAGACGAGCCCCTTCTCGTAGAGCCGCACGAACACCTCGCGTACGGCGCGCGAGAGGCCCTCGTCCATCGTGAAGCGCTCGCGTGACCAATCGCAGGACGCGCCGAGCCGCTTGAGCTGGCGCAGGATGGTGCCGCCGTACTGCTCCTTCCACTCCCACACCCGCGCCACGAACGCGTCGCGCCCGAGGTCGTGGCGCGTCTTGCCTTCCTTGGCGAGCTCCTTTTCGAGCACGTTCTGGGTGGCAATGCCGGCGTGGTCGGTGCCCGGCATCCACAGCGTGTTGCGGCCGTCCATGCGATGGAAGCGCGCCAGGATGTCCTGCAGTGTGTTGTTGAGGATATGCCCCATGTGCAGGATGCCGGTGACGTTCGGCGGCGGGATGACGATCGAGAAGCGCGGCCGCGGGTCGTCGTCGCCGGCGTGGAAGTAACCGGCCGCCAGCCAGGCATCGTACCAGCGCTGCTCGGTCGCCTTCGGGTCGTAAGTCTTCGCCAGCTCGGCCATGGAACGTGCAGTTCTTCTCGCCGATTCGCGCAAGCGCTTCAAGGCTCACCTCGACAATGGTGAGAACCGAGAGACCAGACACTGTGTGCGGCGGGGCTGAACCGCGTACGACGGGCGATTGTTCGGGACGCCGGTGACCGTTCTCGACGCGACGCCGTTTCCGCGGTCGCTGGTCGCAGCCGGTCGATGTGCACGCGCGACCGAATAGCCGCAAGCGGCTCAGCGCCTAACTGGACGGGACTCCGATTACCCGAGCCTTCAGCGAGCCGGCAGACGGCGCGTCCTCAAGGTCGGCCGTATGGAAGCCCTCCGTGAAGGCGCTTGCCGCGTCCCACACCCAGCCGGTTTCGCGACCCTGCCATCCCGGCGATGGGAGCAGCGGCGGCACGGGGAATTTCGAGGCGGAACGTCGAGCCGCGATGGATGACGCTTTCCACCGTGATCGTCCCACCGAGCATCTCGGCGAGCCGCCGGGCGAGATAGAGCCCGAGCCCAATGCCGCCGTGGCGTCGTGTCATCGACGATTCCAGCTGCCGGAACCACTCGAAGATCGTCTCGAGGGCGTCCGCGGGAATGCCGATGCCGGTATCGCGGACGGTGAAGACGGCCGTCCGATCGTCAACCTCGGCGGCGATGTCGACCGTCCCCTCGTCGGTGAACTTGATGGCGTTGCCCACCAGATTCTTCAGGATCACCTTCAGCTTCACGCGGTCCGTGCGCAGGCGGAATCCCGGCGGCAGCCGCGGCCAGTGCACGCTGACGGCCCCCTTGTTCTCCGCGTCGCGCATTTCGTCGCGCAGCTCGCCGAGCAGGTCGGCGAGTTCGACGTCGGCGATATCGAGCACCGCCTTTCCCGATTCGAGCCGGCTGACATCGAGTGTCGCATTCACCAAGCGGAGCAGTTCCTGTGCGGTCTGATCTATGCGGCGCAAGGTATCGACCTGGTCAGCGGTGAGCGGGCCGAACTCGGCGCTGCGCAAGAGATCGTTGTACCCGATGATGATGTTGAGCGGCGTGCGCAGCTCGTGCGACATGGTGCCGACGAAGTCCGACTTGATGCGGTTGGCGCGATCCAGACGCTCGATCAACCGGACGTTCTCCAGCGCAAGCGACGCGAGCGTGGCCAGGCCCGCGGCGATCCGCCGCTGGACCCCTCCGAGCTCCGGAGCATGCCCGCGGAAGCCGGCGGTATGGACCCCGACTACCTCGCCGGCGCACCGCAGGGGAATGCAGATCATCGTGTGGATGCCGTGCCGCAGCGGGAGCTCGATCGAACGGTCGGGCAAATCGGCGAGCTATCTCGTGGGCGACCGAACCCAACGCCTCGAGCACGAACGGACCCAGTGCCTCGCGCGCGAACATCGCCATCACGCCGACGAGTTGCCCCTCGACGATCAGCGGATAGCCGGCAAAGGCCACCATGCCCTCGCGCCGAGCCCACTCGCGATCGCTGACCAGCGGATCGTTCAGCACGTCGTTGGTCAGATGCGGTTGCCGCGAGGCGGCAATGGTCCCGATCTTCAGCGCCCCCACGCGCACCCGGCTGTGGGCGCCGTCGAGGTGCGTATACATTCCGGCGCTGGCTTGGAGTTGGAGAACCGTCCCGTCCGCGTTCAGCGTCCAGATGCGAGCGAACGCCGCGTCGAGGTGCCACACCAGCGCCGCGGCACAGTGGTGGAGCACGACCGCCAACGGCCCGCCGCGCGTCAGCGTGACGCCGATGTCGGCGCCCAATACCGCGAGGCGCGCGCGCTCCGACAGCTCGGCCTCGGACTTTCTGTGCGCGGCGACCTCCGCCTCGAGCTCGGTGGTCCGCGCCGTCAGGTCGAGGTACAGCCGGCCGTTCTCGTAGATGCGCCCGAGCTGCGCGCCGAGGATGCCCAGGATTCGCTCATCGTCTTCGCTGAACGTCTCGAAGCCGATCTTGTCGCTGACACACACCCAGCCATAGCCGGTGGTCAGCGACACGATAGAGGCAGCCAGCAGCGACTGAACCGGGGGGTGTCCGTGCGGGAGGTTGGGAAGCGGATCGGTGCCGCGCGCGCACCAGCGATATGTGCGGGACCGCGTCAACGGGCTGTCCAGGGACTCCGCGACCCGGGGTAATGCGGCAGCGAGGTCGAATCCGCTGGCGAACAATTCGAGTTCGGGCGACATGCGCGGATCCGATCGGCAGACGAGCGCGTAGCGCGCGCCGATGATCTCGCGGGCGGCTCGGGTGAACTCGTGAAAGAGGCGGCGCGGGTTGCGTTCCAGTGCGAGCTGCTGGGCGACCTCGATCAACGCGGTGAGCTTGGTATTGGCGGCTTGCAGCTCGGCGGTCTTCTCGCCCAACTTGTCCGTCACCAGACGGAGATGGTCGCGTTCAAAGCGCTCGGTCGGCGCGGCGGCGCTCGTGGGGGCCGTCGCCAGCGCGGCGTCGACGACGCGCAACACGGTTTCCGGGTCGGCCGGTTTCGGCAGAATGAAGGCCACGCCGCAGGATTCCGCCAGCGCACGAGCCTCTCGATCGGTGTAGTGGGCGGTGGTGAAGATCACGCGCGTCTCGGCGATCGTCGGATCGCCGCGGATCTCCCGCACCAGTTCATAGCCGTCCATCGTCGGCATCAGCACATCGCTGATGATGAGATCCGGCCGTTCCGCACGTGCCACGGCCAAGGCCTCGCGGCCATCACGCGCTTGTACGAGACGGTGCCCGCGATACCCCAGGAGCGTGACCAGAAAATCACGATTCGTTTCCCGATCGTCGACGATCAGGATGGTCGCCGCCCCTCGGCATGCGGCGCGCCCACCGGTGGTATTGGAGCTCTCGGAGCGTGCCCCGCCGCGAAACTCCGTCGTCACGATCGGGCTCCCAGACACTGATTCACGGCCGCGAGCAGGTCCTGCGGCTCGAGCGGTCGGCGCAGGAGCCGATCCGCCCCCAACGCGAGGACGCGAGCGCGATCACCGTCGTCCCAGGGTGATGTCGCGGATCGAGCTGCTCGCCAACGTGCCTTCCTCGGTCTCGAGCGGGCTCAGGCTGATCTCGACGGGAAGCTCCGTCCCATCGCGCCGGCGTCCGTAGAGCTCGAGACCGGCGCCCATCGGGCGGATCTTCGGATCCGCGAAAAATCGGTTGCGATGACCGGGGTGCATGCCGCGAAACCGCTCGGGCACCAGGATCTCGACCGGCCGGCCGAGCAGCTCGGTCCGCGCGTATCCGAAGAGCGTCTCCGTGCGCGAGTTCACCAGCACGATCTCGCCGCTGCGGTTGACGATCACCATCGCGTCCGGGGCAGACTCCAGGAGAGCCCGGAACTTCTGCTCCGCCCGCTTGCGATCGGTGACATCGCGAATGGCGCTCATCACCAGCAGTCCGTCCTCGGTGCGCAGCGGGCTGAGGCTGATCTCGACGGGAAACTCCTCGCCATTCTTGCGCAGCGCGTACAGTTCCAGTGCCGCGCCCATCGGGCGCGCCCGCGGTTGGGTGAGATAGTTCGAGCGGTGTTCGACATGCGAGGCCCGAAAGCGCTCCGGCAGCAGCGTCTCGATCGGCATGCCGCGCAGCTCGGCGCGCGTATAGCCGAACACCATCTCGGCACGACTGCTCACCAACACGATGCGGCCGACGTCGTTGACGATCACGATCGCATCGGGGTCGATTCCAACAGCTCTCCGTAGCGAGCCTCAACGAGCTTCGCGTCGCGCTGGATCTTCAGCTGGGTGACGTCT
>Ga0187893_10012558_pt1 | contig 11980 bp, 8 predicted proteins | sample MA1701074metaG_FD_139574 | JGI IMG/M metagenome (GOLD analysis project Ga0187893, IMG submission 139574) | White microbial mat communities from a basaltic lava cave in the Kipuka Kanohina Cave System on the Island of Hawaii, USA - MA170107-4 metaG ... | reverse complement strand
GAGCAGATACCGGCGATCCCCGCGCACGATCGCCTGCGCGACGAGCATCTCGGTGTACAGCAGCACGCGGGGCGAGAACTGGCGCAGGAAATAGCGGCAGTGCCGGTCCGTCCAGTCCATCATCGGCGCGACGGAGAGGCGGCGGTCGATGGAATCGCGGCTCTTCTCGACGGAAATGCCTATTTTTGTAGCGTTTTCCACTCGTGTCGTTTCTGCGTCATTTCTGCGTATTCCGGGGAGTTTACCGGTTGCTGAGGGGACATAAAGGGGACAAGAATGGCTTGTCCCCTCGGAATCACTCATGCCAACGATCAAAGCACGAAAACAGGCGAACGGGTCTACGCGCTATACGGCGATTGTTCGCATTCGCCGTGGCACGACCGTGCTGCACCAGGAGAGTCGCACATTCACGCTTCGCACGGCGGCGCTGAGCTGGGCCAGACATCGCGAAGTCGCGCTCGAAGAGCCCGCAGCGCTGACTCGCCAACGGCACGGTGCACCCACGCTCGCAGAACTGATCCACTGGTATATCGAGACGTTCGAAACGATTTCGCGCTGGCAGCGCAGCAAGCAAACTCATCTGGAGTTCCTAGAGCGGCATTCGCTAGGCAAGCTCGAGGCCCTCACCCTCACTTCCGCCGATCTCATTCGACACGTGCAATCGCGTCGCGCGGAGGGCGCCGGACCTGCGACCGTGCTCAACGACCTGATCTGGGTCGGCGTCGTTCTCAGGGCGGCCAGGAGCGTCAAAGAGCTTCCTGTGAGGCCCGAGATCGTGCAGCAGGCACGGACCGCCTGTCGCGAGTTGCGTCTGGTAGGCAAGCCCAGGAAGCGCACACGGCGACCGACCAGCGATGAACTCAAGCGGCTGCGCGAACATTTCAGTAGCCGTGATCGACGCGCCACGATTCCCATGCAAGCCATCGTGGACTTCGCCATCGCCTCGGCGCGGCGGGAGACCGAGATCTGCCGCCTCGAATGGCGCGACAACGACACGGCCACACGGACCGGCATGGTCCGGGACGCCAAGCACCCGACTGCCAAGGATGGGAACCACCGTCGGTTCAAGTACACACCCGAGGCCTGGGCGATCGTCACTGCCCAACCCCAGATGAGCGAATACATCTTTCCTTACGACCCGAAGAGCGTCGGGACCGCGTTCACGCGAGCCTGCAAACTGCTCGGCATCCAAGACCTGCGTTTCCACGATTTGCGGCACGAGGCCACGAGCCGCCTGTTCGAACGCGGCTACCAGATCCACGAGGTTGCCCAGTTCACGCTGCACGACTCATGGAACGAGCTCAAGCGCTATACAAATCTGAAACCCGAGAATCTGCGGGACATCGTGCCTACGACAACAGCCGGTGCACACGCGCGACCGCGCAAGGTATCTCGTGCTGCTAGCCCGCCTTCTGGCGACGGGCATCAATCAGCTCAGCGAGATCTGTGGCACTGACGAGCCACGGCGACTTCTGCCCACCCAATCGGAACGACCGGCACGGCAACTGCTTCGCAGGCGCCCGGCGTCGAGCCTCGGCGGAGCTTAGACCGAAGTACTTTGGCGCTACGCGCTCTAGTGGAATGTTGGCCTCGCCGAATTCCGCCAACAGACCGAAGTATGTGCTGTTCACGACGCTAACTCGCAGAGTTGCAGCAATGAGTCTGACACTGCGCCGGTGTTCGAGAGAGTTGAAGAGACCATTTCGCGGACAATTCGATCCAAACCCGCCGCGGAGCGGCTGGCAGGAACCGCACAGCGCCGAGCGCCGTGCGTACCTCGGCACGTTGGAGAACAATCGCCGCGCGCTGCGCTCCAGAGCCCCGAGGCCGTAGGCGCGCCCTGCCTACTTCGATGCGAGTGACCGATACCACTTCCGAACAACCGGCGTGACTGTTGTGTCGTCGTAGCGGAAGCATTCGGCGAGATCGTCGATGGACTGGACTATCCCTTGGAGCACGGGAGCGGAAAGGCTGCTGCCGGAGGCCGTCTCGTAATGACTGACCCAGTTTCCCACGATGGCAGGCACGTGAACCGTATCAATCTGCTGAATCTGCGTTGCGTCGAGCACGAGCGTACCAGCCTTATTGTGCAGGTCCGTTGCCGCCCGAATGGCGTCCAGACAATTCGACACCATGCGCCCCGCGTCCTTGATGGCGAAGTCAATCGGCACCGGGATATTGACCTTCCGGATAACGGTTTGGAGGACAAACTCAAGGTACTGGCGGATAAGCGGCTCGGCTTGGGTCGTCTGCCCAGCCGTCAGCAGTGTCGAAATGGTCGCCTTAAGACGATTGGCATCTTGCGATTGGCTGAGAATGGCGCCCATCGGCGGAGCGCCTTGGAGCCGGTAGTGTTTCCATTCAGTGGACGCTTCCGACGCCAGGCGGTCGAAATACTTTTCTAGCAAGCCGTCGTGGCTGAACAAGATGAACTGGAGCCCGTTCTGGTTCAGGCCAAACTGCAACTGCGTTCGCAACAGTTCCATCAGGGCGAACTGGTGACCGGAATCGAAACTGGAAGTCACGTCGTCCATGACGACAAAGCGCGGTGCGCCGGAGTGTTTCATCGCGGCGGCAAGAAAAACGGAGATTGCCAGAGCGTTCCTGAAGCTCTCGCACAGGAGGGCACGAGCGGAAAGCGCATGCTGGCCGTGAAACTCACTCAGTTGTACATGGAGGTCTTCGCGTCCAGCGTCGCGGCGTAGCTCTGGAACGATGTCTGCTACATTCATGATCCGCCTAAACATGGCTTTGTACTCAGCATCAATCGCCGCAATGCGCGCCTTTGACAATTCCACCTCCGCATCCGCAAAGACCGTGGTAGCTCGGGTGATGAATTGGCGCCACCGTTCACGGATGGCAATGCGAGCGCGGATACTTATCTCTTCCTCTTGCCTCTCCAAATAACCAATGAGGCTCTCCTTGAACTGGCGGCCATATTCGACCTGTTCCGTCAGTTGGACGAGGCTTTGCGGAAGTTCCTTCTCAAGCTGACCTTTTCGCACGCGGAGGCTTGCAAGGTTTTCCGCAAGCTTCGCTTCTAGTGCCGTAAGGCGTGCGACCGCCGCATCGACCTGATCTGCGCTGATAGCCCCAGCAGCTACGTCCCGTTCCAATGCTCCCGAAAGGCGCTGCGCCTCGGGGACTTCAATGGCCGCAAACTTCTCGAGTCTCGCCAATCGCAGAACAAAGGTCGCCGCCCGCCACGTATCGCCAATCTCCTTAATGCTCGTGGCTACGTCACGGTAGTGGTCAAGTTGCGACCGGATATGGTCAGTAATGGGTGTATCAAGCGTCTCAAGGCAAAGCGGGCACTGATTAGGATTTGGCCAAGTCCCGGATGCCATGAATTTGTCCGCCGCTTCATGTAGGCGCTTGAAAAGGTCTCCTCGCGTAGCTGCTAGACGAGTATCGCGGGTAGCAATCAAGGCGTCGATTGTCGTTCGCTCGGCCTCCGCGCTGGCGGCATCGCCACCTCCGACGGCTTCGATGCCTGTAATCGCCGCAATCGTATTTGCCAGTTCCTGGCGCTTCTCGCCTCCTTCAGCTTTGCGGATTGCGTCTTTGACGACTTCAAAATCAACGTCGAGTAGAGACTTGTCCTTGAAATACGGCGTCAGCATTTCTACGCCGGAGAGCGCAGCGAATACTTCGTCCATGCTCTGGGCAAGTCGACCGACATCGCCTAGTGGTTGGCCGGTGACGTGCTGATAGCTATTGCGAAGGATGGAAAGGTGTTCTTGAACAGCGCGTTGCGCCGCGTTGGCTTCGGCAGTAAGACCAGGGAGTCCGAGGTCGCCACTGAGTGCGCGCGTATTTGACGCGGCCTGCAAGGATTGCCTCATGTCCGAATAAGCCGAGAGGCCAAGCAAAGACGAGAAAGCGCGCCCGCGAATGAGCGGGGTGTCATCGATAAAACGGACGAAGGTCCGATAATCCAGGAGGCTGAAATCCTCCGCGAGGGTCGTCAGGAGCGCTTGCGGAGCGGGATGTCCGCTGGGGCTGGTGACGTAGCGCTGTCCTGTCGGCGTGCGTTCGACATGAACAGAAATGGCGGCCGCTCCGTCGTCTGGCGTCAGCTCCAAGTCGATGGTTGCCCGTCCCTTGGAATGAAAGCGGTTGCAATAGTATTGATCTGAATTCTCTTGAGCTGGCAGGTCGACTAGCCTCGGGATTTCACCACGGAACGCATAAGCGAGGGCGTCGAACAAGGAACTCTTGCCGTTTGCGTTGACCGCGAAAACGGAATTCACTGCACCGCTGGCGAACTTCAAGTCAAGCGGATCGCCCTCGTTATTGATTCCGCGAAATCCTTCTACGCGGAGTCGTGTCAGGAAGTAGCGCGACACTAGGTCGTTCCTCCATCCTCTGCGGGCTTGGCTAGGAGGGCGTCAAGAGCCTTGACCACTTCCGCATTGAAGTTTGCACGCGCCGTGCTATTCGACTGGCCTTGCCGCACGATAGCCGCCAGACTGTCCTTGTTCGCGGCGAGGATCGCGGCCATTTCCGTGTCGATGGCCTGCGCCTCGATGATGAACGCTGCCCAGTTCTTATCGAAAGTCTTGCTGTCGTCAAAGCGAAACGCTGGCATTGCTTTCACGCTCCATGTGGTTCATAGCTCCCCCTTAAACGCCTTGTCGAGAATGGCCGGGAGCATCGCATCAAGTTCCTCGATGGTCTGATCCTGTAGCTTCTGAATTGGATCGAGTGACGAGAACATGGCAATGGCACGTCTTTGCTCCGACAGGGATGGCATTGAGAACTCAAGCTGTAAGAACCGCTCTGGTCTCGTGCGTTCCCTCCGAGCACCTACACCGCGCGTTGCCTCCTTGAGGCGGCCCCAAAAGAATTCAGTTGGAACTACTGCGGCAAGGTAATCAGGTAAGCAACGATCCACCTTGCAACGAAAGGTTCGGTACTCTGGGGAAACAAACCGGCCCTCTAGCGGGCTGGGCGTCATGGCGACAGCTCCTTCCCAGCCCTTCACTTGGCTCATCACGAGAGCGCCCGAGTAGAGCCGATTAAAAGCGCGGTAGGTTGTTTCTCCGCCGTGGACGGGAGGCTTTGGAAATAGGCCACCGCCAAAGCCCCTTACACCGACTTGAGGGTAAGGAACGCCTTGCTGGACCGGAACGGAGTCCTCGTCAAGTTCCAGGTACGTAGAGAGTGGTTCTGGCGTAGTGATAGCAAGGGCGCTGTGGGTAGACGCAACGAACGCATCGGTTGCCAGCCTGGACAGGCCGCGCAGACTCCGCGCCTCTTCCACCTTCGCGGCCAGCTCGTCGATGCGTGCGACAATGCGAAGCTGCTCGTGAAGCGGCGGGAGCGGGACTTCGTACCCGAGCACGTCCGCCGGGCGTATGGCCGCATAGTTCGTTGACCCCTGCGCTTCCACCTGTTGGCGAAAGGTTGGTGTCTTGATAAACCATTCGAGAAATCTGTTGTCGATACGGTCAGAGTTGTGACCGAAGAGGAAGTAGTGGCTGCTGACGACGGAACCATCAAGATCGTCCGGGACAATACCAAAGCCGCCAAACTTGGCATCAATCTCGGCGACAAGGAGCTCGCCCGCACGGGCGACTTGCTGCTTCTTGGTCTTGATTAGTGCGCCGAGCACTGCATCGCGCAGAACAATGCCCTGCGCATGGAGCTGGACGCGGGGACGGCGGTAGGTTTCGAGGTCATCGATGGTGATGAACTCCTTTCGATGACTAACAACCTCACCGAGCGGTACTGTCGGCCACACCGCACTCACGCGCTTGCCCCCAGCGCCGCCTTGATCTCCTGCATCAGCTCGGCGATGCGAAGCTCCTTCTTGAGGATGTCAGCGGCGAGCTGCTCCGGCGGTAGGTGTTCGAAATCCACTTTGCCGCGCGGGTTCTTACGGTCGAGATTGCAGTTCGCGTCAAGAAGCTCTTTGGCCGAGACCTTCCAAGCCTGGTCGTTCTCCTTGCGCTTGCTCCACCACGCCATGCAGTCCCTAAACTCGTCGAACTGCAAGGGCTGGGTCTTGGTGTAGTTCTTGCGGCCTTCCGGCAACGGCTGCTCGTAGTACCAAACCTGCTTCGTCGGGCCGGAGCGGTCGAAGAACAGGATATTCGTCGGGATGCTCGTGTACGGCGCAAAGACGCCGTTCGGCAGCCGCACGATGGTATGAAGGTTGAAGTCCTTGAAAAGTTCTTCCTTGATGCGGGCGCAGACGCCATCGCCGAACAGCGTACCGTTCGGCACGACGACTGCCGCACGGGCCGGACGCCCCGTTGAAGTCGGCTGGCGCTTGAGCTTGCGCATGATGAGTTGCAAGAACAGCAGCGCCGTCTCGGCGGTCTGGCGGTCGTCCGGGAAATTGCCCTGGATGCCTTTCTCTTCCTCCCCGCCGAAGGGCGGATTGGTGAGGATCACGTCCACGCGCTCCTTCTCGCCAATTTCGGAGAGCTTGAAACGGAGCGCGTTGCCGGGATCTATCTGCGGAGCGTCGAGCCCGTGGAGAAGCAGATTCATCTGGCAGAGAAGATACGGGAGCGACTTCGGCTCGTATCCCGTAATGGTCTTGGTCTGAAGCTTTTTGCGGTCGGCAACTGTCTTGACCTGTTTCTCAAGGTAGCTGAACGCCTCCACCAGAAAGCCGCCCGTCCCGCTGGCGGGATCCAAGACGGACTCGCCAAGGCCCGGGTCCGTCACTTCCACCATGAAGCGCACGACGGCGCGGGGCGTGTAGAACTCGCCAGAGTCGCCTGCCGCGTCGCGCATTTCGTGAAGCATGGACTCGTACAGCGCCCCGAGCGTGTGCAACTCGTCCGACGACGTGAAGTGAATCCCGCCGACCTTGTTCACGATGTCGCGGAGCAAGTAACCGCTCTTCATGCGGTTATCGACGCCCTTGAACACAGTGGCAATCACGTCGCGCCGGTTGTCGCCGTTGGAACTGGAAAGCCCGCGTAGGTAAGCGAACAGACCCGAGCCCTTCTTGCCGTCGGCACGGACGGCTTCATCGTTGTTGATGAAGGCGAGAAGCTCATTGCCGGTGATGCCTTGGGGGTCCGCCGCCCAATCACGCCAGCGATAGGGCTTGTCGATGGCAGGCTTGAACTTCTCGCCCGTGAGTTTTGCCTCTTCCTCGCGCTGTTGCTCAAGGTCGTCGAGGAACTTGAGAAACATGATCCATGTCAGGAGCGGGAGTCGATCAAGGTCGCCATTCAGCCCCTTGTCCTTGCGCATGATGTCTCGGGCGCTCTTCAGGAGGCCCCCGAGCATCTGTGAAGTCGTCATCGGTGCGGCTTCTTTGCCGCTGTTCTTCTTAGCTTTGGCCATACAGGAGTCCTTGCAGGTCGTTTACGGCTTGCCGAAGATTCTCTGGGCCGCCGAATAGTTTGATGATTTCGGCAGGCTGGCCGTGGGTTGAAATGGGCGGAACTCGTAACACGTCCGGCAGGACGAACTGCGCGTCCCCATGCTCCGCATACTTTTCGAGAAGCTCGTCGAGTATCTGACGCGCCTCCGGTGAGAACTTCTCGAAATAGTCCTTGCGCTCGGACTTGAGCCGTTGCGCGCGCTCGCGCCGCGTGCGAAGCGGCGCATTGAAGGCGAGATGGCATAGCAAATCGAACGGATCGGCGTCTGACTGCCCGGTATGTTCGGCCAGCACCGCGAAGTCTATGCCGCGCTCGGCAAGTGCCGCGATGATCTCCGCTCTCTGCCCGGCGTCCGTCCAACGTCGGCGCAAGTCGGCGGAGGTGGGGGCCAACGAGCGGACACTCTCTGCCGCATATTCGGTGTAGCGGACAACTCGAAGCTGGCGTCCGTTGGGATCAAGTTCATGGACGAGATGGGCAACAATCTCGACCTGGCCTCCATCAAAGTAAAACTTGCGCGGCGTCTCATCGCCTGTCGGCTCGATGATTCCGGCCGGTTCATAGCCCCCTGGCTCTTCTGCAACCTTGAAGACCGTGTCCGTTGCCGCCGTCGCATTGCCCTCGGCATCCACCTGATCTTCGGTCACGAGAACAGGATCGCCGTCGAAGTCCGGGTCGGCGAACATGCGCGTCGCCGACCCGGTGTAGTCGAGAATGCTGAACCAGAGCTTGCCGTAGTCGTCACGGAGACGCGTACCGCGCCCGATGATCTGCTTAAACTCGCTCATGGAGCCAACGACGCGGGCAAGGACGACGTTCTTGCAAGTCGGCGCATCCACGCCGGTCGTCAGGAGCTGCGACGAGGTCAGGATAACCGGTGTCTTCTTCTCAAGGTCCTGGAAGTTCGACAGATGGCCGCGCCCGATGGCGCCTTCATCCGCCGTGACGCGGCAGACATAGTCGGGATACTGGGTCACAAGGTCGGCGTTGAGATTGACCAACGCTTCCCGCATTTCGGAGGCGTGTTCCTGGTCCACGCAAAAGACGATGGTCTTGGCGAAGCGATCGGAAGACTTTAGAAAGTCCGTCAGGTGGCGCGCGATGGCTTGTGTCCTGGCGCGCAAAGCGATTACGCGCTCGAAGTCCTTGGTCTGGTATTCGTCGTCGGGAATGGCGCGTCCGTAGCGGTCGAGATCGCTTCGGCTCGGCCTCCATCCTGCCGCGTCCCACTGCGTCACGATGCGATGTACGCGGTACGGGGCAAGGAAGCCGTCGTCGATACCCTGCCGAAGGCTGTATTCGTAGAGGGGATTGCCGAAATACAGGTAAGTGTCACGACTCTCTTCGCGCAGGGGCGTTGCCGTCATGCCAAGCTGATAGGCGGGCTTGAAGTGCTCGAGGATTACGCGCCACGAGCTGTCATCACGGGCGCTTCCACGGTGGCACTCGTCCACGATGACGAGGTCGAAGAAGTCGGGCGGATAGTCCCGGAAAAGTCCCTCGCGCCGCTCATCCTCGGCGAGTGCCTGATAGATCGCGAAATACATTTCGCGGCTCTTGATGATTTCGCCGGACTCGATCTTGTGGCGCGCATCGCCGAAGGGACTGAAGTCCTTGTCCTTCGGGTCGTCGATCAGGATATTGCGGTCGGCAAGAAACAGGATGCGAGGCTTGCGGTACTCCCCGGTCGCATTCCAGCGGCTCGACCAGAGCTTCCAGCAAATCTGGAAGGCCACAGTTGTCTTGCCCGTGCCCGTCGCCATGGTCAGGAGCAGGCGGCGCTTCCCCGCAAGAATCGCCTCGACGGTGCGATTAATAGCGATGTCCTGGTAGTAGCGCGGTGTCTTGCCGCCAACCGTGTTGTAAGGCGCAAGTAAATGATCGATCTGTTCAGGGGCCTTGAGTCGGCTTCCTGCCTGATATCGCTGCCAGAGATCTTCGGGTTTGGGAAAGTCGGCGATGCGAACTTCCGTGCCCTTGAAGTAGTCGATCTCGATAATTTCCCTGCCGTTGGTTGCGTAAGCGAATTTCAGGCCCAGCATTTCGGCGTAGGTGCGCGCTTGCTGAACGGCATCTGTGGCGACCTTGTACCTGGCCTTGGCCTCGACTACAGCGAGCGGAAAGTCGCGCGTGTAGCGCAGGAGGTAGTCGACCCGCTTCGGAGGCTTGCGGACAAAGCCCTTCCCGACGGGAATGACGCGCCCATCGGTAATGGTCCGCTGCTCGGCGATGGAACGCGGATCATTGTCCCACCCCGCCGCCTGGAGCTTGGGCACCACGAACTTGCGACATGTGTCGGCTTCGGTGTTGCTCATCCCACTCCCTTTCCCTTTGTTCTCTTGCCGCCGCCCACCGACATTCGTCACGACTTCCTCACCCACTTGGCCGAGCGTCCCTTGCCGGTGGAGGCGATCAATCCTTCCCGACTCATCTCGCGCAATACGATCCGGACGGTTTCCCGGGAAACGCCTGGACTGTCGGCCTCGACTTCAGAGATCGAGAACGGCACCTGCTTTGCCAGCACGACCGCCCTCACCTGCTCCGACTTGGGACCCTTGCGTTTCGTGACCTCTTCGACACGCTCTTCGAATTCTCGATACGCGCGCAGCATCACGCCCCAAGAGTAGTTCAGCCAGGGGTTCGCGTCGTGCCGGCCTTCATGCCAGCCCTGCGAGCTGGCCTCCAGTGTCTCGTAGTAGCCTTCTTTCGTCTGCTCGTACACGCGCTCGATGCTGATGTATCGGCCCACTTCATAGTTGAAGTGGTACAGCAGCATCAGCGTCAGCAGCCGCGCTATGCGGCCGTTTCCGTCCGTGAATGGATGGATGCACAGGAAATCCAGGATCGCCAGCGGCACGACGATCAAGGAATCCAGCTGGGGCATCTGCACGGCCGAGGCGTAATTGGTTGCGAGCTGTTCCACCGCCATCGGCGTCAGGTGCGCCGGTACCGGCTTGAACCGCACGCGGGAGGTTCCATCGGGCCGACGCTCGACGATGTCGTTGTCGGTCGACTTCCACCGCCCGCCTGGATTCGGCATGTATTGGTAGAGCATGCCGTGCAGTTGCACGAGCATGTTCGGCGTGAACGGCATCTCCCGTCCTGAATCGTGGATCAGCGCCAAGGCGTCGCGGTAGCCCGCGACTTCCTGTTCCGAACGATTGCGGGGCTGGGCCTGATGGACGACGAGTCGCCGGATGCGATCCGGGGGCACGTTCACGCCCTCGAGACGGTTCGAGGACTCGCTGGATTCGATCTTGGCAACCTCCAGCAGCCCTGCGAGGACTTCCGGGGCCTGCCGGTAGAAAAGCTCCTGCCGGCCCCTGAATTCGCCGACGGCCCGGAGCGTCGCGGCCTGCTCGGCGTCGAACCGGAGTCCGGTCAGGAATTGCGCGGTCAGGGAGTGCACGCTCGCCCTCGGAGTCCCCGAAATGGGGTAATTATAACCCTAAATAGGGTTAAATTGACAAGATAACCCTATTTATGGGCCGCGGCTCACCTCGTCGCAGCACGCGACAGCCGTCGCCGGAGATCCGGCATGCCCTCGGTCAAGGCCAGCGCCATCCATTCGCGCTCCGTCCGGGGCGGCGGCATGCCCGCAACGAAACGCTCGATCTCGTCCGCAAGCCCTTCTCTGCCCTCCGCACGAAGGGCTTCCTGGACTCCCAACCAGTGCCGAACTACGTCTCGGCGGGTATCGAGAATCCGGTTCTTGCCCGGCTCAACCTGCACGTTGCCGGCATGCAGCGCTGCCGCAACGGATTCTGCGCGCGCGCGCATGTGGGTAGACCGACCTGCGAGCATCGCCCGATAGATGCCGTCGCTCTTCCGAGGTTTGGTCACGCCCCGCACTGCTCGCTCCGTCGCATTCGCCGCGATGCCCTGCGCCCGCAGGTGACTGGCGAACTTTCGCCGCCACTCCTGCAAAGTCTCCTTGCGAATGTTGATCCGCCTCCCCTGTTCACTCATCGCCTTTACCACCAGGTGGACATGCGGATGGGGTTGGTCGGTGTGCAGCACCAGGGCATATCGATGCTTCATTGCAAACTGCTCTCGGGCAAACGCGCGGCTCGCTTCGAGCACGCCTGCTGCCGACGCGCCCTTCGGCATCGACAGGACGATGTTGTGTACCAGTTTGGCCGGCTTGCGGCCTGAAGCGCCGCGATAGGGGGATCGTGACTCCGCAGCATCAAGTTCCAGCTCCCAATCTACGATCAGCGCCCTTTGCGCCTCCTGTCCCCTGATGTGCCCGCCGTGATCGGTCTCGATCTCGAACTCCTGACGACCGATGTACTTGAAATGGGCAGCAACCGCCTTGGCACTCTGGCCACCCCCGGAGATCTTGACCATGGCTTCCGGGGCATGCCGGACGGTGCGCATGATCTGTTCGATCTGAGCCGGCAGCAGCTGCAGCTCCCGTTCCGCGGGAGTTCTGCGCCCGTAGCTCACAATGTCCAGGAGCATGCCGCCTTCGACACTATGCGGAAGTCGGAACGGGCGTTTCATCGTAATGCCCACTTTTTAAGCGTTCGCCTGTTTTTGCATTCGGCATAGATTGGTGTTCTCTGGCGTGGACCTACCCCCACGCCGGAGGATTTATGAGCGCTTACAAGATCTATCGCTACGGT
>Ga0187893_10012557_pt1 | contig 11981 bp, 11 predicted proteins | sample MA1701074metaG_FD_139574 | JGI IMG/M metagenome (GOLD analysis project Ga0187893, IMG submission 139574) | White microbial mat communities from a basaltic lava cave in the Kipuka Kanohina Cave System on the Island of Hawaii, USA - MA170107-4 metaG ... | reverse complement strand
CGGCAGCATCAGGAGCGCCGCGGAGATGGCGATCGTGTCGGTGAGGATCAACGCGAAATCGAACCCGGCGCGGGCGAGGACACGCACCGGCAGCAGGGCGATGACGGCATTGCTGGCCAGATAGCCGACGGCGAACAGGATCTGGGCGACCGGGGCCGAGTTCGAGGGGCTGCTGAAGATCAACAGGTAGGCGAGCGCCACGGTGAGGCCGGTGCGCACGACGATCAGCAGCCGCCGTTTCTCGACCAGCGTGTCGGTCTCGAGCGCGCTGGGTGGGGTCTGATCGGTCAACGGCACACCGGCTCCTCGTGTCCTTCCTGAAAGCACGCAGCGTGCCTCGACCGGTGCCGTGCTCTCATCAATCGGCGTCCCGCGGCGCGTCACATGCGCGTCAACGCGGCGTGCCGGATGCCGTGCGTTCCCGCCTGACCGACGCAATGTTGACGTATGCGCGCCGCCTCCCTCGACAGATTGACCGCCTGCCGTGGCCGGGCTAGCGAGCGTCCATGGACCTCTCCTACAGCCCGGACGAGGAGCGCTTCCGGCGCGATCTACGCGCCTGGCTGGAGGCCAACCCGCCCGGGCCCGAGCCGGCCGCGCTCGACCAGTGGGTGCAATACGGAAAGGCGTGGCAGCGCCGGCTTTACGACGCCGGCTGGTGCGGTCTGCACTGGCCGGCGGTATACGGGGGGCGCGGCGCCTCCTTGGTTGAGCAGATCATCTTTCAGGAAGAGATGGCGCGAGCGCGCACGCCGCAGCTCATCAACCTGGCCGGGCTGACCATGGGAGGGCCGGTGCTGATCGCGCACGGCACCGACGAGCAGAAGCGCCGCCACCTGCGGGCGATCCTGTCGGCCGAGGAGATCTGGTGCCAGGGATTCTCCGAGCCCAACGCCGGCTCCGACCTCGCCGCGCTCAACACCCGGGCGGTCCTCGACGGTGACGTCTTCGTCGTCAACGGCCAGAAGGTGTGGACCAGCTTCGCGCGCTACGCGGATTGGTGCATGCTGCTGGTGCGCACCGATCCGGCGGCGCCCAAGCACCGCGGCATCACCTTTCTGTTGGTCGACATGCACAGCCCCGGAGTGACGGTGCGCCCCCTCAAACAGATCAGCGGTGACGAGGACTTCAACGAGGTCTTCTTCGAAGACGTCCGCGTGCCGCGCGCCAACGTGGTGGGGGCGATCAACGCGGGCTGGGAGATCGCCATCACCACCCTCATGCACGAACGCCAGACGCTCACCTTCAGCCGGCAGTTGCAGTCGCGGGTGGCGCTGAGCGAGCTCCTCGCCCTGGCCCGGCGCCACCCGCCCGCCGCGCCCGCGGCCCGCCAGCCGTTGCTGCGCCAGAAGCTCGCCGCGGCCTACATCGACAGCGCGGCGATGACCTACACGGCGTTGCGCAACCTCACCAAGGTGCTGCGCGGCGGCCTGCCCGGCCCGGAGGGGTCGGTCGAGAAGCTCTTCTGGAGCGAGATGTTCCAGCGCATGCTGGAGACCGCCGTCGAGCTCGGCGGCCCGCACGGGCAGCTCGTGCAGGGCTCGCCGCACGCGCTCGACGACGGCCGTTGGCCGCATCTGATGCTCTATTCCCGCGGCCGCACCATCGCCGCCGGCTCGTCGGAGATCCAGCGCAACATCATCGCGGAGCGCGTGCTCGGGCTGCCGAGGCGATAACCCATGCCGCTACCCACTCGCATCGTCACCGATTCGATGCTCGGGCTCGACATGCCCGACATTGCCACGTGGTCGGACCGCGTGGCCGTGGTGCTCGGGCAGAACCCGGGGCCATTCACCGGCCCGGGCACGAACACGTATCTGATCGGCACCGGCCGGCGGCCCCTCCTGCTCGACACCGGCCAGGGGCAGCCCGGCTATCTCCCGCTGCTCGAGCGCGCGTTGCTCGAGCGATACGGGCGCGAGGAGATCGAGGCGATCGTCCTGACCCACGGCCACGCCGATCACATCGGCGGCGTGGACAGCGTGCGCGCCCGCTTCGGCCCGCTCCCCGCGCACAAGAAGCCGTGGGACAAGCTCGACGGCACGGTACCGGTCGACCCGGTCGACGAAGGCAGCGAGATCCGCACCGACGGCGCCACACTGCGCGCGATCTGGACGCCCGGGCACGCCTGGGATCATCTGTGCTGGTACATGCCGGAAGAGCGCGCCCTGTTCACCGGCGACGTCGTCCTGGGCGCCGGGACCACGGTGATCCCGCCCGACGGCGACCTCGGGGACTACCTGCACTCCCTGCGCCGCCTGCGCGAGCTCGATCTGGCCGTGATCTACCCCGCGCACGGTCCGGCGATCCACGACCCGCATGCGAAGATCGACTTGTACCTCGCCCACCGCGCGCTGCGCGACGAGCAGATCCTGGCCGGCCTGCGCGACGGCGTGCAGACGGTCGCGGCGCTGGTGAAGCGCATGTACGTGGACGTGCCGGAGTTCCTGCACGGGGCCGCCGCCATGTCGGTCACCGCGCATCTGCGCAAGCTCGAGCGCGACGGCGTCGTCGCGCGCAACGACGAGGAATGGCAACTGGTCGGTGGGCCTTCGTAGGTCCGGCGTTCTCGCGGTGCGCGGGGCAGCCGCGCTGGGCGGCGCTCCGCGCCGCCACCCGGCACGGAGGCCGGGGGCTACGGGGATAGCCGGGGCTGCGGAGATGAAGTGAGATGGGGTGCGGGTGATGTTGCGCATCGCGGCATGGGTCATGGTGCTCATCGTCGCCGTCCTGCTCGGCGGCTTCTTCTGGATCGGCGCCAATATCGAGGGTTTTCTCAACCGCGTCGCGCCGGTGCCGCTGCCGGCGGTGTCGGAGTCGGCCCGCCAGCTGCATGCCTCGAGCATCGTCGTGGATCTGCATGCCGATTCCCTGTTGTTCGGCCGCGATCTGCTGGCTCGGGGCACGGTGGGACACGTCGATCTGCCGCGGCTGCAGGACGGCGGTGTCGCCCTGCAATTCTTCACCGCCGCGACCAAGACGCCGCTCGGCTTCAACATCGAGCGCACCGACGGCGATCGGCTCGATCTGCTCACGGTGGTCGGTCTCGCCTGGCTCTCGCCGCGCTGGATGCGCGGGCCCACCGAACGGGCACTGATACAAGCCGAGCGCCTCGTCACCTTCCGCGACGGCGCGGGCGGCGCACTCCTCCTGGTGCGCACGGTGGCCGAGCTCGACGCGCTGCTCGCCCGGCACGCCGCCGATCCGCGCGTGGTCGGCGGTCTGCTCGGCATCGAGGGCGCGCATGCGCTCGGCGACGATTCGGCCACCGTCGAGGTGATGTTCGCCGCCGGGTATCGGATGATCGGCATGGCGCACTTTTTCGACAATCCCTTCTCGGGATCGGCACACGGACTCGGCAAGCACGGGCTCACCGATGCCGGGCGTCAGCTCATCGGGCGCATGCAGGAGCTGGGCATGGTCGTCGACCTCGCGCACACCTCGCCGGCCGCGATCGACGACATCCTGAGCCTCGTGCAGAAACCGGTGGTGGTCTCGCACAGTGGCGTCCGCGGCACCTGCGACAACGCGCGCAACCTCTCCGACGCGCAGGTTCGCGGCGTGGCGCGCACCGGCGGCGTCATCGGCATCGGCTACTGGGAGACGGCCATCTGCGGCACCGCGATGCACCACGTCACCGCCGCGATGCGCTACATCATCGGGCTCGTCGGCGACGACCACGTCGGGTTGGGCTCCGACTTCGACGGCGCCACGACCACCGGCTTCGATACGAGCGCCCTTCCGGCGCTCACGCAGCAGATGATGAACGACGGATTCGCCCCGGCCACCATCCGCAAGATTCTCGGTGGCAACGCCGTCCGCGTGCTGCGCCAGACGCTGCCGCCGGCGTAAGCGGTGCCGGACCGGCTACGCCTTCTCGCTGCAGCACAGCCGCGCCAGCTCGCGCACGTGTGCGGCGCTCGAGTCTTCCAGGTGATGGATGATGTCGATCGCCTTCTCCATGCGCTCCTTGCGCAGCGTGTAGCGCGTCTCGCGGCGGAACTTGTCCTCGACCGCCTTGCGCCGGTCGTCGAAGGGCCGCGCGCCGCTGCCGCTCGGCGAGTCCTGGTCCATCTCGTAGGTGCGGGCGCCGTCGAGCTCGAAGCGGACGCGGGCGCCGAAGGTGGTTTTGAACGCGACCAGATCGACACCCTCGAGATCGAAGAGATCGGCGGTCGCGCCGTCCTCGCCGGCGGCGCGCAGCGGTGAACGCTCGCGCGCCCGGCGCCCCAGCTCGTCGTCGAGCGAGAGCCGCACCTTGCTCGCCAGCTCCCACACCGCCGGGTCCTTGATGCGCTCGCGGGTGAATTGACGAGGCGACAGCTCGCGGTCGATCACGGCGACGGCGACGTTGTACGCCACCGAGTGCGTCAGCGTCGTGGCGAGCGAATCAGCGCCGCGCACGTACGGCGCCGAGCGGGCATCCATCGCCAAGGTGAGCGGCGCGGCGCCGACGTACACCGCGTGCACCTTGCGCGCGTCGATGTGATGCTGGCGCACCAGCGCCAGGACGCAGTCGATGGCGGCGCCCATGTAGGCACAGCCAGGGTACACTTTGTAGCCGAGCGATTCGGTGAGCCAGACTTTGCCGTAGCTGCGGAACACGCCGGGCAGCGGCGCGTCGGCGAAGACGCGCAGAAAGCCGCGCTCGCCCTCGAAGACCTCGTGCGCGCCGCGCAGCCCGTTCGCCGCCAGCTCCGCTGCCTGCAGCCCGACGGGCGCGATCAGGGCGGCGCTGAGGACCTTCGCCTCGGAGCCGTAGAAGGCCGCCGGCAGCGGCCGGGTCGGCTGCAGCATCGCCAGTCCGAGCGCGTGCTCGGTCTGCTGGCGATCGAGCTTCAGCAATTTGGCGCCGATCACGGTGCTGCCGATGAGATGCACCGTCGAGTTGATCTGATCGTCGAGCGGACCGAGGGCGGTGGCGAGGCCGACGCGGCCGGCGACTTCGTTGGCAAGCACCTGGGCGAGCAAGAATTCCTGTCCGCTGGAGCCCAACTTCTCGGCCAGCGCCAGCGTCGTCAGCACCGCCGACGGCCCGGTGCGCGCCCCCAGCAGGTAGTCGTCATACTCCAGCGCCATCGCCAGCCCGGCGTTGCCGACGATGGCGTAGTGCACGGAGGTGCGCTCTCCCGAGGGAATCAGCGTCGACTCCTTGCCGCCCACCCACTCTTTCACCGTGCGGCTGATGCACCGCCCGGGATCGCTGAAGTGGCCCGCGTGCACGGCCGCCAGGATGCCGAGAACCTGGTTCTTGGCCTCTTCGACCACGCGGCGCGGCAGGTCTGCGTAGGTGCAACCGGCGATCCATTCGGCGAGGCGGCTGGTCACGGTGCTGGAGCTCATGCGCTGGTCCTCGAAAATGGAACGCAATCTACTAGAAAGGCGCCGCGCGATGCCAGCCCACGGCGCCCGGCGGCAGGGCGCCGGAATCGGCGCGACAGGAGGAACGCGCCACGACGAGCATTGTGATGTGTCGTCAGCATGATGCGCAGGTCTAAATGAAGGGGCGACGCACGCGTCGCCCGTCCGGATTGTATTTGCCTTTGCAATTTGGGTAATGCTATGCGGACATACTTGGAACACGAAACATACATTTACTTTCAGGAGATCTGAAATGCCGCAAAAGACACGCAGGAAGCGCCGCGGGAAGCGCGGGAGCGTCGGTGTAGAAATTTTCGAGCAGGTCGAGAAGCTCGTCGCCGATCAGAAGATCGGGCGCACGGCGGCATTTCGCCGCCTGGCGGAGAAGAGCGGGCGCCAGGCAGGCACCGTGGCCGCCAACTATTATCGCATTGCCCGTCAGCGCGGGACGAAGCTCGCTCCGCGCCGGCGCCGGTTGGGGGCTGGCGGCTCCGCCACCACCGCGGTGGTGCGGCGCGCGCTGGCCGCGCTCGAACAGGTGGGCGGATTGTACCGCAAGCTCGAAGCCGAAATTGTCGAGCTGCGCAAGGAGAATCGACGCCTGGCGGCGATCCGCCGTCTCATCGCGCGGTGACGATGCGGCGCATTGCGTGACCGCTGCTGGCGCGGACGTCGCTCCTCGCCGCTGCGGCCGATGGCCGGCCTGTACTCGATATGCGTCGGGTCATTCTTTTCCTCGCCTCCGGGGCGTACGTCGGATACATCCCGGTTGCGTCGGGCACGTGGGGAACGCTGCTGGCGTTCCCGTTGTTCTGGATCTTCGAGCCGTGGCGCCATCTCTCCGTCGGCCTGTACCTCGCCGGCTTTCTGGCGACGGTCCTGGGCGCCTGCTGGATCGCCGGCCGTGCCGAGGCGATCTTGCAGGAGCACGACAGCCATGCGATCGTCATCGACGAGATCGTCGGCTACCTGGCGGCCACGCTCTTCCTGGCGCCGACGTGGGAGCACACGCTGGTCGCCTTCGTCGTGTTCCGCGTGTTCGATGTGATCAAGCCGTTCCCGGCGGGGTATTTCGACCGGGCCGTCCGCGGCGGCGCGGGCGTCGTGCTCGACGACGTGGTGTCCGGCATTTATGCGAACCTGGCGACGCGCGCGCTGATGGCGATCGCCGGCTGACCGGTCGGCAGGGGGTTGGAGGAGCGATGCGCGCAGTCGTGATCAGCACGGGCGACGAGCTCACCACCGGCCGCACGGTCGATACCAACGCCAACTATCTTGCCGATCAGCTCGTCGGTGTCGGGGTCGACGTGGTGTCGATGCTGGTGGTCGGGGATTATCCGGAGCGCATCGCGTGGGCGTGGCGAACGGCGCTCGAGCAGGCCGACCTCATCATCTGCACCGGCGGGCTCGGGCCCACCGCCGACGATCTCACCACCGAAACCGTCGCCCGGGTCGCCGGCCGGGAGTTGGTGATGGACACGGCGGTCGCCGACCGCATCCGCCAGATGTTCGCCGCCATCGGCCGCATTATGCCGGAGAACAACCTCAAGCAGGCGCTCTTTCCGAGCGGCGCGATCATCGTGCCGAACGCGCTCGGCACCGCCCCGGGTTTTCGCCTCGAGATCGCCACGGCGCATGGGTCGTGTCACTGCGTCGTCCTCCCCGGCGTACCGCGCGAGATGAAGGCCATGCTCGCCGAGCAGGTGTTGCCGTGGCTCGGCGAGCTCCGGCGCGGGAGCGACGAGTACCGCAGTCACACGTTCCAGACCTTCGGCATCAGCGAGTCGGCGCTCGACGAGCTCGTCGCCGGCGCCGTCGATGCGGCGGACGGACGCGTTGCGTTTCGCGCCGCGTTTCCCCAGATCTCCCTGCGCGTCACCGTGCACGCGCCGCCGCGCGACGTCGAGGCGCGATTGACCGCCGCGGCCGCCAAGCTGCGCGAGCGCCTCGGTGGCTACTGCTACGGCGAAGGGAATACGACCATGGAAGCCGCAGTTGGGGAGCTGCTCGCGCGCAGCGGGGCCACCATCGCCGTCGCCGAGTCGTGCACCGGCGGGCTGATCGGTCACCGCCTCACCGACGTCCCCGGCAGCTCCGCGTACGTGCTCGCCGACGTGGTCGCCTACACAAACGCGGTCAAGCAGTCCGTCCTCGGCGTGCCTGCCGCGACGCTCGAGCAGCATGGCGCCGTGAGCTGCGAGGTCGCCGAGGAGATGGCGCGCGGCGTGCGGCGTCTGGTCGGCTCCACCATCGGTCTGGCGACGACCGGCATCGCCGGTCCCGACGGCGGCACGCCCGAGAAGCCGGTCGGTACGGTCTGTGTCGCCCTCGACAGCGCCGGTGCCACGCGCAGCCGGCGCTACCAGCTCTGGGGCACGCGCGACTGGGTCAAGCTGTTGACCTCGCAGATCGCGCTCGACTGGGTGCGCCGCACGCAGCTCGGCGAGGATCCGACGGAGTCGGCGATCCTGAAGCGCTAGCGCGCCGTGTGGCCGCGCGTTGGGCGTTGCGCGTTACGCGTTGGCGAGGCGGTCTGCCTCGATGCGGCGTGCCGCTGCCCGCGGTAGAACCCACGAGGCAGGCAGCGCGGGTGCGGTAAGCAGCCGGCCGGCAAACGCGCAACGTGCAACGCGCAACGGCGCGCCCGCAGGGCGCGCCTCGCCATGCTAGGTTCCCCTCGCATGAGCGACGCCCGCCCCACCACCATCCGCGCCTTCCTCGCGGTCGACGTATCGCCGGAGATCCACGCCGCGCTGGTGGAGCTCAAGGGCGAGCTGGCGCGCACTGGCGCGGCGGTGCGGTGGGTGCGCGACGAGGGGCTGCACGCGACGGTGAAATTCCTCGGCGCGGTGCCGGAAGCTCAGCTGCCGGCGCTGCGCGCCGCGCTGACCGATGCGGTGCATCCGCGCCCCCCGCTCGCCGCCAGCGTGCGCGGGCTCGGGGTGTTTCCGACCTTGCAGCGGCCGCGCGTGGTGTGGGTCGGGCTCGAGTGCGCGCCGCTCGCTGCGCTCGCGGCCGCGATCGACGGCGCCGTCGAGCCGCTCGGCTTCGCGCCTGAGACGCGTCCGTTTCGCGCCCACATCACGCTCGGGCGGGTGAACGGGCCGGCGGGATGGCCGCGGCTGGAGGCGGCGCTGCACGCCCATTGGGGTAACGACTTGGGGAACTGCCCGCTTGCCGAGCTGGTCGCCTACCGCAGCGACTTGCGCCGCGACGGCGCGGTGTATACGAAGCTCTGGACGATTCCGTTCGGAGGCTAGATTGGTGGACTCGATGTGTCGACGCCATTGCCAAATCGATGGCGAACCGCCAATCGGGCAGCGATCACCGTTCGGCGTCCAGCCAGGCATGTCGCGCCCAGCGCTCGCGACACGCCCGCAGCGGTGTGGGAGGAGGACGTAATGGCACTCGATGCAAACCGCGAACGCGCGCTCGACCTCGCCGTCAGTCAGATCGAGAAACAATTCGGCAAGGGCGCGATCATGAAGCTCGGCGACAACGCCGCCGCGCCGGACGTCCCGGTCATCTCGACCGGCTCGCTCGGTCTCGACATCGCGCTCGGCGTCGGCGGGGTGCCGCGCGGCCGGGTGGTGGAGATCTACGGACCGGAATCGTCCGGCAAGACCACGCTCGCCCTGCAGATCGTCGCCTGCGCCCAGCGCGACGGTGGCGTGTGCGCCTTCGTCGACGCCGAGCACGCGCTCGACGTGGGCTACGCGCGCAAGCTCGGCGTGCGTACCGAAGACTTGCTGATCGCGCAGCCCGACAACGGCGAGCAGGCGCTCGAGATCGCCGAGACGCTGGTGCGCAGCGGCGCCATCGACGTGCTGGTGGTCGACTCCGTCGCCGCCCTGGTGCCGCGCGCCGAGATCGAGGGCGAGATGGGCGAGCCGCAGATGGGCCTGCAGGCGCGGCTCATGTCACAGGCGCTGCGCAAGCTCACCGGCACAATCTCGCGCTCGCAGACGATCATGGTCTTCATCAATCAGATCCGCATGAAGATCGGCGTCATGTTCGGCAATCCCGAAACCACCAGCGGTGGCAATGCGCTCAAGTTCTATGCGTCTGTGCGTTTGGATATCCGCCGCATCGGCTCGATCAAGCAGGGAGAGCAGGTGGTCGGGAGCCGGACCCGCGTCCGGGTAGTGAAGAATAAAGTGGCGCCCCCGTTCAAAGAGGCCGAGTTCGATATCCTCTATGGGGTAGGCATCTCGCGTGAAGGCGAGCTGGTCGACCTTGGCACGGATCGTGGAATGATCGAGAAGAGTGGAGCGTGGTATTCGTTTGCCGGAGATCGGATCGGTCAGGGACGCGAGAACGCCAAGGACTTCTTGCACGAGCACCGGGATATCGCCGATCAGGTCGACCGTCAGCTACGAGCCCATTTCGGCATCGGCGGCGGCCCGCGTGAGGTGACGGCGGAGCCGGAGGTCAAGAAGGCCGGCAAGGCCTCATCCTAGCGGCGCTCGACTCCGTCGTCTTCCCGGCGGATCGCCGGGGCCGCGCTCGGCGGGTTGGTGGGAGCGACGATGGAGTTGAACGAGATCCTGGCGGAGGCGATTCGCAACGAGGCGTCGGACGTGCTGCTGAAGGTCGGCGTGCCGCCGGCGTTCCGCGTGCGCTCCGACTTCCTGCCGCTCGAGGGCGCCGCGCCGCTCGACCCCGAGGCGCTGCAGCAGCTGGTCAACCCGGTGCTCGATGCGCGCCGCCGCGCCAAGCTCGAGCAGGAGCTGCAGGTCGACCTGGCCTATTCCCATCCCGACCTCGGCCGCTTCCGGGTGAACATCTTCCGCCAGCGCGGGTACCTGAGCCTGGTGATCCGCGTCATCCCGAGCACCATCCGCAACTGCGCCGACCTCAACCTGCCGGCGTCGGTCGAGCGGCTCGCCACCGAACGGCGCGGGCTCATCCTGGTTACCGGCACCACCGGCAGCGGCAAGAGCACCACGCTGGCGGCGCTGATCGACTACATCAACCGAACCCGCCAGGCGCATGTGATCACCATCGAGGATCCGATCGAGTACGAGCACGGCGATCGGCTCGGCTTCGTCAACCAGCGCGAGGTCGGCTACGACGCGGTCGACTTCCCGTCGGCGCTCAAGTCGGCCCTGCGCCAGAACCCCGACGTCATTCTGGTCGGGGAAATGCGCGACCTCGAGACGATCGAGACCGCCATTCTCGCCGCCGAGACCGGCCACCTGGTCATGAGCACGCTGCACACCCTCGACGCCCAGGAGACCATCACGCGCGTCATCAGCGTCTTTCCCGAGCACCAGCGCGACCAGGCGCGCCTCATCCTGGCCAGCGTCATCCGCGGCGTCGTCAGCCAACGGCTCATCGCCCGCGCCGACGGGCTCGGCATGGTCCCCGCCGTCGAAGTGCTGATCGCCAGCGCCCGCGTGCGCGAGTACATCGCCGACAAGACCAAGACGCGCGACCTGAACGACGTGATCGCCCAGGGCAACACGTCGTACGGCATGCAGACCTTCGACCAGTCGCTGATGGCGCTCTTCCGCTCCGGGCTGATCACCTACAACGAGGCGCTCCTGCACTGCAGCAACCCGAGCGACTTCGAGCTCAAGGTGCGCGGCATCGCCTCCACCAGCGACGCGCGCTGGGACAACTTCGAGAAGATCGCCGAGCCGGCCGAGGACCGCAGCGGGTTGGACATCGAGCGCTTCTGAACCGCGGATTGTACGGATTGAACGTCTTTCAAATCCGCGGTTCAGAACGCCAGGATGCTGACCTTACGGTGCTTCACAAACGCACAGGGCATCCAGGAGAGACCGGGAGGCACTGCGATTGGGCCATCGTTGCGAACAGGACAGCCGCCGCTATCACCGTGAGAACGAGCGCGAGATGAGTGAAGTGTCGAAGAGATGTTTTCATGCAGTCGCCATCGCACGGATTTTCGCCGATCCGCAATTGGGGAAATCCCTGATATTCGCCGGCGCGAAGACGAATTACTGGATGCACGCGGTGCCTCTCCAGCGCAGCATCATCGCCCAGCGCGTGCTCGGCCTGCGGCGCGGCTGTTGAGCAACCTTGCGGCGGTTCGCCGCACGCAGTCGAGGAGGCTTGCATCAAATTCGACCGCTCCGTATTCGCATATCCACCCGAGCGGTAGGCGACGCCGGCCAGGGGGGAGTGATGAGTTTGGGTGCAGTGTCGACACGGGCACATGCTGTCCGGGTGTCATGGCCGTTTCGGTGGTGGACCACGCTGACCGCTGTCGCGGTGAGCGTCCTTGGCCTCGGGGTTCAGCCCGGTACGGCGCAAATGTGCGTCGGCGATTGCGACGACAACGGCACGGTAGCGATCAACGAGTTGATCGTCGGGGTGAACATCGCGCTCGGCACCCAACCGGTCAGCGCGTGCGAGGCGTTCGATTGCCAGGGCAACGACACGGTGCCGATCAATTGCCTCATTCAGGGCGTGAACAGTGCGCTGAACGGCTGCCCAGCCGAGTCGACCATCACGATCACCGGCTCCTGCGCCGTGCCCGGCACCCAGGGGGTCTCACCCTGCGAGGTAGGGACGCCGATCGCGCTGTTCCGGTGCGACGACCGCAGCCAGTGTCTGCATCAGCAGGAGCTGACCATGGTGGGCGCGACCACGGT
>Ga0187893_10012556_pt1 | contig 11981 bp, 10 predicted proteins | sample MA1701074metaG_FD_139574 | JGI IMG/M metagenome (GOLD analysis project Ga0187893, IMG submission 139574) | White microbial mat communities from a basaltic lava cave in the Kipuka Kanohina Cave System on the Island of Hawaii, USA - MA170107-4 metaG ... | reverse complement strand
CGAAAGCCGACCGAAAACCTTCGAAGCCTCACTCGAGGCGCTGGAACAGATTGTCCGCGACCTCGAGCAAGGCGACTTGCCGCTCGAAAAAAGTCTCGAGCTATTCGAGCAAGGGATTCGTCTCTCACGCGAATGTCAGGAACGACTCAGCCAGGCCGAACGGCGCATCGAAGTCCTGTTGCGCGATAACCAGGGACGTCCGGTTGCAGCACCTTTTGAAGCGAAAGGCGGAGCGCCGCACGAAACCCAGTCGGATAAATGAAAACGACTTCTCAACTTTCACCGACCCTGGGATCTGGCCGTTATAGCTTCCTTTCCGGGTGGCGCGCGCTGATCGACGACCAGCTTGATCGATTTCTGCCCCCGGACACAGCCGGCTCACCGCCTGTCCACAGCGCCATTCGCTGGAGCGTCTTTGCCGGCGGCAAGCGCTTCCGGCCAATTTTACTCCTGGCTACCGGTGAGACTTTCGGAGCGCCAACAGCACACCTCCTGACCACTGCTTGCGCGCTGGAAATGATCCATACCTATTCGTTAATCCACGACGACCTGCCGTCAATGGATAACGATGATCTGAGACGCGGCCGGCCGACCTGCCACGTGCGATTTGACGAAGCAACCGCGATTCTTGCCGGTGATGCCTTGCAAGCGCTCGCCTTCCAAACCATTGCCTCAGATGAACTGCTGCCCAGCGCTGTTCGGGTACGCCTGATTAGCGAATTGGCGCGCGCTGCGGGCACTCCGGGTGGAATGGTTGCAGGGCAAGCCCAGGATCTGGATGCCGAGTCGCGCGAAGTTACCGCGAGGGAACTCGATCAAATTCATCGATTGAAAACGGGGGCTCTGATTATCGCCGCCGTCCGGTGCGGCGCCTTGATCGCAAATGTCGGCGACACGGAGCTGAAACTGGTTGAAAGCTACGCAGCCCAACTAGGTCTTCTCTTCCAAATCACAGACGATCTGCTGGATGTTACTTCAACCGCCGAAACACTCGGCAAAACCCCCGGCAAAGACGCCCGCGCGCAAAAGGCCACGTATCCGTCGCTTTATGGGCTGGCGGCAACTCGTGAGCGCGCGGATTCGGTTCACCAGAAAGCATGCGCTGCTTTGGATCAGATCGGCCGACCCACCGAGCGCCTCCGGGCAATCGCGGATTTTATTTTGGCGCGAGAAGCTTGATTGTCCGACAAACTTTTAGTTTGTCGTTGCTCGCGTCAGGTTCAACTTCTTGTCCGACAAACTTCAGTTTGTCGTTACCAGGATGCAACGCTGAGCGACAAACTAAAAGTTTGTCGGACATAAATCGATCTCAGCCACGGCGCTCAAATGCCGACTCGCTTCATGGCTTTGAGCGTTTCCGGAATAAAAGAAGTAATCTGGTGGGTTTCTTCGCGGCCGTCGCCAAACGATTGGTAAAGCATGAAGTCAGGAAGCGAGAGGCAGCTTAGCGGCGAGGCATGGTTGTAGCCCGTGTCGATGCCGATGGCGCTGTGGAAAATGTAGATGCCATGGCGGCCCAAACGTCCACGCAAAGGGAGGAAAGGCGTCGGAGTATGACCAAACAGACAAGGTTTGCCGCGATAGTTCTTGTAAAAATCCATATCTCGCGACCAAAGGAGTAATTGCGGCGAAGTCTCGCGGGGATGCTTGCCGTGATCCAGGCCCGCATGCACGTAAAGCGCGTATTCATTTTCGTAATAAAAAGGCCGTTCCCGAAAAAACTCCAGATGCTCACTCGGAACTATGTTCTCGATGGTGCGTCGCGCTTCCTCGAGATCGGATTCGTTATTTATGACCAGGCTCTGGCCGGCATACTGTTCGTAACTGCGTTCCCCTCCGGTAACGGGTGTGATCCAGATGTTACTGATCCCGTCGATGAAGTCGAGTAGCATTTGTTCGTGATTGCCACGCAGACAAATCACGCGCTCCGGATTGCTTCGGCAAAGGTTGAGCACGTGGTCGACGCAGCCAGGAGCATCCGGGCCGCGATCGATAAGATCTCCGAGGAAGACCAGGACGTCTGAGGATTCATTGCGCGGCAGCATTGCCAACAACCCTTGAAGCTGCGCGCAACGGCCATGGACGTCTCCGATCACAAATGTTTTCATGCAGTTTGCCCCTCGCCTCTCTCACGTCCGCTCTTAATCTGTTCCATCAAAGCTACAAACCTCGGGTCATCATTAAATCCGGACCAGTTGGGATCCGTCTCGAACCAGGGATAGTTCTCATTTCCCAGGTCGATGGCAGTCTCGAGCCAACGAAAAGCCTCCACCTGCCGCCCCTGAAGCAGGTAAGCCGTAGCCAGCCAGTAAGCCACGTCGTGATCGCCCGCCGCGGTTAACCTGACTTTTTTCGTTAATTGCTCGTCTGCGTCATGATGCCGGCCCTGGGCGCTCAAAAAAATGGCCAGGATAGGCCGGATGCCATCCATCTGGGGATGCTGTTCCAAAACCTGTTCAAGGATGCGCGTAGCCGCTGTCACTTCGCCGCGATAGTAAAGCACGAGGGCGCGAAACGTCCTAATCAGCGGATGGTCAGGCTCAAGCTGGGCGCCCGCATCGAGTTCGGCCAAGGCTTCTTCGTACTGCCCGCGGTAACTGAAAATGCGAGCCCGATTGTAACTGGCCACTACGCGCTCTGCCGGGTTAAGGCGGACCATGCGATCAAAGCTGCGCAATGCCCGATCATAATCCCCATCAAGCCGCGCCAGCACTCCCCGCACAAAATGGACGCCCACATCATTCGGGTATTCTTCACGCAAACGTTGGATATCCTCGCGCGCTTTTCGTTTTTCGCCTCGGTGCAGATGGATAAAGACCATGTGCATGCGCGCCTCAAGAAGCTTTGGGTCGAGGGACAGTGCCTTGCCGAAAGCGCTCTCAGCTTTTTCATGATCTCCTGCCTCGCCGAGACCCTTGAGCGAACGATTGACATAACAACCACCCAGAGCTGAATAAGCCAAAGCAAAATTTGGATCGAGCTTAATTGCCTGCTGAAAATGTTCGATCGCCGAATCGATGTGCTCCCGAGCCACTGTATGATAGATAAATTGCCCCAGACAGTTGCGTCCACGTAGATACTCTTCCGAAGCAGCAGCATCGGAAGTCGATCCCTTTGCGAGTTCTACTTTCTCTTCATTTGTTAATTCGAGGCGTAAGCCTTCGACTATCTGTTGTACCATCGTATCCTGCACCGAAATGATGTCGTCGGCTTCGGCATCGATGCGTTCACTCCACAAAATCTCTGCGGTTCGCACGTCGAGCAGTTGCGCCGTCACCCGCAGGCGATCGCCCGCGCGCAGGAAGCTCGACGTCAGGATTGCGTCGACATCCATTTCTCTGCCGGCATCTCCGGGATCTACTTGTTTACCCTGGTATTTGACGATTGCGGAAGAAGGACGCACCACCAGCGAACGGACGCGCGCCAGATCGGTGATCACGGCATCGGCCAGTGAAAACTCGTAGAATGCGGTTTCGGGATCGTTGCTCAAGTTCTTGAATGGCAGGATGGCGACGCTTTTGCGCTCTTTGTCGCCAATGCTGGTCTGCGGAGTTTCATGAACTTCGAGGGGCTGCGTTGGACCGCTCACGCGGGCGTCACCGCCGGAGGGGCTCTCAGTGCTGGTAATGCTCTTGAGCCAACGAAAGGCACGCGAAACAGGACCAGGGGAATGCATATGTCGAGGTGGAACCGCGGCACTTTCGTCAACTGACGCGTCGGAAACCGCCGAAATCTCCCTGACTACTGCGCGCAGGTCGTCGCGAAATTCAGCAATCCTCTGATAACGATCGCGCGGATCCTTCTTGAGCGCGCGGTCGAGAATCTCTTGCAAGCGCGGCTGAACCGGTCCAGGTCGAGCTTCGGTCAGCGGGGCGGGTTCTTCATGGATCACTGCGTGCCGCACATCGACGGCCGTCTTGCCGCGATATGGCCAGGTGCCCGTGAGCATTTCATAAAGCAAAACCCCGGTAGAAAAAATATCGGCGCGCGAGTCAACGCGATCACCGCGCGCCTGTTCGGGAGCAGCATAGGTCGCCGTCCCGTAGGGCACGCCCACTTCGGTAAGCTCGGTGTGGTGAATTCCAGAGGTGCGGGCAGCATCTTCATCGAGAAGTTTTGCCAGGCCAAAATCCAACACCTTCACATGGCCCTGGCCGCTTACCATTACATTTCCCGCCTTGATGTCGCGATGAATGATGCCTTCTGAATGCGCCGCGGCGAGGGCATCCGCCACCTGAATGGCTATCGACAGTGCGCTGGATAAGGCAAGTGGCTTTCCATTGACCAGTTGCCTCACGTTATGGCCGGGAACATACTGCATCGCGATGAAGTGAACTCCATCAATCACATTCAGATCAAAGATGGTGCAGATGTTTGGATGGTCGAGGGCCGAGGCCAGCCGGGCTTCGCGCTCGAAGCGTTTCCGATTGGCCTCTTTTGCCACGAGCTCGGGAGGTAGCACTTTGATTACGACGGTGCGCCCCAACTTGGAATCGACAGCCTTGTAGACAGTGCCCTGCCCGCCCTCTCCGAGCTTTTCGAGAATCTTGTAATTCCCCAGTGTTGTTCCTACCATAGTGCTCTTATTTGGGGGGACACTATTAAACTCCCGATCGGCATCCGTCGGCAACTAACTAAGGAGAATCCATGAAAGCTGCGATTATTGTAGTCTTAATGTTGATACTGGCGGGAACTATTTTGGCGCAGGGAACCGCGAAAACTGAGACTGCCGACGCTTCGATAGACGCATTCTGGGAGAAGTTTCGCACCGCGGTAATCAAAAGAGACAAAGCAGCCGTCGCTAACCTCTCGCAATTTCCGATCAGCATGCCCTATGGTGTACCGAACGTCAAAAACAACCCGCAACTCATCCGGCGGTATCGCAGCATCTTCTTTTTCGACCATAATGCGCCGGAGTGCTTTACTCGAGCGCGTCCGGAAATCAACCCGGAAAAGCCAAAGGAGTTTACTGTTGCGTGCAAAAATGCGGCCGGCGAAGAAGTGATCATTTACCTATTCATTTTGACGAAGAAGGGCTGGAGATTCACCGGGCTGGATAACATCAACGAGTAGTTGACTACGCAGTCGATTCCGGTTCCAAAACCTTTTCAGTTGACGCTTAGCAGGCTCTTGTAATATTGTGCGCCCATTTCGGAATCAGTGGGCTGATCTTATGAGCCGGTGATTTTTCGAATACTCGGGTTCTGATTGTCTCAAACCACCATTGTAGGAATCATGTGGTCCTCCGCGCCATTTCACTAATTAATGAGACCCAAAATAAAGAAGAATCGTAGAGTCAAACCGCCGGCACAGGACATAAAGGGTGTGCATGCGATCCTTGGCACTGATATTGTCTCGTTCTCAACCCTCTCTGACGATGATCAAATTCAGGCAATTTCGATATTTCTCGAAACTATCAACCAGGCTCTGCTTGGCGAAGGCGTCACCGAACAGGACTATAGATGGAGCCCCGCAGGCGACGGAGGTTACTTAACTTTCCAAAATGTAGACGCCTGCATCAAGGCGTTGGATGTCGCTTTCTCTTTATGGGAAAAGTTTGAAAATCCGAAGTGGACACCTGTCTCCGGCGAAAAGCTTCGCCTTCGGATCGGTTTACACGCGGGTTTGGTTGAGGAAGCCTCAGAGCTAGGTAGAACAACGAATATTTGGGGCGACGGCATTAATAAGACCGCGCGTATCCTAACCGTCTGCATCACCTCGCAGATTCTTGTGTCAGATGAGTATTACAAAACCTACATCAAGGGCAGAAGAGAACGTCAAGGATTTGAGTTCGGGGATCTTTATCATCGAACTGTTAAGCATGGAGTCGATGTCTCGGTGATGAATGTCACGCGCAGAGGATCAGGCATCCCAGAAAGCCGGGCCAGGGCTTTACGTTGGGAAAGGATCGGATTTCTTTGGCGCAAGGTTAAAGAAGATTATGAGTTTGTGATTCGTGATGCGATGAACTCTGGAGACCCGGTCGCTTCACTTGCCGCATCCAAGCTCCTGCTAAACCTCGATTCGGAGTCGGTCTCAGCCAACAGACTCTTTTCCGTAATCGGCAAGGGCACGGATCAAGAGGTAGATTACCGCAAAGCCAGGCATCCCATCTTTGGGACAATGCCACCGGAAGTCCTGAGGCGTTTGATTCGGGATTCAATGCCTCTTTTCCTTTCTCCCGGACAGATTATCTGTAATGAAGGGGATCTTGCAGGAAGTTGTTACTTTCCGGTTTATGGACTGGTTCAAGTCGAAGGCACTAATATCGCGCAGCCGGTCCAGGTTCCCCCTGGAGCCATTCTGGGTGAGTTCAGCCTCTGGATTCCGAATCTGCCACGCACTGCCACACTCAAGGCAATTGAAAATACGCTGATCCTTGAAATCAGCACCACTCAGTTCCAGGAAATCATTGATGACTATCCTAACCTGGCGAAAGGGCTCTATGGAACAATTCAGCAAAGGATGTTGGAAAACATAACAAAATCCGATGATCTGTTCCCACTGCTGAACAATGAGTTGCGGCAGAACCTCGCCAAGAAACCTTCCGGTTGTGAGAAATATGAGGCAGGGACGAGACTCGATCTAACGGAGAATGTTTACGTGTTGGTCAAGGGAACAGTCAATATTTCACCTACCGATCAAACTAAGCTCACGATCTCGGCCAATGGGCAGTTTGGCCCTGAAACCGTGCTGGGAATCGTCTCCGGGCCCGAACTGTTGGACGGTCGCGAGGCGGAGGTCATTGAGGATTCCGTTCTGGCTCATTTCCCCCGCGCCACTATCGTTCGCCTTCAGGAGGATTCCGATGTGGTTGCCCGGGCTTGGGATCGGATTTGGGGAGAGCGTTCTGGTCGAATCCGCCGTACTCGATGAGCGAGGCTCTACCATTTAGCGATGAGACAGATGCGGCGAGAGTATCCCAGCAAGCCGACCCTTTCTATTGAAGTCTTATTGAATTCTGATCCTTTTGTTGCAATTTAGAAAGTCAGGCTTGACGGCAAGGCTTGAATTAAAACGACCCAGAGCGAGTGCTTTTTTCGCACGTCACTCTGGGCCGTGATTAAAGTGCCGCGTTCGGCAGTGAAGCGTCAGTCGCCTGCGTGACTACTCTGCAATTCCCATCTGCCAGAGCATGAAAGCGTAGTCAAAAGCTACTTCACGTAAATAGTCATACCGACCGGAAGAGCCGCCATGACCCGCTCCCATGTTTACCTTCAAGAGTAGCGGGTTGTTGTCAGTCTTCATCACCCGAAGTTTGGCGACGAGCTTTGCGCCTTCCCAGTACGGAACCTGGCTGTCGTTGAGCGAAATCTTGACCAGCGTGGCCGGGTAGTTAGCTCGGGCTATGTTATCGTAAGGCGAATACTTCTTCATGTAGAAATAGGCGTCCTTGTCGTTAGGATTGCCCCATTCGATGTACTCGCTGGTGGTCAGCGGCAACGTGGCATCGAGCATTGTGTTCAGCACGTCGACGAACGGTACCTGCGAAACGACGGCTTTAAACAGATCCGGGCGCATGTTTGTGACTGCACCCACCAACAACCCTCCGGCGCTGCCCCCTTGAATTACCAGCCGGTCGCTTGAGGTGTACTTGTTCTTGACCAGATGCTCAGCGGCCGCGATGAAGTCCGTAAAAGTGTTCATCTTATTCATCATCCGGCCGGCCTGACGCCACTCCTCACCCATTTCGCCGCCGCCGCGAATGTGGGCGATCACGTAGATGGCGCCCCTGTCCAAAAGGCTCAAGCGATTTGACGAAAAGGTAGGAGAAATAGACGCGCCGTGGAGCCATAGCCGTAAAGCAACAGCGGCGCTTTGCCATCCATCTTCGTTCCGCGCCGATAAACCACTGATAGGGGAATCTTCGTACCATCCGACGCGGTCGCGAAGAGTCGTTCTGAGACATAGTTCTTCCGGTCAAAGCCGCCCGGCACCTCAGTCTCCTTCAAAAGCGTGTCCCGGCGCGTCTTCATGTCATAGTCAAAGATTGAGGTCGGCCTAACCAGTGATTGGTAGCGATAGCGGATGACATCCGTATTGAATTCGCGGTTTATGTCAAGGTTGACCGCGTAGACGGGTTCGGGAAATTCGATTCGGTGCGACTTGCCGGACTTGATCTCGATGACCCGCAGCTTTTGCAAGCCGCCTTCCCACTCGGAAACAACCGCATGGTTGACAAACAAACTTATGTCGTCGACTTTGATCGCCGGTTGGTGAGCCACAAACTCTTTCCAATTCTTCTCGGAAGGCTCAGAGAGTGGCGCAGTTACCACGCGGAAATTCTTTGCGCCTTTGTTAGTTCGAATGTAGAACAAGCCGTCATGATAGTCCGCTTCGTATTCATGGTCTGGCTGGCGAGGCAGGATGATCCTTGGCTCGGCCATTGGTTTATCGGTCGGAAGGTAGCGAAACTCGTTGGAAGTCTTGCTGAACGAGCCAATGAGAATCATAGCCTTGTCACGCGAGCGGCCGGCGCCAAGGTCGAAAAGTTCGTCCTTCTCTTCCACAACCACGTCCGTGTTCCCGCTTCCGAGCACGTGGCGGATAAACTTGTCGGAGCGTTTCGTTACCGGATCTTCAGTGGTAAAGAATAGAGTCTTGTTGTCGGTCGCCCACATGACGCTGCCAACGCGATCGAATGTCTCGGGTAGCAATTGGCCCGTCCTCAAATCCTTGATTTGCAACTTGTATTGCCGGTAACCAGTCGTATCGGTTGAATAGGCCAGAAGGTTTCCATCGTCACTCACAACGAAGGCCCCGATGCTGAAAAACTTGAAACCCTTGGCAAGTTCATTCTGATCCAGTATCACCTCTTCGGGGGCGTCAAGCGCGGCCTTACGGCAGTAAGTTTGATATTGCTTACCTTGTTCGGTGCGCGTGTAATAAAAGTAATTTCCCCACCGGTAAGGAACACTCTGGTCAGTTTCCTTGATATGACCGACCATTTCTTTGTAGAGCTTTTCCTGTAAGGCTTCGGTCGGCTTCATGACCGCATCCGTGTGGGCATTCTCGCTCTCGAGATACGCAATCACCTGCGGATTTGTTTTTTCCCGCAGCCAAAAGTAGTCGTCGACGAGTGTCTCGCCGTGAATCTTCGTTGTTTTGTTTTTCTTCTCTGCCATCGGTGGTTTAGGTAAGGATGCTCCGGAGCCATTAGATCGTGCGCCATCTGACTGGGCCTGCGCCGGGCAGTCGATTGCAACACTCGGAATCGATGCGAACAAGGCAAGCAAAATCAGGAATCTCAGTTTTTTCTTCATGGACAACCTTCTTTTCTGAAAGATTAGTAGTCGCGGACATTGGAACATTAAACACGTCCCTTTTGTCCTGCCATTTGCAGAGAGCAGCGCAGGAGTACCGGAACCTATTCGTCTCGTTTCAACCGGCTCACGGCCGGCTAGTCATGGACGGTTCAACCACGGGGAGGATCACCCCAGCCTGAGCCGATGTACTTCCCATCCTGCACCATGCAAGGCACCGTCGGATCGCCACCCGAGTAAGAGAACATTTCCTTTCGGCGGGCCCGATCGTTTTGGGCATCATATTCGACGAAAGAAATGCCCTGCCCATTGTAATAATCTCGTGCCTGCTGACAGTAGGGACAGCCTGGCTTTACGTAAATTACCAATCCCAATTAAGACTCACCTCCGTGTGGCGCTTAGTTTAACAACGTCCGGGGGAAGATGAGAAGCGGCGGCAGGAAGCTTCAGTATTAATTTTGAAGGGGAACCGCTATACTGACCCGAAATTATGGAAGAGCAGAGTCTGGAATCCCGCGCGTCTCTCCACAATGAAAGCGATTTGCTTGACCCGTACGAGAAACTGGTGACGGTGGAGATCATGGGCAAGCGCGTGGAGGTCCCGGAAAAAAACCGGCTGCTGCGCTGCTTTCAGTACTTATCAATCAATACCATTTCTTACGGAGACTTTTGTTGGAACGGCGAGTGCACGAATTGCCAAATCTGGTATCACGAGCAAGGTCAGACCGAAAGCAGTGACAAACCTGCACTCTCGTGTCGCATGGAAGTAACCGAAGGCATGGTCATAACGAAACTAAGCCGCTTCATTCACCTGAACGGAATCAATAAGTAGATGTTACAGAACCGAGAGCGAAGCGCCCGCCTTCAAGTACCGCTATAGCTCAAGACCCCGCCCCAGTTCGCAGCGCGCACTCAGCAAATACTTGATTCGGATGGAGCCGGCAACACAACTTGCCAGATTTGGCCCAAAGGTTTGACGCAAGAGGTCTCGTTCGTTGAGAGCGGTCGCTCCGCTCCCGGTTCTTTATTAGTGGCACACCACTCTAATTGGGAGTATCCCTTCGATAACTCAATCCAGACGAATGGCCGGCGGCCTCAACGGTTTTCTGTTGGGCCTAGTGCCTGCGCGCATCCCTCCGATCCCGCCGGAAGTCTCGAACGTCCGTGCGATAGTCACGTCGATCGCTTCTTAGCTCGCGTCGGTCGCCGCGCAGCTCGCGTCGGTCAGCCCGGATCTCTTGCCGGTCAGAGCGAAGCTCAGCCCGAGCAGCGCCCTCGCGTCGATCCTCTCGAAATTCACGCACATCGGATCGCAGCTCGCGACGGTCTTGCCTTATCTCACGCCGGTCAGATCGAATCTCTCGCCGGTCTGATCTGATCTCACGTCTGTCGGCTCGCAACTCGCGGCATTCCCAAGGTTCAAATCGGCAGCGCCTTTCATTTTGAGCCAGGGCCGTAGCCGAAAGCGCTGTAACTAAAGCAACAACTACAAACAGACTTCTGAGAAACATTCTCTTCATTTTCTAAACCCCTCCATTCTTAATTGCTCGACATTGACTGAATCGCCAAACCAAAGTTGTCTGGCCGGTCTTCCCGAAGCAATGGAGGAGAGGCAGAATTCACCAAAGTCAGCGGCTCGACGGCAAATACCGCAGTTTTGCTTCGTTAAACCCCTTGCCGGAATGTTAGACGCGGGGACGCGGGTGAGGGACGAGTTTTCTATGTCCGACAAACTTCAGTTTGTCGTGGTCGTAGCGGTTGCAGAGTACAACCGTTGATTCTCTCGACTACCCTTCGACAATTTGATGTTTGTCAAACCTTGTCACCCGACGGTCAACTAACCGCACGTCGACAAGCGAAAGCTGGTCGGACAAAATCAATATTTCGGCACGCTCGGATCCACTTCATTGGACCAGGCAGTGATACCGCCCTTTAGATTAATCAGGTTGCCGGTAAAACCAGAGCGCTGCAGCGCTTCGATCGCCTTGGCACTGCGGCCACCCATCTTGCAATGCACGACCGTCTCACGATTGGAATCGATCTCGGCCATGCGGTTGACGATTTGGCCCAGCGGGATGTGGGTTGAGTTGGGAAGCTTTGCGATGGCGACTTCGTGGGCCTCCCGGACATCGATAATTTGAATGTCCTCGCCATTGTCAATTCGCTGTTTAAGCTCGGTTGCCGTGATTTCGGGCATTTGCTGCGCTGGTGCTTGATTCATGAAACCCTCCAATTGATCGAATAATTCGGGTTATTACAAAACTCTTCCGAAAAAAGATGCGTTAACTCTCGCGCTTCGCTGCTGGGCGTTCCTACGGCACCGCGGGGACCGCCACGCTTGGACCTTCCCCCACGTGTAACTGGATATTGCCGGCGCCTTCAGGCACGGCAAACAGCAGCACAAGAGTCAGCGGACTCTTCACGAGCCTAAGCTCTTTGCCCCCACTGGCGCCCTTAAGCTCGACATCGAAAAGCATTTTGTTGATGTCCATCTTTTCAAAAAAGCCTACCGAGACCGGCTCGAACCTGCCATCTGTAATCGCCCTGAGCGTGCTCCATCCCCCACCAACTTTGGGCTTTTCTTTCCCCGCCTCTTTCATTCCTTTGTCAGCATGAGGCGGCGTAACTACCAATAGCGGAAGATAGACAATTGAATCATTTGGTTTGACCTGGTAGCCAATGGCTGTAGCCGGATAGCTGCCGTCACTGTTGCTAAGT
>Ga0187893_10012554_pt1 | contig 11983 bp, 4 predicted proteins | sample MA1701074metaG_FD_139574 | JGI IMG/M metagenome (GOLD analysis project Ga0187893, IMG submission 139574) | White microbial mat communities from a basaltic lava cave in the Kipuka Kanohina Cave System on the Island of Hawaii, USA - MA170107-4 metaG ... | reverse complement strand
GCGGAAGATGCGTGCCGAGGACCATGGCCTCGCTAAAAATATGGAACTAAAGTTAACTGCTGACCAACCATTAGCGTTAGCTGCCTAATTAGGTAGCCGTTCCCTTTGCTGGTGCCTGTACGGCGAATGTGGAGCGTCGACACACAGGATCGCTGATCACGACCGCCTGGTAATGATTGGCTAAACACCCCGGGCTAGCGGTTCAGCACTCTTGCCGGTTCCTGATGTTGAGCCGCGAAACCCAGACGAACTGGACACGCACGTAGATTCTTCTTGCTGAGTAGTTTCGGACGCGGGTTCGACTCCCGCCGCCTCCACCATCACTAACTGATTACAACTCAATCTTATGAGGAATGCTCCGTCGCCGCGTTCCTCATGCGTACCTCCGAACCCAGAAAGGCCGATGGATCGGCATTCTGCAGGCACTCGTCGCCAGTCTGAAGGTGTCGTGTCCAAACACGTAATCCCTTTGAACCGCAGCAGGATAGAGATTTGGCTCGACTGAGGAGATGGGCTTGTCAGAATAGATTATCAGCGTGCTACGCTGACCTGATGCGCACGACGTTGGATCCATTTCGACTACAATGGAGACGACGAGAATGGTCGGGTTGCACACATAACCGCGACCTTAGCTTCGTGTGGTTTTGGCCTGCGCTGATCAAAACAGAACAAAATCGCCAAACTGGCTCGATTAAAGTGGCAAACGAGGAACGGCAAGATGGGCACTCCAAAACCATGCGGAATGAAGGGTGACTTACTCCGCGAATACATGGCAGCACTTGAGAAATTGAAAGTTGCCCAGACGCAACATAAAGAGATTGTGGCGGCAGGTACGGGCGAGGGTGTAACGACAAGATGGACGCAACGGATTCAAGCAATTAAGGCACTAGCTAGTGCGGCGCGTATGCGATTCTCAGCACACCGTCACGAACACCGCTGTTAAACCACCGCTAGACCACTTCCCACTTCTTGCAGGCTCCATCGGGTGCGTGATCCTTGTCTCGGACTAACCTTCAAGCAACCAATCATCCGACGACTCCTATCGGACAAAGTCATCGGACGCCATTTCCGGCTCCACAGTGTCGAAGCCTTTATCAGACACACATCACAGCCTGATTGTTCGAAGACTATTCCTGGCTGATGTCAAACGGAAACTCCTGAAGGGTGCACCTCCAGAAACCATTCGCTATTTTGAGTTAAAAAAGCAGAGTGATCGGCTGATCATTTTTCTGTTAGGGGTGCGCGCGCTCAGAGAGTGAGACGCATCTTACTTCGCGAGCAGTTAGCAACAAAATCGGTCACCGTATTAATTCGCGAGACACGGCACCAAAAAGATTATCGGAATAGCTTCATCTCGGGAATCGACTTAGTATCTTGGTCGGCAATCGAGGGCCAAAAGGCGGAAGCGTCTTCGTCTTTGACTAAGGACGTTTTTGGATACTGGGAAGAAAACCCCTCATTGAGTGATGAATATAACAGCTTGGATTGGGCATCGGCGATGAGTTCCGGTCAATCTCATATCAACTTGTCTTCTGTCTCGGCATCCGATGAGCGTCGAATCATGCTTGAGTCCAATAGCTCAACCAGAGCCTACCCAGACAACAAATGTATCCATGAACTCTTCGAAGCACAGGTAGAGCGGACGCCCGACGCAGTGGCAGCGGAATTTGAAGATCGGCAGTTAACCTACTTGGAACTAAATCAGCGAGCGAATCAATTGGCCGCCCGTCTGCGGGATCTAGCGGTATCGCGGCGAACCCTGGTGGGTATCTGCACGGAACGTTCGTTGGAAATGATGATTGGTATTTTGGGGATTTTGAAGTCAGGCAGCGCGTATGTTCCGCTCGACCCGTCTTACCCACCGGGGCGGCTGGAGTTCATGTTGGCCGACGCCGAGGCGAGTGTACTGCTAACTCAAAAGAGCTTAGACCTGCCGCTGGATAGCCGGCGGTTGAAGCGCGTTTATCTGGAATCTGAAGCCGCGATAGTGGACCAAGAAAGTGGTGAGAATTTCGTCGGCGGAGCTAGTCCTGAGGACTTGGCCTACGTCATTTACACCTCCGGCTCCACCGGCCAACCCAAAGGAGTGATGGTCGAACACCAGAGCGTCGTGAACTATCTGTTTTGGTGTGAGGAGGTGTTGTTTTGCGATTCGGTGCAAACGGTTCCGCAGGTGTCGAGTATCTCCTTCGATGCCTCGCTAAAACAGTTTCTTGCCCCCCTAATCTGCGGCAGATCAGTCTGGATCTTGCCATCTGAAACGTTGACGCAACCCGCCCTACTGGTACGGACGCTGAGCAAGCGCAAAAAGCTTGGTTTCAATTGCGTGCCCTCTCTGTGGGGCACGTTACTGGATACGATCGCACCCGACGAAGCAAGAATACTCGGTGAAAGTCTAAGCGCCCTATATCTCGGCGGCGAGCAGCCGGCGAAAGCTATGGTGCAAAAAACTCTGACGATGTTTCCAAGCCTGCAGATATGGAATCTGTACGGGCCCACAGAGGCAACAGTCAACTGTCTTGCCGGCCGAATACTGTCTGCCGACGAGATTTCCCTGGGGCGACCGATAGCCAATGTTCAAGTCTATATCTTGGATGAAAAACTAGATCCCGTTTTGGTTGGTACCCCAGGCGAGATCTGCGTCGGCGGTGTCGGAGTCAGTCGCGGCTACTTGAGGATGCCCGCGCTAACAGCTGAACGGTTCGTAGCAAACCCTTTCAGTCAACAACCGGGAGCCACTTTATACAGAACTGGCGATGTTGCGCGCTATCGCGCCGATGGCAATATCGAGTTTCTCGGTCGACTTGATAGTCAGGTAAAGATCCGTGGCTTTCGTATTGAATTGGGTGAAATTGAACACCTATTGGCTCGGCATCCAGCGGTAAAGCAGAATGTCGTCGTCGTTAAAAAAGACGCCGCGGGTGAAAACTACTTGGTCGCGTATATTGTCTTTGAATCACCCTCGAACCCTGCCCGTATCGAAGAACTCCAAGCGTTTCTGAAAGAGAGAGCGCCGGAATATCTGATACCGTCGGTGTTCGAGCGGTTGGACCGTCTTCCACTGACTCCAACTGGCAAGCTGGACCGCGCGGCTCTACCGGAACTTAATCCAGGCAGGCTGGGAGTCTCCAAAGACTATGTGGCGCCGCGCTTTGCTGTCGAGGAGGCGCTGGAGCAAATCTGGCGCGAGGTCCTGGGTGTCGAACGGGTCGGAATACAAAGCAACTTCTTCGAACTTGGCGGCCACTCGCTCGTAGCGATGCGGATGATGGGTCGGATCCGCAGCGCGCTCAACGCTGAAATGTCGCTCCGTGATTTCTTTGACGATCCGACAATCGAGAGCCTTTCAAAAGCCATCGAACACGCGCCTAAGGTCAGTCCGGTTGCTCTTGCGCCGCGAGATGCGAGTGCCATCTTTCCAATGTCATTTTCCCAGCAGCGTTTATGGCTTCTGCAGCAATTGGCGCCGCTCACGCCGGCCTACAACGTTTACCGGGCGCTCCGCTTGACGGGTCCGATCAATGTTTCGGAACTCGAGAGGAGTTTTGGTGATTTGGTGCGGCGGCACGAATCGCTGCGAACCGCTTTTCGCATCAATGCCGGAGAGCCGGCACAGATCATTGAGGCGGAGGTAAGCACATCATTACCCCTCGTCGACCTTCGCTATTTGGCGGCCACGGAACGCACTCAGGCGGCGCAACGACTAGGTGCTCAAGAAATCCACCGTCCTTTTGATTTGGCCGACGTCCCCTTGTTTCGTCTGTCTCTGTATCGACTAGAAGAAGAGGATCATATTCTCTTGATCGTCATGCACCAGATTGCGACGGATTGGTGGTCGATGAGTGTGCTGTTTCAGGAGATCGGAATTTTGTATGACGGTCATTGCTCCGGCCACGAGGCGTTGCTTCCTCCGCTGTCGCTGCAATGTGCCGACCTGGCCATTTTGCAGCTCGAAAAGGCGCAGGGTGAAAATTTCCAGAAAGACCTAGCCTATTGGAAAAATCAGCTCGGTGGACCTTTACCGATCCTCAAATTGCCGCAGGATCATGCACGCCCAGCCATCAAGACCTATCGCGGCGCGCGCACAAGATTTCAAGTGTCTGATGCTGTAACGGCGAAACTCAACGCAACGAGTCGCGAGCAAGGGGCTACGTTGTTCATGACTCTTCTGGCGGCATTCAACGTTCTGCTTTATCAACTTACCCGACAGCAGGAGATTCTCGTTGGTTCACCCGTTGCTATCCGCGATCGTCCGGAAGCCGAACCGATAATTGGTTTTTTGATTAACGAAGTCGTCTTGCGGACCGACCTTTCCGGTAACCCCACGTTCAAAACTATCTTAGCCCGCGTTCGCAACGTGGTGCTGGACGCATTTATTCACGTCGGCCTGCCGTTTCAGAAGCTGGTTCAGGCATTGACCCCGCCTCGCGAATCGAGTCGATCACTACTATTTCAAGCCTCCTTTGTGTTGCAGAATGCGCCGAACAGCCCTCTACGTCTCGGTGGAACCACAGCCCAACCCATCAGTATTGACGCCGACACTTCGCAACTCGATTTGGAGTTGGAGATGGTTGAGAGACCCGAGGGACTCTTTGGCACGTTCACCTATGACTGTGATCTTTTTGAACGCGCGACGGTGGAGCGGTGGCAGAGCGAATTCGTCATGTTGCTGGAGGCCATAAGCTCAAATACGGAACAGGGATTGTCTGATCATCGCTCGGCCAACGCCGTCGGCGGTTCTGAAGACTCATATCCTCTGACGCCGCTTCAGCAGAGCATGTTGTTCAATCATTTCTATAGTTCAACGGCTGGAGTTGACATTGAACAGTTGGTGGTTTACTTGCCAGAGACGCTGGATATTTCGGCCTTCAAATCGGCTTGGCAAGCGGTTATCGACTTCCATCCCTTGTTGCGGACCAGCTTTTGTTGGAACGACGGCGAAGCGCCTTATCAGAATGTATCCTGTCAAGCCGCCATGCCCTGGAACGAACGTGACGAGAGGGAAGCGGCTCTCGTTGATCAGGCGTTGAGGCTTGAGAAATTTTTGCAGGACGATCGCCGTTGCGGCTTGAACTTGTCCCGCGCGCCCCTCATGCGCGGAACTCTTCTACGCTTCGACGACGAGGAGTTCTATTTTGTCTGGACCTTTCACCATGCGGTGTTGGATGGAAGGTCGTTCCCGATGGTGCTTAATGACGTGTTCTCTACGTATCAAGCCAAGACGGTAGGACGGGAGATTGCTCTATCGCAACGACCTTCCTACCGCGACTTCGTGGTTTGGCATGGACAGCAGAATTGGTCGCGAGCGGCCGAGCACTGGCTGAAAACGATGCGTGGATTTCTCGCTCCGACGTCGCTGGTGGCGGCCATTCATCCAGAGAAACAAGGATTCACCGGCGCTCTGCATCGTGAGGAAGAATGCGAATTATCGGGAGAGCTTAGCGGCAAATTGGCCGCCTTAATGAAACACCACGATGTGACGCTGAACACGATCATGCAGGCTGCCTGGGCCCTGCTGCTGCATAAGTATACCGGCGATGAGACTGTGTTGTTTGGCGCGGTGAAGGCCGGACGCTTTGGCACGATTCAGGGCGCCGAATCGATGCTGGGCTCCTTGATCAACGCGGTTCCGGTTCGGATTGAAGTCCCACAAGATCTGGTAGTGGTGGATTGGCTAAGAAAGTTGCGGGAAGAAAGGCTTGCGCGGCGCCAATTCGATCAGACGCCATATGCAAGAATTCGCGAGTGGAGTGAAATTGCCGGTGATACGCCGCTATTTGAAAGTTTGCTTTTGGTCGAGACCCATCCGTTGGAATCTCTATTGTCCAGTGACAGCAGAGGGAAGAAACGCACGTTCAGGCTCTGGGAACAGACCTCTTGCCCAATTACCGTTGCCGCCTACGGCGGCGCGACGCTTCGCCTCGTCGTGGAGTATGACACCAGGCTTTTTGAATCTGAAACGATTCAGCGCATGCTTGGACACTTGACGAAGTTGTTGGAAGGGATAGTCGAAAACAAAGATCAGCCTGTCAAATGTCTGCAGCTCCTTACCAGTGAGGAGTTATGCCAAATTCGTTCGTGGCACGGTCACCAAGACACAGGCGCCCAAAAATCCTGCGTACATGAGCTCTTTGAGGCTCAAGTACGTTGGACGCCAGATTCAGCAGCAATCGAAACTGAAAGCGGTGTTTTGACTTATCGCGAACTGAACGAGCAAGCCAACAAATTGGCAAGACACTTACGCTCTAGCGGCGTGAGCCGTGAATCTCCCCTCGGTATTCATCTTGAACGATCGGCGTTTATGATCGTGGCCTTGCTCGCGGTTCTTAAGGCGGGGGGCACATATCTGCCGCTTGATCCGGAATATCCCGACGAGCGTTTGCTTTATATGGCCCGGAAAGCGAATTTGCGTTTTCTTCTCACGCGGAGCGCGATTCTCGAAAAACGGAGCTCTTTCATCCGCAAATTTACAGAATCCCAGGAAAGGCAAAGCTCAGCAGTCCTCTGCATGGATAACGATTGGGAGGTTTTGAGCAGCCAGGATGGTGAAAATATCGAGAGTGGCGCTAAGCAGGATGATCTCGCATACATCATCTTCACATCCGGATCTACAGGAGGGCCCAAGGGCGTCGAGATTCCGCACAAAGCACTCGTCAATCATTGTCTTCAGATGCGCAACGAATATGAGCTGAGAGGCGGAGACAGGGTACTGCAGTTCGCTTCGCTCAACTTCGATGTTGCGGCAGAAGAGATCTTTCCGACGCTAGTTGCCGGCGCAACGATTGCTATCCCAAGCGATGCGGCGCTTTGCTCTCCGGAGGCATTTCAGCAATTCCTTGAGGAAAAGCTGATTTCAGTAATAAACCTCCCGGTATCGTATTGGCACTCATGGTTTAGCGATCAATTGAAACGTGGGTTCAAACTTCCTTCGACAGTTCGACTAGTGATTGTTGGTAGTGAAAAAGTCTCTACCGAGCAGCACCGTCTCTGGCAGGAATACGCTCACGATGCGGCGGATTTCTGCAATGCCTACGGCACAACGGAAACAACCATTACCACAACAATTTATAGGCCGAGACAACGTGCTTGGCATCAGGAAGCTGCTATGCTGCCAATCGGCCGCGCCATCCCTAATACACGGGTTTATCTCTTGAGCCCCCAACTCGAACCCGTGCCGATCGGGGTGCTTGGTGAAATTGTCATCGGAGGAGTATGCCTGGCCCGAGGTTATCGTGATGCTCCAGAGTTGACTGCTCAGAGGTTTGTCGCCGATTTATTCGGTGCCGATCCTGGCGCTCGCATGTATAAAACGGGCGATCTGGGCCGATATAGGACAGATGGGAATATCGAATGGATCGGGCGGCACGACGGTCAAATAAAGCTTCGCGGATACCGTATCGAGCCTGGCGAAATAGAAACTTGGCTCGCGAGAAATCCTAACGTCCGTGAAGCCGCGGTCATCGCTGAAAATAGCTCAATGGGAAAGACGCAGTTGGTTGCTTACGTAGTCTCCAATGGAGCGGATACACCAACATCCAGCGACTTACGGCATTTCCTGAAACAACAGTTCCCCGAATACATGGTCCCGTCACGTATCGTGTTCTTGGACGCATTGCCGCTCCAGACCAATGGGAAGTTGGACCGCAACGCTCTACTTGGAAAAGAGCAAAGGGACGCCGATTCAAGGGCCACGTTTGTCGCTCCCAAGAATGCCGTGGAAGAGGAGATCGCACGGATTTGGAAAGAGATTTTGGGACTTGAGCAAGTCGGAATCACGGACGACTTTTTCGAGTTGGGCGGCGATTCTCTTCTTGCCACCCAGGTTTTTTCACGGATACTGAAGGTCTACGGCGTTCCCTTGACGCTCCGTCTGTTATTTGAAACGCGGACGATTGAAGAGCTGGCGTGGGTAATCGTCGCACAGGTTCTTTCCGATACTGAGACCGACCCTAGACAAGCGTCGTAAGTCGATGACCGGACCACATTGAATGCCTTTTCTCGAGGTGCTTCCGTCATCGACTGTTAGTAGCCGTAAATCACATACATGGTATCTTGGAGAGGTTCCTTCCAGCGCGCCTGACACATCGTTCGGGGCCACCCCAGGACTGATGGTCTGAATTGAGCTTAACGCCGCCTAAATAAGAAAAGCCGTTGAAGGCTGCCCTCCAACGGCTTTCTTGGACACTGCCCGCGGATATGTTGGGAGGAGCTTAAGCAAGCGTTCGACTCTGCTCCTCACCAAAGGAAACAGAGCGGCGCTTCGTGCCCGGGACGCTAGACAAGAAATCAAGAACCCAGGCTTCTACCTCAGAATCGCCGGTTCATTTTTCGCCGCCTTCGCGTGCTCGCTGCAATGCACCTCAGGTAGGTCACGCCGTATTTCTCTGCGTTAGTTCTGCGGCGGCGTCGCTTCCTCCAAACGATGACGAAGAGCAAGGCAAGGGCAGACGAGATAATCAACATGGGTTCCTCAACCACAGCGATAAAGGGGATCGGGAAACTCACAGTTGCTCCGGGCCGCTAGTTGTTTGATTTTCTACTTCATCCCGCACTGTGCAGGTATCTGCTTAGGACGAGGAAGTGCACTTTAATTTCCAATCAGTCAAATTCGCAACCAATTCCCCCATAAGCCTTTTTAGTTACGGTGGCCATCTGTCGCGTGCTGAGCCATGCGCAAAAACGCCGCTGGGTTCCAAATCTAGGAACATGTGTTCTCATTTTGAGCGGGAGCTAGAAACGCTTCCATTCTCTGCCGCAAGAATCGTCGCAAACATGGTCATTCTCTCGCAGTAATCTATCAGCGAACTCTTCAGCATCTCGCAGCGTTGGTGCGTGGAATCCTACCAACGAGAACGGCGGCTTATCTTCCTGACGGTAGTCGATCGCAATCCGCCAGGAGGACGGCTCTTCATGGACCGAGGCTTCGACCCCATCTGAATGTGTGCGTTTGTAACGTAGACGAAACAACATGGTCTGTTCCATGAGGTCAAACGCAAGAGCATTACATCGACAAGTGCGCGAGAACTGTCTCAAACTATACCAATTTACACCCCACCTTCATCGCACACCTCCAGCCAGCTGGCCTTGGCAGGCACTCAAAAAAACCGTTTTCACCATGGTGAAACGGCGCCTTGTCATCCACTCATTGCATCAACGGTTTAGGCGGCTTGAGGGGCTCTAAAATGGCATAAAACAGAGCCCAAAACTCCGGGTTGGGTGCGACTGCAATCGCGACCGTGGTGCGGCATTCATCGAGGATGAATGCGGGAGGACGAGAACAATTGTTAGTGAGAGTCAGAAACTCAATCGCGCGGCTTACTTCTTGAGGCGTGGCTTGGTGAAGGCAAGGATGCGGGATCCATTCCAGCCCAAGACTGGCTCCAGGCGGCGCAGCACTTCCTCCATGCCGTAGGTCACGTGCTCCCGCATCTTCTGGTCTGCCTTGACGCGATCGCCCTTCGCGAGAACTTCGATCAGACTCTGGTGCCATCGTGAAGGCAGCTTGCTGAAATGCGAAGCGCTCATGTAGAGCCAGTTGAAAATGAGGATGTGATTTTTTTCGATTGCCTCGGAGAGAGCGGGACAGCCTGTGCACTCGGCAATCCGGCGATGAAAACGCTCGTGGAAACTAAATGCCTCAAATAGGTTCCCGGCTGGATTGGTATAGACCTGGTCCAAGCTCTCCGCCATACGACGCAACTCCTCGCGTTCCTGTGAGCTGGCCTTTTCCGCAAACAGCCGGGCTGACTGGCTTTCCAGCGCCTCACGAATCACATAGTGTCCCCGAATGTCTTGACTGGTGGGGACGCGCACGCGCGTCCCCACGCGCGGTCGGCTTTCCACCAGCCCTTCACTTTCCAAGCGCTGCAAGGCTTCCGAGACTGGAAGGAAGCTGGTGCCCAGCTGGCTGGCAAGCTGGCGGCGAGAAAGCGGAGCGCCCATCGGAAACTGCCCTTTAAGAATGCCGGTACGAATCAGGTCGTAGGATTGCTGGGAAAGGCTGAGGCTGGCGCTGCGCTTCTTGACTCGCATAATTGATATATCAGATACATTCAAACAAATTGTTGACATTCTAAATCGACGCCTCTAGCATTTGCAAATCTCTTTTCTGATGGATCAAGGCAATTCGGAGGTATCTATGTTTCGCGTGCGCGTTACCCTTTCTTTGCTCGGCCTATTGCTGTGCGCCAAGGGCGCGCTGGCCCAGAACATTTCGGGCACACTTCTTGGAAATGTGACGGATTCATCGGGAGCCGTGCTGGTGGGCGCCGAGGTCACGATTACGCACAAGGAAACCAATCAAGTTACAAAAACTGCGACGAATGAGCTGGGCTCCTATCAGGCGCCGTATCTGAAGCCTGGAAACTACCGCGTAGAAGTCACGCAGCAAGGTTTCAAGAAGGGTACACGCGAAGACGTCGTCCTCAAGGTGGAAGATCGGCTTCGACTCGACTTCAGGATGGAAGTGGGCGAAGTAACAGAAACATTGACCGTCAGCGGTGAAGTTCCACTAGTCGAATCCGAGACTTCTTCGCTCGGGCAGGTCATCGCCGAGAAAAGCATTCAGGAACTGCCTATCAAAGGCCGCAATGTCTTCGATCTCGTGGCGCTGACACCGGGCGTGCAGGTCAACCCGCGCGGCCTCGGCGTTGTGGCTTCTACCGGCGACAATTCGGCGCCGCTCTTCGTCCTTTCGGATATCTCCATCAATGGCGGACGATTTCGGAGCAACGATTTCATGCTGGACGGCGTTTCGATCATGCTTCCCGAGAACAACGACTTTGCCATCTCGCCGACACCAGACGGTACGGCCGAGTTTAAGGTCATGACGAACAGCTTTGGTCCTCAGTTTGGCCGGAGCGGCGGCGGGGTGATCAACGTGGTCACAAAGTCGGGCACCAATGCGCTTCATGGGACGGTCTATGAGTTTTTCCGCAACGACCGGCTTAGGGCCAACAATTTCTTCGCCAATGCACAAGGCCAGGCGCGCGGTGTCTCCCACTTCAACCTGTTTGGCGCTGCGGCCGGCGGACATGTGATTCGCGACAAAACGTTCTTCTTTGCTGAATACCAGGGACATCGCGAGGATGCGGCAGCCGGTGGACAAACCCTGACGGTTCCCACGGCTGCGCAGCGTACCGGCAACTTTGCAGGGTTGGTCAACCAACAAGGGCAACCGGTCATCATCTATGATCCGGCCACGACGCGGCCCAACCCAAGCGGTTCGGGGTTTATCCGCGACCCTTTCCCCGGGAATATCATCCCGGCCGACCGCATGAATCCGGTAGCGCTGAAGATGATGCAATTCGTCCCGCTTCCCAACCGCGAAGGTACTGGGCCCGCCAGGATCAATAACTTCGCCTTTCAACCAGTTTCAAGTATCAATAGCGACCAATGGTCCGTGAGAATCGATCACCGACTTTCCGACCGTCACAGCTTCTTTGCTCGCGCGACACGCAATACGGGTGACAGCGGGGCAGGGGGGCCGTTCAACACCATTGCAGACAACGTGTTGGGCATTATCGTCAATCGCGTGTTCAACTTTGTCTTGAACGATACCTACACCTTCAGTCCTTCGCGCCTGCTGAATTGGCGTTACGGTATCACTCGGCGCTTCGAGGGCCGTGCTCCCATTCACGATGGCGAGGTGAATCTCACGGACTTGGGCTTTCCAGCCGCGATTGCCGCCGCTTCACAGGAGCAGACGTTTCCCACGATCACTTTTTCCAACTATGGACAATGGGGGCCCCCGGGCGGCGATCGTATCCGGCGCGGCAACGATATTCACACCTGGGTGGCTGACCAGACGGAGATTCACGGACGGCATACGTTGAACTTTGGCGGAGACCTCCGGTTGTATAACCAGACGCCATTTCAGGGTGGCTCACCCTCCGGTGGTTATTCCTTCACGCAATCGTTTACGCAAGGCCCCAATCCGGTTGCTGCCAGCCTTACGGCGGGCGATGGATTTGCGTCGTTGCTG
>Ga0187893_10012553_pt1 | contig 11983 bp, 9 predicted proteins | sample MA1701074metaG_FD_139574 | JGI IMG/M metagenome (GOLD analysis project Ga0187893, IMG submission 139574) | White microbial mat communities from a basaltic lava cave in the Kipuka Kanohina Cave System on the Island of Hawaii, USA - MA170107-4 metaG ... | reverse complement strand
CGTGGAAATTTTGTAGCCGGCGCGATTACCAAAGCTCGCAGCATGGCGAAACGAGCCGAGGCGCAAACTGCGGCCGCCGCCGCCGATGCTCACCGTCGTGCCTTCCGAGCCAAACGGCGATTTTGTGAGAATTTGCATTAGGCCGTTGGCCGTGTTGGGGCCGTACAATGCCGAGCCCGGGCCGGACACGATTTCGATGCGTTCGATATCATCGTTGGTGATCGGCATGAAATAATGCGCATTATAACGCAGCGCCGGCGCATGACTGATACGATTGTCGACCAGTGACAGCATGGCGCCGGAAAACACGTTATTAAAGCCGCGCACCACGATATTCGATTGATGGAGGCCGTGGCGGATGAAATCAACTGCCGGCATGCCCTGCAAATGGTCAACCGCAGTGAGGCCGGGGCGCGACTGCACCTGATCGATTCCGATGAAGTTGACGGAGGCCGGGGCGTTGAAACCGGATTCGGCGCGCCGCGAGACGCTGACCACGTCAAAAAAAGCTTCCGTGCTTCGCGAAGCGGCGACGTTTTTGTCGTTCGACAGCAGGCCGCTATAAGTCAGCGCTATTTCCAACACATTGGTTTCGCCGGCGCTTGCTCGCACGTTGCTGAATTTTTGCTCGGCATAGCCCACACAGGACACCACAATGGAATATCTGCCGGCGCGCAAAGCATCGAACTCGAATTGTCCCGTTTCATCGGACACCGTGCGAATTGGCGCCGCGCCGATAGTGACGGGTGTCGCAACGATGCTGGCCCCGGGCAATCTCTGCTGTGATTCACCGTCCACCACCGTGCCGCGAATGACGGCGGCTCCTTTCACGACATTCTTTGAGGTCGAGGGTGACGGCGAAGCTTTATTTCCATCATCGCGGTAAGCGTTTTCCTGCGCCTGCACGCCGATTGCCGGCAGCAGATTTATCAGCAGGATCGGCAAAATTTTTTTGTAACACCGTGTTCGCATGGCAGCTTCCTTAATATTTTTCAATTTTTAATTTGCCGTTCAAAAAAAGGCCGCCGGCATAGCCATGATCGGCGAAGAGCGTTTTTTCTTTGACCGGTTTCCGCGGCTGGCGCGGAGTTTTGGAATTTTCATCGGGCGCTGGTTTCGGCGGCTGAAAGGCGCCCAAACTCTGCGTCAATTTTTTTTCCAGACGGAAATCCAGCACTTGATTGACATGCCACTTCGTCTGCGTTTCCTCAAGATTAAATCCCGTCACGATGTTGTGCAATTCGGCGCGCAACGACGTCGGCAGATTTAATTCCAGCACTCTTTTATAAATTCGTATGGCCGTTGCATCGCGGCGATTGAGGCGCAGGTAAGCCTCAGCCAGCGGCGGATAGAGCTTCATGCGGCTCGGCTTGCGAACGACCAGGCCTTCATAAATCATCGCGGCGCCGGCGTAATTGCCAAACAGGCGATGCAGACGCGCGCGATTGGCCGGCAACCAGCAAAAAAGCCCGAGCAGAGATATACCCACAACCACAGCAACGATGGCGTTATTGCCGATGGCAATTCCAGGGTCGTCGCCTTTAGCCTGTTTCAGGAGTTTGGCGCGCGACAATTCCACCATTTTGCCGACTTCGCGATAATTCGGCTGCACCTGTTGGACACGCTCGAACTTAATCAACGCCCGCAACCAGTCCTGCTGCTCAAAAGCAACCATCCCCTGCCGGTAAAGCGAATCCAATGGCGCCGAGTTTTGCATTTTCGTCGCCGGCTGCTTCATGCCCGGTTTGGCCTGCTCGGCGAATGCTCTAAGCAGGCCAGGGTCGGAACCGAACTTCACCACAAAGAGCACAAAGAACACAAAGGCTACGCCCGTATATTTCTTCGTGAACTTTGTGTGCTTTGTGGTGTAAAATTTTTGCTTTTTTTGCACAGATTTCATTGCTCTAATTTACACCCGATTTATTTTCTCGAACTGGATTACTCGCTCGTTTTGAGCACGCCGTTCGCGCCGCTCAAATCTGCCGCCACGCCGTTGACGTGATCGAGAGCAGCGACCAGCTCTTTTTTCTTTCGCGGTTTTCTCGGCGCTGCAAGCTTTTTGTGTGCCTCCTCTGTCCGGCCTGGCGTCCGAGCTCTGCCGCTCGCCAGTAGCGCGCCATTCTTATTGACCGCGCCAATCGTTTCGCTTGCTCGCTGCGGCTCCCGGCCTTCATGCCGATCTTGCTGCGTGACAATCGCATGAAGCTCGGCGCGATGCCTGGTCGGCAGATTCAACGCCAAAACTTTTTCAAAAACTCGCAGCGCGGCGCTATCGTCGCGCTTGAGGCGCAAATAAATCTCCGCCAGCGCCGAATAAAGCTTGGCCCGGTTCGGCTTTTGCGCGAGCATTCTTTCATAGAGCTGCGCCGCCGCAATATAGTCGCCCTGCAAACGATAAAGACGGCCGCGGCCTGTTGGTGAAACGATAAACAGTCCGAGCAAAGCCAATCCAATGATGGCGGCAATCATCATTGCGATCACCGGCGTTAAAATTTTGCCATTGCCGGCTCCCGCCGGCAATTGGGCGGATTGTGATTGTGCCTGGCGCAGGAGATTCGCCCGCGCCACCGTCACCAGATCGTCAAGGTTGCGATAATCCGGCTGCACAAACTTGATGCGCTCAAAGGCGATCACGGCGCTCTTCCAATCATCGCGCGCAAAAGCCGCCAGCGCCTGCTGGTACAGCGAATCGAGGTTTGCGCTGCCGGCAACGGCAGTTTCCGCATGCGTCGAGGAGTCCGCATTTGCCGCCGGGGAATCCACTTTCGCCGCGACAAACTTTTTTGAGGTTTCAGCCGGCGGCGCATTGAAGATGACAAAAGGATTCGGCGTCGCAGCGGAATCGCGCGCCTGTGGTCTGCCTTCCAAGCGGGCATAAAGCTCCTCGAGGTCGCGATACCGGCGATTGATCCGGCTCACTTTTTCAAACGCGTCGAGGGCGGCGTCAACATCATTGCGGTTCATTGCTGCCACGCCCTCGTCATAATAACGCGCCGCGACCGCTTCAATCTCTTCGTTATGAAGAATCGTCCGCGCTTCCGCGAGTCTCTTGCTCGCGTCGCGATAATCGGGGTTCGATTCCACGGCGCGCTTGAAAGCCTTGATCGCGGCCTTCCAATCGCGCACGCGCATCGCCGCGCGGCCGGCGGCATATTCTTTCTCGGCTGCCGCGTCATTCTCCGCCGGAGTTGTCGCCGCGGCCTGCCGGTCCTGGCTGGCCGGTGCCGGCTCTTGCTGATGGATTCCGTTTTCCACGCCTTTCGCAATGGCGCGGGCATTCACACGCGGCGCATGCGCCAACAGGCACGCCGCGAGAAGCGCACACATTGCTGCAGTGATCTGGTTTTGCATAATGACCTCGGTTTCTTGAATCGTTGAATAATCACGTCCATTTAAATTCTATCGCACGAATCTCGAATGAATGCAAAGCCGCTCACAGCGCCCAATAAAAAAGGCGCAATCGCCAGGCTCTTTGCATCAGAGCCGGACACGATTGCGCCTTCGACTTACAAGTCTCTATATTCGCCGAATCGGTGATCCGGCGAACGTAGCTTGCACGCCAAGGTTCCGTCAACCTTGCACGGGATTACAAGAAGTTTTTATAAAACCGGCGCGCAACAAAAAAAGGCGTCACCTCAATGTTATTTGACTTTAACATTGAGATCACGCCTTCGACTTACAAGCCACAATCCTGCACGCCAAGGCACCCACAACTTTTTGTGGGGCATTTTAAATTTACCTTTGTCTTTTTGTACCTTCTCCTGCGTCGGATTGCGGAAAATTTTTTTCGTGATTTTTACCCATATCGCGCGCACTGAAAACAGAGCGGTTCAAGTTGGCATCAGCGATCTCACTCAAAACCATTTTCAACCTCGCGCCGGCGGAATGATTCGAAGTCGTGTTTGCGCTCGAATAATTTCACCAGCAGCAGGCCGGCCACGAAACCGCCGATGTGCGCAAACCAGGCGACGTTGCCACTGCCGACATCCGCGAAGATTCCTACGCTGTTCGCCAACTGCGTCAAAAACCAAAACCCCAGAACAAACAGCGCCGGAATGCGAAAAGTCGTCAAACAAATAAAAATGGGCACCAGAATCAAAATCCGCGCGCGCGGAAATTTGACCAGATACGCGCCGAGCACGCCGCTAATGGCGCCGCTGGCGCCGATCATCGGCTCATCCGAATTAGGCATCATCGCAATGTGCGACATTGTTGCTGCCACGCCGCAAAGCAGATAAAAGACGATATAGCGCGGATGCCCCATCAGCCCTTCGATATTGTCGCCGAAAATCCACAGATACAGCATATTACCGAGTAGATGCATCCAGCCGCCGTGCAAAAACATCGCCGAAAACAGGCCGGATAGATGCGTGCCGGCCATGATGTCGGCCGGAATTGCGCCGTAGGCATGCACAAAAGCATCTCCATCCGGCCGCGAAAGCTGATAGAAAAAGATCGCGATATTGCACAAGAGCAGCCCATAATTGAAATAGGGCGTTAACACCCGCGGGTTGTCATCTTTGAGCGGAATCAATTTGCCCTCCTCCGAAAAAAACACTGCATCACTCCCAAAGCATGATTTTTTCAGCGCTGGCTTCAGGCGGGAGCAGTGAAACATTTATCAACAAAGAATAACAATTTTTCGACCGGAAAACAAGAAGATTTTTAAAGAAAACAATTTATCCTTCTGTATTTCCGCGCCTTGTCCGGTAATATAAAAAGTGGTAGCTTTTGGCAGTGCCTATCGAGCTGTGCCTCTAAGATTGCAGCTCGCGTTGGGGAAATTTTCAATACCATAATAAAGGAATCCCAATGTCACCCTCCAATGTTCGACCGCATGCCATGATTAATCGTTGGCAAAATATATCGAAAGTATTCCGCCTCGCCCTGGCGGCAATGACACTCTTGCATTTAACCACCGCTGCCGCGCAAACGATTCCAGCCGCCATTTCGGCCACCGCAAAAATCGGCACCAGCGCCGTGAAAGGCGAAGCCGATGATCCGGCGATCTGGATTCATCCGACCAACCCGGCGAAAAGCGTCGTCATCGGCACAGATAAAGACAACAACGGCGGGCTGTATGTTTGGGATATGGCCGGCAAACAAATCCAATATGTTGCATTGGGCCGTCCCAATAATGTTGACGTGCGCTACGGCATGAAAGTCGGCGGCGCGCTTATCGATATCGCCGTCACCAACTCGCGCAGCAATCCCAAACAAATCAAAGTTTTTAAAATCAATCCGAAAGACGGCACCTTGACGGACATCACCACCGACAGCGGTATATTGACGCCGGAGCTGGATGATCCGTACGGCGTTTGTCTTTATCAACGCCCGCGCGATGGCGCGATGTTCGTGATTGAGAGCACGCAATCCGGCGCCAAAAGCAATTTGCATCAATATCGTTTGGAAGATGACGGCAAAGGCAAAGTGAAAGGCGCATACGTCAGGACTTTTGGCAATAACACGATTAAGAAATTTGTCGAAGGTCTTGTCGCCGACGACGAGCTGGGTTATGTTTATGCTTCCGACGAAACCCACGCGGTTCGGAAATTCTATGCCGATCCCGCTAGCGGCGATAACAATCAAATCGTCGCTTTCGCGCTCGGCGACGGCATTTCCGGCGACCGCGAAGGGTTGGCGATTTATCAATGCGGGGGAGGCACGGGTTATTTGCTGCTTTCCAATCAAAGCGGCACCGACGTCAAAGTTTATCGCCGCGAAGGCGAAGGCGGCGATCCGCACAAACATACATTGCTCACGACCATCAAGACCAACGGCTCCAGCGCCACTGACGGCCTCGACGTCACCAATCGGCCAAGCTCCACGCTATTTCCCAAAGGTTTTTTGATCACCCACAATTCTCCGGGCGCTAATTTTAATCTTTATTCATGGGAAGATATTGCGAAAAATTATTTGAGCATCTGCACCGGCCCGACAAACGGCGTCACCGAAAACCCGACCCCACAACCGGCGGAATTTCGGCTCGAACAAAATTTTCCGAATCCTTTCTTGAGCGGAGCGCAATCTTCGGCTCTGAGCGGGGGAAATCCTGCAACGACGATTCCATTTCACCTTGAAAAAGCGGCGCCGATTAAATTGACGGTGATCAACCTGATGGGACAAACCGTGCGCACGTTGTCGGAAGGCACAATGGCCGCCGGCAATCATTTCGTGCAATGGGATGGCCGCAACGACGCGAGCGAAATCGTGGCGACCGGCATGTATCTGTTTCGGCTGGAATATGGCAACCGCACTCAAATCAAGCAACTTCTGATGATCAAATAACCGTTTTATGATTTCGCTTTAAATTGAAACACATAAACCAGATCGCGCTTATCGGCCGGAACGATATCCTGCACGATTTTTTCGACGTGCGATTTGGTCGCGCCGCTGGCGATAATGAGGCCGTCTAAAATTCCGAACCAAGCGTTTTTAACGCCGCTCTCTTTGAGATGTTTTTTATAACTCGTCGCGGTGATTTTCCCCATTTCCTGATGATATAAAACCAGCAGGCCATGATCGCGCTGAATCAATTCATGAATGGCTTCGGCATGTTCTTCGCGTCTCGCCGGCGTGCGCAAATAAAACTTCAACAACGCGACGTCGGTCTGCTCTTCGACGGGCACGTCAAAATTGGTGATAATACCGTGCTCAGCTTTGGCCTTCTGATAACTCTCATTGATGCCTTGCCGAATGCCGCTGCCAAAATGAATATGATAAGGCGCGACCAGGCCGTCGTAGATGATTTTGCCCTGAAACGGCAACAACACGGTTTCGAGCAAAACCGGCAAATCGGAACCGATCACTTCCGCAAAGGAGCTGTAAAGACAGCGCACGCCGTAAGCTTTCGCCGGAGAATCGCCGGTGAGAAAAACCGCGTAGTCTTTTAAATACCGCACCACATAAAATTTGTCTTTAATAAAATTCTTCCATGATCTCACCGTCTCCAGCTCTGCCGGCGAAAAGTGCAGTGGATTTTCCGCAATAAAAACCTCGAACAAATCGCCAGCTCCGTAAAGTGCGACGCGAATATCGCTGAGTTTATTAAACGGAATCTGTTTAATTTCACCCGCCACCGATACGTTTTTAGCCTGGCCGGTTTTGCGGGCCGTGTAAAGCAGCAGCGGATGATACAATTTATAGAATAGTTTGATTTCAGCTTCGGAGAGTTTCATCACACGCGTCTCTCAGCGAATAAAATAACCTGGCAACGAATTTCATTTTCCCCCTCCGGAAACTCGTTGCTGCACCAGATCCAGCGCCGCCTGCGTGGCCAGCATTGCGGCTTCAACGGCTTTCAGCAATTTCGATTCTTCAATCGGCAGGCGCTCCCAATCCTTGCGGTCAAAGCAATCGCGCAAGCCGGGCAGAGTGATCGCCGCGTAGCCGGTATATTCGCCGGGCGCCACGTATAAATTTTTGTACCACGTGCGCCCGCGCAATCCTTCCAGCGAGATGAACGCGCGATCAATGCTCATCAGGTTCTCATTCAAGTTTTTTAAACGCAAGGCGTCCAGCTCACCGACATTTGACGCGGCTTTGCGCCAGCTCTCGGCGACTTTGATCCAGTCATTGATCTTCTTCACGAGATCGTCGAATTGCGTGAGCGGCTTCGCGTTAAGCTCTTTCAAGCTCGCCTGCGCGCTTTTTACTTCCCGGCGTAATTGCCGGGCATAAGTCAACGGCTCAATAGAGATGAGCGGGCGGTCCGCCAAGCTCATCGCCATCAATCCGGTGATCTTCGTCATCGTCGCGTGATAGGCAAACGTTGGGTCGCCAAATTTTTCCATCCAGTAGAAATTATCATACAGCGAATGATAAACACCGTACGGCCCGCTAAAACTCATGGAAATGCACGGCGCGCCGGCGAAATCGAGAAACGCCGTGAAATCCGAGCCGGCGCCGAGGTCTTCGATATTCACCGCCAGCGTGTCGAGGGAGCTCCAGTTCGGCTCGATTTTCTTTTTCTTGTTTTCATTCTGCTGTTGCCACCAGCGGCTCAACACACTGCGGCCGGTTTTTGGATCTTCAACCATGCCGGCGATTTGTTGCACGAAATTTCGCAACGTCGGCGAGGCGCCAACACTAAAACGATCGCCGCTCACCGCGGCGTCGATATTCACATACGCGACGACGTTGCGCGAGGTCAGCGTGCGATGATGCTCCACCCATTCCGTCGAGCCGAGCAAGCCGTACTCTTCGCCGTCCCAACTTGCCAATTGAATCGTGCGGCGCGGGCGATAACCGTCTTTGACCAGCTCGTTCAGAGTGCGCGCCAATTCCAACAATACGGCAGTGCCGGAGCTTGGATCAACTGCGCCGTACGTCCACGCATCACGATGATTGCCGATGATGACGATGTTTTCCGGCTCGTCTTTGCCGCGCAGCGTGCCGATCACATTCCAGATCGGGCGGATTTGATAATCCATCTGCACGTTAATCTCCAACGCCGCCGGCCCCGGACCAACATGATAGGCAAACGGCAAGCCGCCCTGCCAACCAGCGGGCACATTGGCACCGGCAAGATGGCGCAAAATTTTTTCCGCGTCAAAATAAGAAAGCGGCAGCGAAGGAATTCTGGGCATGTTTTTCGCGAAATCGGCGGAGTTCCGTTCGGCAGCCCCGGTTGCGCCCCAGCCCGGCGTAAGCGGATCGCCCGGATAAAAAAACATATACTGCACGGAGCCGCGCTGAATGGCGGTTTCCGGCCGCATCGGCCCATAAGGATAAATATCGCCCTGCATATATCCGTCGTCGGCCGGGTCGGAATAAATCAACACCGCTTTCGCGCCGCGCTCTTCGGCCGCATGCACTTTCACGCCGCGGAAACATTTTCCGTAACGCACGAGCACGATGCGCTCGCGCACGGAGATGCCAAGCTCATCCAACTTCTCAAAATCTTCCGGCATGCCGTAATTCGCATACACCACTTGCCCCTCTGCGGCGCCGCTCGGCGAGTAGGCGTGAAAAGGCTTGATGACATCCGGCCCAAACGAATCCTTATCGCCGGCGAAACCGGCTTCCGGCGTCGGCCCGGTGAATTGGATCGGCTGGGTGATTTTGAATTCAACTTTCTTGGGATACGGCAGGTAAACGTCGTAGGTGGGCATTTCCGCAATCAAGCCGTAGGTTTTGAACTTGCGCAGCATGTAGTCGGCGGAAATTTTATCCTGTTCGGTCCCGGCTACGTGTGGTTCCTCGGTAAGTCGCATTAAAAAAGTGCGGCAACTATCGGGGCGGGGCAGTTCGAGAAAACGGCGCGGCCAATCCGTCGCGGGTTGCGCCGAAATGAGTTTGGCGTATAATAAAAAAAAATAGGCAACAAACGAGAAGCGAAATCGCAGGCGAACACTATGGCGATTGAGTTTTTCCATACCCATCCTTAATGATTCATCTATTTGCTGCAGCAGCGATTTAACATATATAAAGGTACATCAAGAATTGTTGCGACGCAATAGCTTTTTGTCAAATTGCCGCGTAAGCTTTTGGGTGGATAAACTGACCGGTCGCTGTGAGCGACCGGTCAGTCCCGTTGCCGGTCAAATTCGGCTTGACAAAGCTGCCATATTTTATTACTATGGATGAACCATTTCAAGGAGGAAGGCAAAATGTTCAAAACCATTTTCACGCCGTCACGCGCGAACGCGTTGCGGCTCGGCATCGCGTTCATCCTTGGTTGTTTCTGGATAAGCTGCCAGCAACAACCGCAAACCGGCGCGACGAATTGCGATTACGTAAATTTTCAAACGCCCGGCGAAGTGCAGGCCGCCGGCGTGCAGATGATCAAACTGCGCGAAGGTTACCGCGTTTGGACCAAACGTTTCGGCAACAGTCCGATAAAAGTTCTGTTGCTGCACGGCGGTCCGGCAATGACGCATGAATACATGGAGTGTTTTGAGAGTTTCTTTCCGCCGGCCGGAATTGAGTTTTACGAATATGACCAACTGGGATCTTATTATTCCGACCAGCCGAACAACGATAGTTTATGGGCCGTGCAGCGCTTTGTGGAAGAAGTGGAACAAGTTCGGCAGGCGCTTGGCTTAAACAAGGATAATTTTTATTTGCTGGGTAATTCATGGGGCGGGATGTTGGCGATGGAGTACGCCCTGAAATATCAGGCGAATCTCAAAGGCCTGCTCATTTGCAATATGACCGCGGATTTTTATAAGTATGAGGCGTATAATGCGCAGCTTCGCCGCCAGATGCGGCCCTCGCTGCTTGATACGTTGAGCGCATACGAATCAAAAGGCGATTATCATAACCCGGAATATCAAAATCTGGTTTTTGCGGAATATTACACGAAACATCTTTGCCGCCTGCCGGAATGGCCCGAGGCCGCCATGCGAAGCCTCAAGCACGCCAACCTGCATGTTTATGAATACATGCAAGGCCCCAGCGAGTTCGTTCCCGGCGGCATTTTAAAAGGCTGGACGGTGTGGGATCGTTTGCCAGAATTGACCGTCCCGACCCTCACGGTCGGCGCAAAATACGATACGATGAATCCGCAAGAAATGGAGGAGATGAGCAAGCTGGTCAAAAACGGCCGCTATTTATATTGTCCGAACGGCAGCCATCTGGCGATGTGGGATGATCAAAAAGTTTTCATGGCGGGTGTGATTGATTTTATCAAAGATGTTCACAATGGCGAATTTTCTACAAACTGAGAATAGGTTTTAACACTGTATAAGTTAGAAAAGATTCTGAATTTTAAACCGCCAACGGATAGATTAAGTCCAGTGAATGAAAAGCAAAAAAAATTGTCCGTTGGGCTTAATCTATCCGTTGGGCCGTAATTTTAACCTTTTGGGTTTCGGCTCGTTATGCAATTGCCCAAGAAAATCTTCATCGCCATGGCGGGCAACATCGGCGTCGGCAAAACCACCGGCGCCAAAATTCTCAGCCAGCATTTCGGACTTGAATTGTTCGACGAGCCGGTGATCGACAATCGTTTTCTGCGCGATTACTATGCGGAAATGCGGCGCTGGTCGTTCACACTGCAATTGGAATTTCTCATTCGCCGCGTCGAGCACCACGAGCTGATCCGCACCGTTCCCAAAAGCTGTGTGCAGGATCGCACGCTATACGAAGATCCGGAGATTTTTGCCAAATATCTGCACGGCCTTGGCTTCATGGACAATCGCGAACTCGATTTGTATTTCGAATACTTTCATCGCCTCAATCGCGATCTGCTGCACCCCGATCTCATCGTCATCTTGGAAGTGGATCACGTCGCGACATTGTTGGACCGGATTCACCGGCGCGGGCGTCAGGAGGAAAGCGGGATTGACGAAGCTTTTCTGGCGGGCCTCAACGCTTACTATTCGACCTTTCCGCAGGTTTGCCGGAAAAAATACGGCATTCCCATATGCCGGATCAACGTGGCGCAATTGGATATTCGTTCGCCCGCCGGCCGGCAGACTTTTTTGCAAGAAGTCGAACGCACGCTGCGCGAGAATGTGTTGATGTGAAATGTGCTTGATTTTCTGTAAAAATTAAGTCATATTTTTCATGATGTAATTCTGCTGATTCGCATCTTTGCATTTTTATATACAACAGCAATTTAAGGAGCATCACCATTGTCCAAAAACATTTCAAAATTGCCGTTGACCAAATCGCAACAACTGTTTTATCGCAGCATTGAGAAAAAACGGAGGCGTTGACGATAAAACGAAATTGGCAAAATTAAAATATTTTTCCGATTTCATTCATTATGCCTTCAATGACGAAGCTATTTCCGGCGAGATTTATACCCGGCAAAAACAAGGGCCGCTTGCCCGGAGTTTTGGAAAGATATAAAACATCTTCACAAAGTTACAAAGAACCAACGCTACGCTCCGGAAGTCGAGTATGAAACATTCAAACAACTCGACACCCACGCCAAAGTCGAAACAATTCCTGCCGCAAGAGTTATTGCCACGACAATCGTTAATTCAACGAACGAAAAATTATTGGTCTATTTATTCTTCGGCCTCAATTTTGG
>Ga0187893_10012552_pt1 | contig 11984 bp, 13 predicted proteins | sample MA1701074metaG_FD_139574 | JGI IMG/M metagenome (GOLD analysis project Ga0187893, IMG submission 139574) | White microbial mat communities from a basaltic lava cave in the Kipuka Kanohina Cave System on the Island of Hawaii, USA - MA170107-4 metaG ... | reverse complement strand
CTCAGGATCGATCTTCTCAAGGGGGGCCGCTGTGGCGGTACCCCCTCACACTGCAGTGAACTGAGGGTATGATGCCCTGCCGTCGCGCTCAGCCAAGTTCAACAGCGAGTGGGACAACTCCCGAACACGATAAGGCGGTGGATAGCCCACTCTAGGCGACCCGCCATGTGAGCGGGGCATGAAGGCCCAGGAACGGAGTCCGATACCTTGGCGCAGCGGTAGCCTTCGCTCACGGCCTTGGGATGGCCCTCGCTTCAGGGCCTCCGATGGCCCTTGTTGAATGCTGCATGGACACGCGCCCAGACTTCGGCTTCAGTCATTGAAGTTCCTTCCTGGGGATGATGCAATCTGGGCTTGCTAGCAGCCAGACCCCTGAAACTGCCACCGATATCTGTTGCACGTCCAGTAAGGGCACGTTGGGCTCCCACCTCGCCCGCCGATCCTGGTAGACTCTCGGAAGGTGAGAGATGGTGACGCGTCCGTACCGGCGCACCTGCCGACAATTCCAGGACAGCAGCTACTCCGAGGGCGGGCGCTGGCAGTACATCGAGGACGCGCGATTTGCCCAGACGCCCGGGCACTATGTCCGCGCCTTCCTGCTGCTCTTGAAAGACATCCAAGAATTGTTCGACTACGTCGAGCCCGCCGACGCCAACCTCCCGTGCTACTCGTTCCGCATTCACGCGCTGTTGCTGCGCGCCTGCATCGAAGTCGAGGCGAATTGCAAGGCGATCCTGCGGGAGAATCGATATACGAAAGACGTGCGCTGGTGGACGATAGCCGACTATCGAAAGATCAACACGACACACCGGCTGGCCTCGTATTACGTCAAGGTGCCGCACTGGACGGGAGACCAGAACATCCGCGCCCCCTTCGCGGCCTGGGCTGGCGGCGGGCGGTTGCCGTGGTACGACGCATACAACACGGCCAAGCATGATCGACTCGCCGAATTCCAGCAGGCGACGTTCGCGCACTTGCTGGACGCCTGCTGTGGCCTACTCGTGATGCTCTCGGCGCAATTCTGGACCCGTGACTTTTCGCCTGGGAATGACCGTCTCGTATTTGAGAGCGGCGAGAACGACGGGATGGAGAGCGGCATCGGCGGCTACTTCCGGGTCCACTTCCCCGACGACTGGCCGGAGGAGCAACGCTACTCCTTCAACTGGAACACGCTCAAGGCCGAGGCCGACCCGTTCGACACGATCGACTACGACGCGGTGCCGTAGTACCGAGGATACCGTGGACCCGCATGGACCGAAAGGGAAGTGACATGGCTCTCGATCAATGGCGAGCGATGACCGACGACCAATTGGTTGATCTTGCCCATGGGTTGACGCCTGGGACACCGGATGACGTAGCGGTGGGTCGGATTCTGCATGTCCGAGTTGCGCAGCGAGAGGCCCAGGGCGGGGCCGCACTCGTCAAGGCCACGGATAGGCTCGTAAGAATCACCACCCGCCTAGGGACGGCGACCTGGGTTCTGGGCGGCATGACGCTCCTACTCGTCGTCGCCGCTGGCGTCCAAGCGTATCCGATTTCAAGAGGGAGGAGGACGTGGGCCAGCGCATCCGCCGGGAGTGCGAGGCCATCGTGTCCGAGATTGTCGTCGTAGAGCCCCGTGGTCTCGACTCGGCTTCACGTAGGGACCTGGTGGTCAAGTGCTTGCTAGAGAGCGCGATTCGAGGGAGGCGGTAGAGGGTATGGTGATCCCCCCTGGGCCTCTCCCCGCAACTAGGCCCCTCACCATGGGGCGCCACATGCTCCGCCCACCTGAGCAGCCGGCAGCGAGGGACCGGCGGGTCCCGCCAGGGCGTCGGAACGCCCCAAGTAACGCACGAACCCGGGAGGAGCCGAATGCGGAGGGCGACCTTGCTCCTGTATTCCGTCTTGACGATTGGCCGAGTCGCTCATGCAGGGGATCTGACGGGAGACGTGTTCGTGGTCATGGCCTCTGGAGACGTGAAGCGAGGCGCAGACGTTCGAGTGATGCTGGTTGCCGTGACGAGCGCTTCTCAGGCGGACTGGAATAGAGCAATTGAGCCCCTCCTCGAGGACCGCCGGCAGGCCGAGGTAGACCTCAGAGCGGGCAGGCAGGCTGTTGGCAGGGCGGAGGGCGACCGCCGGAGGGCTGTCGAGCTTGTCGCTCGAACCCAAGCGGAAGGTGGAGTTGAATACCGACAAGCTCGTGTTCGTGAGGATGCCGCGTTCGAGGCGGCAGCGCGGGCAACCCGCGATGTCACCTCGGCGAGACGGCGAGTCGTGGACGTCAGTAGCTGAATCGGCGATTCCTTGATCGAGACCATGGAGAAGTATCAGACTCGGGTTGTCCGAACAGATGTGAATGGCCGCTACGAAGCCCCAGGACTGCCGAGTGGAAAGTTTCATGTCTTTGCACGGCAGAGGGTCTTTTCGAGCACGGTATGTTGGTTCGTGCCAGTAAGTGTCGGCCCGGGCCCGCAGAGGGTTGATCTGTCTCCGAGCAATGCGGGTTGTCCCGGCGACTCTCCCAAGGATTAGGCGTTGCATTGTCGTCAGGAGTCAGGCCGGGCGACTAGGCGGCCCTCGTGCGGCCGACGATCGGCACGACGAGCTTGAAGGACCTACCTGTGCGAACCCCGTTGGGTTGGCAGCGGCTTGGGAAGCCCATCTACGCCGCCACTCGGCCCCGGACCCGGCCGAACGGGGGAATGCTCAGCTCGTGAGACGCCGGCGCATCACCCCAGTGGCACCAATCTCTAGACTAGCGACCGATGTGCCCGGCAAACGTCTCGCCGCGCACGACCCGTGCTCTTGTCAGGGGGATTCGGGCTTGGCCACCCATTCGACGCTGACTATGGTGACCCGGTAGGTGGCGGCGCCGGCAGACGTGGTGAGGCAAAACAGCCCGACGCCCCTGGACCAGACCTGGCCGAGCACGTCTCCATCCCGGCGCCCGGTCACGCCGCCGCGCTCGTTCAGCCCCTCGACCCGGACCCGAACGCGCTGGGCGTCTACCGGTCCGTCGTTGAACACGCGCCCACACACCGTCTGGAGGCCATGAGCCGGCGGGTCCACCTCCCATAGGACCCGCAGGCCCGTAGCGTCCACAGGTTCCTGAGCCTGGCTTGTCGATGGGGAGAGGGCCAGCAAGCCCATGAAGGCCAGTGGCCGCATCAGTCGCGTAGTCATGTGGGCCCTCAGACTATGCCCGACTCACGCTCCGCCGTCCACAGGAACTCGCGCCGCACCGCCCAGCGGCGCGAGACCGCTGGGCGGTGGGCGGAGGAATCAGGCGGGGTGTTGTCGGTTGCTCAGAGCGGGCGCGAGCGGACGCGGAAATCGACGTTGCCGTGAACCCACTTCCACAGGCGTGCCTGCTCGCCCGGATTGGCCCCGGCCACGAGCTGAGCTTGCCAGCCCTTCATCACCTCGGCCTCGGTCGTCCAGAGCCGGACCCGCTGCCGCGGCACTTCCTTCCGCCACTGCTCACCCACCTTGGGGCTCGAATAGACCACCCGCACGGTGAGGTTTCTCGACAGGTACTCGAGGGGGCTCAGATCGATCTTTCGGTACAGGGCCGTGGCGCCCGGCTTCACGCCCGGAACCCCCACATCGGGAATGCCGTCGGTCACCAGCAGCACCGTGATCGGGCTCAAGACGAGGTTGCGCTCCTTGGCGATCCGAGCCACCTGCGCGAAGAAGACGTTGAAGTCGGTGAGGGTGTCGGTGGGCGGGTACCAGCGCCGGAGGTCCGCCTCGATCTGCGCGATGTCCTTGCCCGCGAAGTCGAAAATGGGGCGGAATGCCTTGGGCTCGTTCGCCTCCTTGCCTCCGATGGCGGCGACGAACAGCTCGCGAGGCTGGCTGAGGCCGCCGAGGCCGTTGAGGTGGCCGTAGATGTAGTACGCCAGGAACCGCATGGAGCCGTCGTAGTCTCCCGCCTGCACGAAGGACCCGCTCGTGTCCACGCCCACGAACAGGCTCTCGCGCAGCTTGTTGTCGGTCGTCGGCTGCGCCGTCGCCGTGGTTGCGATAAGGACCCCGGCCAGCAGCGCGAGGGCAGTCGCGAAGGTGCGGGGCCTCACGGGTTGCCTCCGCGCGGCTGCAGATGCATCAGATCGGCGAGGGCGTCCCGGGTGTCCGTCACCTCCTTCAGGCTCTTGAACGGCAGGCTGAAGACGGGCCGGGCCGTGACCAGGACCATGCCGAAGTTCAGGGCGGAGGCCAGGAGGTGCATGGCGGGCAGGCCGAGGTACTCGAGGAGCTGGTCGCTCTTCTCGTGGAGCCAACCGACCTCGCGCTTGAAATCCGCGAGCGGCTGCCGCCACCAGGCGGGCTCGGGGGTCTTCGGGACCACTCGCTCTTCGGCCATGGCCATCGGCTGCCGTGAGATGACGGCGAGCAGCGGTGGCGTCCCGAACTGACCGAACAGGAACCAGGTCATGCCGCGGATGCCGGCCCAGCCGAAGGCCGCCACCCCCAGCGTGAACCAGAGCCCGGGCCGGAACTGCTCCCCGGTCTGCTGGGCGATCCAGGGGGTGATCGCGTCCACCATCTCGCGATAGAGGAACATCACCTCGAAGAACATGACGAAGAGCTCGACCAGGACGATCTGGACGATGAACTTGAATTCCCGCTTCCGCACCGCGTCGACGAGGGCCTGGATGCAGGCGAAGCTGCCCATGATCAGCAGGAACAGGAAGAACCAGAGCACCGTTCCCGTCGCGCGCGGAATCTGCGTCTCGCCCGAGAGGTCGGCGAGCACCTGCGACAGGGTCGGCATCAGCGTGTAGCTGAAGATCGTGGCCTCGAGCGCACACCAGAAGACCAGGATCATGAAGGCGATCCATGGCACGCCGGGCCGGAAGTATTGGTCGGTCATCCGGCCGGTCACCGCCATCGGCAGGGTAGCGAGCTGGCGGATCGCCCCGAAGAGGAGCTTCACCAGAAGGTGGGCCAGCGTGGCCAGCCAGCCGACCGCCACCGCCCCGAGCCGGATAACGCCGACCCAGTACATCCAGGTCGAGCGGGCAGCATCCCACCACGTCAGGAGCAGTGTCGAGACGAACTCGCCCCGTCGCGATCGGAACGGCAACGTATAGAGGCTGAGCCCGGTGCACCACGCGGCGGCGATGCCGAGGAGCGCGGGGAACAGCAGCCCGATACACTTGGCCGCGGTCACCCACCCGGACGACGAGTCCAGGAAGAAGTCGAGCAGTACCTGCTGGAGCCGGGGCACCCAGGCGATCGGCGCCGCGGCCAGCTCGGCGACGCTGCGCCATGCCTCCGGAAGTCTGGCAATGATCTGGTCAATCATCGGGTCCTCCTCAGTGAGGTGCCGGGAACTTTTTTCCTGGTTCGGGCGCCCTGTGGACGACACTCTGGGCGGGTGGACACGTAGCGGCTATTCGGAGGACGCAACTCGGGTGCCAGCCGGCGGCGATGGAGACCCTGATGCTTATCAGGACGTTGGGCGGCAGACACCCCACGAGGTCCACGGCCGAGCGTCAGGATCTCGACACGGCCGTGTCAGGCCGGACCCCTCACCCCGAGGGCTTGGCCGACGCCTCGTGGGCAAGGGTGGCGATGCGGGCGAGCACATCGAGCAGCTGGTCTCGCTCCACCCGAACCCGCTCGCTCTCGTCGCTGAGGCGGCTGATCTGGGCGCGCATCTCATCGATGTGGCCGACCTCGACCCGCAGCTGCTCGATCTCCTGTGCCATCCCGGACAGACGACTCTGCAGCTCGTTCAAATGCTCGATCCTTTCCTGCCAGAGGTTGAAGAGCCGTCGGCCCTCGAGGACCCATGGGGCGATGTCTTCGGGCGGGGCCACGGCTGCGAGCGGCTCCGCTTCACCGACCGCTCCGGTGCTGCGCCGAAGCGTGTGCCAGATCGCGAACAGAATCACCACGATGAGCAGCGCGATCAGTCCGCCGAGCAAGAGGAGGTCGCGGTCCGGCGTCATTGGTGCGGTACTGTATCGCCATCCGGCCTTCTTCACCACTTGCGCGTGCGAAAATGCGCTCAGCGAGCGGACCAGGTGATCGAGTAGCAAGATTTCCCGCTTGACAGGTTTTCATATGCGCCCCGTCGCGCGCCGCGCGCGCCGATAGAAAGCCAGCGTAGCGCGCCGCATCTGCGGAGTGCTGCGCGATCGTCCCGGCTGGGACGAGAGATGATGGCCCGCCTGCCGTTCGTGGCTCCTCGACGCCAGCAGGCGACACCAAAACCGGGGTGTAGAGTCGCTCCAGCAGAAGAGGAGGACTCGCTATGTCGACGCACTCGCCGGACCTTCCCTGCACGTTGCAGCCCACGTCGCCGCGTATCGCGGAGCTGGAGCGCCTGGGTGATGAGATCGCCGAGCTCTCGGCGCACCTCGAGGCAGCGACAGCCCGCTTACTTGCTCTCATCCGCGAGTTCGACGCCCGTGGGGGCTGGAACACCGGCTTCCGCTCGTGCGCCTCCTGGCTCGCCTGGCGCGTGGGGCTCGACCTGGGGGCCGCTCGCGAGCGGGTCCGGGTCGCGCGCGCTCTTGGGACGCTGCCGAGCCTGGCCGCGGCGCTGGCCTGCGGAGAACTCTCGTACGCCAAGGTTCGCGCGCTGACGCGCGTGGCGACCCCGGAGACCGAGGCTCGGCTGCTGGCGGTCGGGCGGGCCGGCACGGCGGCCCACGTCGAGCGCATCGTGCGGGGCTGGCGTCGGGTGGACCGCCTGGCGGAAGCGCGCGAGGCCGCCCGCCAGCACGCGGGCCGGGGGCTGCACGTCTACCAGGATGAGGACGGCACCGTGGTGCTCCGGGGGCGTCTGACGCCGGAGGTGGGCGCGCTGCTCCTGCGGGCCCTCGACGCGGCCCGCGAGACGCTCTACCAGCGACGCCGGGCCACCGTCCCGCCCGCATCCGACCTCGTCACGGAGGCCCCGACCCGGCCGCAGCAGCAAGCCGACGCGCTGGCGCTGCTGGCGGAGACGGCGCTGCATCACGAGCTCGATCCGGGCGCGCCGGGCGAACGGTATCAGGTAGTGGTTCATGTGGACGCCGCGGTCCTGATGGATCCGGCGCAACCCGGCCAATCTGTGCTGGAAGAGGGGAGCCACGTTTCCGCGGAAACGTCGCGGCGCCTGGCGTGCGATTCGAGCCGGGTCGTGATGCGGCACGACGCGGACGGGCAGGTGGTGGAGGTCGGGGCTCGGACGCGGACGATTCCACCGGCGCTGCGGCGGGCACTCCTCCATCGGGACCGGAGCTGCCGGTTCCCGGGCTGCACGGTCCGGGTCGGGCAGGGGCATCACGTGCGCCACTGGGCGCAGGGCGGCCCGACCACGCTGTCGAACCTGGCGTTACTGTGTCGCCGTCATCATCGGGCGGTGCACGAGGAGGGCTACCAGCTCGCGCGCTTGCCCGACGGGGCGCTCGAGTTCCGACGCCCGAACGGCTGGCTGCTGCCCGAGGTGCCGCCGGCGGTAGCGGTGCCGGCTGATCCGGTGGGAGCGCTGCGGGCGCAGCACGTGGCGGAGGGGCTCCACCTCCACGCGCGAACCGGCCGCTCCCAGTGGCTGGGGGAGCCCCTGGACGTGGGCTGGGCGATCGACGTGCTGCATCCGCGCGCGAGGCGGCATAGCTGATCGGCGGAGCGGCTACCGCCAGGCTTGCTCGACCGGCCTTCCCGGGCGCCGCAGCAGCCCCACCGCGATGCCGACGTTCAGCAGGTTCCACAGGATGCCGTTGAAGAACGCGGCCTGGTAGGAGCCGGTCAGGTCGAAGATCACGCCGGACATCCAGCCGCCGAGCGCCATGCCGAACACGGTGGCCATCAGCACGGTGCCGACGCGCACCCCGGCCTCCTCGGGAGGGAAGAACTCCCGCACGATGACCGCGTAGGCGGGCACGATCCCGCCCTGGAAGAGGCCGAACAGTATCGACACGATGTAGAGGGAGGCGAGTCCGTCGAACGGCAGGAAGAGCGCGAGCGCCAGGGCCTGCAGGCTCGAGCCGAGCAGCAGGGTGCGCCGTCCCCCGATGCGGTCGCAGATCCAGCCCGACACGAGGCGGCTCACGACGCCGAAGCCCAGCATCAGCGACAGCATCTGGGCGCCCCGCGCCGCGCCATGACCCAGGTCGCTGGAGTACGCGACGATGTGGACCTGCGGCATCGACATCGCGACGCAGCAGCTGAGGCCGGCGAGGACCAGCACTGCCTGCAGCGCGGCGGGCGACATGCCGAGCGGCCGCGAGGAGCGCGACGCGGCCTGCGGGGCCGAGGAGGTGGTCCCGATCAGGGGCGACCGGCGGCGGAGGACCAGCGTGAGCGGCAACATGGTCGCCACGCAGAAGATCGCGACGCCCAGATAGGTCCGGCGCCAGCCCTCGGTCTCGATGAAGTGCTGCACGACGGGCGGCCAGACGGTTCCCGCGAGGTAGCTACCGCTCGAGATGATCGACACCGCCATGCCGCGATGACGGGTGAACCAGAGCGAGATATCGGCGACGATCGGCGCGAACGTGGCCGAGCCGGCGATGCCCACCAGCAGGCCCTGGGTCAGGATGAATTGCCAGAGGCTGGTCGCCTGGCTGGCGGCCGCATAGCTGAGCCCCAGCGCGATGGTCCCGCCCGTGACCGGCACGATGATGCCGAAGCGGTCGGAGAGCCGCCCCATCAGGATGCCGCCGAAGCCGAACGCGATCATCGTCACGGTGTACGGCAGCGCGGCGGCGGAGCGCGCGACGCCGAACTCCGCCTGGACCGCCGGCAGAGCCACGATCACCGACCACATCCCGACGCCCCCGATGGCCGACAGCAGCAGCGCGGCAAAGAGCCGGGCCCAGGCATAGGCGGACTCGACGGAGCTCCCGACGTCGCGGGCGGGCTGGGACATGATGAGCGCGATTCAGTATCCGGGATGTCGCGCGGTTTGTACCCATCCAATTCGGATCGGCGGAGAAAGCCATCGGGAGAATCCGGTCAGGCGGGCGGAGCGGGCAGGGGCCACCGAGACGGTCAAGCTCCTGCTCGGCATCGGCGACCCGCTGATCGGCCGGCTGCTGACGTACGACGCCCTCGGCATGCGCTTCCGCGAGGTCAAGCTCCGTCGTGACCCGGCGTGCCCGCTCTGCGGGGTGTCCCCGACGATCAAGGACCTCTCCGGGCATCCGATCGGGGAGGAGTACTGCGAAGAGGTGCCGGCGGCGCGCTGATATTTGTCTTCGGGGCGCCGTGAAACATCCGCGCCCCTGACGCGCTAAGCTTGGGCCCGATGACCGAGCCCAACATCGCGTTCGTGGCGAATCTCCTGGCCGATCCCTCGCGCGCCGCCATGTGCCTGTCCCTGGCCGGGGGCGAGGCCCGGCCGGCGGGTGAGCTGGCCGCCCGAGCCGGCATCTCCGCCCAGGCGGCCAGCAACCACCTGGCCAAGCTCATCGCGGGCCGCCTCCTGCGGGTCGAGCGCCAGGGCCGCTGGCGCTACTACCGGCTGGCCGGCGTGGACGTGGGCCACGCGGTCGAGGCCCTGTCCGTGGTCGCGCCCGTCCCGGCCCAGCTCCCCTCGGTGAACGGGATGGCCGACGCCGCGCGGCGTCTCAAGACCGCGCGCACCTGCTACGGTCACCTGGCCGGCCGGCTGGGGGTCGCCCTGGCCGACGCGCTGATCGCGCAGCGCTGGATCGAAGACGACGGCCACCGGTACCAGGTCACGCCGACCGGAGCCCGCTCATTGCGCGGGCTGGGCATCGACGTGCGCCCGCGGCGGACCCAGGCGCCTGCGCGGCGATGCATCGACTGGACGGAGCGCCGACCGCACCTGGCCGGGCCGGTCGGCCTGGCGCTGGCGAAGCTGATCCTCGACCGCGGCTGGGTGCGCCGGATGCGGGGGACCCGGTCGGTGGCCGTCACCCCGCTCGGGCGAAGTCAACTGGCAAAGGTGTTCAACCTGCGATGGGAGGAGCGACCATGATCACGCTCAGCATCCGCTACACGATCGACGCCCGGAAGCGGTCCGACTTCGAGCAGTACGCGCGGGCCCTCGTCAGGATCATCCCCCGGTGCGGCGGCGACGTCGTCGGCTACTGGCTGCCGACGAAGTTCGCGGGGCCGACGAACGCCGCGCTGGCCCTGATCGACTTCCCGAGCCTCGCGGCCTACGAGCAGTACCGCGAGCGGCTCGCGAAGGACGACGACAACCTCGACAGCATCCGGCGCGCCGAGGAGAGCGGCTGCATCCTCGTCGAGGACCGCGCGTTCCTCGAGCGGGTCTAGCGAGGAGCGCGACTACCAGCCGTAGCGCAGGCCGGTCGCTCCGCAGGCGCACTGGCCCGCCGAGAAGATCGCCCGGGGGGCCAGATCGTCCAGAGCCGCCCGGACCAGCTGCACGTCCTCGAGGGCGAGGTCCTTCGCGATGCACGCGGCACAGTGGGCGCTGCCCTGGTGATCGCGAAGCCACTGGCGCACCGTACTCTCGAGCACGTCATCAGCCATTCACGGCCTCCTTCACAGGATCGGCTCCTCTCCTTAGATGAGCTCAGGGTAGAGACCATAGCAGTCGCCGGCCTTGACCGGGAAGGGGCCCCCGGACGAGTATCATGCCCGATGGCCAGCGCAGCCGAGCATCCAGAGGTCCGGGCCGCGATCGATCTGCTCGAGGCGTGGCTCGAGGCCCAGCGCGTCGCCCGCGCGCTGCCGGGGATGTCGATCGGAATCGTGCACGACCAAGCGCTGGTCTGGTCGGGTGGCTTCGGATGGGCGGATGTCGAGCGGCGCGAGGCGGCCACCGCCGACACGCTGTACCGCATCGGCTCCATCACCAAGCTCTTCACCGCGACCGCGCTCCTCATCCTGCGCGATGCCGGCAAGCTCAACCTGGATGATCCCCTGACCACGCACCTGCCGTGGTTCCAGATGAAGCCCGCGGCCCCCGAGACGGGGATCATCACGATCCGTCATCTCCTCACTCACACCTCGGGGCTCCCCCGCGAGGGAGCCTTCCCCTACTTCACCGACAGCCGGTTCCCGAGCCTCGATGAGCTCCGCGCGCGACTGCCGGCGCAGGAGCGCCCGCTCCCGACCGAGACCCGCTGGAAATACTCCAACCTCGGGGCCACGCTCGCCGGCGAGGTGGTGGCCGCGGTCGCCGGGGAGCCCTACGTGGACTTCGTGCGCCGCCGCATCCTCGAGCCGCTCGGCATGACCGCCACGCTGGTCGCGTCGCCCGCGCCCGATCATCCGCGCCTGGCCACCGGCTACGCGCGCCGGCTCCTGGGATCCGCCCCGGCTCCGTTCAACGATCTCCGCGGACTCACCGCGGCGGGCAACATGACGACAAGCGTGGCCGACCTGGCGCGGTTCGCGATGCTCCAGCTCCGCGGCGGGACGGCCGGCGGCGCCCAGATCCTCTCCGGCCGGACTCTCGCCGAGATGCACCGGGTCCACTGGCTCGAGCCCGACTGGCAGGCGGGCTGGGGGCTCGGCTTCCGCCTCCTGCGCGTCCGCGGCAAGACCCTCGTGGGACACGGGGGCTCGGTGCGGGGATTCCGGAGCAATCTCCAGATCTGTCCGGCCGACAAGGTCGCGGTCGTCGCGTTCGTGAACTCGGACGACGCCGACGCCTGGCTCTACGTGGACCGGGCACTCGAATGGGTCGGGGGGGCGATCGCCAGCGTGACCCGACCGGCGCCGCCCACCGCCGACCTGGCCTGGCAGCGGTACGTGGGCCGGTACCGGAGCGCCTGGCGCGACGTGCAGATCATCGTTCACGGGGGCCGGCTGCTCGCCATCGTGCCGGACGGCCCCGACCCACTGCTGGCGCCGGCCACGCTCACTCCGGTCGGCGCGCACACCTTCCGCGTCGAGACCTCCGACGGCTATGGCATCCCCGGGGAGCTGGTGGTCTTCGAGGTCGACCCGGCTGGCCGCGTGCGGCGCGCCCGATTCGGCGAGAACCCCATGGAGCGGATCGAGACCTGGGAGGGCCCCTGATGGTATGTTCGGTGGGCGGCAGATCTTCCGGGGAGGGG
>Ga0187893_10012551_pt1 | contig 11985 bp, 15 predicted proteins | sample MA1701074metaG_FD_139574 | JGI IMG/M metagenome (GOLD analysis project Ga0187893, IMG submission 139574) | White microbial mat communities from a basaltic lava cave in the Kipuka Kanohina Cave System on the Island of Hawaii, USA - MA170107-4 metaG ... | reverse complement strand
TCAAAAGGTAACCATTGTTGATACCACAGCACCAAAGATAATGGCTCCATCTGATGTCACTTTCGAGGCAACTAGTCCTACAAGCAATATGATATCAATTGGCACTGCATCTGCAACTGATATAATTGGAATAGATTCCATTACAAGCGACGCACCAGCTACTTTCCCGTTTGGAGAAACAACAGTAACTTGGACTGCAGTAGATACATCAGGAAACTCTGAAACTGACACTCAAAAGGTAACTGTAATTGATACTACAGCTCCACAGCTAGTTCTACCGGCTAATGTAGTAATAGATGCAACTGCACTTTCGAATATAGTAAACATTGGTACTGCAACAGCAACCGATATTGTTGATTCAATCCCACAAATACAAAACGACGCTCCGGCTACTTTTCCGCTTGGTGATACTATCATAACATGGACTGCAACTGACAAGTTTGGCAATACCATATCACAAAAACAGACTATATCAGTTCAGGCATGTGGCAAAGACGTTTCATCATATAACATGATTACTGGTGGCCCGACTGATGATACCTTGACTGGAACTAATCTTGCTGACTTGATATTTGGTTTGGCTGGTGATGACATCATATCAGGTGAGAAAGGAGATGACTGTATCCTGGGTGGGGATGGTGAGGACATAATATTTGGCAACGAGGGCGAGGATTCTATATCTGGGAATTCCGGAAATGACATCATAAAGGGTGGCTCTGGAAATGATATTTTACATGGCAATGAGGGAACGGATATCATAGATGGCGGCGATGACCATGACACTTGTAATGTTGGCGAAGCTGCAAGTGATGATCTTATCATAAAGTGTGAAGCAGGGCAGCTCTAGACTTTACCTTTTTGGGCATTTTTCTCAAATTAGCTTGGATCTTTGAGTTTGGCTATCAGGAATCACGCCTAATTTAGATCGACCCAGATCATATACTTTATTATAGGTATTTTACAGTACCCATACTGTACCAGTGATATATGCGTTGCAAGTGGAACTAACCAAAAAGGCAATTGATTCTATAAGAAAGGATATAGCAAAACAAAATTCCATATTTTCTGATAAAAGGTATCTTGATTCACTTTACTTGCCATCAAACATCATAGGTAGAAGAAAGCAAGCTGAACAACTTTTGAAGCATATTGAGAGTCTAAAGCAGGGCTTTGTTGTTCCACAAATCTCTGTTTATGGCAGAAGCGGTTCTGGCAAGTCAACTGTGGTAAAGTTTGTCTGCCAAAACATAGGGGATATGGCTTCGGTTGCCTTTGTAAATCTAAGAAAATCAAAAACTGTCTTTGGCTGTGCAAATTTAATTTTATCAGAGCTTGGATCTCGCAACCTGAAAAGTGCAGAGGGATTGAATAAAGCAGTAGACAACATTGGAGAAATGATAGAGAAGATCCTTGTATCAGAGAAGAAAAAGTTCTTTTTACTTGTACTTGATGAATATGATGTAATATTTTCCGATCCACGTGGCAAGCCATCTGATTTTGTTTACAAATTATTGACACTTGAAGAAAACCTTAGAGAGAAAGGACTGTGGCTTTGCATTGTAACAATATCAAACAATGCATTATCAGATTATGATTTAGATGACCGAGTTAAATCCAGAATGGGTAATAATGAAGTGTTTTTTTCACCATATGCTGAAAGCGACGTGATGCAAATTTTGCAAGATAGGGCAGACAAGGCCTTTTTGAAGAAAGTCAATAAGGAGATACTGCAGTACTGTGCTAACCTGAGCTCGTCTGATCATGGCGATGCAAGAAGGGCATTGGATCTGCTGCGAGTGTCTGGTGAGCTCTCTGACGGTATGAAAATAACAAAATCTGATGTGGACAAGGCTCAGGAACAGCTTCAAAAGGATAGGATATCTACGATTGTATCAAGTGCTTCCTATCATCTACGGGTGGTAATTGGGGCAATCTGCGGTAATACCTTACTCACAGGCAATAGCTGGAATGCAACGTCTGCAATATATACGAAATATTCTAAGATGATGGCAAATGACACAAAACCTCTTTCATACAGAAGAATAGTAGATTTGCTTATCGAGCTTGAAAACACTGGGCTTGTCACCGCTAGAACTCTTTCAAGAGGAAGGTACGGTTACGGGACAGAATACAAGCTTAAATTATCACCTGAAATGGTTGGGCCTGTAATAGAAAAAGAATGGTGGGAGAATCAGATTAAAATTAAAGAAAATAACGATAAAATGAAAGAGCTAGAAAAAAGTTTGAAGTCAAGTCCCTTTAGAAGAGGACGTGGATTTTCATTTCCATATGCGCTCATGAAAAAATACGGGTTGTAATTATGACAAAATCATTGAATGATTACAAGTTTCTGATTATATTCAATTAGAATTTCATTAATCGCATCTATAATCTTCTCAACTCGTGGATATCGTACTCTCTGCTGTGATATGCCAAGCTTTATAGCTTTGAGATTTTCTATTTTTTTATTAACATACTTTTTCATTCTTGTTTTTGACCAGCTAGAATTTTTTAAATTGCCAAGATTTGATGAGATATCACATAACTTGATTAACTGTGCTTCTATTGGAGCATTTTTTAGCTGCCTTATATATTGACGCTCTTTTTCGTTTTTTGGTGGTGTAAATGAAATAGGTGGAAACAAAATCCTTCTTGAAGACAAGGGTACCAAAGTATTCCTAGATTTTGGTAAAAGCTTCTCACGACGAGAAAAATACTTTGAAGAATATCTAAAACCAAGACAATCAAACGGAATCGTTGACCTTCTCACCACTGGATTGGTTCCAGATATTGAAGGCGTATATCGTGACGATTTAATGGAAAAGGCTGGTAGGAAACTTGTTTCTCCAGACATTGATGCAGTTCTTTTAACTCATGCTCATGCAGACCATGTGGATTATATCTCATTTTTGCACGAAAAAATTCCAATTTACATGGGAAGTACATGTCACATGATGCTTCAGGCAATTCAGGATCGTTCTAGTAGCGATTTTGAAAGAGAAGTCCTCGAGTACAAGCCGGTTCATTCCAAAAGGGGAGAACCAAAAATTCAAAGAAAAATTGAAACATTCAGGTCAGGCAAGAAATTCAAGGTAGGATCACTTGAGGTACTTCCAATCCATGTGGATCATTCCATACCTGGAGCTTATGGTTTTATCATATACACAAGTGAAGGTCCAGTTGTTTACACTGGAGATATCAGACTACATGGAACAAAACCAGAAATGACTGAAGAGTTTATTAGAGAAGCAAAAGCTGCAAAACCCATAGCACTTCTTTGTGAGGGAACAAGAATAAAAGATGAACCAACAAATGAAAGTGAAGAGCGAGTATACAAAGAATCTAACAAGCTAGTCTCAAAAACAAATAATCTAATCTTTGCAGATTTTAATTTCAAAGACATTGACAGAGTACGAACATTTTACAATGTAGCAAAAGAAAATGGCAAAAAATTGGTTGTAAAGATTAGAGATTGCCATTATCTAAAACACCTTTCAGCAGATCCACAACTTGATGTGCCCAATTTTGATGATGAAAATATAGTAATTTACAAGCCAAAATACCGTTCTGGCACATATGCAGATAGTGATTATGTCGGAGACGATTCATTTTTTGCTAGTCTACCAAATGCAAAAACAGCCTCTGAAATAAGCGCAAATGCTGGCAAGTATCTTTGTGCTTTGGGTTATTTCCAATTTACATCATTAATAGACATGAAGCCAAAAAATGGCACAGTCTACATTCATTCTGCAAGCGAGCCTTACAATGAAGAGCAAGTGATTGCCCTTGATAGGGTAAACAATTGGCTAGAACACTTTGGAATGAAAAAATATCAGATACACTGTTCAGGACATGCAAAAGGTGAAGACCTCTTGCATGTGGTAAAAGACATTGACGCAAAGATGCTTTATCCAATTCATACAGAGCATCCAACAGAATATGTCAAAGTTACAAACAAATTGACAATAGTGGAAGAAGGAAAAAAATATCAAATATAATATAAGAATTCAAAACTACATAATCTAGATAGTTAGGGAGTTTAATCTCGTGACACTTTAAACAGTGTCTCGCCAATAGAGAATGCGTAATATTTTGGTATTTCGACCCCACCTTCATTTATTGATCCATCTTGTCTATTCAAAAAATATTTTTCTTCACCAGTAATTCTATTCTTCATTCTCTTGAGATTTATTTTCTTATATTGTGAAACTGGCCAACTATAAATTGGCATAAAATCCCAATCGCCATAGCTTTCAATTTCTCCCACGGGTAATTCTTTTGGTCGGTCAAGCAGCTTTCCGCCTATTTTCCAAGCAAGATCTATTGGAATTTCTACTCCACGTTCCCATTTCCAACCATATTTTTTTCTTCTCCGATTCAAAAAATAGTACCTGCTCTCATTAGAATCCTTCAATATCAATAAACTGAGGCGTATTTCATCGGTTGGTGTTTTCCATGGTTTTAAGAGAATAAATCGAGGATTTTTATCTATATCATATTCAAGAAACTCAGTTTCATACTCATTCATTGTATGAATATATCTTCTTTTCTTCAATAACCTTTCTAGGCAGAACTGTCTATGATTATTAGATAATGAAAATTAACAAATTTTGGGTTACAAAACATGTCATAAAATTCACTGTGAAAGGCAGACCGCCACGGAAAAGTACAAAATCCTGTTGGTCAAGCGAAGGCGAATATGTTTTGAAATTAAGGGAAAAGGCTCTTGAGGCTCTAAAAAAAGAAGGAATTGATCATTTCTCTGGACCTATCAAACTAGAATTAATTGTATTTGATCCAGATATTACTCCACGTAAAGATAGAAGTGATTATCACGGTGATCTTGATACGCTTGTAGCTGGTGTATTGGATTCATTACAACCAGCTCCCACCAATCCAGATCTTGGAATGGATCCAATTCTTAAAAGCAGAAACGATATAGATCCTGCTAGGCCACTTATCATAGAAGATGATTCACAGGTAGTATCTATTGTGGCAAAAAAAGTAAAATCTGATAATGTTCATTATTCTGTATTGGTTGACTCTATATGAATAAACACATGGTATACTCCACAATTATTACTGCTGTAAGGCACGGAAGATTAAAAGAACCATTTTCTAACAATGATTTAAAATCAAAATGCAATACTCTCGCAGAAGGAACATGTAATGCATTTCTCTATAAGCATAGAAAAGGAAACCCTGGTGGCAATAGTGAACTTTTTGAGATGGTATCAAAAGGAAAGTTCAAACTAATAAGACCATTTAGATACGGATTGTAATTATATCATGAATGATCTAGAATTAAGTACAAGTTTTTGTGAACAAATCGTAAAAAGATATGACAAAAAAGAGTTGGCAAGACCAGCCTACGTTATTCAGGAGCATCATGCAAAAAGATTGCATTGGGATTTACGATTTGAGATAGACGAAGTACTAAAAAGCTGGGCATTACCTAAATCTCCTCCAAAAAAAGAGGGGGAAAAAAGACTAGCAGTTCAAGTAGATGATCATCCACTTGAATATGCACTATTTGAAGGCAATATTCCTGAAGGAAATTATGGTGCAGGAAAGGTCAAAATCTGGGACAGAGGCACATTTGAGGTGGTAGAGCAAACTGACAAAAAATTGGTTGTAAATATTAAAGGCGATAAGCTTCAGGGGAAATACTGTCTTTTGTATTTCAAACCAAATGAAAAAAATTGGCTATTTTTCAAACTAAAATAATATACATAAGATTACGGTCAATGGTGTACTAAGTTTGATTGCGTTTACCTCTAATTCTGCCTCAAATTATGGGAGAGATCCTAACCATCTTTCAAGATGATTAGTTTTCACATCCAACTCCCTTAGCCTGTATTTTTTTGCTGTTTCAGCGTCCTGTCTCAAACCATTCTTCAGATCTACAGAAGTATCTGCAACATTTTTAATTTCCTGATTGTGTACATGCATAAAGTGCGCCTTGAACCACTGAGATCTTAGATTCTTAATAAAATTAGTAGCCAGAACAATGTCGTTAGGGGGTCGCTTCTTTATCACCTCAACAAACACGGGTTTACATATGTCACATTTACATCTTGAAACTGGATATCTTGACAAAACTTTGATGGCTGTCTCTTCAACGGCAAAATCATGTACTAATGAAATATAGTATCTATTTGGAGTTCCACCGCCAGTAGCTGGATTCTCTACCTCCCTTCCTTCACCTAGAGCTATTCCTCTACTGTAACCATCTATTTTGATATATTTTGATAATAATAAAGTAAAATAGCTACCATACAAATTAATGATAGGTTTTTGTGTACGAATTAATTTTTGTAAAAGATGAACGTAATTTCGTAATAAAGTAGTCTCCACTTTATTTTCATAAAATCCATTTATCCATACTAGGAATCCATCCGCATTATTATAGTTAGAAATTATATTTGCAATTTCCTTATCATCTCCTAATATTTCCTTGTCAAAGCAAATAACTGCATACACCTTTTCCTTGTATTTTCTTTTTGTAGTATCAATTAATTTTACATTAATTTCGAACCAAGGACTTGAAGTGTTGTTAAAGTAGAAATATGGTGCAACCAGGAACTCAGGTCCAGTTAACTTATTTTCATCAGGTAGCTCTTCAAGTATTTTCAGGTATTTCTTGATTGACTGTTTGTTAGATGTTATGTCTAAATTTAATATATTTTTTTGAAGTGTTATAGTACCATCTACTAATACGTTAATCAGTTTTGAATTCCATTTTTTTGGATTACGAGTTATGAAAGTATCTGGAGATAATTTTCCATGTTTTAACAGATTACTGAAGAATTTACTTTTGGCTGTATTATCATAATGGTCAATTAATTTCTGAAACGATGCTCGAAAGTCATTATCTTTCTTAATGTTGTTTAAATCTAGACCAAAAACTTCAGTTCTCGGATCCACGAAAAAAGGTTTCTTTAGTTTTTGAAGAAATGTTGCTAGCCAGTCCTTATACAATGCAGTAAAGTTTCCTTGGATTACAATTCCATGAAAAGTATTTGGATTATCTGCAAGAAGTTTGCCCTCATTAGTAATTCCTATTCTATAATAATTCCGCATGAATTTGATCAGATATTAAGAGTCTATAAAGATTAATTATTGTAGTAAACAAAATTCTTAATTTTTTTCATTAATTCTTTGTTAAAACCCTGAGATTTTTGTGCATGCTGGAGAATCTCCACTTTTCCATCTACAGACAGAAGTCCAATTCCATATCTTTCAAGTAATCTAATGTCAACTCTATGAGCAAATTCGTGCCATAATGCCAAGTATACTCTATCTGCACACAATGTATATGATGTTGCTTGTTGAATTGCACGATGCCAATTAGAGACCTTAGCTTCTATAGCAATCACCTCATTATTTCTTTGATCAAGAGAGACCAAATCTATTTTGCTCAAGAAAAATGGCACTTCTACAGCGTATCGAAGGTTATTTTCATAGCAATAATGAATTAATTTTTCAATAATTTTTGTCTCTCTTACTTTCATTCCTACTTATCCCACACTTTCACATTTATTATATTTTTAAAAAAATCGAAATGATGATCGGTACTGCAAATAGTCAACTCATTTACCTTTGCTGTAGCCACTATAATATAATCTACCCAACTGATCCTTTTATTTGGTCGATCTTTTCGTAGCTGGCCTGCATATTCAGAAATGTTATCATTACAATGTATAGTTTCACTTTCTTGTAGAACCATAGCTTTGATTTTAAAGAAACTTTCATCCCGTATGATATTCCTTAATTCACCAATCACAGCTGTTGGGGTGTATTTTTTACTATCTTTGGTAGCTTGTTGTATTTTTTTACCTACAATAGTTTTTTTATAAAACTCTATCCAACTTGACGTATCCATCAAATATTCTCTGGCGCCGCCTGGCTTCAATCAGTAAGAATGTGAATATTTTAATTATTAAGTATTTTATTCTTTATTTTTGATTTTATTGTAGATTCTGGGTATTTTGTATACACATATTGTAATAACTTGTTTAGATCCATTCTGTTAAAGGTATTTTTTATCCGTTCAATCTGCATTCTTTCTTTATTATCTAGATTTTGGTATAATGTTTTTGCTACTTTCGCCCCCCTTTCAGTAAGATAGTAAGTATTTTTTTGCTTATCAAAGTTCGATAATGAATGAATAGGAACCTCTTCAACCCATTCAACATAATCTGCAATTTCTTCAAATGAATTTGGAGGTAGTTTTTGTGTTTCAATAAGTTCTATTTCTTTAAGTGCTTCAATAGCGTCAAACACATCACCTGACCATGGTCCATAGTCTTTTGGTTCAAACCTAAGTTCCTTTCCAATCTTAGCAAAACCTCCCTCCTTTACTAATAAAAAAAGAAGTTTTATCAACCTAGTCGTATCTGGGATCTCTTCTTTAAGAGTGCCTGTTGAACCTTTTGCATAGAGTAATAACAATATAAGGTCTAAACCAGATTCGACAGTCCCTTTAACCATACAACTGTAGCAATATCTAGTAATAAAAAATCATCTATTGAGCGCATTTTATTCATAGCATAGTGCAAGTTATATCTTCTTTTTTGTGAAAATAAGATCTGATATCATTTTACGTGATTATATTAATTGTTGAAAACAATTAGCTAATAGTTTGCTCAACTGATGAATCCAAAGGACGAAACCTGATCTTCATTTTTTCAATTTTTAGTCTTTTCCTCTCTATTATGACATAATAATTGATGATTTCAAGTATTTTCTCTTCTATGGTTAAATTATATCCATTTGAGGCCCTTAGAAAATCCAGGTAATCCTTTTCGCTTATCCTGATTTTAACCTCACGCAAGAAAACAAGCTCAAAACTCAAAGATAAAAGCTGATCAATGTTCTCTATGTTTAGCTACAGTTAACGATCTAGGGCTTCATTTTTTGAGCACATTTAGCAAGGGTATGAGCTTGAATGATTTCTGATAATGCTTGTGGTGAGGAAGAAGACAAAATTGTACAAGGAACTGTCGATATAATTAAAAAAATTCTAGGATTACAAGAAGTACAGCTCTGAAAAGTTAATCTGTAAGTCGTTTAATGTCGTACTGATTGACAAGCCGAACTGAATCGTCAAAGATATCCAAGTCTCAGGTCATATCTGTTGCTCTTGGAGCTCTTAACATCATTCGTGAATATGCAAATGAACTTTATCAAAGAAAGCAAACAGCGGAGCTCCAAAATGCGATTCTAGAACTTGATGAATTAGAACAAAGAATACAAGGTAAATCAAAACCTTTGAAAACTGAATTAGAGGTAGATGCTCATTTTCAACAAGTTACTAATCAAATTTTGGACTTTACACCAGAAATTTCTTCACAACTACATAGTTTTTGGAATGCCCATATAGAAATAGCTACCCTCGCTGCCACTTCTGGCAGAAGCTACATGCCTATGAAGTATGCTGAAGACAATAGAGAGAAAATTCTCAAAGTTAACGAAAGATACACTAAGGTAGTTGAAAAAATGAATAAAGATCCAAATGATGAGATCAGCATTTATGCCCTTTTCTATGTTCATAACCTGAGGACAGAAGTAATAGAACATTCATTTGTAGCTCAGTTCAAGGAACTTCTCACAGGATTCAATTTATTAGCAAAATATGATCCTGAAGAAATTTTTTCTGTAGTAAGCAAGGTTGGAAAAGGCAAAGACTGGAGAACAGATGCACGAGCAGTAAGAGATGCTTTGTCTCATAATAAATTCGAGTTGGTATTTTCAGGCAGTACATGGGAAATACAATTTAACAATAAAAAACATGGATTTAAGAAAACATTCACAAGATCAGAATTCATACAGTTTAACAATCATACCGATTTACTTTACAGATCAACATTAATGCTAATTTTTGGTCTTATAGCTAGAACCGTTATAAAACAACATTTGTTAGTGCCATGATCTATAGAAAATTTTGATCAATCATGTCAAACGATAGAGAAGAAATTCGTTGGAAGCTGCAAGTACTATCTGAAATGATGTCTGATACTTTAGCTGAACATGAAAATGAAAGAAAATATTCTTGTTCAAGCAGTATCGTAGCAAGCGCTAATTACTTATCTTCATTGAATTGATAAGTGATTTATCTGAAAGCGATTTATAATATTGATACTATAATCAGTTGTTAAATACAATGAATGCTGATGAGATTATGAAAGAATCAGAAGCTTTGTTCGAAATTATAAAAAAGGCACATTGTTTTCAAAAAACTGATTTTACTTCCAGATATATGCCACAACTTTACAGAAACATGGTTCAATTTAGAAATTTGACAAGAAAAATCGACATAACCAAGAAGAAATTACCAGAATATCTCAATTGGTATAAACAAAATTATCCAGAAATGCCTATGACTCAAAGCGATTTTATGATTGAAATTGTTACGCTATTGTGTTCACATGGACTCGCTACATTTGAATTTCTGAAACGATTTCTTTTACTTACTTTAAATTTTCAGCAATTATTCTTTTTAACTAGTGCTAGTCTAGGTGAATTTTCAATGCTTGGTGATCTAGTAAACAAAGGATTGGCCAAACTTCCTAATGTTAACATCTCGTCCTTAAAGAAATTAATTGATCTCGATTTTCGAAATGCACTTGGTCATGATAGCTGGTATATTGAAGGAATGAATTGGAAATATACTGAAAAAGGTGGTTTGGAAGTCAGCATTCCAATAAACGATATGCATAAAAAAATTTACACCGTTTTTGGTGTTACTTCAGCACTTAGTCGAAAATATCTAGAAACATATTTTCCAGAATATACAGATGAATACAACAATGGACTAGGGAAAATTATGGATGAAATTATGCCGTTAAACCCACGCAATGATCAACAAGACGCTGTGTCCAAACCTTCGCAATAGTTATTTTCTGACACATAAACATTCCATTTTTCATCTTTGGTCCATGTTTGAAATTGAAGGTCTTTCTGATTGAAATTTTCTTTCAAAAGTATTTCTTAATGTATTTTACCCATAAAATTCGCTCTAAAACACCTAAAAATGACCTGACGTTTTTCATATAGATTATAATAATAACCAGATTACTTTGATTCATGCCAAGTTCTAAGAAGCTATTTTTGCGAGCAAAAAAGGTCATTCCATCAGGGATTAACAGCCCTGTCAGACGCTATGATCCGTATCCATTCTTTGTAAAAAAAGCGCAAGGTAGTGTAATCTGGGACGTAGATGGAAAAAAATACCTTGATTTTTGCAATGGTTACGGCGCATTATTGTTAGGACACCAAAGAAAAGAAATTATTTCTAGTGTATCATCACAGCTAAAAAAAGGCACACTATACTGTGCACCAACTGAATTAGAAGTTGAGCTAGCTGAATTAATCAATAAAAATTATCAATCCATGGACAAAGTGAGACTAGTAAACACGGGAAGCGAAGCTACCATGACTGCAATCAGATTGGCAAGGGGATTCACAAAAAAGAAAAAAATCATAAAATTTGAGGGATGCTATCACGGTGCACACGATTCCGTACTAGTAAAGGCAGGATCTGGAGCTGCACATCAAGGCATAGCATTCTCAGAAGGTGGTTTAGCTGAAATAGCAAAACAAACACTTGTAGTACAATACAATAATTCACAAGAATTAGATCATATACTACAAAAACAAAAAGACATCGCAGCTGTAATAATAGAACCAGTCTTGGCAAACATGGGTCTTGTACCACCACAAAAAAAGTTTCTTTATGACGTAAGAAAAATAACTAGAGACCACGACATTCCATTGATATTTGACGAAGTCATAACAGGATATAGAATGTCACCAGGCGGAGCACAGCAATATTATTCCATAAAACCAGACATAACCACACTAGGAAAGGCACTAGGAAACGGCTTTGTCATTGCAGCTGTAGGAGGAAAAGCAGAAATCATGGACATGCTCTCGCCACAAGGCAAAGTATACCAGGCAAGCACCTATGCAGGAAATCCCGTA
>Ga0187893_10012550_pt1 | contig 11986 bp, 11 predicted proteins | sample MA1701074metaG_FD_139574 | JGI IMG/M metagenome (GOLD analysis project Ga0187893, IMG submission 139574) | White microbial mat communities from a basaltic lava cave in the Kipuka Kanohina Cave System on the Island of Hawaii, USA - MA170107-4 metaG ... | reverse complement strand
CGGGAGCGCAACGCCGAAACTCGGCGGGACCACGCCCCGCTCGTCATCGGGTTGGGACCCGGGTTCGTCGCGGGCAAGGACATCCATCTGGTGATCGAGACCAACCACGGACCACATCTCGGCCGGATTATCAGAGAGGGAGAGGCGGAGCCGCACACCGGAATCGCCAGGCTGGTCGAGGGATACGGCAACGAGCGGTATGCCTATGCACCGATCGACGGGACATTTGTCGCCTTGAAGGACATCGGCGCCAAGGTAGAGGCCGACGAGATGTTGGGATACGTCGGGACCGAGGGTCTGAGAAGTCGATTCGCCGGAATCGTTCGCGGAATCCTGAGGTCGGGGACCCAGGTTCGAAAGGGACAGCGCCTCGTCGATGTCTACCCTCGAGGAGACGAGACCGTGACCCGCACCTTCACGGATCGGGCCACGAAGGTCGCAGGCGCTGTCCTGCTGGCGATCCAGCAGTGGGAGGAGGACAGAAGGTAGCGTCGTTGTCATTGCGTGGCCCCGCCACGTCGGGGCCGACGCAGTCTGACCTATATGGCTAATCCGAGCGAAGCGAACGTGCTCGGAATGACCTTTCAGGTCAGATCGCCGCGGTCGCGTCGCTCCCTCGCAATGACCGGAGAGCAGGGATGCTAGCGGTTAGGGCGGTAGTACTGCAAGGCTTCCGGAAGCCAGGCCTCGATCTGTTTGACCCGAGTTGCTTCCGAAGGATGGGTGGAGAGGAATTCCGGGGGTTTGCCCTTCCCCTTCGACGCCTGGCCCATGCGGATCCAGAGGTCGCGGGCCGCGCGGGGATCATACCCGGCCTTCGCCATATAGATCAGTCCCAGGTGGTCGGCTTCCGACTCCTGAGCCCGTCCCCACGGCAGGAGCAGGCCGACTGACGCGCCGGCGCCCAGCAGCGAGCCGACCTGCTGCACCGTCGCCGGGTCGCCTCTGCCAAGGGCGGCCATCGTGCCGGCAAGGCCGACCTGGACGAGCATCTCCTGGCTCACCCGCTCGCCGCCGTGGCGCGCGATGGCATGGGCGACCTCATGCCCAACCACCGCCGCCAGGCCAGCCTCGTCTCGCGTGATCGGAAGGATGCCGGTGTAGACCGCCACCTTCCCTCCCGGAAGACAGAACGCATTCGCCTGTGGACTCTCGATAACCTTGAACTCCCACTGAAAGTCCGTCTTGCCGGTGGCCGCCGCGATCCGCGTGCCGACGCGCCGGACCATCTCGTTCAGGGCGGGATCGGTGGAGACCTTGGACTTCTTCAGCACCTCCTGATAGGTCTGGAGGCCCATTCTCACCTCGTCCCCCTCCGGAAGGATGAGGAGCTGAGATCGACCGGTGATCGGGACGGTTTGACAGCCGACCACAGCGGTAACGATGAAAAGTGCGACCAGCCCCAGGCGAAGCGATCCACACGCGCGCATGCGCGAGATCCTATCAGAAACCGATGCTGGCGAAAAGAGGAAAGGTTCTACTCGATTTCAATCGGCATGCCGTCGGGGCCAAAGTTATAGCGCGGCTTCTTGACCCACGTCTCCCCATCCTTTGCCGGCTCCTTGTGGAGGCGGGTCTGGGTGACGGCGAGAACGTCTCCCTTCGGGTTCAGCCAGAAATCGAGGTCGTAGAGCTTTCGAGGGTCGCCCTTGACGCGAAAGTCGGTGCAGGCGAAGTACCCGTGGGCCGTCTTCGTGACGGGGTCGTGGATCTTCACGAACTCCAGCTCCAGGAGTTCACCCGTTTTCTCGTCCTTGTACTTGAAGACACCGCCCCCGTCCCTCGTCTTTTGCGCGATGTGCTCGTGCATCGCCGCCTTGATCTCCCACGCCTTCTTTTCCTCGGTCTCTCCAGGGTGCTCCTGAGCCACCGCCCACCACCAGGGCAGGGGGCTCACTCGAATCTGCGCCCACTGATTGCCCTCCTTCTGAGGGTACCGGTGGGTCTTGATGTCCATGAGGACAAGCTGGCCATCCTTCGGCTTCACCCAGATGTCAAGATCGTAAAGCTTCTCGGGCTCCCCCTTCACGTGAAAGTCCGAGCTGCCGACATAGCCGTGTCCCTTGATTCCGCGCACAAAGCGGACCTTGAGGAACTCGAGGGCCACCTCTTCGCCGGTCCTCTCATCTCTAAACTTGAAGACGCCGCCCCCGTCCTTCACCTTCGAGGCGATGAGCTCTTCGATCTTCACCTTCGCATCCGCCGTCGTGAAATCCTGAGCCGCGACGCTGGTTGCGTGTGTGCAAACGGCGACGGCGAGCACACCACCGATCAACGCACCTCCCAAGGACCGCATGCCTCCCCCTCCTCGCTGGCGAGTCGCCAGGTCCAAACCGCCGCGTAACCGAGACGCGCCACCCGGCGCGACTCCACTTCCTCCCTGCTAGGCTAGGCGGACCCGCGGTTGAATTCAAGAGGAAAATCCCTTCTGGGTCCGAGAACAGGTGAATTCTTCTGGTAATTTCCATGAAATTTCATGTAAAATGTTTTGTCGATCCGAGTCCATGATTAGATGGAAAGACGAGATCAATGATGCGAAATTTCACGATTGAAGACATCGATCAGCTGATCCGTCGCTATTACGAGCAGTACGGCGAGGGAAAACCGCATCGGATCTTGCTGGGTATTCGTGGCGCGTACTTGGGCGGGCAGGACCCCCTGCGAATCGAGCGCGGGCGGATCATCAGGAGCGTCTGGAGGGAGGACCTCAAACAGTTGAAGCGATCGATCCACGACTCGCGGGTGCGCCTCCTCTCGAATACGTTCAGCGCCCACAAGAAGAACCTGAACGAGCGATTCAGGGAGATGTACAGGGCCGGCACCAACCCGAAGAAGCTCGGCCTGGTGAAAGGGGAAGTCTTCGGGCGCCTGGAGGAGGAGGACATCGAGACCTATGCGCGCAAGATCAAGAGTCCCTGGCTCGTGGACATGCTTCACTATCGGGTCGAGCTTAGCGATCCGAACGGGATGCTCGCAAAAGTCGAGAAGCGGACATGGTTAAAGGCGCTGGAACCCGACCTTCAGACCTTCCCACATGAGATCAGGGCGGACGGCAGGACCAGGGAGATCATGGTGAGCCCCGGCAGGAAGCTCCTGGAGGAGCAGCGGCTGGGCGGGGTCGATCTGATCCAGGAGCTGGACCCTCCGTTTGCCCTTGGCGAATCGCGGGAGGTGACACTGAGGTTCAATTGGGTCGATGCGTTTAGAAACGAAGTGGAGTACCTGGTCTACTTCGTACGGTTTCCCCAGAAGGGACAGACCCGGATCGAGGTGGTGTTTCCGGGTGAGCGACCATTCAAGCGATATGAGATCTACAGAGGGGGAGTCGGCGGGGACGCGTCGCCACTTCAAGGCGGGCTCGAGCTGGAGGGGACAAAGCCGGTCGCGGGCGTCGCGCCGGACGGACGGCCGACGATCTCCTGGGCGATCGACGCACCACCTCATCGCGAGCGATACCGGTTGGTGTGGGAGTGGTAGGGCACAGCGGGAGTGCAACGGTGAGCCGCAGAGATTCGGGCCGTGAAGACGCTGCCTATTGGTCCCCATATGTCGCGGGGCTGGGCCTCGGCATTACGCTTCTGCTCACCTACTATGTGATGGGCCACGGTCTCGGGGCATCAGGCGCGTTTACTCAATTGACGGCCAAGATAGTACACCGTGTGGCCCCGGACCACACCCAGGTGAACAGCTATCTACGGGGATATCTTGCATCGGGCTCATTCTGGCGAAGCTGGATCGTCATCGAGGTTCTCGGGGTCTTCGTGGGAGGTCTTCTCGGGGCGCTTACGGCAGGACGGTTCAAGGTCCAGATTGAGCGGGGTCCCCACGCCACCGCGGGAGGTCGGTTGCTCTTGGCGCTTTTGGGGGGCGCCGGCGTTGGGTTCGGTTCCCGCCTGGCTCAGGGATGTACCAGTGGGCAAGCGTTATCCGGCGGGGCGGTGTTGGCAGTCGGGAGCTGGCTATTCACCCTTGCGTTCTTCCTGGGTGGATACATGGTCGCAAGCCTGGTCAGGAGACAGTGGCGATGAACGCGCCGCTCATTCCAGGCGAGGCCCTGGCTCCAGAGCTGGGCCTCGTCGCGGCGGCGATCTCGGGCATCCTCTTCGGATTCTTCCTGGAACGGGCCGGATTTGGGAGTTCCAGAAAGCTGACCGCCATCTTCTACCTCCAGGACTTCGCGGTGCTCCGGGTCATGTTCACGGCCGTGGTTGTCGCGATGGTCGGACTCCTCGTCCTGGGAGGAATCGGGCAGATCGATCTCGCGATGCTCGCGATCCCGGATACCTACATATGGGGCCAAGCGCTGGGAGGTCTGGCGATCGGGATCGGCTTTGCCGTCGGTGGCTGCTGACCCGGCACCTCGGCCGTGGGCACGGCCAGCGGGAGATTGGATGCCCTCGTGTTCATGGTTGCGCTTCTCCTCGGGGTCTTCGGGTTTGCCGAGATCCACCCGGCCATCTCGGATCTCATTTGGAGCGGCGCGCTGGAGGCGCAGACCCTTCCGGAGCTGTTCAACCTCCCTCCATGGCTCGTCGGACTCGCCGTCGCGGGGATGGCCTTAGGGTTGTTCTGGATCTCGGCGGCCGTTGAGAGAAAGTTCGGCGGCTCCATTCTTCAATGAGGAGAAAGTTGAGAGCGACGTGGTGGCGCTGATTTTAATTTCCGGTCCTGACCGGGGGCGTGCTATAGTCCTTAGTGAGGGACAGTGATGACCACCGGGCTCAAGCAGAAGCTGGACTACGATGATTACGCCCGCATTCCGCCCGACCGGAACCGCTGGGAGATTCTCGAAGGCGATCTCCACGTGACGCCCGCGCCCAGCCCGCTCCACCAGCGCGTCTCGAAACGTCTCCAGCGGCAGCTCGAAGGCTACTTCGAGACGCGCGGGCTCGGGGAGGTGTTCAACGCGCCCATCGATCTGATCCTCACCCCGCACGATGTGGTCCAGCCCGATCTCGTAGTCGTCACCGACCCCAACCGGCTCTCCACGCGGGGGATCGAGGGAACAGCGGCGCTTGTCGTCGAGGTCCTCTCCCCCTCAACCCTGGATCACGATCGGACCACGAAGGCCCGCAGGTACGCGGCGCTCGGTATCCCGCACTACTGGCTCGTAGACCCAGCGGGCTCGTGCATCGAATGCTATCGTGCTGAGGCCGGTGGTTACAGGCTGGTGGTCGAGGGGCATGGAGAGTCCTCGCTCGCGCATCCCGATTGGCCCGGTCTCACCCTCGCGCTCGCCGACCTCTGGCGTTAGCCGTCAGGCCACGCAAGGCGCCGAGCTCCATAGACAGTACCGTCAGTGCGAGGCGATGCCTACCATCCAGCCACGCTGCAAAAACGACGCGCGGCGCTTACTCGACCTTGACCCGCTGAGGCCTCCGTCGCGATCCCGGCTTCGGCTCCTCGACGAGCACCTGAAAGCCCTTCCCTACGGCGACCCGGGCGGCCAGAATGAGTTCTCGACCTGCGCGACTGAGGTGCGCACGCACCTCGGCGGGCACGCACTCCATCATCCCCTCCTGGAATGCCCCCCGGGCTTCGTACAGGGCGCAGAGCGGGCACCCGTGCGGACACCGAGCCTTAGCGTCTCTGGCCATCATTCCCTCCACGACCGCTTCGGGCCCGACCGAAGCGAACCACCAGATACCCCTCCTCCATCCTGGCTCGCTTGACCTCGAGGTCGGCGAGAACTCTCGGGAGCACCAGGTCCCGCCGATAATTGCCGATCGACACCACCAGGTCTTCGCCCCGCTTCAAGAGCGACACCTCGTCCTTCTTCAAGAACGGCAGTTTGAGCCGGAGGAAATAGAGTTCGCCCTTCTTCCGCACCGTCTGGATCGGGCCCGGCACCCAGACCTGAAGCGGGTCCTGCTCGGCGAAGAGACTCCGGCCCATCCGTCCCAGCATCTCGAGTCCCACGACCTCTCGGTCGAAGAGCGGGATCTCCCAGATCGGGATCGGCGAAAAGCCTCGTTGGATCATCTCCCGGTATCGGACCTGGATCTGGCTCCACTCGGCGAAATAACCCCGCTGAAGCTCGCGTGGCAGCACCCGGTTGCAGATCACGGAATCGGTCACATAACCGTAGAGGTTCAAGTAGGTGAGAGCGCGTTGGGCCTCCTTGATCACCATCTTCTCAGGGTTCAGCACCAGGCGGATGCTGGAGCGCTTCGGATCGGACAGGACCTCCTTCATTCCGTCGATCCGATTGAAGAGGGTTTCGATGGCCGCGTAGACGTTATCCTTCGGGAGCGGGACGGGCACGAATGGCTGGACGATCGGACCCATCGCCGTCACGATCCGCCGCTCCCAGGGGAAGAGCTTCTCCATGTACCAGCGCGCCACGTCGGGGAAGCTCAGGAGGCGCATCGTCTCCCCCGTCGGCGCGCAATCGACGATCAGGCAATCGAAGCGACCCTCCTCCCCTTGCAGGCGAATCTGCAACAGGCTGCACAGCTCCTCCATCCCGGGCAGGACGGCCATCTCCTCCGCGACCACCTCGTCCACGCCGCGCGTCGCGAACAGGACGGTCAGGTAGTCCCTGACCTCTCCCCAGTGGGCTCTGATCTCCTCCAGGACATTGATCTCCTGCCCCCACAGGCGGTCGGCGATCCGGGTCGGCTCCGGCCCGAGAGGACGATCGAAGGCATCGGCCAAGCTGTGCGCCGGGTCGGTGCTGATCACCAGGGTCCGATAGCCGCGCTCGGCCGCCATCAGCCCGGTCGCCGCCGAAACCGTGGTCTTGCCGACCCCTCCCTTGCCTGTATAGAGGATTATGCGCATCATCCGTCTCCGGGTTGAGCCGAACAGCCATCGCGGATTGACGCACGGAGGGTCGCGTCGTAGATCGTCCGCACCTGCGTCGTATGGCGCTCGTAATCGGCCAGCAGCCGCTCGCCCGCGCTCCTCCCCTCTCCGGTTTCGTACCCGAGCCGCCTCGCCAGACGATTCAGCGGGCTCGCCTCGCGAGGCAACGAGGATGCCTCGAGCCCCGAGACGACGCGAAGGCCATTCTGCACGGTGCGCAGGAACCGATATGCGTCGCGCAGGGCCGCGACGTCTGGTCCGACCAGGAGGCCCGCGCGTCCGGCCGCCTCCAGGGCTTTCAGCGTGTTGCCGATCCGCAGGTCGCACAGCCGGGCGCCATGCGCGAGTTGTAGGAACTGGACCAGGAATTCGATTTCCACCAGCCCGCCGCTTCCCAGCTTGACGTGACGCCGGCCGGCCTTCTCCTTGGTCAACTCCACCTCCATGCGGTGTCGCATGGCGGCGATCTCCGCCGCGAGGCTCTCCGGAGAGGCAGGCCGATAGATGAACCGGGACAGGGACGCGATGAGCGCGCTGCCCAGGTCGAGGTTACCGGCGACCGGACGGGCCCGCAGGTAGGCCTGGCGCTCCCATAACTCGGCGGTCCGCTCGAAGTGACTGTCGAAGGCCGCCACTGACTGGGCCACCCGCCCCATCGATCCGCCGGGGCGCAGCCGGACGTCCACCCGGTAGGCCATCCCCTCCCTGGTGATGGTACCGAGGACCTTACAGATCCGATCCGCGAGCCGAGGAAAGTAGTCCGCATGGGAGACGCTGCGAGCCCCGCCCGCCGTCACCCCTTCCTTCGCATACGCAAAGGCCAGGTCGAGGTCCGAGCCGTATCCCATCTCCTCGGCACCGAACTTCCCGAGGCCGAGGACGACAAACCCTTCGGGAGACGCCGAGCCAAGTTGCGGACTCAGCTCATCTCGGGCCAGCCGATGGGCGGTCTCGACGCAGGCCTCGCCAAGGCGCGTCAATCCCGCGCTCACCTCCTCCAGATCGGCTTTCCCGAGGAGATCGCGGATCCCGATCCGGAACTCCTCGGCTCGTTTGACCCGTCGCAGCGCGTCCAGACGAGGACTCCCTGGGACCGCGCTCGCGATGGTTTGCTCCGCTTCTTCGTGGAGCCGCCAGGCCCGAGCCAGCTCGGGTCGATCGGGGAGCAGCAACAGATCGAGCAACTCCGGGTGGAGGATCAGGCTCTCCGAGAGAAGCTCGCTCGATCCGAAGACACGAATCAGATGGATCAGGGCGAGCGGCGCCTGGTTGAACAGATCGAAGAAGGCGGAGGCGGAGCCGACGGCCTCGATGAAACGCTCGAAGTGCAGCAACGCGAGGTCGGGGTCCGGCGCCTCCTTCAGGGCGAGCAGAAGGGTCGGCGCCATCGAGGCCAGCGCCCGACGGCCATTGGCGGTTGTGTGTCGAAAGGGCGGCCCGTCTCGCAGCGCCAGCAGGCCATGGACCGCCCGGTCAGGCTCTTCGATGCCCACGTCGGCCAATGCTCTTCGCGCCTCCTCTTCCCCCGCGCTTCCCGTGAAGAAACGGGCCACCGGGTGAGACGGCTCCGCGTCGCCCTGTCGAACCGGCACTTTCAGCAATTGGTCGTAGATTTCCCGCACCGCCTCGATGTGGCGCCGGTGATCGCGGAGCAGGTCGGCGGCCGGGTCGGGCGACCGGTTGGGCGAATATCCGAGGCGCCGGCCAAGCTGCGCCAGCTCGTCCCGATCCTCCGGCAAGGTGTGGGTCTGGAGATGATGGAGGATTTGGAGGCGGTGCTCGACCGTTCGAAGGAATGCATACGCGGTCGCCAGCGTGCCATGTTCCTCCGCCGTCAGGTGCCCGCGCTCAGTCAGACGCTGAAGCGCTCGGAGAGTGTTTGATTCGCGCAGCCACGGGTCCGCCGCGCCGTGCAGGACCTGGAAGGTCTGGGCGATGAACTCGATCTCACGGATGCCGCCGTAGCCCAGCTTGACGTGGCGGAGGCTCTCCCCGCCCTGACCGAGGCTCGCGTCGATCCGATCTTTGATGGCGCGCACCTCCGCGATGGCACTGTAGTCGAGTGAGGCGCGGTAGACGAAGGGCTCGATCAGCGCCAGGAAGGCCTTGCCCACCCTTCGATCCCCCGCGACCGGCCTCGCCTTGATGAGGGCCATTCGTTCCCAGGTCTGCCCCCACGACTCGTAGTAGAGTTCGTAGCCCCTGAGCGAGTAGACCAACGCGCCTGCTCGCCCCTCCGGCCTGAGCCTCATATCGACCCTGAAGACACGCCCATCCGGAGTCATCTCGCCGATCGTCTTGATCAAGGCCTCCCCGAGACGCGTAAAGAACTCATGGTTCCCCACGCGACCGATGAGCATGCCGGACGGGGCCGGAACACCCGTGGTCTCTCCTTCGGCCTCATAGACGAAGAGCAGATCGATATCCGAGCTGAAGTTCAGCTCTTCACCGCCCAGTTTCCCCATGCCGATGATCGCGAATCCACATTCCTTCTCGCCCGAGGGTGAGTGGCAGCGGGGCGACCCGTGCCGTCGGACAACGTCGGACCAGCAGATGTCGTAAGCCTTCTGCAAGGCGACATCGGCGACATCCGACAACTGGTGCGTCACGCTGGTCAGGTCGAGGTTGCCCAACAGGTCTTGAAGGCCGATGCGCAGGGTCTCCCGCATCCTGAATCGACGGAGGGCCGCGAGCGACCGCTCCGGACCCTTCGCGCGCGCGATCATCCCGGCCAGCTCCTCGGACAACTCCTCCCTTGACCTGGGGCGACGCAGGAGCCCCGGCTGGAGGAGCCACTGAAAATCCTGGGGGAAGCGGAGCAGGATGTCGGACAGATATTGCGAATTGCCGAAGATGGTCAGTGCCAGATCGAGTGACTTGGGGCTGTCCCTGAATAGCGAGAGGAGGAATCCTCGGTCGAGAACAGCCTCCGTGTATCGCTCCAGGTTGTTGAGGGCCATGTCAGGATCCGAGAGGTTGGCAAGTCGATCCAGCAGGTGAGGCATGATCGACCGGAGGGCGCTCTCATGCGACGGCCCGGCCAGTCGCTCGAGGTTCCGCCGGGCCGCTTCGGGATGCCGGCATCCGGCGGCCGCAAGCCGGTCGATTGAGGACAGGACCACTTCATCCATCACACCGCTTGTGGTAACACATTCCTTCCTGAGGTGTAAAGACCAAAGAAAGGACTTGACGTTCCGAACCCGTCGCCTCTAGCTTCGTGTCGTGACGCCGCTCGTCGAGCGGCTCGTTGTAATGAGGTGCGCACCACACGACCGGCTACTGCGATGAGTGATCCTGCTCCGCGACGCGACGCATCACCCTCTCGGGCTTGGACCCCCATCCCCGGCCCATCCAATCGAGTCACCTTCCTCGAGGAGCAGCGCCGACACCGCCGCGCGACATGGCGGGCTGTCGCACTCTACGGGCTGGCCGTCGCCGTCATGGGCATCGGTGTCAGCACGGTCCTGAGCCCGCTCGTCGGCCTCCTGGCCCTTCTCTGCACGAGACTCGCAAGCCTCGTCGTGCCGATCCCTGACGCCGTCTGGGAGCCCTTTCGCGCGTTCGTCGCCGTATTCGACCAACTCATTTCCGCCGTCCAGTCCCGCCGGTTCTCGATCGAGCTGATCATCCTGAACATGCGGCGACTGGGGATCCTGCTGTTGCCGGGGACGCTTGCGATCGTCCTCCTGTGGCTCGCGCTGCACACGTTGTTTCGGCGGGCCGGCGTCGGCGGCGTCGTGCTCGGGCTGAACGCTCGCGAGCCGCGCGTCGATGATCTCGAGGAACAGCAGCTCGTCAACGTGGCGCAGGAGTTGGCGCTCGCGGCCGGCATCCCGCCCCCCCGCCTGATGCTGCTCGATGCGACCGTTTCCAACGCCGCGGTCATCGGCTCGTCCCCGGGTGACGCGACGCTGATCGTGTCCCGCCGGCTGCTCGACGAATTCAATCGCGATGAGACTCAGGGCGTTCTCGGCCACCTGATCGCCTCGACTTCGAATGGCGACCTCCGGATCACGCTTGCCACGCTTTCGCTCCTCCAGACCTTCGGGCTGCTCATGACGATGCTGGACGTTCCGCTGAGCGCTCGCGCCCGTGCCGGGCTGGCACGGCTAGCCAGGTTCATCCTCCGGCGGCACCGGGGCACCGATCCCGCCCTTGAAGCCGACTGGGTCAGGGCTATCCTGACTCGAAGCCTGGACCCCGACTCGATTACCGACATCGGCGGGGTGATCGAGGAGACCGACAGGCCCTCGATCGGCTGGTTCCACCGCGCGCTCCTGTACGCCCGGATGTTCCTGCTCCTCCCGTTCCTCCTGGCCGGCCTCCTGGCGAAGCTCTACCTATTTCTCTTCACGCTGTCCGCGCTCGGGCCGACGATCTGGACGACACTGCGGACCCGCCGGTATCTTGCCGACGCCACTGCCGTGCAACTCACACGGAATCCGGATGGCCTGGCCAGCGCTCTGATCGCGCTGAATGAGAGCGGCGGCGTGGTCAAGGGCGCCGAGTGGGCCTCTTGCCTGTTCGTCACGGGGATCAATCCGAGGCAGATCGGGACCAGGGCCGGACCGAAAGTCGGAGCCAGGTGGATTCGCTCCCAGCCAAAGGCCTCTTCGAGGGCTGACGGGCCGCCGGGGTCCGGCCGGCCCGCGGCGGAGCCGTTTCTCCTGATCGGCGCTCACCCTCCGCTACACGCCCGGCTGAAACGGCTGCGAGCGCTCGGGGCGTCCATTCAGGCCGCCGACGATCCGAGCGTATCGAGCAAGGGACTCCGAGGGAAGTTTGGATCGGTGGATCTGCTGAAGCTGGTGCTCGCCATCCTGATTGTGGGCCCTATTCTGATCCTTTTCTTATCATTCTTCCTCTACTTGCTTGCAGTCGCCGTCATGGCGTCGGCGCTACTATTCGGAGGGCTGATCCTTCTCGTCATGCGCCTTCTCCCGCACCTGCTGCCCCCATGACGTAGCTCCGAACAAAAACAGCGGGCGGGGACGGATCGCCCCGTCCCCGCCTCGCACATCGTTCGACTACTGCCCGCTACCGTCCCGGGAACAGCACCCAGAACTCCTTCCCGAGGGTGACCTCCATGTCGGTCTCCACCGAGCCGTCGTCCAGGAGGCGCGTATCGACCACCCGCGCGCCCCGGATGAAGGCGTCCACCTGGGTCCGGATGCTGTCG
>Ga0187893_10012549_pt1 | contig 11986 bp, 15 predicted proteins | sample MA1701074metaG_FD_139574 | JGI IMG/M metagenome (GOLD analysis project Ga0187893, IMG submission 139574) | White microbial mat communities from a basaltic lava cave in the Kipuka Kanohina Cave System on the Island of Hawaii, USA - MA170107-4 metaG ... | reverse complement strand
TTGGGTGCATTCCAAATTTTCGCATCCTAAGCTGCGGCTTTAAAATCTGATTTTGTCAGTTGAATTATTTTAGCCCATTGCAAATTCTTTCTGATTACTCTTAGATTTAACATATGTTGAGCTCCTGCCGTGCTCCATCTTTGCCCGGATTGTTTCATGCGCTTTTGCACTACCGTTCGGTGAGCTGATTCTATTGCACCCGATCCTATTATACCGCATCCCATTTGCTGATAACTTTTGTAATCCATCCGTTCAATATTACCCTGGTAATAAGCTATTAATTTCTGTGCTTCTTTGTTTTGTCCCGCCACGGATTGTATGTTTTCAATTACTGTCAATACACCGCTTTCCAACAACAGTTCTTTCTGTTTTTCCACCCATCGTTTTTCTTTTGCCTTATCGGTAAAATAGCTGCTTGCAAACAAATGTAAATGTTCACACGCATGATAGTAATCAAGTACCGATACTGCTTTTGGAAAAGCATCGCTGATCCAGTTTTTTATCCAGGTAGCACCATCCGATATAAAGATGAGCCGGTTATCCAAACGGCCATAAGAATCTATCAGGGTATCCATTTGACGGGTAAAATCTTTACTGTTGCCCAAATGCGCTACATATTGTGAATTGCTTATCCAGCCTGCTTTTGAACCGGCATGGATGCAATCACTGCTTTTGAAAAATCGGCCCACCTTTACTTCGCTCCAGCTATTTTCCCTCGTCAGCAACATCGATCCATCTGCCTGCACATACAAGACTTCTTCTTTCTTTACCGGTGTTAATGTTTTTGTTTCATTGACGGTTTTGCCTGCCTCTTCCCCGTACAAATCTGTTACCCGGTATACCTGGGTAGCGGCTACTTCTACATTGATAAATTCACGGATAACCTCATTGCTTTTTTCGTAGCTGTCCAATTGACCGGCATATACCATCAGTTCCTGCATCCGGGGGCTTATTTGAAAACCGTTTTTTCCTTTACTGAACGGATGGGTGTTATTGATCGTTACATGGCCCAGTGTCGTGAGGTTTTTTTTTACGCTTGTCTTTTGAAAGCTTTCCCAAATTGTTTTCTATTACTTCCCGTCCCAAATCCTGCCAGATACGCACAAACTCTTTTTCATAGTCATAGAAGTTATCTATTTTATTCAGTGCTTGCAACTCCTCATACCGTCGGGCGGCTGCTTCAAGGTATTCAGCTTTTGTCATAGTTTGTAATTTATGGTTCCCCTAAATTACAATTTTACAAATAGCGAAAATTTGGAATGCACCCAATCATTATGGGTTTTAGACCTTAAAAATTATATTACAACACATACAAATAATTTAAATGTTTATTTCGCCAGCCTTTTACCCGCAATTCCGGGGCCTGTTTTATGGCTGTTGCCTTTCAAAAAATGTTATTTTAGTTTAGCCTCAATAAACGCTGCGATATTTTTGTTTCAGGCTGCAGCGTTTCATGGCCCGCCCCAACGTACCATTTCGGTTTTTATTTTTTATGTACCCGGCGTTCGGTACGGGCGGCGTCTTTGTTGCGTCGCACACTTGTGCTCTATATTCTGTGCGCGGCTATTCACTCAATACATACATCGTAATTAACTAACACAATAATTCAGCAAGTTTCGGGTTGGTAACCGGTTTGCTTCTTTCTTACTTTGTGCTATAAAAGAAATTCAAAATGAAAGAACAGGAAAATACTAACTTCAGCCGCATAGAAGAAGCTATTGGCTATATAACAACCAACTTTAAATTGCAGCCGGGCCTTGATGAAATTGCAGAAAAAATTCATCTAAGTCCTTACCATTTTCAGCGCCTATTTACTGACTGGGCAGGTGTAAGCCCCAAAAAATTCCTCCAGTATATTACGGCAGAACACGCAAAAAACCTGCTGAAAGAACAGCAGGCCACATTGTTTGACGCAGCATTCGAAACAGGGCTTTCAGGAACCAGCCGCTTGCACGACCTGTTCATCAACATTGAAGGAATGACTCCGGGTGAATATAAAAACGGCGGCGAAAATCTTTCCATTAATTACAGCTATGCAGAAAGCCCCTTTGGAGAAATATTGGCAGCATCTACACACAAAGGCATTTGCTATATGGCTTTTGCAGATAACAGGCAGGAAGCCTTTAATGCATTACAGGATAATTTTCCCAATGCACAATACAAACAAACGGTTGACCTTATACAGCAGAACGCATTGTACATTTTTACACACGACTGGAACAAACTCAGCAAAATAAAATTGCACCTGAAAGGAACCACATTCCAGCTTAAAGTATGGGAAACCTTGCTGAAAATACCGATGGGCAGCTTATCAACTTATGGAAACATAGCAGCACATATACAAAGCCCTAAAGCATCAAGGGCCGTGGGTTCCGCGGTGGGTGATAATCCCGTTGCATTTTTAATACCCTGCCACCGCGTTATACAATCCACAGGAACATTTGGACAATATCATTGGGGAAGCAACCGTAAAACCGCCATGATTGGCTGGGAAGCAGCTAAAACAACCGCATTAAATTAAATAAGCTGCAGCGGCGGGAACGCAGAACAAAAAAAAGTCGCCATAAAAACAGAAAGCACAAGTGAGTGACACAACCGGCGATGCCCAATGTTACTGTACGCCGGTCTCAAAAAAATCATTACACAAACAAATCCGTAAAAGCAGTGTTAAGTTAATGCAGATGATAAAACACAGTAACGTCAGCAGCACAGAACTTAGAAACAGGATCAAACAAAAGGATATTTGTTTCGGAGGCAATGAAAAATTAAAAATTTACGGAAGACTGAACTGCAAATCGGGCAAACGCATGAGAAAAGCAAACAGGGTATTCTTCTCATCTGAAAAAGAAGCGATCATTAATAATTACAGGCCATGCGGGCATTGCATGCGCAATGAGTATAAAAAATATAAAGATGGACTTGTTTAACAATGACTCAACCAGAAACTTATTGCCAAACGATGGTATTGTAAATTATTATGGAAAGATTTTAAAACAACAGGAGACACAATATTATCTTGACAGGTTATTGCAAACAATTGAGTGGAAAAATGATGAAGCAATAATTTTTGGCAAACATATTATCACCAAAAGAAAAGTTGCATGGTATGGCGACGCAGGTTATGCTTATACTTATTCCAATACAACAAAACAGGCGCTTGCATGGACAAAAGAATTACTGGAATTAAAAACAATTGCGGAAGACGCAGCGGGAACAAAATTTAATTCCTGCCTGCTCAATTTATACCACAGCGGAGAAGAAGGAATGGCCTGGCACAGTGATGATGAAAGCTCATTGGGCATCAATACAACAATTGCTTCATTAGTTTTGGAGCAGAACGAAAATTCGCATTAAAACATAAATACAGCAAACAGTCCGTTTCAGTTTTACTGGAAAATGGCAGCTTACCCGTAATGAAAGGCACCACGCAAACAAGCTGGTTACACAGTTTACCAAAGACAAAAAAGATTTCAAGACCAGGGATTAATCTCACTTTTCGTACCATAACAGATCAGCAAGATTTAACTGTATAAGACCACATACAGAAATACATTCCTTTTGCAGTGAAGCCTTAATTTTGAAGATGGAAAATTTTGAAACGATTTGCGTACACCCATTAAAAGAAGCAGAAAATTATAATGGCGCCGTTACAGGAAGCATCTATCCTGCTGTTGCATATAATTACTTAGATCATCAGACATTACAATACCCCGGTTTTTATTCTACCTGTAACCAGCAGCGTTTAGGGCAGATTATCTGCAACCTCGAACAGGGTGCATGGGGCATGGTGTTTAGTTCAGGTATGGCAGCTATCAGTACTGCAATTTTATCTTTCCTGAATAACAATGACCATATTATTTTTTCAAGGGACCTGTATGGCGGCACTTTGAAATTTGCGCATGAAGAGTTACCTAAAAGAGGCATCCAGCGCAGCTTTGCAGAAAATACAGCAGGCAGTTTTAAATCTTTACTACGGGAAAACACAAAGCTTATTTACATAGAAACACCATCCAATCCATTGCTTAGCATTGTGGCCCTGGATGAAGTGGCTGCTATAGCAAAAGCAAACAATATTGTTACTATTATTGATAACACCTTCGCCTCTCCTGTCAATCAGTTGCCCATCCTGCATGGCATTGATATTTCCGTACACAGCGGCACAAAATATCTTGGCGGGCACAATGATCTTCCTTATGGAGCGCTGGTATCCAATAATATTAATCACAAAGAACTTATTTATAACACGGCCAAAATGTATGGTGGTTCATTAACGCCTTATGAATGTTATATGGCGGAAAGAAGTTTGAAAACCCTGGCGCTTCGCATAAACAAACAAAATGAAAATGCAGCAGCACTGGCACAGTACTTAAGCAATCATGCTGCCGTTAAGCAGGTGTATTATCCCGGCCTGGCCACACATCCGCAGCATACCATAGCGGCAGCACAAATGAAAGGTTTTGGTGGTATGGTTTCTTTTGAACTGGATACTAACCTTGATGGCATTACTGCATTCCAGCGCAAACTGCAATTGGTAAGCCCGGCCTTAAGTCTTGGTGGAGTGGAGAGCCTTATTTGCTCACCTGTGTTTACCTCGCACCGTTATTTAACAAGAGATGAACGCATGGCAATAGGCATTAATGATAACCTCTTAAGAATGTCAATGGGTATAGAAGATGCAAATGATCTTATAAGAGATATTCAGCAGGCGATTGAAAACACTTTATAAGTACAATATATTTTTCAGCTGTGAACACATCGCAACAAGCAATTATTTTTTGCCGGTAATAACCCGGTAATTGTCGCTTTTGCACTCCTCGTGTAAAATACGCTGATTGTAAGTTTGTACCCTCAATCAATCAACAAACTTTCTTTAGCTTTTTCAATTGTCGTTGCACAAATACAATTTCTGTCTTTCGTTTCTAAACGCTTATAAACGTTTAAAAATGCTTTTATAAAACAGTTTACCTGCCAGTGTACATCTTTGTTCAATATAGTTTCAACCGTATAAGAGTGCCCCGATGCAGCACACAAGCCCAACTCAGGGCCGGTGACGACGCAACGAAAGCCTGATTTATGATCCGAACCCCTGGCCCATAAAAAATTCCTGCGGATAAAAATCTTTCCGCCCATGCAACGCTTTACCTTAAATGCATGTCAGCATAGCATACAGCACCCGGATGGATGAAAAAAGACTGGTAAAGGATTGTTTAAAATGCATGCCTGTGGCGCAGCGCGAATTATATGACCGCTTTGCAGCACAGATGATGGCCGTTTGCTACCGCTACACCAAATCAGTAAAAGATGCAGAAGATGTACTGCAGGAAGGCTTTATAAAAGTGTATAAAAACCTGCACCAATACAGGTTCAGCGGGGAACTGGGTGCATGGATAAGGGCGGTTATGGTGCGCACCGCGCTGAACTACCTGAAAAAGAACCAGCCTTACAGTCACGATTTTACTTATGATGATATAACACTCCACCCGGTTGATGAAGAAACACCGCTGGTAACACTACAGGCCAAGGAACTGGCCGATATGATACGGCAACTGCCCACAGGCTACCAGGCCATTTTTAACCTGCACGCTATTGAAGGTTACACACATGTAGAAATTGGCAAGATGCTGGGCATACATGAGGGCACATCAAGATCGCAGTATATGCGGGCAAGGTCTTTACTCATAAGCTGGCTGGAGAATAAAAATATTTCCGTTAAAAAGGAGAAATATGCAGGAAAATGAATTTGAAAAAAAGGTGCGTACACTGATGGATGAACTGGAGATCAGTCCATCGGCGCCTGTGTGGGATTATGTAGAGAAACGTATTCCTAAAAGCAACAGGAAAAGGCGTTTCCTTGCCTTCTTTTTATTACTGGCCGGTCTTTCTGTATGTGGTTATTTCTTTTACAATAAATTTTCAGGCAGTACAAATACAAGCAGCATAACCGGAGTAACAACAAGGCAAGTTACAGCGACAGCAGAAAATAAAGAAGATAATACAGCAACCAGCGGCGACGAACAAACAACAAGTGAAAATACATCATCCATAACCGGGGATGTAATTGCCAGCCAGGAAGAGACGGTTTCAAAAAGTAAAGCGCAACAATCAGCTTCAATACCGGTTACTGAAATAACAGAGCCTGGAAAACAGGATAAAGAAAATAAAAAGGAAAATAAAATTGACTTACCCGTAATTACAGAAAAACATAAACCAATTGCTGCAGTTGATGTAACTGAACCGCCTGTAAAACTGCCTGCTGAAAACAGCACTATAACAAAAGATGAAACAACAGCTCATGAAAATGCAAGTAATACAGCCAATGCGATAATTATACAGGAGCATGATACCGCAACGACAGCAAAGTCATCTTTACCTGATACAGTACAGCAAAACAACCTGGCAAAGAAATTGCCAAATATACATGCTGCTAAAAAACTGCAATGGGGAATTGCTGCGTTTTATGGCAAGGCAGATATTGTACAAAATATTGGCAGTATTGCCGATGATAAAAGTTATTCGTTTGATGGATCGCTTAATTCCGGTGGCGGGTCTGGCGCCAACAGGAATGACACAGCTTTGTTTGACAGTCAGTCAAAATCTGTAAAAGCAAGGTCAGCTTATAGCTTTGGCATTACTGTTCGCAAACCGCTATCATCAAGAAGCCATATTTCTGCAGCTATTGAGTTTGTGCATATTAATACACAAATACAAACAGGAATAATAAAAGACAGTACTGCTGTTTTTTATTACAACAATTCACAAACTGTTACCAATCTTGAGAATTTTTACAGGCCGGGAACAGGCAGTACACAGATCAATAAATACAATTTGCTGCAAATACCTGTTTGGTACAGCTATCAATTAAACAAAAGCAAAAAAGTTCCGTTTACTGTTGATGCGGGTTTATCGCTTTCGCATATTATATCTTCCAGTGCTTTGCTCTACGACAGTTATAATCTTGCTTACTATAAAAATGAAGACCTGCTGCGCAAAACACAGTTGCACATACTGGGCGGATTTAATATGGAATTTATATTGCGCAACAAAAGCAGTGTTATGCTTGGTCCGCAGTTTCAGTATGGCTTAACCGGCATTGTAAAAAACAACAGCAGTAAACAGCATTTTTTTATGTGGGGCTTAAAGGCAAGGTATTTTTTAAAGAAATAAGTCTAACCCGTTTCGTACTTTTTTGTCTCTTAAGCAACAATTTTTTATGTTCTTTTGGCTTGACCCAAAAGAACCAAAAAGTCAAGAAAGAAAAGATATACAGCACTTTTCTTTCTTTGGCCCTGATTAAGCTGTATTACTACTGTGACTTCACCTGTATAGCCTTGATAACATAAGCGAAGTTCTTAAACCTATTGTTACTTTACCCGGTTTGTAGTTACTTATCATTTATTTACTTTGCACGAAGGAGTAGCAAACAAGTGAACGCCTGCCACAAACTGCTTCGGGGGCTTCAGAAAAAAATGACTAAAATTTTATTCGCTCAACGCTATAAAAAAATTAAGCACATAGTGCAACGGTTGATCACAAATACATGTCAGCCATAAAACCATTTGTATGAAATATTTTATTGCCGGCCTTTGCAGCCTTGTACTATTTGGCGGTTGCCTTAAAGACAGTTGCATCAACACTTTTACCATTTACTATCCTGTTTTTAAATCCCTTGCAGAAGTAAGATCTGATATGAAAAGCGCAGCTCCTGAAGCTATTAACCAAACCGGTAAAATATACCTGTATAAAAATTTTATTTTCCTGAATGAATATGGCAGGGGGGTTCATATAATAGACAATGCAGATCCTGCCAGTCCCGTAAACCTATCCTTTCTGCCCATTCCAGGCAATATTGATATTGCTGTAAAAGATGATTATTTGTATGCGGATTGTTACAGCGACCTTGCTGTTTTCAATATCAGCGATATCTCTGCAATAGCACCTGTAACATTTGTAAACAGTGTATTTCCGGGGCGGGGTTATTACACTAACATTGCCAGTCCTGATTCTATACAAGTGATCGTTGATTATATTGCAAGGGATACCGTGGTACAATGCGACACCTACAATACATGGGTGTACAATAATTGTGACAGATGCGCTACTGCAGATGGTACAAGATTTTATACCACGGCATCTTATTCCGGCTCAGGTACCGGTGGCTCAATGGCTGCATTTACCATACTTAATAATTTTCTCTACACTATTTATTACAACAGCCTTTATGGATTTGATCTTGCCAACGCCGCAGACCCGCTATTGAAAGACACCACTGCACTTGCTGTTTCTGCTGAAACCATTTATCCTTTTCAGCAGAATTTATTTATCGGTACACCATCGGGCATGTTCATCTATGATGTAAGCAACCCTTCTAATCCCGCTGCGCTTGGGCAGTTTGAACATGCAAGAAGCTGCGACCCTGTAATTGCAGACGATGATAATGCTTATGTAACACTGCGTTCAGGAAGTGCATGCGCAGGTTTTACCAACCAGCTTGATGTATTAAGTATTGGCAATCTTTTAAGCCCCACCTTAATAAGGTCTTACCAGATGAGCAACCCGCATGGTTTATCGAAAGACGGGCAATGGCTTTTTATTTGTGATGGCACTGATGGTTTGAAAATTTTTAACGCTGCAGATCCTGCCAATGTACAATTGCACAAACACATTGAAGGTTTGGAAACCTACGACGTGATCACCAATGACGGTATTGCTTTGGTAGTGGCAAAAGATGGTCTTTACCAGTTTGACTACAGCAATATTGATGACATAAAACAAGTAAGCAAAATTTCCATACAGCACAATTAATACCATGCAAAGAATCATTATATTATGGCTGCTGCTTTTTGCTGTTCAAACAAATGCACAGCAAAAAGCAGGTCAGCCTGTAAAGAAAAAATTTACTTTTCATTCTGTCACAGAGGCCGGTTTACTGGAAGGTGAAGGCTCTTCAGCATTTCAGTTGAAGAGTGTAAATGGCATACAATACAAAACATGGTTTGGTGGTATTGGCGTGGCGCTTGATCATTATAACATCCGCACCGTGCCTGTGTTTGCAGACATCAGGAAGGATATACTAATGAAACCTTCCACACCTTTTGCTTATGCCGCTATCGGCACCCAATGTGTATGGCTGCGCGATAAAGATAAATACCAGTACGGCTGGCAGGAGTACAAAAGCGGGTTGTATTATAATGCAGGTGCGGGTTATAAATTAAGTGTTGCCAAAAAGCATGCGTTGCTGGTAAGTGCAGGCTATTCTGTAAAAAAATTTTCTTACCATTATTCTTATGCTTCCCCTTGTCTTGTTGCGCCGTGCCCCGAATATAAAAACACAACAGAATATATTTTAAGAAGATTATCCTTTACATTAGGCTTTATGTTTTAGAATTTTTTTTGGCCAGGCATTGGTATTTCATGTCATCGCCTGTTGCGTCGCACTCTTGTACTTAAGATACAGCGGTCGGCTGGCAAAGCCATCTGACCGCATATCCTTTTTAATACTGTCGCTATAATTATACGCGCTTCTTCCAGCAGAACGTTCTGCAGGAAGCATTATACCCTGCCCTAAACTATCAGGCAACTTCACAACAAAAATTTACCATCCTCTCAAAAAAGAATTATATTTAAAAAGGATTTCCTAAAGATTTTTAATCTGTACCGCTTCCATTATTGGGTAATAATGTCATTGAGGATACAAGCAACCCCTCGCCCTTAATACGATTGCTATTATTTTCTTATCACTTTAAACAACCTCTATGCAACGCCGCTCCTTTCTTAAAAATTCAGCACTCTGCGCAGTAGCTGTAAGCGCCTCCGGTTTTATTCGTTTTGATGGCAAGAGTTATACAGGTGATTGTGCAACCACTACAGATATTATCGGGCCTTTTTACCGTCCCAATGCGCCGGTACGTACAAATATGTTAATACCAAATGCAAAAGGCGAACCAGTTGAATTAAGCGGCATCATAAAACATAAAGACTGCAGCACACCGCTGAAAGGGGCTTGTGTGGAAATATGGCACTGCGATGCTAAAGGCGTGTATGATAATGATTCGGATGAATTTCGTTATCGCGCCAAAACCTATTGCGATGCAAACGGCAAATACAGCTTCCGTACTGTTTTACCTGTACCTTATGATATTGGTGGCGGGAATAGCCGCCCGGCGCATTATCATTTGCTTATCTCTGCACCCGGCTACCAGGAACTGGTTACACAAATTTATTTTACCGGAGACCCTTTTTTAGAAAAAGATTCATCTTCCTCCTCTCCTGCCGCCAAAAAAAGAATACTCGAAAAACAAAGAAAAGCAAATGGTGAACTGGCTGTTGTATTCAATGTAACCATGCTGGAAAATCTGCCCGCAGACCCCGCGGCTATTGATAAACTTACCGGCGATTATACCGGCACTGATGAGAAAAAACAACGCTCTGAATTTTTTAAAAGAGATGACCAGCTTTGGTTAAAAGATAATACACCCACCGGCGGCGACCCCTTTTATTATACCGGCAATAATACTTTTAAAATGTATGGAGATGAAGTAACAGTTCATTTTGAACTGCAGGCCGATGGACGTATTAAAGCAACCGCTTCATGGACAGACAGCAATGGAAAGAAACAACAGGGTGTATCTGTGAAAGAAAAATAAATGCAAGTGGAATTATGCTTTTGAATAAAACTACTGCATGAAAACAATTTTTGGCGACTCCAAATTAAGTACTCAAATTTGTACTCAATCAAGTTCAATTATTTTTATGGAAGTACTTAATTATACAGAATTCAGAAAAAATCTTACTAAAAGCCTGAATAAAGTAAGTGATGACGCGGAGATCGTTGTTGTATCAAGAAGTAAGGGTAAAAATGTAGTGGTAATGGCGCTGGATGAATACAATGCCTTACAGGAAACACTGCATATAACTAAATCTGCTGCTAACCGTAAACGGCTTGATGCAGCTATTGCAGAAATGGAAAAAGGCAAATTCAAAAAACATGCATTAATAGAGAAATAATATGGATCTGGTCTGGCAAACCCATGCCTGGGAAGACTACCTTTATTGGCAAAAGCAGGATAAAAAAGTATTGGAGCGCATAAATGATCTTATTAAAGATTGTATGCGCTCCTCTTTTAAAGGTATAGGCAAACCTGAACCATTGAAAGGCAACTATAGCGGTTGCTGGAGCAGAAGAATAACTGATGAACACAGGCTCATATACAAATTGAAAGATGACCGGTTACATATTTTAAAATGCAGGTATCATTATGACTAACCGGTTTGCAAAATCTTCCTGCTGTGCATTACAATTTCAAAAGCTTTCCCACTTTTAAATTACGCTTCAATAAAAACTTTTCATTACTTCGCCGTGGTTCGTGTCTCACGAACCATTCATATGCTTCGGCAAAAGCTGAATATATTTCTGAATGCACAAGTGTGCGACGCAACAGGTGACGCCATAAAATACTTATGCCCGGCTCATAAAATAATTTCCTCACCTTAACTTCGCCGGCACATCATGTCATCCAAAGATTATTATATTGTTCTTGGTATAAAACCAACAGCATCTGCTGATGAGATAAAACGTTCTTACCGCAGGCTGGCTTTAAAATACCATCCTGATAAGAACCCAGGAGATGCCGTGGCAGAAGCTACTTTCAGGGAAATTGCGGAAGCGTATGAAATTTTATCTGATACAAAAAAAAGGGAAGACTATCATTACAAAAGATTCTACACTTATAATTACAAATACAGGGAAACGCCAAAAACAACTCCACAATCTGTTTTAAAAGATGCCATACAACTGCAGCAGCTTATACAAAAGACAGACCCTTTCCGTTTAAACCAGGATGCATTGTTATTTCAACTGCTGGAAGTTTTAAATGAAAATAATCTTGAAGTTTTAACGGAAGCAAAACAAAATGCAATTAATATACAGGTTACAGAATCTTTACTGATTGCCTGCAAACCTTTGCATTATCATCATTACATAAAACTG
>Ga0187893_10012547_pt1 | contig 11988 bp, 7 predicted proteins | sample MA1701074metaG_FD_139574 | JGI IMG/M metagenome (GOLD analysis project Ga0187893, IMG submission 139574) | White microbial mat communities from a basaltic lava cave in the Kipuka Kanohina Cave System on the Island of Hawaii, USA - MA170107-4 metaG ... | reverse complement strand
CTGTGGCAGCAGAGATGAAAAGCCGCCGTGAAGATCTATCGATATGAGAACCGAACCCCAAGATGTGGCTGCTATCGCCATAGGTTAATGTTTCAACGGTAGTTTTTCAGTGAGAACTAGCTACGCCCGACCGTAGCTTTTCCACAGTTCGGACAAGCACTCCAATCGGCTTTGAGCTCGTAACCGCAAGCTAGGCACATTAGTTTCGCTATAATGCGCTTCGGTTGGGCGATTGTCGGACCCTCGGCCCAGTAGACGCCGGTGAATAGACTTGTCTTGCAGCTCGTGGAAAGCGTAGCGCCCGAGCGATCGATGTAGATGACCTCATAGTGGCGTTCGCCTTTTTCGAAAAACCAACCTCGGCCAAATGGGTTCCAACTTATCGACACCACCCGTCCACTGCGCCCTTCAATTTCACGTTGAATCCTGTCCTTGTCGACGAAATGCATAGCGACGCGAAAGCTCAGCGCTAGGGCAATGAGGATAAAGAATGTCGAGGCGTCGATGGTCACGTCTGAGCGATAGCCGTAGCAAAATCGTCAGTGAAGTGTGACTTTTAGCACGTTCTCAGGGTCAGAGTGGATTTCCATTACGGCTTTTTACGAAAAAGCGCGGACCCTCGCTTACTCGCACGGCAACCCGTTACGAATTGCTTTCGTGCTGGCCGAAGAATTTACCTTCTACCACTTCTCGGGGCAGCTCTTTCCGCGGCGTGTAATCGATGCGTTTAACAGTGGCGCCCGGTTGATACGCCATGACATGGAGGATCACTAACGGCTCTTCGCCCGAGCTTTCAAACCAGTAAGGCGTAGGGCGGGGAATCAGGATCCCTTGATGTTTTTGCAGTTTGCCGACGATCTTATCGCCCTGGCCGTAGAAGGTCGCCGCTCCTTGCAGCACCACCCAGATCGCATCCATTCCCGTATGGGCGTGCAGATTGTTTTCCCCGCCTTCGGTGAGCACCTGAACATTGGCGCGGATCAAATCGGTGCGCACGAGTTCGGTCGTCTGCTTGCCTTTCGCCACTATTTGCGGGCCGACTTCGAAGATCTCAAATCCTTTTAAATCTTCCACGATCCCTCCTGCAATTTGATTTTGAGTGCAACGCTATCTTAGCACTTAAGCGTCGCTTTGGGAAAGTCTTCGGCGCTTCCGTCGAGCGAATCCCCAACGTTTCCCTTTACGGCAAAATCTCCAGGGGATTATCGCCGTTGCTGACGAACAGGTACCAAGCGGTAGGGGCAAGCGCCTCGCCACGTCTCGAAAGTGTCGCCGAATCCGGTGGTAACCCGGTTGCTGGCCTGCCAGAAGACTCCAGATGGTTGGAAGAGCTTCTCGCTCTCGGCTTTAAAGTGGGCCCGAGAATCATCCCACCCATCAGAATCTGAAAGTTTTGGGGCGGCAGTTGGTTTCGCATGGCACCCCTTGAGGCGAGGATTGAAATGAAGCTAAATTGGTAAAAGCGAGCTACTCTGTCAACCGAACCGGCAAGGTTAGCAATCTCGCAAGTTTTTCCGTGCGGGCAAATCTGGCAGCAAATTCCACCTGCCATTGCCGAGTATCACCCTCCACTCACGGAGATGATAACCGCAGGTTGCGCAAAAACCACGGATGGGTAAGACCGGTCCTTTTCGTGGGGGTTCGTTGACGACGACCGCAAAGTACTCACGGCACTTGGGACAAGTTCTTGGAATATATTTTCCCATGCGTTAGCAACCGTTGATTTTTCTGTCTGCTTACCCGCGTTATGTTTCGCCCAGATCGGTTTCGGCCATTGTTTGTGAAATCTTTCGCATTGCGCGGTTGCAATACGACCAAGCCATAATCTACAGGCTATAGTCAGATCAAAGAGAAAGAAATTGGATTTTCGTCGCTCGCGACTTCAGTCCCACGCTCGCTGTCGTGATCGACAAATCAGCGGCCACGATGAAGGAAAACATTCCCTGAAAAAATCAAGGCGCTGTTGACTAGGATGACAAGATGGATTAATGGGGCTCTCATAGCTTTCAGTGCGGGCCGATCTATGCCGGAGTATTGTAATGGTCCACGCTCTGATTTTGCTCGGTAAGGGTTGTCAAAATTCATATGGCGGTTTCCAAGATTTCCAGCAAGGGAAATGTCTCAACCCGGTCAACAACGGTGCGCCGGCATCGCTTGGGTCGTCGGCAGGCGAACTATAGGAGAATAGAAAATGAGATTTGTTAACTTCCCACGGAAACGCCAAGCGCTGATTCATGGGTACTTTTCACTGATGCTACTGCATGGCATTGCCTTTGCGGACTGGAGGGCTGATTGGGAGGCGCTAGTTCAGGCGGCAAAGAAAGAAGGCCAGGTTACGGTCTATTCCAGTTTTGGTCGAGGTCCTGCGGCACAGGCCTTTACCAAGCGCTTCCCGGAGATAAAGTACGTGTTGGTCAATAACACGGGATCGGCAACCGCAAACCGGGTGATGGCCGAAAAGAGAGCGGGTAAACCGTTGGTGGATGTGGTTATATCGGGGGCGGCGACGACGTTTCAGGTGTTTCACCCCGCTAAAATTTTAGATCCGATTAAACCGGCTCTAATCCTACCGGAGGTGGCGGACCCGGCGGGCTGGTGGCAAAAGCAGCATTGGTATGTGGACGCCGAAGGAGAATTTGTCTTTGTCTATCTCGGCAATGTCTCGCGTGTGGGGAGCTACAACACTCAATCCATCGCCGCCAACGAGCTCAGGTCCTATTGGGATTTTGTCAACCCGAAATGGAAGGGCAAGGTAGTGGCGCGCGACATCAGAAAATCGGGAACGGGGGGCGATGCGGCGCGTTTTTTCTTTCATCACCCTGAACTGGGCCCAACGTTCTTGAGGCGTCTTTTCAGCGAGACAGACCTGACTCTGGTGGGCGACAGCCGGCAAGGGGTCGACTGGCTGGCACAGGGAAGATTTACCCTTGGTCTATTTTTTGGAGAGGTGGAGAAAGCCACGGCACAAGGTCTTCCCGTAGATGAGTTTGATCCGCACCATTTTAAAGAGGGCGCGCCCCTCGGCATCGGTGTCGGCACCATCGTGCTCATTCAGAGCTCGCCCCACCCCAGTGCCGGCCGTCTTTTCGTCAACTGGTTTCTCTCCCGAGAGGGTCAGGCCGCGCTGCAAAAAGAGATGGTTTTGTCGGGAACCGGCGCCGACTCCATGCGAGTTGATATTTCCAAGGAGGACGTCACTCCCACTTACCGACGTCGGGATGGGGCCAAGTATCTCTTCGTGGGACGCTCGGAACTTTCGGATATGAGACCCATCCACAAAGTCGTCAACGAAGCGTTGACGGCCGCGGGGAAACGCTAGACTTGGCGCGCTAGAGTGTTGCAAGAACTGACCCGCTCGGCGCACAGTCGGGGCCATTGCGTCGGTGATTGCAGGTGTCGACCGGAAACTTCAGCTGTGGCGGGCCGCCCCTGCGAAACCTTACCAGCGCGCCAGGCTTTGATCAGCCACTTCCTGCCAGCGAAGATTTTTCGGGATCACGACGTCGGCAGATCTGACGTTCTTGTAGGTTTTGGGATCGACGCCGAGGGGCTCGACGCCCTGCTTATAGTCTTGGATGACGTCGAGTAAAATGCGCCGGTAAGCGATGATGGCTTTGTCCGTGGTGCCTAGGTGCTCGCGGCTTCGGTCGACTATGGCACCCATGCTCTCCTGCACCGCCAAGTCCTGCGTGTTAACACCTTCGATTCCTGTGTAAGTCTTGGTCCTTTGTACGTCGCGGTCCATCAGCCAGTCGTTTTGCCGCGTGCGATGACGCACAGTCGTTTCGCCGCCCGGCCCCCGTCCTGCGCTTGTCTCCTGTTCCGCAACAAATTCCGGGGTCAACGGTGTATCTTCATCCACCGCGAGCATCCAGTTGTAAACCATGGTGTTGTGATCGTCCATGGGCACCCACATATGCCCCTTGATGATCGGGATGGCGGCGCGGTTGCCGCTGTCTTTGCCTTTTCTGCGAACGATCTGCTGGGATCTGAATTGATGAAACGGCAAAACAAACTGGTAGAGGCGCAGGTAGGTGCCGATCTCGCCGAGATCACGAATGCCAACATATCTGAAACCGTAACTGGTACGTTCCACATCCAGGCGCGGCGCCCGGTCGATGCGATGAAAGGTGTTGAGATCGGACAAATCGTTGTTATGGAGAAAGGATCCGTGGCAGGTATCGATGCCGCCTTCGACGCATTGGAGGTAATTACAATATTCGTGAGTCTGGGAAACAAATCGATGCAATTCCGGCGCCCGCGTCCACTCCATGCCGACAGGGTCAGGCATTTTCTCTCGCGGACCCATATAAGCCCAAATGACGCCCCCCATTTCAGTGGTGGGATAAGATTGCAGCAAGACCTTCTCCTTGAAGCGGCTATCCACGGGCTCGTTGGGCATATCGACGCTAGGCCAGTAACATCAAATTTCCAACCGTGATAGACGCAGCGCAACCCGTTATCCTCGTTGCGGCCCAAGAATAACGAAGCGAGTCGGTGCGGGCAGTATTCATCGAGGAGACCTACCCGGCCCTGGGTATCTCGAAAGGCGACAAGATCTTCACCCAGGAGTCGAATCCTCACCGGGGGACAGTCGGGTCGCGGCAACCGATTTGCAAGCAAGGCCGGCATCCAATAACGACGCATCACCTCTCCCAGCGGAGTGCCCGTTCCTACCCGAGTAACTAGCTCGTTTTCTTCTTTAGTCAGCATCGTTGCATCCTCTCCTGTCGCTTAGCCGTGAGTGGGAATGGGTCTCCCTCTAAGAATCGGATCTTAGAAAAAATGGCGCAAAAGAACAAGTATAAATCAGATAGCGCAGAAAATCTCATTCTATGCGTGTGCCGCACAACGGGTCTAACAATACCGCAATAAACTGACGATTTTGGCGATGTTGTTTGAAAGATGACGGATCAAGCCAAAGGCGCATGCGGAATCGTCGCAGAAATTTGCCACTATACGACTTCACATAGGTCGCGTCTTATTAGGAGTTCATAAGTATCTTGACGATTAGTGTTGGGCAAAACCCCAGGGGCAAGCCCTTCCAAGCGCGGCCAATGGGTCCGTGCCTCATGGGCCACCACCCGATCCACCCCAAGGGCGATTAATCCAACAGCTTGGTCCTGGCCGCTTGCTTCACGTTCGCGTGGCCGCGCTTTCCAGGACTCGCCCCTGGGTTGTCGAATGTCTACTAACCAATGAACTCCTTAATAGTTATTAGGAGGCTTCAGATAAAAATATTTAGCCGGGTTTAACTTCATGGCGAGTCAAATATTGACTCGGCGTTGTTTTCGCCAGGCATGTCTTGAGGCCTTGGGCCAGGTTCGAGACATGGGGCTCTACTAACATACCCGTATGATCTCCCGAAACTTTATATACTTCCAAGTTCCCGGAAATGACCTTGCGCCACCGTACGAGACGCTCCGGGGTATCGGCATCGGATTTAAAATACACGACCTGTCCGGGATAGGGCTGGGGCCTGTATCTCTTCGCAGCCCCAGGGTAGAAAATTCCGTAAACAATCTCATCGACATACAACGATTGAAGTCGGGCCGGAGGGGGCACTTTGCAAAGGTGGAAAAATTCGCAGGTAACAGCGATAATTTTCCGCCGAATTTCATCTTTCAGTTTTTGTAGCGGACCGCTTGGCCGCCCATCGAACCCCAGAACGGAAAGAACGCGCCAGTAAAAACTACGCCAACGAGCATGATGACACGCTGCAAACGGGGATGTCGTGGGTGAAAGTGATGCAGGATCTTTCGGACAATTGGAATCAAGCAAAACAAGAAGGGCAACCTCCTGACTTTGCCTTCTGAGCTGCTGCGCCATTTCGAAGGCGATCAATCCTCCTATGGAGTGCCCTCCTAAATAATATGGGCCTTCGGGCTGAACTCGACGGACTTCGCTGAGATAGTACGCGGCGATTTCTTCGATGCGGGTATGGCGAACTTTTCTACCTTCGAGATGTTGGGCCATGCCGTAAAACGGCTGATCCGGGCCTAACCAGCGGGCCATGTGGACGTAGCTGTTCGACCCGTGAGCGCAGAAGAAAGGCGACTTTGACCCCGAGGGTTGAACCGGAATCAAAGGGGATGGCATTACTTGATTTTTCTCGGTGAGGCAACGCGCCAGTTGATCGACTGTCGGGGCCTGAAACAGCGTCGCGATCGGGAGGCGCTTGCCAAACTCGGACTCTATTTCCGCAAACAGGCGAAAGATCATCAGTGAATGACCACCCAATGCAAAAAAGTCGTCGTGGATACCTACTCTTTCGATTTCCAGGACCTTGGCCCAGATTGCCGCCAGTTCGATTTCCACCGGTGTGCGAGGGATGACAAAGGGTGTGGCTAATTCCGGTCTCGTGTAATCCGGCGAAGGGAGCGCCATCCGATCTACCTCGCCATTTAACAACAGCGGCAGGGAATCCAATGCCACGAAGCAAGAAGGAATCATGTAGTCGGGAAGTGTTTCTTTTAGAAAGGCTCGCAGCTCACTGACAGCCGGCGCAAACGGGTTGGTCGGTACAAGGTAGGCCACCAGTCGCATGTCGCCTGATCGATCCTCCCGTGCGACCACGACGGTTTCTTTGATATCGCGATGCTCATTCAGCGCTGTCTCTATTTCCGCGATCTCGACCGAATAACCTCTGATTTTGACTCTGAAGTCTTTACGGCCCACGTAAGTGAGGCAACCCGCCGCGGTCATCTTGCCGAGATCGCCGCTGAGGTACAGTCGTTCGCCTTTACCTATTTCGGTGGGTATGAATTTAGCCTCGGTAAGATCTGCTTTTTCCCAGTAACCCGGGGAAATATAGCGACTCGCGATTGCGATTTCGCCTGTTTGATTGAGCCCAACTTCTCGGCCGTCATCATCGAGTAATAAGACCTTTTTGTCTTCAACGGCGTAGCCCACCGGGATGCTTTGGCCATCGATCACCGTTTCCTGGTTTATGAAAAACCAGCGAAAGGTTCCGGTTTCGGTCGTGGACAGGGCGTTAACTAGAATACAATGAGGAGAAAAATGCTTCCGATAGGAATCGATATCTTCTTTTAGAACCTGTTGGCTGGCCAGTCTGATTAAACGCAAACGGGAAAACACTTCTGTTCCGGTGAGAGTCTTCAGAAAATAGCGAAACAGAGTGACCCCTGAATGGTAAACCGTAATTTCTTCTTGCTGGAGATAGGCGGCGAGTCCGGCTATCCCTTGCGACTTAATATTTAAAGGATAGAGCGCAGCACCGTTGAGCAATGCACAAAAGACATTTTTTATGCCCTGGCCACTGCTGCACGACGCCAGAAGCGTCAGTCGATCCTGCGCGCTGATATGAAAGTTGTTGGTATAGGCCATCATCTCGTGAAGCAGGTTGAGATGGTTTTGAATTACACCCTTGGACTGTCCCGTCGATCCGGAAGTGTAAAGAATGTAGGCGAAGGCATCGGGGGATATGGTTTTACGAGGCTGATCGATGTTGGCGTGGGAGTTGAGATCTTCCAGGGTGATTAATCGGTTGGAGCTTTGCGCAATGCTTTTGGCAATGCTCAGATTTTTCCTGTCGGTTAAAATGCACCTGGCTCGTGAGTCTTTCAGTATGTACTGCATTCTGGCCAGAGGGAAGGAACCGTCCAACGGCACGAAAATCTTTCCTGCCTTCAACGCACCCAGAGTAGCGGCAATCAGCGGAGAATCATGCTCGAATAGCAGCGCAACGGGTGTTTCATCGGGTTCCTTTTGTGCGCAAATCGCGCTGGCTACGCGATTAGCAATAAGATTTAGCTCCCTGTAGGTGAGGGCGTGATCCCGAGTCTTGACGGCGAGCCGATCGGAATAGGTGAGGGCGATTTTCTCAAAGCGCTGAGGAATGGATTGATTAATTTCTTCCCGGTTAAATTCAATAAAAGGGCTGGAGGGTCGGACCTGGTCGCTTTGCGGGCGATTGTCTGGTTCCATGGTTGAAGATGCTCGCACGTAATCGAATAGCAGAGCCGAAATTACGACTTTTTGAGCAAAGGGGATGCCAACAGCGGCGGAGAATCTAACACAGCTGGATCTGCTCAATTCATGAGTCAAATGGGCAGACGGCTACTATTTGCGGGTATAACTGTTCCTGCTTAAGGCGGGAATCTATGCCCGATCCGATGCACCTGCCTGCACGAGTGCAAAAGTGACAGGGCCGATCAAAGTCGCGACGCTAAGGGTCTACAAGCGTGGCGGGAGCGGGCCATGGTCGGCCAATTTTTTGTAGAGGCTGACGGTCTCGGGGCTGCGCGGCAGTTCGCGGATGGCGGTCTCAACCTCTTCCCCGGTAAGCGGCGAGGGCTCGCTGCCCATGAGCTTTTTGAATTCCTGGTGAAATTCAGGATCCTTGAAAGACTTCACCATCGCTGTACGCAAAATCATCACGATGTCCGCCGGAGTCGCGGGAGGCAAAACATAAGGCCAGCGAGGGTAGAGGAAGGTACGGAACAAGTTCACCAATTGCCGTTCCCCATCATTTTTGGCGAACTGTTCCACATCGGGGATATTGGCAAATCGTGGATGGAAATTGCCTTTGGGGATAGTGAGGGTGGCGTGGATGTTGTAGTCGCCTTTTTCAAACGCCTGACGATTCCTTCGTAGCACCGTATCCGCGCTGTTCGCCCTGGCATCCACTTCTCCGCGGCTCAGAGCCACATCGAGTTCTAAACCGCCGAAGCCAACAACAGCCCTTGGCTCCTTCAAGCCTAAAAGATAAGCAAATATACGCCCGCTAACATAGACAGCGTGGCCCACAGTCTGCGCCCCAATGCGAATGCCCGAGGCGGCGCGCAGTTTCTCCAGGCTGTCGAAACCAGCATCCTTCCGACTCAAGAAAATGTAGGGGTCGCCGCTCTCGGTTGAACCCAGATAGATGAGTTTGTGGAGGTCATAGCGAGCTCCCGGGAGACCGAGAATTGGACCCGAGGCGAGACCCGAGCCAACAGCGGTAATCGACAATCCATCCGGTTTAGCCGTCGCGTAGATGTGATTGACAGCCTTCATGCCGGCGGCGCCGGGCATGTTTTCGATGACTATATTAGGGTGTCCCGGAATATTTTTTTTCAGGAAGGGGATCAGCGCCCTCGCCTGCATGTCGCCGGAACCGCCAGGTTCTCCGCCTCTCACGATCGTTATTGTCTTGCCTTGGAAATAGGGAACCTGGGAGAAAGCCGAAAAAGGAAAAAGTAGTATGCTGAAGATCCCAAAAACCGGGGCAAATAACCCTTGCAAATTTACTTTAGTTGGCATGATAGCTCCCCCTAATCCAAAAGTCTTCCGTCAAGTTAATCAATACCCTTATAGTATGTTTTTTGGAACTTTACACCCGCGAGACGCACTTTGAACGCTCCGCCTGGGTTCGCAATTTAGCCCCCGGGAAAAACCCAGGTGAAGGGTTGATTCACAAATGGTAGAGCTGTACCTTGCTGGAATAACTCATCTTAGATTTACATTTCTAGTTGCCAGCAGGCACCGTAGTAGGCTACTATTGGAAGCGCCCGCTGTAACATCAAAGGTTGGGGACCCCGGCAGGTTCGGGAAATAGCCGATTATGACGAAACGGCTTGAGAAAATTCAGTTTTTATACGAATTTGGTAGGAAATTAAGGAGGCATTATGTCCAAAGACCAGGGTCGTGAGGCGAGCTCGAGGGGGGGCGGCGAGCACTCTGAGCAACCGCAGGTAAAATGGGATGATTCGAACATGAAAAGCTCCTACGCGAACGTTTGCAACGTCATGAGTACTCGCGAGGAAGTCGTTCTGCTCTTCGGCATCAATCAAGCGTGGCATGCCGGTCAAAAAGAAGTTACAGTTCAGCTTACCGATCGGATTATTCTAAGCCCCTTTGCCGCCAAACGTTTGTCTCTCTTGTTGACAAACCTTGTCCGCGAGCATGAATCGCGATTCGGACAGCTTAGTGTCGATATATCTCGCCCTGGGGACCCTATACAAAAATAGGTATCTTTCCGACTCCATCCGTCGAATCAGCCAACTGAGTTCTAGCGGGGACGCGCTTGACTGTGGCGGCACCTCCGTTCGCCTCTTTAGAAAATATATTGAGATGATGAAATTGGGGCGCTTTATCACGTTTTTGCCCCACAACGAGAATAGAAGCGAGGCCTACAGGTCACGTTGTCGTTCCGTTGCTCTTCGAGGAAGTCGTCTAACAACCGCGGAAAGGACTCGAATCTCTGCTTATTTTCTTCTTGTGAGATAAGACAAGAAACTCCTCTTCCTTGCTTCTGCCGCCTGGGTCTTACCCAAATTATCCAGCGCCATCTGCTGTAATTCTCGAATCTTGGCTGCCGCCGTCTGTTTGAGGTTGCCAATTTCGGCTTCTTTGGCGGCCAATAGGTCCTCCATTAGTTTAAAATTTTCAACGTTTGCCTTTGCCGCTGGAGCCAAGAATTCCTGTCTAATGTTTTCAAGCTCTGCCTCTTTCAAGGAGAGCAGTTCCTCGCGACTTTTTAATGTCCCGATTTCCGCCTCTTTAGCCGCCAGCAGCGCTTCCATCTGTTTAAGATTTTCAATGTCGCCCATGGTAGCCGGGAGCAGTTCGTCTCTTTCTTTGAGCGCTTCGATCTCCGCCTCTTTAGCGGCTACCAGCGTCTCCAACTCTTTGAGCCTTTCGATTTCCTGTTCTTTGGCGGCTATCAAGGCTTCCTTCTCTTTGAGTCTCTCAATGTCGGCTTCTTTTGCCGCTACCAGAAATTCTACTTCTTTGAGCCGCTCGATTTCCGCTTCTTTAGCCGCTACGAGCGATTCCATCTCTTTGAGTCTTTCGATTTCCTCCTCTTTAGCCGCCAGCAGCGCTTCTTTCTGTTTTAAGGCCGCGATTTGGTCCTCTTTAGCAGCAACCAAAGTTTCAATATCTTTGAGCCGCTCGATTTCCGCCTCCTTGGCGGCAACCAAGGTCCCCATTTCTTTAAATCGCTTGATTTCTTCTTCCTTGGCGGCCAACAGCACTTCCATCCTTTTTGCGCTCTCAAGGCCCGCCATTGCATGCGGGAGCAGTTCCGCTTTCTCTTTTAGGACGCCGATTTCCTTTTCCTTGGCAGCGACCAGGGATTCCATTTCTTTGAGTCTTTCTATCTCTTCCTCTTTGGCAGCCAGCAATGCTTCGATTTCTTTGAGTCTTTCGATTTCTTCCTCTTTGGCGGCTATCAAGGCTTCATTTTCTTTAAGTCTCTCGATATCGGCTTCTTTGGCGGCGACGAGGGATTCCATTTCTTTGAGCCGCTCGATTTCCGCTTCTTTGGCAGCCAGCAGGAATTCCAGCTGTTTCGATTGCTCGAAGTCCGCCATGGTAAGCGCCAGTTGAGCTTCTTTCTCTTTCAGAGCTTCGATTTCCTTTTCTTTGGCGGCGACGAGGGATTCCATTTCTTTGAGCCGCTCGATTTCCGCTTCTTTGGCAGCCAGCAGGAATTCCAGCTGCTTCGATTGCTCGAAGTCCGTCATGGTAAGGGCGAGCAAGGCTTCATTCTCTTTCAGAACATCGATTTCCTTTTCTTTGGCGGCGACGAGGGATTCCATTTCTTTGAGCCGCTCGATTTCCGCCTCTTTAGCGGCTATCAATAGTTCCTTCTCCTTGAGCCGCTCCACTTCCTCCTCTTTGGCAGCGGAGAGTTCCACTTCCTTCTGTTTCAGCGCTTCAATTTCCTTTTCTTTGGCGGCGACGAGGGATTCCATTTCTTTGAGCCGCTCGATTTCCGCCTCTTTAGCGGCTATCAATAGTTCCTTCTCCTTGAGCCGCTCCACTTCCTCCTCTTTGGCGGCCGTGAGTTCCGCTTCCTTTTGTTTTAAGGCCTCAATTTCTTCTTCTTTAGCAGCGACCAAGGCTTCTTTTTCTTTAAGTCTCTCGATATCGGCTTCTTTGGTGGCGACCAGAGACTCCATTTCCTTGAGCCGCTCGACTTCTTCCTCTTTGGCGGCCGTGAGTTCCGCTTCCTTTTGTTTTAAGGCCTCAATTTCTTCT
>Ga0187893_10012545_pt1 | contig 11989 bp, 12 predicted proteins | sample MA1701074metaG_FD_139574 | JGI IMG/M metagenome (GOLD analysis project Ga0187893, IMG submission 139574) | White microbial mat communities from a basaltic lava cave in the Kipuka Kanohina Cave System on the Island of Hawaii, USA - MA170107-4 metaG ... | reverse complement strand
GGGGGCGGGGGTGGGGGTGGCGGCGGAGACACGATTGCGTCTCCGCAGGCGATTGCAAATGCGGCCAACCATGCGGCCGCAAATGCGCGGGCGAATGGCAGGGCACGCATTGTAACCTCCAAATTGTTAGGGTACTGCTTTCGGCGCAGTGAAAAAACGCGCCAATTTCGCCCTTATTGTATAATACCTTTCTCAAAAAATCAATCCCGCAAGCAAGTTTACCCCGTAGAGAGCTTTGCTCTCCTTCGGGGCGTCAGGGTGTGCATAAAAAGTGAATTACTTAATCTTAAAAAACTCTTTCTTTTACAGCACATTTCCTCAATCTTTCCCCTCACCACCCATTGACGGCCGTCAAAGTATGTTAATATAAGAAAAGTATGCCCTACGGCAACCAGAAAGGTCCTTCCCTTGCCGACCTCATTATCGCCACCCTTTTTTCCGCGCGCAGCACAAAAATATTCCGGGACATTCTCCGGGAACGAGAGCGAGCTCGATTTAGGGAAGAAAGTATCCGGACACGCCTTTCGGATCTAAGGCGGAAAGGTTATGTCCGGAGAAATGATTCCGGCTGGCAAATTACCGAGGCCGGCAGGAAATATTTCCAAGAAAAACAACAATCTCGATTTATAAAAAATCCTTTCGACAAAAGTTGTGAAGACAGCTTGGTGGTCGCTTTCGATATCCCGGAACGAAAGAGAAAAATACGGAACTGGTTGCGAGAGCAGTTGAAAATCTTCAATTACAAAATGCTCCAACAGAGCCTATGGCTCGGCCCCGGGCCCTTGCCGCCAGAATTCTTGGAGCGGCTTGAAAATTTAAGCATCCGCAAAAACCTGAAAACATTCAAGGTCAAAAAGCTACGCTGACCCGTATCACCACCAATTGACGGCCGTTTGTGTATGTTGATATAAATTTACTACTTTTTTGTACAAAAATGTGCCAAAAGGGGAAAGCAGACAAGAATATCAAAGCACGCTGCCTGACCTTGAGAAATATTTTATGAATTTTGCTCTGGCGGCTCGGCGCTAGGTTCCTCCTTTTCGCTTTCTTTATTTTCTTTCTTTTTCTCTGCGGCTTCGCCTTCGCTTGACTTTATGTCTATTCTCCAGCTGGTCAGTTTCGCCGCCAGGCGCACGTTCTGCCCGCCCTTGCCGATCGCAAGCGAGAGCTGGTCTTCCGCCACCTCCACTGTGGCCTTCCGCTCCGCCTCGTCAATCTCTATCGCAATAACTTTCGCCGGAGAGAGGGCGTTGCCGATGAACTCCTTCGCCTCCTCGGTCCAGGGAATGATGTCGATCTTCTCCCCGCCCAATTCCTGGGTCACGGTATTGACCCGGGTCCCGCGTTGGCCCACGCAGGAGCCGACCGGATCGATGTGCTCGTCGTTGGAGTGGACCGCGATCTTGGAGCGCGAGCCCGCTTCCCGGGCGACGGCTTTGACCACGACCACTCCGCTCGCGATCTCCGGCGCTTCTTGCTCAAAAAGTTTCTCCAGAAATTTCGGATGCGTGCGCGAGAGGCGCAGGTTGATGCCCCGCGGCGTGTCTTCCACACTATATAAGTACGCGCGCACCCTCTGGCCGCGCTCCAGGTACTCGCCGGGGATCTGTTCTTCCGCCGACAGGATCCCGGTCGCGCGATTAAAGTCCACGTACACGTTGCCTCGCTCCACTTTCTGCACCACGCCGGAGATAATTTCCCCCTCCTTGGTACCATACTCATCGATGACCGAGGCGCGCTCCGCTTCACGGATCTTCTGGATGATGACTTGCTTCGCGGTCTGCGCGGCGATGCGGCCGAAGTCATCTTTGACTTCCAAGGGGAAGGTCAGCTCGTCGTTGACTTCGGCACTCTTTTTTATCTTCCGCGCGTCCTCTAGGAGAATGTGATGTTCCGGATTGAAAACTGCGCGTTCGTCTCCCTCTTTGAGCTCCTCATCCTCCATCCGGACAATTGTATCGTCTACAATAATTTTGACTTTATAGAACTCGGTCTTGCCGGAGTCGAGATCGAGCTTGGCGCGGATTATCTGCCCCTTCTTGCCATAATCCTTCTTGTAGGCGGCGGCCATAGCTTGCTCGATGGCGTCCACGATCTTATCTTTGGGAATTTTACGTTCCTCTTCCAGCTGCTCCAGCGCGGATTTGAATGTTTTTAGATCTAACATATGAAATTATCTTATTAAACACAAAAGCCCTGCGGACAGGACTTTCATGTAAAGATAGTATCATACTTGCCACCTTTTTGCAAATAAGCTAATCTCTTAATACTATGACTCAATTTTTATGGTTGGCGGTCGGGAGTTCCGTAATCGCAATTCTCTACGGAGTCTTCCTCGCCAGATCAATTTTAAAAAAGAGCGAGGGCGATGAGGCGATGAGAAATATTTCTGCCGCCATCCGCGAAGGCGCGCGCGCATACCTTAACCGCCAGTATAGAACCATCGCTTATATTGCCGTCATCCTTTTTATCGTCCTTTGGCTTGCTATCGGCGGGAGTGCCGCGGGGGGCTTTCTCTTGGGAGCGTTTCTATCCGCTCTGGCCGGATATGTGGGCATGAACGTCTCTGTGCGCGCGAATTCCCGAACCGCAGAAGCCGCGAAGATGGGCCTCGCTCCGTCTTTGTCCTTGGCCTTCCGCGGCGGCGCGGTCACGGGACTTCTAGTCGTAGGGCTCGCGCTTCTCGGAGTAACAGCATTTTTCCTCGCAACCGGCGACGTGAAAGCACTGGTGGGCCTCGGCTTCGGCGGATCGCTCATTAGTGTTTTCGCGCGCCTCGGCGGCGGGATATTTACTAAAGCCGCGGATGTGGGCGCGGATCTCGTCGGCAAGATCGAAGCTGGCATTCCCGAAGACGACCCGCGTAACCCGGCGGTCATCGCGGACAATGTCGGCGACAATGTCGGCGACTGCGCCGGGATGGCGGCGGATCTCTATGAAACTTACGCGGTGACTTCAATTGCCGCGATGCTCCTCGGTTCTCTCCTTTTCCCCGGCTTTACCGCCGCGCTCATCTACCCGCTCGCACTCGGCGCTGTTGCGATTCTCGCCTCCATCGCCGGAACTTGGTTCGTGCGCCTGCCCACCGGCAAAGATCCGAACATCATGTGGGCGCTCTATAAAGGTCTCATCGCCTCCGGCGTGATCTCCGCGGCACTTTTCTTTTTCGTAACAGAGAAGCTCATGGGCGGGAACGGTCTCTACAGCACGACCGATCTTTTCTTGGCTTCCCTTGTCGGTCTCGGAGTCACCGGGCTTTTGGTCATTATTACCGAGTACTTCACCTCCACGAAATTTAAGCCCGTCCAATCCATAGCGGAAGCATCCGCAAGTGGCCATGGCACGAACATAATTCAGGGACTCGCTGTATCCATGAAGTCCACAGCCCTCCCGGTCATCGTCATCGTTGCCGGCATTTTAGCTGCTTACTATTTCGCCGGACTCTATGGGATCGCAATTGCTGCGATGTCGATGTTATCCTTGGCGGGAATAATTGTCGCGATCGATTCTTACGGACCGATTACCGATAACGCTGGCGGTATCGCCGAGATGGCGGGCCTCTCGGGAGAAGTTAGGAAAATTACCGACGCGCTCGATGCTGTGGGCAATACCACGAAAGCGGTAACCAAGGGCTACGCCATCGGCTCGGCCGGGCTCGCGGCCCTAGTCCTCTTTGCGTCCTACACGGCAGAGTTCAGAGCCGCGGGAGCAACGCTCCAATTTTCTATCGAGGATCCCCTTCTCATCGCAGGACTATTCTTGGGGGGGCTTCTGCCCTACTGGTTCGGCGCGCTTTCCATGGAAGCGGTCGGCCGCGCGGCGGGCGCGGTCGTAGAGGAGGTCCGCCGACAGTTCCGAGAGATAAAAGGGATTATGGACGGCTCGGGCAAGCCGGAATACGGCAGGTGTGTGGACATCGTGACTAAAAGCGCTATCCGAGAAATGATTCTCCCGGCCTTAATTCCGGTGCTCGCGCCGATCCTCGTCGCGGTGATACTGGGACCGATCGCTCTCGGCGGACTCCTTATGGGCTCTATCATAACAGGACTTTTTGTCGCCATCTCCATGACTTCCGGCGGCGGGGCCTGGGACAATGCCAAGAAATACATCGAGGCAGGTAATCTCGGCGGCAAGGGCTCCGAGGCGCACAAGGCCGCGGTGACCGGGGACACCGTCGGCGACCCGTATAAAGATACTGCCGGGCCAGCGGTGAACCCTATGATCAAAATTCTGAACATTGTTGCTTTGCTTTTGGTCGCTCTATTGATATAATTTAGATCATGAGAAAGGAAATCTTCGCCGGAATGGCACTCCTAGCATTTCTTCTGGGACTACCCGTTCTTGCAGAGCGACCCTATGCCCCCGAGAGAGATATGCCCGTCCCATCGGGGATAAACCCCTTCCATTTGAGACAGAACCCCGAATTCCGAGGAAAAATGATTGAAGCCCGCGAGTCCTTCCACGAACAGCTGCGAGCTAATCGGGAAAAATTCCTGGAGGAAATAAAAACCAGAAAAGAGGAGTGGCGAGCTGTAAACAGAGAAAGAAGAATGAAATTCTGTGAAGCAGCGCGGCATATGGTCGGAGAGAGGTTTGCGGCCGCGATCCGTAACCTCGAGCGAGCGCAGGCCCGACTGGACGAAATCCTCGCCAAGTTTGAAGCGGAGGGTGAAGACGTAGGCGAAGCAGAAGCACTGCTCCAGAGCTCTAAGCAGAAGCTAGATGATGCGAAGGACAAGGTAGCCGAGATCCAGGCATTAATACCGGACGGCTGTGAGAGCATAACTGCGGAAATTTGGGCCGAGATCAAAGTTAAAGCCCGAGAGGCCAAGGATCTTCTGAAAGAATCTCACGGATACTTGGTCGATGCCATCAAAGTTCTTAAAGGCCTAAAAGGCGAATCGGAAGAGGAATCTGAATAAACATGGAACCACAAAACATGGAATCTCAAAAGCAGGGTAACGGCGCGCTCTGGGGAGCGATTATTATTGTCGTCATCCTAGTTATCGGGGGCATTTACCTCTTGCAGAAAACTGCGGAGAAAAGAGAAATTGAGGAGACCGTACCTCCGACCCCGGAAGAAGAGAGTAGTGACCTCTCGAGCGTGGAAGCGGAAGTGGATCAGATGGACTTCGAGGAACTAGACACGGGCATCTAAGGGAATGAAAATAAAGATAGCCAAACTTCCGAAAAGCGAAGTGGAGATTGAGGGCGAGCTTACGGAAGAAATCTTCGAATCCTACTATAAACAAGCGCTCGAGAAACTCGGGTCCAGCTTGGAAATTCCGGGGTTCCGGAAAGGCAAAGCGCCGGAGAATGTTCTCCTTGCTAACCTGGGTGAGATGAAAATCTTGGAAGAAATGGCTTCCTCCGCACTCGCGGAGCACTACCCTCGAATCCTCGAGGCGGAGAAAATCGACGCAATCGGCCGGCCGGCAATTACGATTACCAAGCTTGCCCGCAAAAATCCGCTGGGATTTAAGATCCAGACTGCGGTCCTCCCGGTCATTAAACTTGCCGACTACAAAAAAATCGCCAAGCAGGTAAAAAGCGAAATCCCGGAGAGCGAGAAGAGAATTGAAGTCACCGAAGAGGAAGTAGAAAAAACTATTGAAGAAATCAGGAAATCCCGCGCTCCGAAGGAGGGCGCGCCGCCAGAGCTGGATGATAATTTCGCCAAGTCGCTTGGGCCGTTTGAAAATTTGGCGGACCTACGGAGCAAACTCCGCGAAAACATCCGCCTAGAGAAAGAAAACCGCGCGCGGGAAAAAACACGCTTAAAGATCGTGGAGAAAATCATCGCGGAGTCGAAAATGGATCTGCCGGAACTTTTGGCCGAATTGGAACTCGATAAAATGTTCTACCGAATGGAGTCCGATATCTCTCGGATGGGCCTCAAGATCGAAGACTACCTTACGCAGGTGAAGAAAACCCGGGAGGATTTGCGAAAGGAGCTTCGAGTTGACGCGGAGAATAAAGCGAAGCTCGAACTTATACTGAACGAGATCGCGAAACTTGAGAAGCTCTCACCAGATGGAGAAACAGTTAAGAAAGAAGTAGCGCACATTCTGGAGCACTACCAGGATGCCGACCCGGAGCGCGCTTGGGCCCGCGCCGAGAACATTCTCACTAACGAAAAAGTTTTTCAATTCCTCGAGCAGGCTTGAAAAATTAAAAAATTCATACAACTGAGCAACATCCGATGTTGCTCAAATCGGCTCAAAATTAGTTTCTTTGGTCAAACTTGTAGAAACAAAATCGGCATAGTCGTTCTTCTTGATAGAGAATTGGGAGGTAATAATCTCATGCTTAAGAAAATCCCCCCAGCGATTTTTAAGCGCAAAGTCTTGATAGCTAGACCAGGGGAAGTTTACTTCCTTATTTCTCCACTCTCTAATTTCCCTTGAATTCCTGTGTATATAGCACGAAAGATGTAAAAGTTGCTTATTACTCTCTATGCTTAACGCTTGATAAGGGCCTTGAAAAAGGTGGCCAGATCTTTCATACTTGATATTTATGTATTTAGTATGAGCGTTCAAAACTCTCTGCATATACTTCGATATCCCTCCCTCCTTGATTTCTCGGACAATCAAATGAAAGTGGTTGGGCATGCAACAGAAAGAAATAAGCTCTACATATCTGTCCGCGAGAGTTTTGTTTTGAGTAATGAGAAAATCGGTAGGATTTTTGACAAACTCTTTAAACATTCGGTCAGAGTTCTTAAAATCTGCCGGTGTCTGCAGAAGAAGAATAAGAAATAGAAACCGTTTCCTATCCCGCTCACTGAAAAATATCGGCTGCTTCGAAACACCCCTATTATAGATGTGCAGGTACTCATCCGGAGCAAGATTGTAGCGCTTCATAAACTAATTCTACCAAAATCGTCCTTATGTGCAACATCGGATGTTGCTCATTGACGGAGGAAAAATCATCTGCTATCATGAATTTATGTTAATCCCTACTGTAATCGAAAAGTCCTCTTTCGGCGAGCGGGCCTATGATATTTACTCTCGGCTCCTGCGCGAGCGGATAATATTTCTAGGAGGCCCGATCGACGACCACACCGCGAACATCGTGATCGCCCAGCTTCTCTTTCTTGAGAGTGAAGACCCGAAGAAAGATATTTACCTCTACGTGAATTCCCCCGGTGGGTCGGTGACCTCGACCATGGCCATCGTGGACACCATGAATCACATCCGCCCGGATATTAATACTTTCTGCGTGGGTCTCGCCGCTTCCGGCGGCGCCATTATTCTCTCGGCGGGAAGGAAGGGCAAGCGCTTCATCCTCCCGAACGCGGAAGTCATGATCCATCAGCCCGCTGGCGGCGTGGAAGGTCAAGCCACGGATATAGCAATTACCGCGAAGCACATTCTTAAAACCAGAGACAACTTGAACAAGCTTCTGGCCAAAAATACGGGCAAACCTCTTTCCCAGATCGAAAAAGATGTGGAACGCGATTTCTTCATGGACGCCGAGGAAGCTCGCACCTATGGCATCATTGACGAAATCGTCACCAAGTCTAAGGCGACGCCGAAGGAAGCCGTAAAAAACAACTCCAAGTAAACCCCGCGAATATACACTTTCGCAACTTTACAAAAAATCGCGTGCCTGCTATATTTAAAACGTGATTTTTAATTTTATTAATTCATTTAATTCAGCTGGTTTTACAGAAATATCCCATTATGGTTTCAATCTCGCTGAACAACTTTCACCCTGGGTCTAAGTTTCTCGTTGTGAAAAAAGAGAAGATCGAAAGATAGTGGCTATCTCTGTAAGCCGGCGCTCAATTTATGAGTCTCGGACTTACAATCATCATAATCGCGGGCTCCGTAATCTTGGTTGTCGGGGCTGCCTTGGGTTATTACCTTAGGGTTATCGTCGCGCTCGGTAAGCGCCGCTCCATTGAGATCGACATCAAGCAGATGATGGTCGGCGCCAAAGAGGAGGCGCAGAAAATAGTGGATGAGGCCAAGAAGGAATCAGAAGGGAAATTAGAAGTTTACAAGGAAGAAGAGCGTAAAAAGGAGGGAGAATTCAAGGAACGCGAGAAGCGTCTGCTCAAGAAAGACGAATTTCTGGACGCCCGGCAGTTGGAAATGGACAAAGAGGCAGAGAACTTGAAGGGGAAGATCGAGGAGGTCAAGAAAATACAGGAGCGAGCGGAGAAAATTGAAACAGAGAAACAAGGCGAGCTCGAGCGAGTCTCCCGACTCTCGGAGAGTGAGGCCAAAGACGAGCTCATTAAGTCAGTCGAGAAAAAATACGAGGAAGATATCATGACCCGGATGCGTAAGCTCGAGGAGGACAATTCAGAGCGCCTGGACCGCCGGGCCAAGGAGATACTGGCGACTTCCATCCAGCGCCTCGCTTCCTCCACCGCCTCGGAAGTGATGACTACCGTGGTTAGCATCCCTTCCAACGAGATCAAGGGCAAAATCATCGGCAAGGAAGGCCGGAACATCCGCGCCTTCGAACGTGCCGCGGGAGTGGAACTTATCGTAGATGATACTCCGGGCTCGATCGTCATCTCTTCCTTCGATCCCGTCCGCAGACAGGTGGCGCGCTTGGCGCTCGAGAATCTAATTCTGGACGGCCGCATCCAACCGGCCAAGATCGAGGAATTCGTGGAGAAAGCCAAAGAAGAAATAAATAAAATCATCAAAGAGAAGGGTGAGCAGGCGGTCTATGAGTGCGGTATTTTCAATTTCGATCCGCGAATCATTGCGATTCTCGGACGCCTATACTTCCGGACGAGCTACGGACAGAACGTGCTCCAGCACTCGGTGGAAATGGCGCATATCGCGGGCATGCTCGCGGAGGAGCTTGGCGCGGACGTGGCAATCGCCAAGGCGGGTGCGCTAGTCCACGATATCGGGAAAGCTCTTGACCACGAAGTGCAGGGTACCCACATCGAGATCGGTATCCGGATCCTTCAGAAATTTGGCGCGGACGAGAAAGTAATCACGGCCATGAAGTCGCACCACGAAGACTACCCCTACGAGTCGCTTGAGGCCATAATCGTGCAGACCGCCGATGCTATCTCCGGCGGGAGGCCCGGGGCGCGCCGCGACTCGGTGGAAAATTACTTGAAGCGGCTCCGGGAGCTGGAAACTCTCGTGAATTCCTTCCCGGGCGTTGAGAAATCTTATGCGCTTCAGGCCGGGCGAGAAATTCGGATTTTCGTAACCCCGGAATCTGTCTCCGACCTCGAAGCCAAGACTATGGCTCGGGAAGTAGCCACGAAAATCGAACAGGAACTCAAATATCCCGGGGAAATCAAGGTGACCGTCATCCGCGAGACCCGAATTATCGATTACGCCCGCTAGAATAGTCAGAATTTACCTGTGGATTTTGGGGTTGCCCTGGAAAAACCCTTGATATATAATGCAGGGGTCGAATAAAAACACAATTATAAGCTTAATTTACTAACGGGATGAACAAACAAGGACTAGCGGACTGGGTGCACGGCAAACTCGGCGGCACCAAGGTTCAGGCGGAAGAGGTCGTAGACGGAATCTTCGATGCTATCTCCGGAGCTCTTAAGAGAGGCGAGGAGGTGTCGGTTGCCGGATTTGGGATTTTCTCAGTCAAGCAGCGAGCTGCCCGGACTGCAAGGAATCCGAAGACTGGTGAGCAGGTCAAGGTGGCTGCCAAGCGCGTCGCCAAATTCCGACCAGCTAAAGGTCTCAAGGACTCCCTGGCATAAATTTTACTTAACTAATCAAAAAGCGCCTCTGTATTTATAATCGGGGCGCTTTTTGATTTAGTATTTTCGGATCACGGCTTTAACGATGCCGAGGATGTTGAAACTCTGGGTCGGATAAATGTCGGCATAGCTCGGGTTCGCGGCTTCAAGGTGAGGAGTACAGTCTTTGTCCCGAAAATATTTCATAGTGTACTCGCCGTCCACTTCGGCGATCACTATCTCGCCGTCTTTTGCATGCTCACTGCGCTCCACGAGCACGTGGTCCCCTTCCTCGATGTGGGCTCCGATCATGGAATCACCATCCACTTCCAACATATAGGTAAGCGCCTTGTTCTCTATAAGCATATCGTCCAAATCTACGGTGTCTTCTAGCTCATCGACGTCGCTTGGCGGCCCGGCTTTGACCAGCCCCGCCATCGGAATTTCGCCGAAGCTCTCGGAGGGCGCGAGCCGGCCGAGATGGTCCTTCACCACCACTCCCGCTGCCACCATCTTCTCCACGAGCTTAAAGACCGCGTTCTTGGAACGGTAGCCGAAGAGCTGCATCATCTCGGAATAAGTGGGCATGCGCTTCTCCCGGGAATAGAAGCTCTCGAGCTTCTTTTGGTAAGTGCTTTTGTGCATCTAGAAAGGAGAAACGAATCGGGGGAAAATCTTCTCGGCCAAGTTCCGCCAGAAGTTCTGCCGCGCCACATACTTCACCTTCTTTAGGAGAAGCTTGTGATCTCGCGCCTCGCGGGAGTAATTCTCCCCGCGGAGTATCTTCCAGTCAATGATCTTGTTGACTCTCTGGATCTCCCGCTCGACTATTTTTAAATACTCTCCTTGAGACATGTTTATAGTATAGGTGAACGCTCGTTCACCTGTCAACTGTCAGGGTGTGGATAACTAAAATCGCCTTAAGAATTCACCTTCGGGCGGTATTGGATGGCTTCTAGGATGTGGGCGGGTTCGATTTCTGGCCGACCTGCCAGGTCGGCCACCGTGCGGGCAATCTTGATGACGCGGTGATAAGCGCGCGCCGAGAGACCCAAGCGCTCCGCACTCTCGTCCAGGACCCGCCGAACCTCCGCGGAGAGCTTGACCATCTTGTCGAGGTCCTTCACGCTCATCTCGCTGTTAGTGGAAATTTCGCGACCGGACTTTTTAAACCTATCTTTCTGGACTGCACGCGCTCGCATCACTCGCTCTTTAATTTTCTCATTGGTCTCCCCCGTGCCCTCCTCGCCGAGCTTCTTGAAGTCCACGTTCCCGACCGAGAGCCAGATGTCAATCCGGTCGATAATGGGGCCGGAGAGTTTGCGGCGGTAGCGACCTAAATCAGAAGGCTTGCAGATGCACTCCTTCGTCTTGGAGCCCAAGTTCCCGCACGGGCAAGGGTTCATCGCCGCAACCAAGATGAAATTGGAGGGGAAGATCGCGGAGCCCTTGGCGCGGGAGATGGAAACAATGTTGTCCTCGAGCGGCTGGCGCAGAGATTCAATAACTCTTTTTTCAAATTCCGGAAATTCGTCCAGGAAGAGGACCCCGCGGTGAGCGAGGGTCACTTCCCCGGGCTTGGGATAGTTGCCGCCACCCACGATGGAGACATAGCTTGCGGTATGGTGCGGCGCTCGGAAGGGCGGGGTGGAAACGAGCTCGCCCGCGGTCGCTCCCGCGACCGAATGAATGCCGGTAATTTCGAGAACTTCCTCGAGTGAGAGCTCCGGCAGAAGGCCGGAGAAGGCGCGGGCGAGCATGGTTTTCCCGGTTCCGGGCGGGCCATGCATGGCGATATTGTGTCCGCCGGCCGCGGCAATCTCGAGGCCACGCTTCGCGCCTTCCTGGCCGCGGATATCGGCGAAGTCGCCGACTGTCCCCTCTCTTTTGTAAATTACTTTGGTCGTCGGCTGGGGTGGAATCTTTTTCCCGGCAGTATCCAGATGCTCAATTACTTCATTTAAATTATTAACTCCGAACACTTTTGTCCCCGCGACGAGCGCCGCCTCTGCCGCGTTCTCTTTCGGCAAATACACCTCCTCGAAACCGGCTCGCTTGGCTGCCTCGGTCAAGGGCAACGCGCCGCGCACCCTGCGAAGCGTCCCGTCGAGCCCGAGCTCGCCGAGGAAAATTTTCTTCTCCGGATCGAAATCTATCTCCCCGGCAGCGAGCAGGTACGAGACCGCGATCGCGAGGTCGAAGAAAGGCCCTTCTTTCTTAAGATCCGCGGGCGAGAGCGAAACCGTGATTTTCTGGTTCTTGGCTTTAGGAGATTTGTAGCCGGAATTTTTAATCGCTCCC
>Ga0187893_10012544_pt1 | contig 11989 bp, 15 predicted proteins | sample MA1701074metaG_FD_139574 | JGI IMG/M metagenome (GOLD analysis project Ga0187893, IMG submission 139574) | White microbial mat communities from a basaltic lava cave in the Kipuka Kanohina Cave System on the Island of Hawaii, USA - MA170107-4 metaG ... | reverse complement strand
GAAAAAGTCGGCGAACTGGTTTCCGTCCATGTTATTCCGCGCCCGCATGCGGATGTGGAAATGATTCTGCCCAAACGGGAAGAGAGTTGAGCTTCTGGTTGCTGGTTGCTCGTCGCTGGCAACGGCAACTCATCACACCAGCAGCAAGCAACGAGTAACAAGCAACCAGCTACAAGGATCAAGCACATGTCAGAACGCGCTTTAGGTCTAATTGAGACGCGAGGTCTGGTGGCGGCTCTGGAAGCGGCAGACGCCATGCTGAAAGCGGCCAATGTGATCTGCGTCGGCAAAGAAGTCACCGATGCCGCGCTGGTCACCATAAAAATTGTCGGCGAGGTCGGCGCCGTAAAAGCCGCGATTGATGCCGGCAGCGCCGCGGCGCGGCGCGTTGGCGAAGTCGTGTCGACCCATATTATTCCCCGTCCCGACGGCCAGACGGAACTCATAACCTACGACGCGAATGAACGCGCTCGCCTCCATCCTGCCGTTGCTACACCAACCAGCGAGACGTCTCCGATAAAACGGGGCGCAAAAAAATCTTAAGTGAAAACAAAAAAGTCTGGTGTGTCCCGGCGTTTGCCAAGATCAATCTTGGCCTGCATATACTTGGTAAACGGCCGGATGGCTATCACGAATTAGACACCTTCTTTTTGCAGATCGATCTGGCCGATCGTTTATATTTTGAAAAAACGGCGGCCGGCGGTTTCAGCTTAACCTGTAATCGTCCGGATATTCCGACGGGTGACGCCAATCTTTGTTATCGCGCCTATCAACTGCTTGCCGCGGCAACGCCCCAACGGCTCAACGTTCGTTTGCATCTGGAAAAAAACATTCCAGCGGGAGCAGGGCTCGGCGGCGGCAGCAGTGATGCGGCGGTGACGCTCATCGCGCTCAATCGACTTTTTGAATTAAATCTGCCAAACGATCGCTTATTTCAATTTGCAACACAGCTTGGCTCCGATGTGCCGTTTTTTCTCACCGGCGGATTGTGTCGCGGTCGCGGTCGCGGCGAAATTCTCGAGCCGCTGACGAATTTGCCGGCGTTCGGGATTCTGCTCATCGCGCCGCCCGTCGCGATATCGACGGCTTGGGCCTATCAAAATTACAATAAATTAGGCTTGACAAAAACCGAAAAGTGTCGTAAATTACCAAGCTCAAACATTTGGCAACTGCAAGACGATGAACTTGCCGAGGTCTGCCGGAATGACCTCGAAGCTGCGGTTTTTGAGAAATATAAGGAGTTGGCCGAAATCAAAGCGCAGTTGCAACGTTGCGGCGCCGTGGTTGCAAGCATGAGCGGCAGCGGCGCGACAATGTTTGGCTTGTTCCGCACGCGCCAGGAAGCGCAAGATCGGACGAAACTTTTTATATACTGCAACACTTTTGTAGCGAAACCAATTGAGTGGGGTATACCGCAAGTATACCAAATGCAGTACTGACCTTCACCGCTCGCTCGCCATGAGCGAGTATGTGCAAGCAGGTGTCCATATCATCTGATTAAACTTCGCAAGGAGGGATGGATGGAAGTCACGGAGATCACGGTCAGTATTCGGGACGAAGACAAGTTAAAAGCATTCGTCAATGTGACGTTTGATGACTGTTTTGTGGTGCGCGGCATGAAAGTCATCAAAGGCGCGACGGGATATTTCGTCAGCATGCCGAGTCGCAAGATGAATGACGGAACTTATCGCGATATCGCTCATCCGATTACTAACGAGTTTCGTGAAAAAGTAGAGAACGCGATTCTTGAGGCGTATAAAGCGGAAGTGCGCCGCAACGGTCAGGAGCCGTAACCTCGGTGATGATTTGACGGCACCGGGGTGAGAAGGGCTTGACGGTTTTGGGGATTCTGGGGCGTCGCCAAGTTGGCAAGGCACAGGATTTTGGTTCCTGCATTCGAAGGTTCGAATCCTTCCGCCCCAGCTTTGCAAGGAGCAAAAAACAAAAGGCCACAAGCAAAATGAAATAGCCTTTTGTGAAGCGGAAGAGGGATTTGCTTTTTGCAAATCATATTTTGCATTTTTGTCATTTGCAGACTGTTCTATGAGTGCCGTTCTGCAACACCCGCGGCTCTTTACGGGCCGCGCGCATCCGGAGTTGGCGCAACGGATAGCGGCGTATCTGAATCTTGAGATCGGCAAAACCGAGTTTCGCGAATTTAGTGACGGCGAAACGTGGATGAAGTTTTGCGAGAATATTCGCGGGCAAGATGTCTTCATCATTCAGCCGACCGGCGCCCCGGCGCGCAATCTGCTCGAGTTGTTGATCATGATTGACGCCGCGAAGCGCGCCTCCGCGCGCCGTCTCACCGCCGTGATTCCGTATTTCGGCTATGCGCGGCAGGATCGCAAAGATCAGCCGCGCGTCTCGATCACCGCCAAGTTGGTGGCGAATCTGTTGACTACCGCCGGCGCCGATCGCATTCTGACCATGGATCTGCACGCGCCGCAGATTCAGGGGTTCTTTGATATTCCGCTGGATCACCTGTATTCGGCGACGATTTTCGCGGATTATTTTCGCGCGAAAAAGATTTCCGATCTGGTTGTCGTTTCCCCCGATATCGGCGGCTCGCATCTGGCGCGGGCTTATGCGAAACGCCTGAATGCGCCGATCGCCGTCGTCGACAAACGGCGGCCGCGACCGAATGCGGTGGAGATGACGAGCGTCATCGGCAATGTCGAAGGCATGAACGCACTGTTGATCGACGATATTTGCGACACCGCGGGCACGCTGACGATGGCGGCGGCCAAATTGAAAGAGCGCGGCGCGAAAAAAGTTTATGCGGCCTGCACGCACGCCATTCTCTCCGGTCCCGCGGTCGAAAGATTAGCCGGTTCCGTGATTGAAGAAATCGCCGTGACGGACTCGGTGCCGATCGATAAAGTCAAACAATTTGACCGGATGAAAATTCTGTCAGTCGGCGAATTGTTCGGGCGCGCGATCATGCGTATTCACAACGAAGAGTCGATCAGTTTTTTGTTTGATTAAATGCACGCTTTTAAAAAATAAAAAAGTTTTATCGGAGAAAAAGATGGCAGAAGCTTTATTGAATTTGTCGATTCGTCAGGATAGCGGCAAAAAGATTGCGCGCCAGATGCGTCGCAGCGGCGCTATTCCTGGAATTTTTTATATTCACGGCCAGAATTCAGTTCCGGTCGCCGTGGATGAAAAGGCCCTGCGCGCGGTGATCATCAGCAAGGCCAATCTAGTGGATCTGCAATTCAGCAATGGCCGCAGCGAGAAATGCGTCATCCGTGAAGTGCAGTGGGACCCGCTCAGCAGCCGCCTATTGCACGTCGATCTCATGGGCATCAAGCTCACCGAAAAAATCCGCATCAAGGTTGCCGTGCGCTTGACCGGGTCGCCGGCCGGCGTTAAAGAAGGCGGGACGCTGCAAACGATGTTGCGTGAGCTCGAAGTCGAGTGTCTGCCGCTCGATATTCCCGCAGCCATCGCGATTGACGTGAGTCATCTCAAGATTCAAGACACGATTCACGTCAGCGATCTGCAAATAGAAAAAGTTCGCATTCTCACCGATCCCGGCCATGTCGTGGCCACCGTCCTGCCGCCGAAAATGGAAGAAGCGCCCGCAGCCCCGGAGGCGACAGCGGAGAAAGCGGAGCCTGAAGTCATCGGCCGCAAGAAAGAAGAAACTGAAGAAGAAGCCGCCGAAGGCAAAGGCAAGACTGAAGGCAAAGGCAAAGAAGAAAAGAAAGAAAAGAAGTAAATTTTCTCGATTGCCACCAGCGGCATGTCAGAAAAGCATCTTATTGTTGGCCTGGGAAATCCGGGCGCGCGATACGCCGAAACGCGCCATAATATCGGCTTTAAAGTTGTCGAGCATCTGGCCGAAAAATTGAATCTCAGCTTCCGCGCCGGGAAAGGGGATTATCTCATCGCTTCGGGTGCAGCAGAATTTCTTCTGCTCAAGCCGCTGACTTACATGAATAACAGCGGCATCGCTGTGCGCGACGCGGCGGATTATTTTGATATTCCGATCGCGCGGATACTCATCATTTTTGACGATTATCAACTGCCGTTGGGAAAATTGCGGTTGCGACCGGCCGGCAGCGATGGCGGGCACAATGGCATGGCTTCAGTGATTCAACATCTCGGCACGGTGGAAGTGCCGCGCCTGCGGCTCGGCATCGGCGCCGAGTTTGCAAAAGGCGAAATGGCCGATTATGTTTTAGCGACTTTTGCTCGCGATGAACATAAGCTATTGCCGGAAATCTACGATCGCGCTGTCGAAGCCGCGCGCTGTTTTATCAGCGCCGGCATGTCGCAGGCGATGAACAAGTTTAATGCGTAACTTAAATAAATTTTGTTAGGAGGTGAAACTCGATTGAGATTGTATGAAACCACCGTGGTAATCGATTCCATGTTGAAAGCGGACGAAATTCGCAACCAAAACGATAAAATCGTCAATTTTATTTCCAATCATGGCGGCAATATCGTCAAAGTGGAAGACTGGGGCAAGCGTCGAATGGCTTACGAGATCAAACGCAAACAATACGGTTTTTATTTGAATGTGCGGTTCAGCGGCCCGGAGGCATTGCCTCTGTTGCTGGAGCGCGAGTATCGTTTGAACGAATCCGTGTTGCGTCATTTGACCGTCAAGATCGATCCGCTGGTTATGAAAAGTGAAGAACAAAAAGCCAGCGCCAGAGCGGCAGCCCTGGAAGCAGCCGACTCTGAAATCGATGAAGAAGTTCCGGTCTCAGCGCTTCACGAAGAACCGGCGGCATAAAGTCGCCGGCGATTGTCCGATTATTTGCGCGGCCGCTGCGCGCTGCGTCTACTCCCGTTGGACAAAATGAATTCTGTCGAACGCTGTTTCATGCCTGAGGGAGCACAAGGCTATGGCGGACTTTAAAATGCCGGATATTAATTCGGTGTTGATCGCCGGCAATCTGACCACGGCGCCGTCGTTTCGGCGCACGACCAACGGCACGCCGGTGGCGAATTTTTATATTGCCTCCAATCGCCGGTTCAAAGACAACACCGGGCAATGGCGTGAAAATGTTTGTTACGTCGGCGTCGTCGCGTGGTACAAGCTGGCCGAAAGCTGCGCGGAAAATCTGCAGAAAGGCAGCGCCGTGCTGGTCGACGGCGAATTGCAAAGCCGCATCTGGAAAAATGAAGACGGCTCCAGCAAAAACGTCGTCGAGATCAAAGCCCGGCGGATTCAGTTTCTCAACCGCCGCCATCCATCCGGCGAATTGATGCCCGATTCCGTTGAGCTGGACGGCGTCACGACCGATGAACACCATGAGCCGCCGGAGGAAACGGTGTCAACCGAATCGGCCAAAAGCAGCGCCGCTGGAGAGTTCGGCTTCGGCTATGAAAATTTAAAACTTTAATCAATTAAACTGGATTGTAACTTTCACATTGCTCCGCGCCACCGTTGATCTCGGACGCGGGGCGCTCCGAAATCGTTACAGCGAATCTTAATTTGGAGTTCCACAATGTTGAAAAAGCGTCGTATCTGTCGTTTTTGCGAAGAAAAAGAGTTGTTTGTCGATTATAAGGATGACAAGCGCTTGCTGCGTTTTACCACCGAGCAGGGCAAAATCATTCCTCGCCGTACTTCGGGAACCTGCGCGCGCCATCAGCGCATGCTCACCACGGCGATCAAACGGGCCCGCCATCTGGCGTTGATTCCTTATATCTCCGAAATCGTGAAATAAAAACTTTTTCCCGCCGCTGGCCTGCGGGAGAGCAGGCGCGGCGGAAAGTAATGATTGCAAAATCAGCTCATCACTTTTCTAACAGGAATTTTCCAATATGAAAGTCATTCTCCGGCAGGATTTTGAAACACTTGGAGAAGCCGGCAAAGTTTTAACCGTGAAAGACGGTTACGCGCGAAACTATCTGATTCCGCGCGGCATTGCTTACGAAGCCTCGGATCGCGCCCTGCGCCTGTTTGAGCAGGATAAGCTGCGCCTCAGCGCCCGCAAAAACCGCGAGAAAAAACTTGCCGAAGATTTAAAGGCAAAACTGGATGGCGTGTCGGTTACGGCCACCGTGCCGGTCGGCGAAGAAGATCGCGTCTTCGGGTCGGTGACGACGCAGGACATTGCCGATATGCTGGCGGCCAAAGGTTTCGAAGTCGATAAACGCAAAATTCAGCTTGACGAGCCGATCAAAGCGCTGGGCTTCTACGAAGTACCGGTTAAATTGCACGGCGAAGTGCTGGCCGTCATCAAAGTCTGGGTCGTCAAGCAGTAACCGACGTTTAAAAATTCGTTGTAAATACAAAGCGGGCTTTTCGCCCGCTTTGCGTTTCAAAGCATGATCCCGCCAGCCTGAACTCAAACGCCGCCGGCTCATTTCGATGAGCCGGCGGCGTTTTTATTGAGACCGTAAAATTTTTTCGGCGGCTTTAGTGGCTCGTGTGCCGAGATGCGCCATTTTTCAGCCACGCTTGTAATTCCCTCTGGTTGGCAATCTGTTCCAACTTCAAAGTCAGGCGATCCAATTTTTTGCCATCGAGCTTTTGCAACTGACCCCGCAACCGCGGCGAAAGCGCGCCAAATTTTTGCTTCAGGATAATCTCAACAACGGAGAGCTTGCCCTCTTGCCAGCCTTCTCGCCGGCCTTTTATCTCACTATCATTCAGCCAGCCTTGAACAAAACCTGTTTTTTTCAACATGTTCAGCTCCTTTTTGGTAAATTCGGCTTCTACGATCTCCATGCCGAAAACTTTTATATCAACCAGGATCGTCGCAGCCGTCAGGCCTTCGCGCAATTTCGGATCGGACACTTGCGCGAGCAACTTTTTCTGCACTTTGATCGTGCGAGGATCGCGGCGCTTGTGGAATAGCGGCAGAAACGCGGTGAATTCGACAAGCTCGCCGCTCAAGATTCGCGCCTCGTGCTCCCATAACAAAATCTTGCTGCACGCAAATTGCGTGGACAGATCGCCCACTCGGTTCTCAAAACTGTCGGGAAATGAAGCGTATCTGCCCTTCTCGAGATAAATGATCAGCAGCAATGACGGCTTTTTGAGCAGATACTGGTTGCCAAAAGTTTTTAGCGCAAAGCCGAGCAGCTTGCCACGCCTTGGCTGCAGCATCGCCTCACAAATGAGGTAACGGATTTTGCCCCGATCTTCGATGAGCAGCACCTTATCAGCGCGCAACTCTGGAATGTTGATTTGCGTATCGGTTACACCCTTCAATTTGATCGTTCGTTGTTTGCCAAACGCCAAATCCAAAACGGTGTTCGGTTTCAGCGTCACAACGGTTTTAATCGCATGATCAAATTCCTGCATAATGGCGCGCCTCCGATTGCCGGCGTTGAATAAGAACTAATGCTAAAATAAAAAATAATTGCGGCAAAGTCAAGCGGCAAGATGGTACTGCAACACTTATGTTGCGTTTGTCAACATGTTTCTCGGTCCGCTCCCTCGCGCTTGATTCTCGGCCGGGCCACTTGACTTCGGACTTCGAACATCGGACTCCCTCACCCCACCAATATTTTCCCCTCTTCAATAATCTTCTTCCCGTCAATCATCAAGCTCGGCGTCTGCAAAATGCCGCGCGCAAAAATTTCGGGGATTTTGCTCCCGCTCGCGAGGCGGCCGATGCCGAGATGCGCCGTGCCGTTAACTTTTTCATCCTCAAATTCCGATTGTCCCAACTGCGCTTTATCATTCAGACCGAAACCGATTTCGACGATGTTGCGCGCATTCGGGCCGGCGAGGCGCAGCCGGCGACGCAGCTCGTTCGCCGCTTTGCCGCCTTTGATAAGCGTAATCTTGCTGTCAACCACTTTGAGCTCGATGAGCGAAGCGACGCCGGTGTGGCCGCCGGCCAGATCGTCCAGCACAATTTCACCGGACACCGAGTTCGCCGCCGGTGTCACAAAAGCGCGTCCCAGCGGCAGAGAGGCAAAAAACATTTCCGGCATCAGCGGAATGATCTCGGCGCTGCCGCGATTTTGCGCGATGGACATCTTCAGCGCCGTGCCGTTGCCGGTCGTGAGCTGCAGCACGCGCCCGATGGTGAGAATGTCGGCGAGCTTGCGGCTGCGATCGCGCAATTGGCGCGGCTCAGTTTCGAGGCTCGGCGGAACGATGTCGGCCCCGACCTGAGAAAAAACCATGACGCGCGTGCGATTTTGTTGCCGCAGCCAGTTTAAACTTTCATGGTCCAGTTTCGACAAAATGATGATGGCGAGATCGACGGCCTGAATGGAATTTCTGGCAAAAGCAGAAAGCCGCGGCGCGCCGTTGGGCCCGTCGTTGAGCACCAGCGACATGAGTTCGAGATGCGCGCGGGCAGCAACACCATGAAAAGCCAATGCTACCTGCGTTTGTTTAACATCCGAAACGAGCAGCACTGATTGGCCGGATTGCAACTCCAGCCAATCAAGCAAAATCAGTTTCGCGAGCTTTTCAGTTTTGTTCAAGGAAATTGTTGAATGAGGTCAGTGATTTTCCAAACCTTCTCTAAATCACCAGCAGCCTGCCGGCATCCATAATCATCCGTCCATCGACGTAAACCGTCGGCTGCAAAATTAAGCCGTCCAAATGGCTCGGCACGGCAACTTTGCCGCCCATCGAAATGTTGTCGCCGAGCGCAATGTGTGCCGTGCCCATCACTTTTTCATCTTCCAAAATAACGCCGGTAATTTTCGCCTGGTCATTGGTGCCGATGCCCAACTCGGCAATATTGCGGCCGGCTTCACCGAGCGGATTGATGAGATCGTTTAATTTCTGCGCTTCGTCGCTGCCGGTAATTTCAACGGCAATTCCATCCTTCACCACGAGGCGAATCGGTTTTTTAATTTTGCCAATGCCCGCGACCGCTCCTTCAAAAACAACTACGCCCTGGCTGCTCCCTTCAATCGGCGCAAAATACGTTTCACCCGCCGGCAAATTGCCGCCCTCACCGGCGTTGTGATAAAGGCCAGTATTGGGCATCGCATGACGGCCGCCGCGCCGAAGCCGAATGTCAGTGCCGGCCGGACTGGTGACGCGCATTTCGTCGCCACTTTCCAACACCACAGACAGCCGTTTGCTGCGCTCGGCAATCGCGTTATAATCGGCGTTCAAACAACGAATCATCATGTCGGCGGTGATGCCCGGCAACGTCGCGATGCGCGCGCCGTGCGCACAGGCTTCGCGCCGCGCCGCCGTGTGCGTCAGTGACTTGCTCGTCGGGCACAACACCACACTGCTCGCCGCCATCAACGCCGCAATCGGCGCCGGCGGCTCCTCGCCGTTGCGCATGCGCGGAATGATTTCCGCGAGCATGGCCTCCGTGTTCATGGACTTTGCCACACGCCACATCGCCGTACCGATCTCGCGCGCCGGTTCATCCATAACGATGAGCACGGTTTCACCCGCTTTCACCGCGAGGCACGTTTCCAGCGCCGTGCGCGCCGCGGCTTCGAGCTTTTGGGTCGGGCCGGCGCTTTTCTTTACGGTGATAACCGCCGGCGCCGCGACTTTCGGGCTTTTTGAAATTTTTTGCTTCGCCCGAGCTTTGCTTGCTGCTTTTGAGGCTGGTTTTTTTGCCGTGGATTTTTTTGCAGTTTTGATTGTAGCCATGAATTATCTTTCAAAAGTAACTCAACAGAATTTGCCGGCATCACGCCTGCACTGGAGCACCACGTTTTTTTCGGCGTGACAGCGCATTGGTTGGATGCTGTTTTGAACGGCGTTTGACTTTAATGCTTTCACCAGCTTGTCGGCGTTGTAGCCACCGTTCAAAGGATGCATGGCTTTCACTCGATTTTTTGCCAAGCAATAAGCCTTCAACACCGATATCCTCGTCCAAATCAGGCCAGTGAATGCCATAACCCGCGCCGCTAATTTTAAAATTTGCACGTTCAGCCGGCGTTCCGTAAGCTAAACGCGGATACCAGCCGATTGGAACGATGACCGTGCGACCATCTTCGAGGTCAACGGCTAATGTGTCATCAGTAACAACCACACGGATGATTTTAACCATTTACAAGTGAGGGCTTTGCAAAAAAGCAAACATTTAATTCCACGCGAATTAAAAAACCACGCTGATAGCTTAAATTTTTCCGTGTCGCAGACAACGCGCCATGCGGTGTGGTTTTTTGATCCGTGTGCAATCCTTTTGGTTGCGGCTTTTCGTGTCAGAACTTGCGAAAGTACTTGGCATCATCTTCTTAAAACATCCGGTAATTCGTTAAATCCGGATACCAACAAAAAGCAACTACAGCCGCTGTGAAAAAATATGCGCAAAAATTTTGGCATCGTCAAGGATATTTTCAAGCAAACAATATTCGTCCGGACTGTGCGCGGTCTCCGCCATGGTGGACCACACCGCGGCCGGAAAACCGGCGCGGCGAAAATAAGCTGCCACCGTGCCGCCGCCGATGCCCATCGGCTTCGGGCGCTTTTTGCGCAAACCCTTCATCGCCTTCGTAATTGCCTGTACCACCGGCGCGTCCGGCGGAGTCGGCGGCGCCGCCTGATCGTGCTGCGAAAACGAAATGGCGATTTTGACTTTGAATTTTTTTTCCGTCTCGCGGGCCAGCGCTTTGACGACTTTCATCACCTCGGTGATTTTATAATTCGGCAGAATGCGGCAATCAAAATACAGCACATCCTCGCCGGGAATGGTATTCACATTCGGCACATTCGCCTCGCGCTTCGTCGGCTCGAAAGTTGAAATCGGCGGGCTGAACATCGGATCGCGTTTGTTAAATTTTTTGTAAAGCGTCTCGAGCCGCACCGTCAGATAACTCGCGGCTTTGTTTGCATTGCGGCCGTACTCCGGCACCGAGCCGTGCGTCTGCTTGCCCTGCGTGTGAAAGCGCAGCCACAGAATGCTCTTTTCCGCGACTTCGATCATCGTGCCTTTCGTATCGCCGGCGTCGGGAATCAAAATAATATCCTCGCGGCTGAAAAGATGGCGATGCTCATTGAGCAAATATTGAATCCCATATTGGCTGCCGGTTTCTTCATCCGCCACGAACACCAGCCCAACGTTGTTTTGTGGCGCAATCTTTAGATCGCGATAAGCCTTCACTGCGAGCACCGAGGAGACCAACCCTTGCTGATTATCCTCCACTCCGCGGCCGATCAATTTATTGTCGACCACGCGCACGGTCCACGGATCGCCCGTCCATTTCGAGAGATCGCCCGGTGGCACCACATCGAGATGCGTCATAATCCACACCGTGCGTTTATCCGCATGGCCGTTAAACATCGCGACAATATTCGGGCGATAGCCGTATGACACCCGCGCATCGGGCGCGCGATATTCCTGCAAATCATCCGGCTGCAAATTCCGGCTGACCCACTCCTGCACAAACGCCGCTTTGTCGCGCTCGCCATCGCCGCCGCTCTCCGGCCCCAACGCCGGAATGCGGGTCAGTTGTGTTTCCAGCTCGATCGCCTCCTGACGATAACCGTCAATTTTTTTCATGATTTCAGCAAGGCCCGTGTCCATTATTTTTCCTCTCTCCAAAGTAGAATCAGAATGAATAAAGTTTTTAGCCGAAAACCTTCTTCTAAAGATAATACAAAATCGCCAGGATGCAACTTTTTAATCATTTTGACTTCAATTATTTTAATGTATATTTTATCTGTCTTGCATTTGTATTAAAGGAAAAATTTTATGAACCGCAATATGGTTTTAGAAGCGCTTCGACAAAAAAACTTTTTGTGGGATTTTATCATCATCGGCGGCGGCGCGACCGGATTGGGGACTGCGGTCGATGCAGCCGCACGCGGTTACAAAACCTTGCTGCTGGAACAGCATGATTTTGCCAAAGGCACCTCCAGCCGTAGCACCAAGCTGATTCACGGCGGCGTGCGTTATCTCGCACAGGGCAATATCTCGCTCGTTCTGGAAGCGCTGCGCGAGCGCGGCCTTTTGATGCGCAACGCGCCGCATCTCGTGCGGCATCAAGCCTTCGTGGTTCCCAGCTATGATTGGTGGGAAGGGCCGTTTTACGGCATCGGCATGAAAGTTTACGACATGCTCGCCGGCAAGCTTGG
>Ga0187893_10012543_pt1 | contig 11990 bp, 5 predicted proteins | sample MA1701074metaG_FD_139574 | JGI IMG/M metagenome (GOLD analysis project Ga0187893, IMG submission 139574) | White microbial mat communities from a basaltic lava cave in the Kipuka Kanohina Cave System on the Island of Hawaii, USA - MA170107-4 metaG ... | reverse complement strand
GTGGAGATGCGCATCGTGAACAAGGAGTCGCGCCTCGCCGTGCTCGTTCGATTGGAGGGGGAAAACTTCTGGCGCAGCTCTCATCTGGGCTTCCACGACCTGGCGATCGAGCGCAGCGGCTGGATCCGCACCGCCATCGAGCTGCCGCCGGCAACACAGCCCGCTCAAGCCGCTGAGATGGCCTTCCAGTGCCTGCCAGAAGTGAAAACCGACGGAGGCGGTCAATGCCGCATCGAATCCATCGGAAAGCTGTTTTTCCTTGACGCCCGCCAGCGCCCCACTGAAAGCTTCTGGCGGCCCCGCATCGATCGCGGCCCCTGGGTCGTGGCAGCCGGCCAGATGCGCGCCGTTTCGTTACGTTAGGGTCTGTCAGGATCCCCGATTCAGCTCCTGTTGCAGCTCCGCCAGCAATTGCAGCGCTTCGATGGGGCGGATCTCGTTAACGTTCAGTGAACGGATCCGATCCGCGATCTGGTAGGTTACCGGCTCGAACAACTGAATTTGCACAGGGCCTTGGCGCGGCTTGATGCTGAGCTCTCCGCTCATGGCATGCTCTGAGAGCTCATGCAATGCAAGAATCTCGCGCGCCCTCCCGATAACCGCGGCCGGCAAGGCGGCCAGCCGGGCCACTTCAATGCCGTAGCTTTTGTCCGCGCTGCCCGGCTCCACTTTGCGCAGGAACAGGATCTGGTCGCCTGATTCCTTTACCGCCACTTGCAGGTTCATGACGCCTTCGAGCTGGCCGGCCAGCTCGGTCAGCTCGTGGTAGTGAGTGGCGAACAGCGTTTTGGCACGTATTTTCTCGTGAATATGCTCGATCACGGCCCAGGCCAGGGACATGCCGTCAAAGGTGGAGGTTCCCCTGCCTACTTCATCGAGAACCAGGAAGCTGGAGCTGGTGGCGGTGTTCAGAATTGCGGCGGTTTCCGTCATCTCAACCATAAACGTGGACCTTCCGCGCGCCAGATTGTCCGAGGCTCCGACGCGAGTGAACACGCGGTCGGTCAGCGGCAGCAAAGCCGAATCGGCGGGAACAAAAGAACCCAGTTGCGCCATCACGATGAGCAAGGCCGACTGCCGGAGGTAGGTCGACTTGCCCCCCATATTGGGTCCCGTGATGACGCCCATGAAGTGACCGGCCGGATCGAGGTGGATATCGTTGGGCACAAATCGCACGGCCTCCCGATCCATCATTTTTTCGATGACGGGGTGCCTGGCGGCCCGCGCACTCATCTCACCGCGCCGGCTGAAACCCGGACGCGAATAGCGGTTGCAGGCGGCGATTTCGGCCAGCGCCGCGGTAACATCAAGCTCCGCGACCGCGGCCGCGGTAGCCTTGATGGGCGCGGCCCCGGCGGCGGCTTGCGAGCGCAATTGCTGAAAGATCTCACGCTCGATCGTCAACATGCGTTCTTCGGCTTCGAGGATTTTGACTTCAAGTTCCTTGAGCTCTCCGGTCGTAAACCGTTCCGCGTTGACTAGCGTCTGCTTGCGGTCGTAATCGGAAGGCGCCAGGTGGAGGTTAGCCTTCGAGATTTCGATGTAATAGCCGAAGACATTGTTGAAGCGCACCTTGAGGGAGCCGATCCCGGTACGCTCGCGCTCGCGCTTTTCGATGCGCGCGATGTACATTTTGGAATTGCGCGAGATGTCGCGCAATTCATCCAGCCGCGGATCGAAGCCGTCGCGAATTACGCCCACATCGGCCAGGTTGACCGGAGGCGATTCGGAGAGCGCATTCAATATCGCATCCCTCACCGGAGCAACTTCATCCAGCCCCGCCGCAATGCGTTCCAGCCGCAACCCGCCGGGCCGAAACGCCGCGCGAAGAGCCGGCACGCAATCGAGAGAGCGTCCTAATCCGAGCATGTCGCGAGGCCCGGCCGTGCCGAGCGTCACCTTGGACAGCAGGCGCTCGATATCGAGGATTTCGCCAAGGATTTTGCGGATTTCCCCACGAGCGATGCTCTGCCGCATAAGCTCTTCCACCGCGTCCAGCCGCGCTTCCACTTCTGCTAGATCGATTGCCGGGGCAAGCAACCTTCGCCGCAGCAGCCTGGCCCCCATCGCCGTGGAAGTTTCATCCAGCACTCCGAGCAGTGTTGCTTGCTTACCGCTTTCGGCAAAGAGCGGTTCGACGAGCTCGAGGTTGCGCACGGTGGCGGGATCGAGCACCAACGCGTCAGAGCGGTCATACCATCCCGGCCGCTCCAGATGTTCCATCGCGGAGCGCTGTGTTTCGCGCAAGTAGTGCAGAATCGCGCCCGCAGCGCCCACGGCCAATGGACGGCCGCCGAGTCCGCATCCATCGAGCGACAGCAGCCGGAAATGCTCGCGTAAAGTACGGTCGCCGTATTCGGCGCCGAATACCCAGGCGTCAACCGGACTGAAACAGGCGCGCAGCCCGGCCGGCGGCTGCCGGTTATCCGGATACAGTATCTCGCGCGCGGCCAGCGCCTCGATAGCTCCCGGCGCTTCGGCGGAAGACATTTCCGTGGCCCGGAACTCGCCGGTGGAAACATCGATGTGGGCCAGACCCGTCCGGTCGCCGGACACCAGGATCGAGGCCAGGTAATTGTTCTCCCTGGTCCGCAATACACCGGTTTCCATCGCGGTTCCGGGGGTCACCACGCGCGCGATCTCGCGCTTGACCAGCTTCTTGGCCAAGCGCGGGTCCTCCATTTGCTCGCAGATGGCCACGCGGTAGCCTTTCTGGATCAGTCTGGCAACGTAGGACTCGGCCGCGTGATGCGGCACGCCGCACATGGGAATGGGCTCGCCCTTTTCCTTGTTGCGCGAAGTGAGCGTAATCTCAAGTTCCCGGGCGGCCACCACGGCGTCTTCGTAGAACAATTCGTAAAAATCGCCCAGCCGGAACAGCAGCAACGCCTGGGGAACCTGCTGCTTCAAGGAGTGATATTGCCGCATCAGCGGCGTCGATGGCTCACCGCTCATGGCGCTCCGTCAGGCGTAGATTCCTCGCAGCTTGATGGCGAAGGCGACGCGGTCAAGCGCCAGCATGTATGCGGCGGTGCGGTTGTTGACCTGATGTTTTTCTCCGTAGCCGGTGACGTTCTGGAACCCATTGATCATGATCTCTTCCAGCCGTCCGATCACCAGAGACTCATTCCAGAAGTAGCCCTGACGGTCCTGGACCCACTCAAAGTAGGAAACGGTGACTCCACCGGCGTTGGCCAGGATATCGGGGATCACGAAAACTCCCTTGCCGGCCAGTATGCCGTCAGCGGGCGCTGTCGTTGGCCCATTGGCGCCCTCGCACAGGATCCGCGCTTTGATGCGGTGGGCGTTTTTCGAGGTGATTACGTTCTCCTTGGCGGCGGGGACAAGCACCTCGCAGTCCAGAAACATTGCTTCGTCGCGATCCATGTTCTCCGCTTCGGGGAAATCGAGGATGGACCCGGTTTCGTTGCGATGTTTGAGCAGCGCTTCAATTTTGAGTCCGTGCGGGTTGAACACCGCGCCATCGTACTCGATGATGGAAATGATGCGAAATCCCTCGCGCTCCATAAGACGCGCCGCCATTCCACCTACATTGCCGAAGCCCTGAATCACGACGCGTGTTTCCGAAGGGGTCATGCCGAAGCGCCGCAGGGCTTCAAGAATCACGATGAGGCAGCCGCGCCCGGTTGCTTCGGTGCGCCCGTGCGAGCCGCCCAGATCGATCGGTTTGCCGGTGACGACGGCGGTTACGGTCTGGCGGTGATGCATCGAATAGGTGTCCATGATCCAGGCCATGGTTTGCTCATTTGTGTTTATGTCCGGGGCAGGCACGTCGATCTCGGGCCCGATGAACTCGATGATCTCCGCCGTGTAGCGGCGCGTGATGCGTTCCAGCTCAATGTGCGAAAGTACGGTGGGATCGCAGATCACCCCGCCCTTGCCCCCGCCGAAGGGAAGATTGACGACGGCGCATTTCCATGTCATCCAGGAGGCCAGCGCGCGCACTTCATCGAGCGTGACGTCGGGCGAGAAACGGATGCCGCCCTTGGCCGGTCCGCGCGCGATGGAATGCTGGACACGGTAACCGGTGAACACCTCCAACCGCCCATCATCGAGCATCACGGGAATACTGACCGTGACTTCACGCGCGGGAGTTCGCAAAATTTTGCGCATCCCGTCATCGAGATCAAGCCGATCGGCGGCTTCATTGAACCGCGCTTCGGCGGCCAGCCAGGGATTGAACTCGCGTTCCAGATCAGGCGTCGCGGCCTCAACGATCATGAGCCCTCCATCCGCCCTTCATTATGCCAGCTAACGGAGGGGATGAGCCGCCTAAAACTGGAAGCGCGCCACCAGCAGAATATGACTATTGGCGGTGCCGACATCGGAGAATCCGCCCCGCGTTCCAAAGCCCCTCCCCAGCGCCGCAGGGTTGTTAACGTTGAACGACGAGCCCGGATTGCTGAAATTCGGCTGCTTTTTCGGGAAGAAGTTGTTGGCGTCGAGACGAATCTGGAAGCGGACGCGCTCCTTCACCTGCCACCACTTTGCCAGTGAGAGCTGCGTCCAGTTGATGCCGGGGCCTTCAAAAGTGTTCCGTCCGAGCGTGCCCGGGGTGAATGCCGCCGGGTAGGCAAAGGAATCGAATTTCAAATAAGGATTCTGAGCCGAGGTGGGGAAGCGGTGCGGGCCCATGGTCCAATCCTGATTTCGCGCCTGCTCCACGGTGGTGAGCGCATGCGGGCGCGATTCACCGGGCAGGTACCGGTTCGGGCTTCCGCCGAAGGACGCCGTGAACGGCTGGCCGGAAAGAAACGTCTGCGTCCAGGTGAGCTCCCATCCTCCGATGGCGTGATTGACGAGGCCCCCGCCGTTGAGCCACTTGCGCCCTTTTCCGAAGGGCAGCTCATAACTCATCACGCTTACGAAACGATGGCGGATGTCGGTGCTGCTGCGCCCTTTCTCCAGACGCCGGTTGTGGAAAGTGATGCCGTTGTCGCCGCCGTCGGATTCGACTTCGTTCAACGTTTTGCTGTAGGTGTAGAACGTATTGAAGCTCAAGCCGCTCCCATAGCGTTTCTCCATCCGGACGGTTCCACCGTGGAACGAATTGTGTCCGTAATTGGAGAAGTGTGAAATAGCGCCGAAATGCGGGTAGGGCCTGTAGTTCTGCGTTGCTTGAAAAATCTGGTTCAGCACAACCGGATCCCGGGAGATGTCGAGCGGAATGGCGTTGATGTCCCAATTGTTGATCATGCCGACCCCGCTCTGGCCCTGGTATTGTACGTCAAGCAGGAGATTGCTCGCAAACTGCCACTGCACGCCTCCGGACCAGCTCATTACGTAGGGCATCCTCATGTTCGGATCCCACCAATTTGCGCCGCGCGTGGCGGGATTGGCGCCGATAAACGGCACCGAACCGTCCGGCTGCACTGCATAGGTGAAGTTGGGCGGACCCTGCGACAGGCGGAAGACGTGGCGCGGATCGCCTACAGGTGATTGAATCGTGGCAGCAGCCAGGTATTCCTGGAACAGAATGTTGGCGCCGGTGGAAAATATGTCCTGGTGCACCAGGCCAAACGACGATCGGAACACCATCTTCGGATGGAAATTCCAGGCAAGGCCGACGCGCGGCGCGAAGTTGTTCCAGTCACGGCGAGCCAAGGGGCCGGGCCGGTGCACGATGGCTCCCATTCGCCCGAAGACCGGATCCCGCGTCTCCGGGTCAAACTGCGATTGCTGGCCGTACTTAGTCTGGAACGGCGATTCATTGGACCAGCGTACGCCCAAATTCAGCGTCAGCCCCTTGAGCGGCTTCCAGTCCGTTTGCGCGTACCACTGGTGAGACCACCAGCGAGGCAGCCAGGAGGCGAAATCCTGCGTGTAGGTCGCGGTGGAAACCGTGCCTAATAGAAACGAAGCGAACGTCTGTCCGGTGTTCGGCACAAACGGCGCGTTGGTGGCGCCGAAATTGTAATTGCCGCCAGGAAGCGCGGTGGCGGTTCCGTTGTATCGCGTGCGGATCAGTTCGTACCCGAATTTCAGCGTATGCTTGCCATGGATGCGCGTGAGGTTGTTCTGGAAAGTGAAATCCTCGCCAACATTCTGGAAACTCGGGAGGCTGGCCAATCCGAAACCAATATTGAAATGAGGAAACGTTTGGCCGGAGACGTTGGGAATGCCGAGTTGCTTCGCCCAATCCTGATTTCGCGTGAGCGCGGTTTCATAGCGCGCCCGGCGATTGAAACCGGCGCGAAACTCGTTGTTGGTCGTAGGCGAAAGGATCAGCATGTCGGAGAAAACGATGTTGATGTGATCCACGGGCGCAGGCTGCGCGTTAGGATCGATATCGCGCCAGTTGAATTCCGCCAGGTGATCGCCTTTCCAGGCGCGATGGCGCGCATGCGAATAGCGCCCGAAAATCTTGTGCGAGGGGCTGAACTGATGGTCGATCTTGGCGTCCCAGCGGGTGCGGCGGATCTGCTTGATCTGGTTCATAACCAGGTTTTCAATGGGGCCCGTGGCGGTGAGGATACCCGCCTCGTTGGCCGGCGTGAACGGATTCCGGGAGAGAAAATTGACAACGGCGGGATCGAACATGCTTCGTGGAATCATGTTCATCGGGAAAGGATCCCGCAGCCAGGCGGTTCCTTCCTGCCGGGTCGTGAACGGGTTGTAGATAGGGAGCGGCCGCGGCAAAGTCTGCCCCCGGAATGAAAAGTCGCCATTCAGCATTTCCGGACTAGGGACGGTGGCCCTTCGCGAACTCGTGCCGGCATTCTCAAAATGCCGCTCCCAGCCGGCCAGCCAAAACGTTTTGTCACGCCCTGAGTACAGGTTCGGCAAAAGCAGGGGCCCGTTGGCCAGAAACGTCGTCTCGTGATAGGTGAACGGATTGTCACGGGGCAACTGTTCCAGGTAGTTGCGGTGAATCATCGACTTGTTGATGTAGCGGTTTTCCGCCGATCCATGAAACTGGTTGGTGCCGGATTTGAACACAATGGAAAGCAAACCGCCGGCGGAGTGTCCCAGTTCCGCGGGGACGCCGGTGGTGTAGAGCTTCACTTCCTCGAAGGCGTCCTGAGTAGTGGAAATCTGGCCGTCGGTGCCGTTGGTATTGCCGATGCCTGGCTCTTTCCCATTGATTCCGTCGACGGTGTAGGCCATGGCCCGGGCGCGCTGGCCGAGCACCGTGAATCCTCCGATGGAATTGGCCCCGGGCATATAAAACAGAATCCGGATGGCGCGTTTTTGGCTCACGGGGACTTTGATCAGCAGGTCGCCATCGAGCACCTGGCCTGATGTCGAAGTCTCAGTTTCGAGCAATGGCGAGGCCGCCGAAACACTGACGCTTTCGCTAACCGCGCCCACCTCCAACTGCACGTCAACGCGAGGCATTTCTCCCGTGCGGACCAGGATGCTATCCCGCACATATCGTTTAAAGCCGGCGGCTTCCACGTTCATCCGGTAGGAGCCCGGCGCCAGATAAGGGAGGTAAAAGGATCCCTCTGTGTTGGTTACCGAGTCCACGACGAAGGAAGTGCTTTGATTGACTACCGAGACCTTGGCCGCCACAATGATGGCGCCGCTCGAATCGGTGACAGTGCCTACTAAAGTTGCGGTACCGGCCGTCTGCGCATGGAGCGCCACGGCAAGAACGGAAGCCAATAGAGTACAGCGGAAAACAAAATGCCCCATGGATACACCCCCTAGTCTCTACGCTTAGCACTCCATCAGATAACGCCGGCGAAGTCAAGACCCCACGAGGCGAAAGGCCTGCTTCGGACGATTGGATTTGATCTAATTTCCATATCCCCTGCCGGGGTGCGTGAATCTAGAGATGAGAGGTGGAGGGCATGCAAAAAAAAACTCTTGAACAGTTTTCTCACCGTGCTTGTGGCGGTGGTTTCGGTTTGGGCCCAGGGCGACCGCGGCGCAATCTCTGGCGTAGTGATGGACTCCTCCAACGCCGCCGTGCCTGGGGTGACCATTGAGGCCGTGCACACAGCCACGAACGCCCGGACGGAAACCGTAAGCACTGGCACCGGCGCTTACCGCTTTGTCGGACTTCCGATCGGAATGTACAACCTCACGGCACGTGCGCCGGGGTTTCAAACCTACATCCAGCAGGGAATTCAGATCCAGGTGAACCAGACGGCAGCGGTGAACATAGCTTTGACTGTGGGCCAGTTGACGGAAACGGTCACGGTGCAGGGAGGTGTGCCCCTGATCCAGACGGAAAGCTCCGACGTGGGTGTAGTTGTGGAGTCGAAGCAATTCCTCGACCTGCCCTTGACCCTCGGGGGAGGCATTCGGAACCCATCCAGCTTCATCAAACTCAGCCCGGGCGTGGATCCGCGCAGCACGTGGAACAAGTCGATCAGCGGCGGCGGGTCATTCCAGGACATGACCTATTACGACGGCATCGCCTTGAGCCGGGGCGACCTTTCCAACGACGGCGAAGTGAATCCGTCGGTGGACGCCATCGCGGAATTCAAACTCATCACGAACAACTACTCTGCTGAGTATTCGCATGCGATGGGCGGCATCACCAGCTTCACGATGAAGAGCGGAACCAACCAGGTTCACGGCACGGCGTTTTATTTTGTCCGCAACGAGAAGCTCTACGCGCGCGGCTTCTTCCCGGCGCGCCGCGCCCCCGCCAAACAGAACGAATATGGCTTTTCCGGGGGAGGCCCCGTTTTTATCCCAAAGATTTACAACGGAAAGGACCGGACCTTTTTCTTCGTCTCCTGGGATCAGTTTTACCGCCGCGGCGGCCAACTTGCCGGCTTGAATACGATTCCAACCTCTCTGATGCAGACGGGCAACTTTAGCGAACTGCCGCGGGTCATTTACGACCCGGCGACTACGGTCCCCGGATCGAGCCCTTTGCGCACTCCCTTCCCGGGCGGCATGATTCCGCAGAGCCGCTGGAGCCCGATTTCGAGCAAGATGCTACCGTTCCATCCAAAACCGGACCGGCCAGGCATTATAAACAACATCGAAGCTCCACTTGGCAGCCCACTGGTCGATCAACTCTCCGCCGGAGGCAAGTTCGACCACATCTTCAACGCAAGCCACCGCATCAGCGGCATGTATAACGACACGTTCCGGCCTTCGGTGAAGAGCCCGGCCCCGTCGCGACTGATCCCGGTAGGCAACACCACGGCTCTGGCCAACTATAACGATCAGGATGTGCGAACCAATGTCCTGCACGTCAATTTCGACAGCGTACTCACGCCGACCACGTTGAATCACATTGGCCTGGGCTATTCACGCTTCCGCAATCCAAACTTCAGCCAGAGCTTCAATAAAGGCTGGACACAGCCCAACTGCGGCCAGCTCGGCCTCTGCGGATTGCAGTTCGACCTCTTCCCGACTGTCCTGTTTGACACGCAGGGCTACACCCGGTACGGGGACGACATTGCGTCGGATAACTACTTTCATACGTTCACCGCGCTCGATACCGTGACGTTGATCCGCGGCAACCACACGTTGAAAATCGGCGGCGAGATCCAGCGGCATCGCGACAACTATCGCAACTTCGGTAATGGCGGCGGCACGTTCCGGTTCCGGCAGGAAAGCACGGGAATTCCCGGCAACAATGCCACCGGTGACGCCTGGGCCAGCTTCCTGTTGGGGGAAGTCTACACGGGAACGGCTTTCTTCCGCGACTCGCTGCCGGGCGGCCGTTATACCAACTACGGCTTCTTCATCGACGACACCTGGAAGCTGACACAGAAGCTGACTTTGACATTCGGCTTCCGCTGGGAGCCGATTGTTCCGCACAGCGATCCGCTGGGGCGCATTTCCTACATGGATATGTCGCAGCGGAATGCCGACGCGGGCGGCTTACCCGGCGCAATGGTTTACGGGGGAACCAAGGGCAACGGCAACCGCTATCTGGACATACTCTGGTGGAATCCCGCGCCGCGCGTGGGCTTCGCCTATCGGCTATTTGACCGCACCGTGATTCGTGCCGGCGTGGGCATCTTCAACTCCAACTACATCAACCAGGGCTTGGGACTGCCAGCGTTCGGCTACTCCACCACAGCCACGTTCACCACGGGCGACAGCGGCATCACACCTGGATTCAACTGGGCCGGCGGATTCCCGCAGAACTTCCGGCGTCCTCCGGTAACGGATCCGGTGGGCGCCAACGGGCAGAGCGTTACTACAGTGCTGCCCTCCGACTACAGCTTGCCTTACAAGTTCCAGTGGAACCTGCTTATCGAGCATCAATTCGCCAACGATATCTCGATGAGCTTCGGCTATGTCGCCAACAAAGGCACGCACCTGTACGAGAATCAGGGCCTCAATCAGATCCCTCAACAGTTTGAAAGTCTGCCAGTCTCCCTGCTGCGGGCCAATATCAACTCCGCGCAGGCTCAAGCGGCGGGCTTCCGGGAGCCCTACGCCGGCTTTGCTCAGCAATGGCGCGGTGCGGCGACGGTTGCACAATCCCTGCGCCGCTTTCCACAATTCAACGGCGTGGGCATCTATGGATCGACGTACGGCAACTCCAACTACCATTCGTTCCAGTACAAGCTGGATAAGCGCTACGCCCGCGGGTTGACGGGTACCGTCGCCTACACCTGGTCGAAGTTCCTGACCGATGCGCGGCAGTTTGACGGGATCTCCGGGGTGCAGAGCGAGTACCGGGCGAGAAGTCGTATCATCCGACCGATCTCACGCATATCCTCACATACAGCCTGGTCTACGAACTGCCGTTTGGACAGGGTAAGCGATGGAGTGGCGGCGGCAAAGCGACGCGCGCGCTCGCCGGCGGCTGGCAAGTGGCTACCGTGAGCGCTTACAACAGCGGGACGAGGCTGAACATCGGCCTCAACAACACCTTGCCTTTCTTCAACCCCGGGCGTAATCCGAACATCGGTCCGGGCAATGCCCGGTCCGACGTCAGTCTCGGCGCTTTCGATCCTGGCCGGGATCTTTACCTGAACCGCGCTGCGTTTCTGGTGCCGGTCGACGGGCAATACGGCAACGCGCCGCGCTATCTAGAAACCCGCGGTCCTGGCCGGCTGGAGGAATCGTTCGCGGTGATGAAGAACACGCGGATCACCGAACGGCTGACTCATCAGTTTCGCCTGGAGATGCAGAATCCATTCAACCGGGTGGTATTTGCCAATCCCGTAACCAACCTCGCGGCGAACAACTTTGGTACGATCGCCAGCACGCAAATCGACCCGCGGAACATTCAATTTGGCATGAAGTTTATTTGGTAGCTTCGCGCCGCGGCCGGCCGGGTTCTTTTACATGAATGATCCGGCCGGCGGGCACATCCTTCAGCCGTTGTTCCACTCCGCCGGGCCAAAAGATGGCAACGTCCGATAACCGGCGATCGCCGATTCCAAAGTGCACCGGCGCGAGACTGGACGAAGCGTAGCCCACGCTCGAGGTGCGGTGGTTCCACTGCCCATTCACCTCAATGCGAGCACCCAGTCCATCCCGATTGCTTTGGGTACCCTCCAGCTTGAGCTGCAACCATTGGCCGTACGCGGGAGCGCGGTTGCGCCACAGCTCCGCCTCTCCGCCAAGGATGCTGACAACGGCATCGAGGCGGCCATCATTATCAAAGTCGGCAATCGCGCCGCCGCGATGCGCCGCCGCCTGCTGAAACGATTCCCCGGCCGTCCTGACGCCGTCCTCAAAGCGCCCGCTTTGTTCAGATAAAGCCCGTTTGGCTGCCTGTAGACGTCACTGGAGTAAGTCCCTATGTTGTCGGTGACATGAGCGTTGGCTGAGAAGATGTCCTTCCAGCCGTTGTTATTGAAGTCGGCCAGCGCGATGCTCCAACCGCTGCGGCGGCTGGTCAATAGCCCCAGACCGCTGGGCCATGTCACATCGCGAAAGAAACCGCCGCCCAGGTTCCGGAACAGCGGAAACGTTTCCCCGGTGAGCGCGGTGAACAACAGGTCGGGACGTCCGTCGTTGTCATAATCGCGGAAATCCACGCCCATCCCGGAGACGGCTTTCCCTTCGTCAGTGAACGCTACGCCCGCGGCGAG
>Ga0187893_10012542_pt1 | contig 11990 bp, 8 predicted proteins | sample MA1701074metaG_FD_139574 | JGI IMG/M metagenome (GOLD analysis project Ga0187893, IMG submission 139574) | White microbial mat communities from a basaltic lava cave in the Kipuka Kanohina Cave System on the Island of Hawaii, USA - MA170107-4 metaG ... | reverse complement strand
GTGGCGCGGGCCGGCGGGGCGCGGGCGGGGGGCGGGGGCCAGCGGGCCGCGGGCGGCGGGCGGCGGGCGGCGGGCGGCGGGCGGCGGGCGGCGGGCGGCGGGCGGCGGGCGGCGGGCGGCGGGCCACAAGCCGATCTGGCCTGCGTAAAGGCACCCAAAGTGGGCTTTCGTGCAGGCCAGTTCGGCGGCGTAGGCCAATTCGGCAGGCGGCGGGCGGCGGGGCGGCGGGGCGGCGGGGCGGCGGGGCGGCGGGGCGGCGGGGCGGCGGGCGGCGGGCGGCGGGGCGCCCTTCTGGCGTCGAAATCTTTCCCCTGCGGAAAGATTTCCGCGCCAGTACCAGCGCGGCGGGGCGGCGCCGCACGCCTCGCTACTATCCCGCCGTGCCTGGCGTGGTCCTCGATGTCGCGGAGGCCGCCCGGTTCTTCGTCGACGCGGGCCGGGTGGCGCCGGGGCTGGTGGTCGAGCCTGGGGGCCGGGCCCGCGCCGAGTGGTGGCCGCTGCCGGCGGCGCCGCACCGGGGGCTGGTCGCGGCCCTGGTCGAGGGCGACGAACCCGACGCCCACCGAACCGCCGCCGCCCATCTGGCCGCCGCGGTGGACGACCTGGTGCGCACCCGCCTGAACGCGGCAGGGGTGGCCATGCCGACGCGGCGGGGCGGGCGGCCCACCGTCCAGGCGGCGTGGGCCCGCGCCCTCGCCGGCGCCGACCCCTGGCTCCCCGCCTCGCTCGACCAGGAGAAGGTGGCCGCCCTCGCCGCCGCGGTGGGTGCGTGGGTGCGGTCAGGGGCGGTCATGGGGGGCCGCCTCCGGCTCGTCCTGCGGGTCCACGAGCCCCTGGTGCCCGGCGACGGCTGGTCCGTCGAGCTGCTCGTCCAGGACCGCGACGAGCCCAGCCTGGTCCTCCCCCTGGCCGACGTCTGGGAGCGGCGTTCGCCGTTCGGCCCCACTGCCTTCGTCGACGCCCTCGCCGCCCTGGGCCGCCTCGCCCGCCTCGCCCCCGAACTGCGGCCGGTGCTCGACGAGCCGGCCCCCTCGGGCCTCGCCGTCGAGGACACCACCGTGGTCAGCCTGCTGCGGGACCGGGTCGCACTTCTGGACGACGCTGGGATCGGCGTCCTGCTCCCCTCGTGGTGGGCACAGCGCCGCCCGCTGGGCCTGCGGGCCAAGACCCGCACCCAAAGCAGGAACGCCCCGGCCAAACCGGGCGGGCTCGGAATGGACGCCCTCCTGGACTTCACCTGGGAGGCGGCCCTCGGCCAGGCCAAGCTCACCAAGGCCGACCTAGCCGCCCTGGCCAAGGCGGCCGCGACCAAGCAGTCGCTGGTCCGGGTGCGGGGTCAGTGGGTGGAGGTCGACGCCGGACGTATCGCCGACCTCTTGCGCATCGCCGGCCAGGCGGGGCAGGCATCGGCTTCCGAGCTGGTGCGGGCCGGCCTCGGCCTCGACCGCCTGGGCCTCCACGCCCTCGGCCCGCCCGGCGAGCTGGCGGACCTGGACGTGGTCGGTGTCGACGCGTCGTCGGTCACGTGGCTGCGTGACCTGCTCGACGACGCGCTCCACACCACCGTCGAGCCCATGCCGACGCCTGACGGGTTCGGCGGCGAGCTGCGGGCATACCAGCAGCGGGGGGCCGGGTGGCTCGCCTTCCTCGGCCGCCTCGGGCTGGGCGCCTGCCTGGCCGACGACATGGGCCTGGGCAAGACCGCCCAACTCATCGCCACCCTCCTGGCCGACCCCGCCCCGGGGCCGACGCTGGTCGTCTGCCCGGTGTCGGTGCTCGGCAACTGGGAGCGGGAGCTGGCCCGCTTCGCCCCGGCCTGCCGTGTGCTCGCCCACCACGGGGCCGGCCGCCACCGGGGCGGCGAGGCGCCGTTCGCCGAGCGGGCGGCGCAGCACGACGTCGTCCTCTCCACCTATTCGTTGCTCGCCCGAGACCTGGACCACCTCACCGCCGTCGCGTGGGGACGGGTCGTGTTCGACGAGGCCCAGCAGATCAAGAACCCCGGCGCGGCTCAGGCCAAGGCGGCCCGCCGGCTCCGCGCTGATCGCCGCGTCGCCCTCACCGGCACACCGGTGGAGAACCGGCTGAGCGAGCTGTGGTCGATCATGGACGTCCTCAACCCCGGGCTGCTCGGCTCGGCCCGGTCGTTCCGGGAGCGCTTCGCCCTGCCCATCGAGCGCGACAGCGACGAGGCTGCCACCGCTCTCCTGCGCCGGGTCACGCAGCCGTTCGTCCTGCGCCGCCTCAAGACCGATCGTTCGATCATCGCTGACCTTCCCGACAAGATCGAGACCGTCGACCACTGCCCGCTCACGCGCGAGCAGGCGACGCTGTACCGGGCCGTCGTCGACGACCTGCTCGCCGCCGCCGACGAGGCCGAAGGCATCGCCCGGCGGGGCGCGGTGCTGGCCGGCCTGCTGCGCCTCAAGCAGGTGTGCAACCACCCCGCCCACTATCTCGCCGACAGTTCCCCGCTGGCCGGCCGGTCGGGCAAGCTGACCCGCACCGAAGAGCTGCTGGAGGAGATACTGGGCGAGGGCGACAAGGTCCTGTGCTTCACCCAGTTCGCGGCGTGGGGCGAGCTGCTGCGGCCTTACCTGGAGCGGCGCTTCGGCGTCGAGGCGTTGTGGCTGCACGGCGGGGTTCGGCGCGTGGCCAGGGACGCGATGGTCGAGCGCTTCGCCGAAGCGGGCGGACCGCCTCTCTTCCTCGTGTCGCTCAAGGCCGGGGGCACGGGGTTGAACCTGGTCGCCGCCAACCACGTCATCCACCTCGACCGCTGGTGGAACCCGGCCGTCGAGGACCAGGCCACCGACCGCGCCTACCGCATCGGCCAGCGCCGCAACGTGCAGGTCCACAAGCTGGTGTCCACCGGAACGGTCGAAGAGCGCATCGACGCCCTCATCACCGCCAAGCGGGACTTGGCGGCGCGGGTGGTCGGCGCGGGAGAGGAATGGCTGACCGAGCTGTCCACCGGCGAGCTGCGGGCGCTGGTCGAGCTGCGCGACGGGGAGGCCGAGTAGATGGCGCGCGGGCGGAGTTGGGACGACCCGTGGCAGCGCTACCCGGCGTCGGTCCCGCTGCCCGCCGAGGGCGGGCTGGCCACGTCCAAGAAGCGGGGGGCGATGGCCGCCACCTGGTGGTCGGAACGGTTCACCACCGTGCTCGAGTCCTACGGCCTCGGCGCCCGCATGCAGCGGGGCCGCCGCTACGCCCGCGCCGGCCAGGTGCTCAGCCTCGACGTGCGCACCACCGTGGTCGCCGCCCAGGTACAAGGCTCGCGCCGCACGCCCTACCGTGTTGCCGTCGCCCTCCGCGAGCCGAGTGCGGCGCAGTGGCGGAAGATCGAGAAGGCCATGGCGGCCAAGGTCGGCTTCGCCGCCCAGCTCCTGGCGGGCGAGCTGCCCGCGGAGCTGGAGGGCGTCTTCGCCGCCGCTGGCGTCCCCCTCTTCCCCCGGGCGTGGCGAGACGTGCGGGCCGATTGCAGCTGCCCCGACTGGGAGAACCCGTGCAAGCACATCGCCGCGGTGCTGTACGTGTTCGCCGACCAGCTCGACGCCGACCCCTGGCTCCTGCTCACCTGGCGCGGCCGCGCCCGCGAGGACATCATCGCCGCGCTCGGCGGCGGGGCAGGCGGGGCGGCCGATGACGGCCGCGGATCGGCCGGGACCGGGGGGGAGGTGGCGCCGTGGTGGCCGTTCGCCCCTGGACCCCTCCCGGACCTGCCCGTCCCGTCACTCGCCGCGCCCCTGCCCCCCGACCGGCCCGACGCCGTGCTCGACACCCTGGACGCGCTCGACGTCTCCGTCGGCAGCACGCCGATACTCGACTTCCTGCGCCCGCTCTACGGGTCCATGGCGCCGCCCCCGGCATAGGCTTCGACGTGCTCGATCTGGCGGCCGTCGACCTCGAGAGCATCGCCGCCGCGCTCGACAGCCACTTCTACGAGGGGAGTTGGTGGATCGACGCGCACACAGGCGAGGTCTGGTACTGGCTAGGCGAGGACCGCGACGACGACCCCGAGTTCGATCCGGACGGTCGGGAGGGCGCCAGGCGCATCGACCCGCTCCCGTCCTCCATCGGGTACGGCGACATGGAGGACTTCATCGACGGTGTGCGCGACCCCCGAGCCGCCGACCTGCTCGCCCGGGCGATCGCGGGGCGCGGGGCGTTCCGGCGCTTCAAGGACACCCTGTTCGAGTTCCCCCAGCTCCGCCAGGAGTGGTTCGAGTTCCGCGACGCCCGAATGGAGCGACGCGCCGTCGAGTTCCTCGTTGACGAGGGCCTGATCGACCCGCCGACGGCCGAATAACACCCTCGACGTTGATCGGCGCCGTACTTCCATGGAGCCCAGCGCCATTACTGCCAGGTAACGCTGGGGCCCCCACGCCGCGGCCCGTCTCGTCCTGCCTGCCGCCAGCGCGACCGGTCGACGGTTCTCGTGGGCGAGAATGGCGACGTCGTCGGCTTGACTCACCTGCCGGCTCGCCCTGCGCCAGCTCGGACGGTCGAGAACTGAACCGGACCGCGGAGGCCGCTGGCGGCCCCTGAAGTACTCTGACCGGCGGTGGCCATCCGGCTCGTCCTGGCTGAGGACAACTACCTCCTCCGCGAGGGCGTGAAGCGGCTGATCGAGGCCCAGCCCGACCTTGAGTTGGTTGCCGCCTGCGAGGACTACGAATCCCTGATCGCCGCCGTGGATGAGCACCAACCCGACGTCGTGCTCACCGACATCCGCATGCCCCACCGGGACCGACGAAGGCCTGCGGGCCGCCGACCACGCTCGTGACACGCACCCTCGGATGGGCGTCGTCGTGCTCAGCCAGTACACCGACCCGCAGTACGCCCTGCAGTTCCTCGAGAAGGGCTCCCGGGGGCGCGGCTACCTGCTCAAAGTGCGGGTGTCCGACCTCGACCAGCTCCTGGCGGCCATCCGGGAGGTAGTCCGGGGCGGCTCCGTGATCGACCCCAAGGTCATCGACGCCCTGGTGGCGGCCCGCTCGCAGGCTTCGTCGCCGCTGCGCGACCTTCCCGTGCGGGAGTCCGAGGTCCTCTCGGCAATGGCCCAGGGCAGGAACAATGCGGCCATCGCCTCGTCGCTCTCGTTGTCGGAGCGGGCCGTGGAGAAGCACATCAACTCGCTGTTCTCCAAGCTGGGGCTGTCCGAGGAGCGCGACTTGCACCGGCGAGTGAAGGCCGTCCTCCTTCCTGGCCGACAACCCTGCCTGATTCCTGGCCGCTTCCCCGGCTTGGGCCATGCCGGGGAAACATTGACCAGCCGGGCTTTACCCGGAAAGTCCCGCCAGTTGGCTAGTGGCTGTGGACGGCGCGCGAGCCCATGCCGCCGACGGGCAGGCTCGACGGGCCTCGGCGGGGGATGTGGGGGTGGTAGTCCTCGGGCTTGTCGCTGACCAGGGCCTCGGTGGTCAGGAGTAGCCCGGCGATCGAGGCGGCGTTCTCGAGCGCCGACCGTACCACCTTGGCGGGGTCGAGGACGCCCGCCTCGATGAGATCCACGAAATCGCCGGTGGCGGCGTTGAGCCCGACCGGGCCGCTGGTGGTCTCCTCGACCCGGTTGACCATCACCGGCCCCTCCAGGCCGGCGTTGTGGGCGATCCACCGCAGCGGCTCACCCAGCGCCCGCCGGACGATGGCGGCGCCGATGGCCTCGTCGCCTTCCAGCGAGAGCTGGTCGAGCGCGGAACGGGCCCGCACCAGGGCCACGCCGCCGCCGGCGACGATGCCCTCGTCGAGGGCGGCCTTGGTGGCCTGCACCGCGTCCTCGATGCGGTGCTTCTTCTCCTTCAGCTCGACTTCGGTGACGGCGCCCACCCGGATGACGGCCACGCCGTCGGCCAGCTTGGCCAGCCGCTCGGACGACTTCTCGGTCTCCCACTTGGACGTGGAGTCGTCAATGATCCGGCGGATGAGGCGCAGGCGATCCTGGATCTTCTGCTTGTCGCCGGCACCCTCGACGATGGTGATGTCATCCTTGGTGACCCGCACCCGCTTGGCCCGGCCCAACTGGTCGAGGGTGACGTTCTGGAGCTTGAGGCCGAGATCCTCCGCGATGACGGTGCCGCCGGTGAGGATGGCCACGTCCTCTAGGAGCTGACGGCGGCGGTCCCCGAACCAGGGCGCCTTGACGGCCACCGACTGGAGCGTGCCCCTCATCTTGTTGACCACCATGGTGGCGAGCGCTTCACCCTCCACGTCCTCGGCGATCACCACGAGAGGCTTGCCGGCGGCGATGACCTTCTCCATGGCCGGGACCAGTTCCGCGGCGGCGCTGATCTTCTTGACGAACATCAGGATGTAGGGGTCGTCGAACACGACCTCCTGGCGCTCCTGGTCGGTGATGAACTGGGGCGACAGGAAGCCCTTGTCCCACTGGAGGCCCTCGACGAACTCGAGGTCCATGCCGACGGTGTGCTTCTCCTCCTGGACGCTGACCACGCCCTCCTTGCCCACCCGGTCGATGGCGTCGGCGATGATCTCGCCGACGGACGGGTCGGCGGCCGAGATGGTGGCCACGTTGAGCATCTGCGGGCGGCCGGACACCTCGGTGGCCTGCTCCTTGATGCTGCGGACGGCGGCCGCCACGGCGGCGTCGATCCCCCGCTTGAGCCGCAACGGCTCCGCCCCGGCGGCCACGTTGCGCATGCCCTCGCTCAGCATGGCCTGGGCCAGGACGGTGGCCGTGGTGGTGCCGTCGCCGGCGATGTCGTTCGTCTTGATGGCGACCTCACGGACCATCATCGCCCCCATGTTCTCGAAGGGGTTCTCGAGGGGGGTCACGTCCCGGGCGATGGTGACGCCGTCGTTGGTGACGGTGGGGACGCCGAACTTCTTCTCCAGCACGACGTTGCGACCCCGGGGCCCGAGCGTCACCTTGACGGTGTCGGCGAGCTTGTTCGCCCCCTTCTCGAGGCTCCGGCGGGCCTGCTCGTCGTAGCGGAGGATCTTGGGCACGCGCTAACCCTCGACGATCGCCAGGACGTCGCGGCTCGTGAGGATCAGGACGTCGTCGCCCTCGATGGTGATCTCGGTGCCCCCGTACTTGCTGTAGACGACCACGTCGCCCGCCTTCACGTCCATGGGGATCAGCTCGCCGGTCTGCTCCGAGCGCCGGCCCGGACCCACTGCCAGGACGTCGCCCTGCTGGGGCTTCTCCTTGGCCGTGTCGGGAATCACAATCCCGCTCACCGTGGTCTCCTCCGCCTCCCGAGGGCGGACGACGATGCGGTCGTCGAGGGGCTTCAGGTTCATGCGGCACGACCTCCAGGTCGGGGGGGTTAGCACTCTCGGGTTACGAGTGCTAACGATAGCCGGGCCCAGCGGCAAGCGGCAACCGGCAGTTCGCGGCCGGCGGCGGCCGGCGCCGGACCGAGGGCGCGCTTGACAAGTCGCCTCCCGGGCGCGATCCTCACCCGTAGGGGGGTGAATGGCGGCTACTCGGCGGGAACCCAAGGGAGAGCGCAGGCGGGTCTGGCGCGCCGCCACGACCGTGGGGTGCGCGATCGGCGCGGTGGCGGTGTCGCTCCTGCCGATCGTGGGCGCGGCGGCGGCGCCGGGGGTGGGCACGGTCCAGGACTTCGACGCCGGCGGCAGCGCGGGAACACCCTGCGCCTTCCCCGCCGCCGCCAACGCGCCGCAGTACCTGCCCGGCGGCCCGTCGGGAGCGGGACAGTTCCTCCGCGTCGCCCGAGCGAAATCCCCAGCGGACCCGGCGATCTCGAACAAGGTCGGCTGCGACGCCACCGCCTTCGGCGCCCAGGGCTTGATCGTGGCCGACTTCGACATCCGCATGATCCCGGGAGCGGCCGTGCCCGGCGGCGCCGGCCGGGCCGACGGCATGGGCTTCGCGCTCCTCAACACGACCCACTACGGCAGCTCGGGATGGGTGGACACCACCCTCAACCCCTTCGTCCCCGAGGAGCCGAACTTCACCGGGTCGCTCGGGATCGGCTTCGACATCTACAGGAACGCGTCCCACCCTGGCGGTTTCCCGCCCGACGATGGGAACACCAACGTCGCCGGCGACTTCACCAACACCATCTCGGTCCACTGGAACGGCGGCCTCGTCCACCAGCAAGACGTGAGCCCGGTCACCGACCTGGGCCGCGGCTCGTGGATCCATGTGCGGCTGATCGTCGACGCCAGCGCGGGCAGGATCAGCGTCCTGCTCACCGCCTGCGCCGACCAGGCGACGGTGGTCATCGATGCGCTGAGCGTCCCCGGGCTGGCGCCGTACGAAAGCCGGGCCTGGTTCGGGGCCCGCTCGGGCGGGCTCTCCGCCCACCACGACATCGACAACGTCAACGTGCAGTACCTGAGCGCGGGCGAGAGCGTGCTGGCCTGGGGCGCCGTGGCCTACGAAGCGCAGGAGACCGGTGGGTCGGCCATGGCGACGATCAGGCGGTTCGGCAACGCCGGGAGCGCCGTCTCCGTCCAGGCCACGACGGCCGACCTCACCGCGACCGCGGGCAGCGACTACACCGCCCAGAACGTCACCGTGTCCTTCGCGGCGGGCGAGGTGGCCAAGAACGTCGCCGTGCCCGTCACCAACGACGCGGCCGACGAAGGGGACGAGGGGTTCCAGCTCCGGCTGGGCGCCCCGAGCGGCTTGGCGCTGGTCGGGGGGCCCGCCGCCAGCCTGGTGACGATCAAGGACGACGAGCGGGGCGCGCTGGTCGGCCAGTGGGGGGCGCCGCACTGCCTGCCCATCGTCGCCGTCCACACCAGCGTCCTCCCCACCGGGAAGGTCATGATGTGGGACCGCTTCGCGGTCACGCGCCTCTGGGATCCCGCCACCGGCACGGTGACGGCGCCCAGCGCGCCCGGCGCCCAGGTCTTCTGCAGCGGCCACGCCTTCACCGCCAACGGGCGGCTGCTGGTGACGGGCGGGCACGGCGCCCCCAACGGCTCGCCGGCGGCCGACGGGATCGGCCTGGCCAGCGCGGGCTGCTACGACCCCTTCGCCGACGGCTGGACGCCCACGCCCTTGATGAACGCGGGGCGCTGGTACCCCACCAACACCGCGCTGGGCAACGGCGACGTGCTGGTGCTCTCGGGCAGCGTGGACGCGGCCTACAACAAGAACGCCCTGCCTCAGATCTGGTCCCCCGGCGGGGTCGCGTGCGGGACGTGGCGCAGCCTCACCGGCGCCCAGCAGTTGGCCCCCCTCGGAGGCGACCTCTACCCCCGCATGTTCCTGACCCCCGCCGGCCAGGTCTTCAAGGCCGGGCCCGATCCCGACACGTGGTACCTCAGCACCGCCGGGACGGGCGCGTGGTCGGCGGGGCCGGCCAGCAGCCGGGAGCGGAACTACGGCACGGCCGTCATGTACGAGCCTGGGAAGGTGCTCATCGCGGGCGGAAGCGTGGTCCAACCGGGGGGCGTCGTCGATCCGCCGAGCCCGACGGCCGAGCGCATCGACCTGAACGCCGGGTCGCCGTCCTGGAGCCCGGCCGGCGCTCTCGCCCAAGGACGCCGGCACCTGAACGCCACCTCCCTGGCCGACGGCCGCGTGCTCGTCACGGGCGGGACGAGCGGCGGCGGCTTCAACGACGAGTCCTCGGCCGTGCTGGCCGCCGAGCTGTGGGATCCGGCCGCCGGTTCGTGGTCGACGATGGCGGCCATGGCCGTGCCCCGCACCTACCACTCGACCGCCGCGCTCCTGCCCGACGGCCGGGTGCTGGTCGGCGGGGGTGGCGAGGGCGCAGGGGCGAGCGAGCAGCACAGCGAGATCGAGATCTACTCGCCGCCGTACCTCTTCAAGGGCCCGCGCCCGGTGATCGCCGTGGCGCCTTCCGTCGGCGTTTACGGGCAGACGATGTTCGTCGGCACGACGCAGGCGGCGAGCATCCAGAAGGCGACGCTCGTCCGCCTCCCCTCGGTCACCCACTCGTTCGACCAGAACGCCCGGTTCGCGCCCCTCCCGGTTTCGCTGTTCGGCGACGGGGTGCGGGTGACGCTCCCCAGCGACCCCAACCTGGCCCCGCCCGGGCACTACCTGCTCTTCGTCGTGAACAGCAGCGGCGTGCCCTCGGTCGCCCGCACGGTCAAGCTGACGTCGGCGGTGCGCCTGCCGGCCGCGGACTTCGACGGCGACGGGGACAGCGACCGCTCCGTGTACCGGCCCGCCACCGGGCAGTGGTTCGTCAACGGCGGTTCGCCCGAGTTGACCCAGTACGGGGTCAGCGGGGACGTTCCCGTACCGGCGGACTACAACGGCGACGGCGTGGTCGACAAGGCCGTCTACCGGCCGTCCACCGGGCAGTGGTTCATCCGCAACGCCGCGCCGGCGCCCGAGGTCGTCTCCTACGGGGCGCCGTGCGCGTCGGCCTGCGACAAGGCGGGCGACATCCCCGTCCCTGCGGACTACGACGGGAACGGCGCCGCCGACATCGCGGTGTACCGGCCGTCGACGGGTCAGTGGTTCGTGCGCGGCGGCGCGCCCGAGGTCGTCCAGTACGGGCTCGGGTGCGGCGCCTGCGCGTCGCCCACCGAGGTGCCCGTGCCCGGCGACTACACCGGCGACGGGAAGGCGAACGTGGCGATCTACCGCACGACGACGGGCCAGTGGTTCGTCCGGGGCGGGGCCGAGGGGGTGCCCTACGGCGTCGGCGGCGACATCCCGATCGCGGCCGACTACGACGGCAACGGCACGTTCGACATCGCGGTGTACCGGCCCGCGACCGGCCAGTGGTTCCGGCGGAGCGTGGCGCCCGAGGTCGTCCAGTACGGCGCCGGCGGCGCGTGCTGCGACGACGTTCCCGTGCCCGCCGACTACGACCGAGACGGCGCCGCCGACGTCGGCGTGTACCGGCGATCCACCGGCCAGTGGTTCGTCCGCGGGGTCTCGCCCGAGGTGGTCCCCTACGGCGCGGCCGGGGACGTGCCCCTACCCCTCCCCTACGCCGTGCGCATCAAGGCCGGTCTGCCGGCGTAGGGATCAGACCAGGCGCAGGTTCGGCGCCGCGCCGGCGTCGAGCGGGGTGGGGCCGTCGGCCCGGTACCGCCACCAGGCGGCCGCCGCGATCATCGCCGCGTTGTCGGTGCACATCTCCCGGCTGGGCACGAACGACTCCAGCCCCGCCTCCTCGCACGCCGTGGCGATAGTGGCCCGCAGGGCTGAGTTGGCGGCCACGCCGCCGCCGATGCAGATCCCCTTGGCGCCGGTCTGGCGGGCGGCCCGCAGCGCCTTGGTCACCAGCGTGTCGACCACCGCGGCCTGGAACGAGGCGGCCACGTCGGGCACGGCCGCATCGGGATGGGCCCGCACGTAGTGGACGACCGCCGTCTTGAGGCCGCTGAAGGAGAAGTCGAGGCCCTCGTTCAGCATGGGCCGGGGGAACTTGACCGCCTCGGGGTCGCCGTCGGCGGCGAGGCGGTCGATCACCGGCCCACCGGGGTACCCGAGGCCGAGGTACCGGCCCACCTTGTCGTAGGCCTCGCCGACGGCGTCGTCGACCGTTCCGCCCAGCATGCGGTACCGCCCGTGGCCCTCCATGAGGACGAGCATGGTGTGGCCGCCCGAGACCAGCAGCACGACGGTGGGAAGCTCGATGTCGGGCCGCTCGAGGAAGCTGGCGTAGAGGTGGCCCTCCATGTGGTTGACGCCGATGAACGGCACGTCCCACACCAGGGCCAGCGCCTTGGCCGCGCTCATGCCCACCAGCAGGGCGCCCACGAGCCCGGGGCCGACGGTGGCCGCCACCGCGTCGATCTCCCGCCCGTCCAGGCCCGACTCTACGAGCACCTCGGCCACCACCGGGTTGAGGACCTGGACGTGGGCCCGGCTGGCGATCTCCGGCACCACCCCGCCGAAACGGGCGTGCAGGTCCACCTGGCTGGACACCACCGACGAGACGACGGCCGAGCCGTTGGCGACCACGGCCGCCGCCGTCTCGTCGCAGGACGTCTCGATGCCCAGGATGAGGAACGGCTCGTCGGCGGCCTCGGCGGCCTCGGCGGCCTCGGCGGCC
>Ga0187893_10012541_pt1 | contig 11991 bp, 10 predicted proteins | sample MA1701074metaG_FD_139574 | JGI IMG/M metagenome (GOLD analysis project Ga0187893, IMG submission 139574) | White microbial mat communities from a basaltic lava cave in the Kipuka Kanohina Cave System on the Island of Hawaii, USA - MA170107-4 metaG ... | reverse complement strand
GGGCGCGCCTTCGACTGCGTGCACGTCACGCCCAACTACCTGGCGCAGATCGATTCGACGCACTGCCCGATCACGCGCGAGGCGCTGACCCACGCGACCGGCGGTCCAAACGATGCGTCGGTCGACCGGGTCAACAACGACGCCGGTTACGCGGCCGGCAACCTGGCGCTGATCAGCGCGCGAGCCAATGCGGCCAAGGCAGCGCACGGCTGGCGCGGCGCGCTCGCCAGCGCGCGCCGCATCGAGGCCGAGGCGCTCGCTTCGATCGACGGGCTCGACGCCGTGCAGTGGTCGCGCCTCGCGGTGCTGATCTCGTTTGCCACGCCGCTCGGCCACGCCGAGGCTGCGTGCCTGCCGCTCGTCGTGCTGCCGCCGAACCGGCTGCGCGTGCTCAATGCGGTGCAGGCGCTGCAGGTGTTGCTGACGCTGCAGTTCACGCGCCCCGGCTACTCGAAGCGCATCGCCGAGCTGTCGGGCCTGTTCGCGCCGGGCGAGGTGCGGCAGTGCTTTCACCTGTTCGCGCACACGTTGCTTGCGCGGCGCGTCGCAGCCGGCCGGCTCGACGAGCCGAGCCGCCTGCGCCAGGCGATGGAAGATATCTGGTGCGACCCGCTCGTCAACCGCCGCTGGCAGCGCCTGTCGCTGCGGCTCGACGGGCACACCTGCGAGGACATCGTGCGCCGCGCCGCGCTGCGCTGCCTGGCCGGGACGCAGTGCCGCTGGCTCGCGCGGGGAGCGGCAACCGAAGGCTGGGCGCTTGAAGCGCAGGGTTACGCCGCGGCTCCGCACTTCCGTTCGCGACGCACGTCCGCCACCGAGCCGGCCCCGCGCTGGCCTGCCATCCCCGCCGCCAACCACACGAAGGAGGACGTGTCTTGCACGACGCAGCGATGCGTCATGGCGACGTGATCTCGATCGCCGTCTGCGCAACCTCGTCCGACGACTGCACGACGAGCACGCTCACATCGCCCGGCGCGGGGCTGCGAGCCAGGGTGAGCAGCAACCAGTCGGCGTTCTTGGCGAGCGTCACCGGCGCGCTGAAGATCACGCCCTTCGTGCCCGCCGGGGCGATGCGCAGCTGGTAGTCGCCGCCTTCGAGATCGACCGAATCGCCGCCCGAAGCCGGCTGCGCGGTCTGGTAGCCCACCGCGGCGAAGGTCGGTGCGACGGTGGCGAGGTCGACCCCGCGCGCCGTCAGATAGACGTCCACGTTCTGAGCGTTCAGCGATGCGTTGACGACACGCACCCGTGCGTTGTCGGACGTGATGCTCTTGTTGTACGGGTCGTCGATCAGCAGCAGCTCGACACCCGACGAACCGGCGAGCGCAACGATGCTGTACCTGTTGCCCCGATCCGCGTCGATCGGCACCGCGTCGAGTTCGGTATTCGTGCTTTGCTCCCTCACCGGCCAGCTCGCCGGGCCGGTCTCGACATCGAAGTAGCGCGACGCGAACTTGTAGTCCGTGTTGGTGGCGTCGGACTGCGCGGTGTCGTTGCGGTACAGGGTCAGGTTCGCGCCGAGCGGCACGGCGTTCACGAAGCGCACTTTCGGGTCGGCAACGCTGGCCCGGTCGTCGAGGCTGTCGTCCCCGCCGCCGCAAGCCGCGACGAACAATGCGGCAAGCACCACCTGCCACGGTTTGAACAAGGTTTTCATCAACGTCCCCGAGCTTCAATGGAATTGAAGCCACTTTAGGTGCGGCGGTGACGGCCCCGCGTCGTCCTCAGTCGGGCAAGTACGTCGGCGCAGTCCGAAAATGATGTCGTCGAAGCGGCAGGCAAGCCGCTAGCATCACGCGACATGAGCACCCCAGTCTGGCTCGAAGCCGCCGTCAACGGCCCGTGGTCGCGTGCGCGCCAGCCGCTGATCCCGATCACGGGCGACGAGATCGTGAACGACGCGCTCGCCTGCGCCGACGCCGGCGCGGCGATCATCCACCTGCACGCCTACGACGCAGCGACCGGCCGCCAGCGCGACGACTATGAGCTGTACGCGCCGATCATCGAGCGCATCCGCTCGCGGCGAGACGTGATTTGCTACCCGACGTTGCCGTTCGCGGGCAGCGCCGACTCGCGCACGCCGCTCTCGCCCGAAGATCGCTTCAAGGCCGTGCTGCAGCTGCTGCGCGCGGGGCTGATCGAGTGGTCGGTTGTCGACCCGGGCTCGGTCAACATCGCGCACTACGCCGACCTCGCCGCAGCGCGCGAGGGCTTTGTCTACGCGAACCCGGAGTCGCACATCAGGTACGGCCTCGAGCTCGCGCGCGAGTACGCGATGACGCCGTCGTACGCGATCTACGAGCCGGGTTTCCTGCGCCTCGGCGCCGCGCTGCGCAAGGCGCACGCAGGCGCGCCGACTCCCGTGTACCGGTTCATGTTCTCGGAGCGCCTCGCGTTCGGGTTTCCGCCCGCGGCGTGGGCGCTCGACGCGTACCTGAAGCTGCTCGCGAGCGAAGCGCCGAACGCGCCGTGGATGGTGTCCGGCCTCGGCGTCGAGATCGGGCCGTTGATCGAAGCGACGGTCGAGCGCGGCGGCCACGTGCGCACCGGGCTCGAGGACGTGCCGTTCGGCTCGTCGCTCGACAACCGCCGGCTCACCGAGCGCGCCGAGCGCGCAATCAGCGCCGCCGGCGGCCGCGCCGCGAGCCCGGCCGAGGTGCGCGCGGTGTTGAAGGCGGCATAGCGGAGAGGCAGAGCGCCCTCGCCCCGGCTCTCTCCCGACCATCGCCGTTGCAAGTGAAATCCGGCCCCGGCCCGCTGAAACGGGGCGGCAACCGGCGCGGCCGAGCATGTGCCCATCGAGATACGTCCGAACAGGAGCCGAGATGGACACGAATCTGGAACACGCACTGACCAAGCTCGCGCGGGGCAGCATCATGCGCATCGAGGGCAGACAGGGCCGCGCGGTGGCGGTGTTTCGCGGCCTGGTGTGGATCACTCAGGACGGCGATGCGCGCGACGTGATCGTCGCCGACGGCCAGAGCTTCACGCTCGACCGGCCGGGCCTCGCGATCGTGCAGGCGCTGCGCGACAGCGACCTGTTGATGATCGAAAAGGGCGGCGCGGCGCGCGACGTGAAGCCGCCGCAGCCCGCCCGCGCCTACGCGGTCCACGCGAAGGCGCGGGCGCTGCGCGCGCAGGCGCTGGGCGACATCGCGCGCCGGCTCGCAAGCTGGCCGCGCCGCTGGTCGACGCCGCAAGCGGCATGACGTCCGAGGCGCGTTTGGAGGACCAGCTCTCCGCGCACCGCCCGTACCTGCTGCGCTTCGCGCGGCGACGCCTTGGCGACGCCGCGCTGGTCGAAGACGTCGTGCAGGAGACTCTGCTCGCCGCGTTGCAGGGTGCCGGGCGCTTCGAGCGCAAGTCGAGCCTGTCGACGTGGCTCACCGCGATCCTCGTGAACCGCATCGCCGACGTGGCGCGCCGCGCACGCGGCGAACCGATCGTGCCCGTGGCCGTGCACGAGGCGCGCGACGCCGACGATGCGGCCGAGCCGGTCGATTGGCACGACCCCTTGCGCCTGCTCGAAGGGCGGCAGTCGGTCGCCGCACTCGGCGAATGCCTGTCCGCGCTGCCCGCGCTGTCGGCGCGTGCCCTGACGTTGCGCGAGCTCGACGGTCTCTCCAACCACGAGATCGCGCGCGAGCTGGGTGTCACGAGCGCGTACTGCGCGGTGCTGCTGCACCGGGCGCGCACGCGCCTGCGCGATTGCGTCGATTTCAACTGAAACGATCGCGCCGCACTCCGCAACGCCGCTGCAACGCGCGCGCGCGACGATCGAGCACGCAACGCGACGGAGGACACCATGGCGCCCTGCATCCCCACCAGCAGACCCGCATTCACCGCGACGCGCCTCGCCGTCGCCGTGGCAGTGCTGGCCGTGACGAGCAGCGTCTATATGGTGTTCCGCGCGCCGCCTGCGATTGCGGCGCCGAGCGCCGCGAACGGCAGCCCCGTCCAGTCCTGCGCTTTGCTGCAGCTCAGCTGATTGCGCAGCGTTGTACGCGCCGCCGAAGCGGGCGCTCCACTAAGGAACCTCACACTTCCTGCAACGGCACGGGCGCGCCACTCGCGCCGTGCTTCGCGCGCGGCACGCCGACCAGCGTGCCAAGGCTCCACAGGCGCGCCGTACTTCCTCGACACGACCGCGCGCGGCATGACACCTGAAACGCGAGGGCACGTTATGAACGGCGCCGCACTCCGACTCATGAGCACGAGGGACACGGTTGTCCTTCCACTTTTCATCGGAGGAGTTGCTGCAATGCGTTTCATCACTTCGTTCACCGCCGCCGCCGTCGCCGCGAGCTTCGGCGTTTCCGCTCTGGCGCAGGACGGCAAGACCCGCGCTCAGGTGAGCGCCGAGGCTGCCGCGGCCGTTGCCGCGGGCACGATCCCGTACGGCGAGGTGACGCGCGATACGTCGCGCTTCGTATCCGACAAGACGCTGGCCGAATCGCGCGCCGAAGCCGCGGCCGCCGTCGCGTCGAACCAGATCGCCTACGGCGAGGTGACCAGGTTCGCCGACGCGAACGTCGGCCCGGGCCGCTCGCGCGCCGCGGTGCGCGGCGAGACGATCGAAGCGATGCGTCTCGGCCTCATCCCGTACGGCCAGATCCCGGTGCGCACCGCGACCGCCGCCGAGCTCGAATCGATCCGCCTCGCCGGCGTGCGCGCTCAACGCACTGCACGCGAGACCGCGGAGTAGTCGCCGCGGCGAGCGACCCGGCGGCGCGAGCCGCCGGGCTCGGGCGCGCCCTGGCGGGTGCATGGCGTCGTTGCAGGCCTTGCAACGGGCCCTTGCTGCGCCTGCGCCTGCCATGCATCCCGCCAAGGCCCGCCGCGCGCCCTGTGGGCATTCAGCCTGGTGGGCATCAAGCACCGGTTCTGATCCGCACGAAACGGGCTTGTATTTCAAACGTAATCCCCCGCTGAGCCGACGAAACGCGGCGGCAACCTGCCGCGGGCGAAATGGGGGCTCCTACGCCAGAGGAGACGGCGATGAACAAGGGCAGCGACATTGAATTCGACCCCGATGCCATACCATTCGACGAGGACGGCGACGTGTCGCCCTGGACGCTCGACGAGCTGGACGACGCGGCCGACCTCGGTTCGCTGCGCCGGGCTCTGAGCGGCGCCGATGCCCGGGTCGACTGACTGCTGCTGCTTCCGAGGACACGAGCGGCCGCACCGCGTGCTCGTCGTCGATGCCGACCCCGCCTTGCGCGGGTTGCTGGAGGAGTGGATGAGCGAGTGCGGTTGCGAGTTGGCGTACGCGAGCGTGCCGGGCGCGCAGGGCCGGTACGACCTCGTGATCGTGGACGTGCCGTTCCCGCGCCAGGGCGGGCTCGATCTGCTGCGCCGCATCGGCAACGAGCACCCGGATACGCCGATCCTCGCGCTGTCGTCGACGTTCTTCGGCAGCGTGGCGTGCGCCGGCGCAGTGGCGCGCGCGCTCGGCGTCGCGAGCGTGCTGCCCAAGCCGGTGGCGCGCGAGGCGCTGCTGTCGGCGGCGCGCAACCTGTTGCCCGCCCCGAGCCGATGAGCCCCTCGGCGATCGAGAGCTTCGCGCTGCAGCCGTGGCCCAGGCGCAGCATCGGCTGGATCGGCGGGGCGCTGATCGCGGCCATCGTCGCGCTCGCCGCGTTCGACATCTGGCGCGGCTACCGCGACGCGGTCGCCGACGTCGGCCGCGAGATGCAATCGCAGGGGCGCGTGATCGCCGAACAGACGGCGCGCAGCGTGCAGGCCGTCGACGTGGTGCTGCGCCACGTCGCGGGCGAATACGGCCGCGGGCACCTGTCCACGCTGAATCGAGACCAGCTGAGCGCGTTCCTGCGCGAGCTGTCGCTCGGGCTGGTGCAGATCGCGGGCGTCGGCGTGTACGACGCGAACGGCAACGCGCTCGGACAGTCGTGGAGCGACCTGAACCGCATGCAGAGCATCGCGAACCTGCCCGCGTTTCGTGCGCTGCGCAACGACGCGAGCATCGAGTTCGGGATCGCCAACGCGACGCGCAACCCGGACGACGGCACCTGGTTCCTGCCGCTCGGCCGCCGGCTCGAGACACCGGACGGCAAGTTCGCCGGCATCGTCGGCGCGATCGGGCGCGTCGACTATTTCCAGGACTTCTACCGTGACGTGCGCATGGAGGCGGGAACCAACATCACGTTGATGCACCGCCGCGGCACGTTGCTCGCGCGCTATCCGCCCATCGAAGACGCGCTCGGCAAGCAGTTCGAGCCGACGGTGGCGCCCGGCCGCGCGCAGGACCTGGCGCGCCTCAAGAGTCCGATCGACGGCGTCGAACGCTTCGGCGTGCTGCGCCCGGTACCCGAACTGCCGCTGGACGTGATCATCAGCCGCGACGTCGAGCAGGCGCTCGCGGGCTGGCGCGAGCAGACCGACCGCACGGTCCTCACCACGCTCGCGCTGGCGCTGCTCGCGACCCTGCTGCTCGCGATCGTGACGCGCCAGTTCACGCGCCTGTACGCGACGCACCAGTCGCTCGAAACCTCGCGCAAGCGCTTCGCGCTCGCCGCGGCCGGCTCCGACGACGGCATCTGGGACTGGGACATCGCGACCGACCGGGTCTACGCGTCGGCGCGCGCGCGCGAGCTGTTCGGCGTCGCCGAAGGGCCGGACTCGATCGCCAGGGCCGAGTGGTTCGCCGGCTCCACCCTGCACCCCGACGACGCGCCGTCGCGCGTCGCCGCGATCGACGCGCACATGGCGGGCAAGACGCCCGCGTACCTGGGCGAGTACCGGGTGCGCAACCCCGACGGCAGCTACCGCTGGATCAGGGTGCGCGGCCTGTGCGTGCGCGACGCGAGCGGGGTCGCGCTGCGCATGGCCGGCTCGGTGAGCGATATCGACGCGAGAAAGCGCGCCGAGGAAGCGCTGCGCGAATCCGAGCAGCGCTACGCGCTCGCGATGGCCGGCAGCAACGAGGGTCACTGGGTGTGGAACGTCAAGACCGACGAGCTCTACACCTCGCCGAAGCTGAACCAGATCTACGGCCTGCCGGCCGACAACGCGCTGTCGAGCATGGCCGACTACTTCGCCCGGCTGCCGATCCATCCCGACGATCGCGAGCGCGTCGCCAACTTCCGCGCCGCCAACCTGTCCAGCGATACGTCGCACTTCGACATCGAGTACCGCCTGGTGATGCCGGCAACGGGCGAGATCCGCTGGGTCTCGGCGCGCGGCCAGTGCTTCCGAGGTGCCGACGGCGAGCCCGAACGCTTCGCCGGCTCGACCGTGGACGTGACGAAGAAGAAACGCATGCAGGAGGCGCTGCGCGAGAGCGAGGAGCGTTTCGCGCTCGCCGTCGCCGGGTCGGACGACGGCGTGTGGGACTGGGACTTCGTCGCCGACCGCGCGTTCGAGTCGGCGCGAGCGCGCGAGCTGCAGGGCCTGCCGCCGGGACCCGAGTCGCAGCCGCTGCCCCGTTTGCTCGAGTCCCTGCGCGTGCATCCCGAGGACGCACCGCGGCGCGCCGAAGGCATCCGCGCGCACCTGGCCGGCGAGACGCCGGCGTACGAATGCGAGTACCGGGTGCGCCACGACGACGGCCCGGAAACGCCGGGCCGCTCCCAGGTTTCCTCGCCCCCTTCGGGGGGCGGGTCGCCGCAACGCGGCGAGCCTGCGGGCACACGCTACCGCTGGGTGCGCATCCGCGCGGTGTGCACGCGCGACGAGAACGGCAAGCCGATCCGCATGGCCGGCTCGGTGAGCGACATCGATGCGAGGAAGCGCGCCGAGGAATCGCTGCGCCAGTCCGAGGAGCGCTACGCGCTCGCGATGACCGGCTCGTCGGGCGGCCACTGGGTGTGGGAGATCGAGAGCGACGCGCTGTTCGTCTCGGGCACGCTGAACCAGCTGTTCGGCCTGCCGCCCGAGACGCAGCCGGCGACGCGCGCGGAGTACTTCGCACAGGTGCGGGTGCACCCGGACGACCGGCAGCGCGTGGAGGGCACGGCAGACAGGATCGCCACCGGCGAGCTGGCGCCGCCCGACCTCGAGTACCGCATCCTCGTTCCCGGGACGGGCGAAGTGCGCTGGATCATGACGCGCGCGCGCGCGTTCCATGGCGCCGACGGCAAGCCGGTACGCGTCGCCGGCGTCAGCGTCGACGTCACCGACCGCAAACGCATGGAGGAGGCGCTGCGCGCGAGCGAGGAGCGCTTCATGCTCGCGGTGGCGGGCTCCAACGACGGCATCGTCGATTGGGACATCGCCAGCGACCGCATGTTCGCCTCGGTGCGCGCGATGCGCATCGTCGGCCTCGCGCCCGGCGCGACGATCTCGAGCTGCACCGACTGGATCAAGCAGGTGCAGGTGCACCCCGAGGACGCGGCGCGCGAGATGGACGACTTCAAGCGCATCCTCGCCGGGCAGGCCGGCGTCCACGAAGGCGAGTACCGCTTCCTGCAACCCGACGGCAGCTACCACTGGGTGCGCATGCGCGGCACGTCGGTGCGCGATGCGAGCGGCAAGCCGGTGCGCTGGGCCGGCTCGGTCTCCGACATCGACGTGCACAAGCAGACCGAGCAGGCGCTGCGCCGCAGCGAGGAGCGCTACCAGCACGCCGTCGCGGGCTCGAACCAGGGGCTGTGGGACTGGGACCTCGAGAGCGACACGCTGTTCCTGTCGCACCGCGCGCAGGAGTTCATGGGGCTGGTACCGGGCGAGCCGCTGCGCCCGCGCCGCGCATGGATCGATCTCTCGCCGTTCCACCCCGACGACCGCGAAGTCGTGCGCAGGGTGATCTCGGCGCACCTGCGCGGCGAAACCGCGCACTACAGCGTCGAGTACCGCCTGCGCCACGCGTCCGGAGAGTGGCGCTGGCACCGCCAGCGCGGCATCGCGCTGCGCGACGCCGAGGGCCGACCGTACCGCATGGCCGGCTCGATGGAGGACATCAGCGACCGCAAGAACGCCGAGGCCGAGCGCGACCGGCTGCAGGGCCAGCTGCTGCAGGCCAAGAAGCTGGAAGCGATCGGTACCCTGGCCGGCGGCATCGCGCACGACTTCAATAACATCCTCGCCGCGATCCTCGGCTACGGCGAGATGGCGCAGAGGGACGCGCCCGACGGCAGCGCGCAGCGCCGCCACATCGAAGCGGCGCTGAGCGCCGGCCTGCGCGCCAAGTCGCTGGTCGAGCGCATCCTGGCATTCAGCCGCAGCGGCATGGGCGAGCGCGTTCCGGTGCACGTGCAGTCGGTGGTCGCCGAGGCGCTCGACGCGGTCGCGGCGTCGCTGCCGCCGGGTGTCGCGCTGGTGCGCCAACTCGACGCCGACGACGCCGCGGTGCTCGGCGACCCGACGCAGGTGCACCAGGTGGTGCTCAACCTGTGCGCGAACGCGGTGCAGGCGATGAAGGGGCACGGAACCTTGACCGTCCGCCTCGACCGCAGCGACGAGGGCTGCTCGGAGTGCGCGACGAGCGTGCTCACGAAGCAGACGCACCTGCGACTCGCGGTCCGGGACACCGGCGTCGGCATCGCGCCGCACCTGCTCGAGCGCATCTTCGACCCGTTCTTCACGACCAAGGAAGTCGGCGTCGGCACCGGGCTCGGCCTGTCGCTCGTGCACGGGATCGTGACCGACTTGGGCGGCGGCATCGGCGTCGAGAGCCAGGAAGGCTCAGGCTCGACCTTCACCGTCTACCTGCCGTGGCAGAACGGAGTCGCCACGCCGCCGCGCATCGAGGAGGAGGCCGAGCCGGGCAACGGCGAGGTGGTGCTGCTCGTCGACGACGAAGAGGCGCTGGTGCGCCTGGGCGAGGAGATGATCGCGCAGCTCGGCTACGAGCCGGTCGGCTTCACGTCGAGCCAGGCCGCGCTCGACGCGTTCCGCGCGCAGCCCGAGCGCTTCGACCTCGTCCTTTCCGACGAAGCGATGCCCGAGATGACCGGCTCGGAGCTGGTGCGCCACGTGCGCGCGCTGCGCCCGACGATATCGATCGTGCTGATGAGCGGCTACGTGACGCCGGCGCTGACGGTGCGCGCGCGCGACGCGGGCGTTGCCGAGGTGCTCTCGAAGCCGCTCGTCGCGCGCGAGATCGCGAGGAGCCTCGCCGCAGCACTGAGGCAATCGAGGAAAGAGGATGCCATCGAGGTGTGAGTGCGGCGCGCATCCCGCGTGAGCCGTCGACGCCGCGCGCGAAAGGGACGCAGATGAAGAACGACATGCCGCAGGACGTGCCGGCGACGATCGACGCGATCTACCGCGGCGAGTCGCGCCGCGTGTTCGCCACCCTGATCCGCCTGCTCGGCGATTTCGATCGCGCCGAGGAGGCGCTGGCCGACGCATTTCGCGCCGCGCTCGAGCAATGGCCGAGCTGTGGGGTGCCGGCCAACCCGCGCGCATGGCTCGTTTCGGCCGGGCGCTTCAAGGCGATCGACCAGATCCGCCGCGAGAAGCGCTTCCAGCCGTGGGACGACGTCGCCGAGCAGGCCGAGGCGATCGCGAGCGAGGCCCCGACGTGGGACGAGAAGGAAGACCTGGAGGACGACCGCCTGCGCCTCGTCTTCACCTGCTGCCACCCGGCGCTGACCGCCGACGCGCAGGTCGCGCTCACGTTGCGCGAGGTGTGCGGCCTCACCACCGAGGAGATCGCGCACGCGTACCTGACGCCGCCTTCGACCCTCGCGCAGCGCATCGTGCGCGCCAAGTCCAAGATCCGCGACGCGCGCATCGCGTACCAGGTGCCGGCGCGCGACGCGCTTCCCGAACGGCTCGACAGCGTGCTGCGCGTGATCTACCTGGTGTTCAACGAAGGCTACTCGGCGTCGTCGGGCGCGACCTTGACGCGGCACGACCTGTCGGCCGAAGCGATCCGGCTCGCGCGGCTGCTGGTCGAGCTGCTGCCCGACTCCGAAGCCGAGGGCCTGCTCGCGCTGATGCTGCTGCAGGAGTCGCGCCGCGCCGCGCGCTCGACGCCGAGCGGCGACCTGGTGCTGCTCGAAGACCAGGACCGTGAGTTGTGGAATCGCGAGCAGATCGCCGAAGGAACGGCCCTGGTGCGCCGGGCACTCGCGCGGCGCGAAGTCGGCCCCTACACGGTCCAGGCGGCGATCGCCGCGGTGCACGCCGAAGCCGTCGACGCGGGCCGGACCGAATGGGGGCGCATCGTCGCGCTCTACGACGTGCTGGCCGAGGCCGACCCGTCGCCGGTGATCGCGCTGAACCGGGCGGCTGCGGTGGCGATGCGCGACGGCCCGTCGGCCGGGCTCGACCTGATCGATGCGATCCTCGAGCGCGGCGAGCTCGCCGACTACCACCTCGCGCACGCGGCGCGCGCCGACATGTGCCGCCGGCTCGGACGCGCCGCCGACGCGCGCCGCGCCTACGAGCGGGCGCTCGCGCTGGCGCGGCAGGAGCCCGAGCGGCGCTTCCTGGCGCGGCGCATCGGCCAATTGCAGGCTTGACCGCAGCAGGTGTCGATTCGGGTGCCACCCGTCCGACTACCCGGCATGGACTGCCCGAACCGGCCGCTGCGATGAGATACCTGTGCCTGATCTACGGCGACGAGCGGGCCGACGCAGCGCGGCCGCAAGCCGAGCGCGACGCGTGCGTCGCCGAGCACCGCGCCTTTCGCGACAACCTCGCGGCGAGCGGCCGGCTCGTCGCCGCCGATCCGCTCGAGCGCGTGCGCTCGGCGGTGACGGTGCGGCGCCGCTCGGGAAAGCTTTCGGTGACCGACGGTCCGTTTGCCGAGACCAAGGAGCAGCTGGGCGGCTTCTACCTGATCGACGTGCGCGACCTGAACGACGCGCTGCGCGTCGCCTCGCGCATCCCGTCGGCAACGCGCGGAACGATCGAAGTGCGGCCGGTGGCGCACGCCCGCGGCGCTACGGATCGTGCGCCGCGCGACGTGAAGGGTATGCGCCACCTGTGCCTCGTCTGCTTCGAGGAAGCGCAGCTCGACGCGCTGTCCGAGACGGAGCGCGACGCGCTCGACGCCGACAGCGCGGCGTGCTGCGCGGC
>Ga0187893_10012540_pt1 | contig 11992 bp, 12 predicted proteins | sample MA1701074metaG_FD_139574 | JGI IMG/M metagenome (GOLD analysis project Ga0187893, IMG submission 139574) | White microbial mat communities from a basaltic lava cave in the Kipuka Kanohina Cave System on the Island of Hawaii, USA - MA170107-4 metaG ... | reverse complement strand
TTACAGCATGACCTTCCAGGATCAGCGCCGTTCGCTCGACCGCTTTTACGAAGGTACGTTCACCCTCGAACAGGCGCAGGCCCTGCTGGACGAATACGGGATCCGTTTCGTCGTGGTCCCTGCCCGGAGCCCGGCGCTCAAGTATCTCGAGTCCAAGCCCCTGCGGGCGAGCCTCGGTCGCGTGGTGATCTACGAGCTTCCCGGAAATGAAATGAAGCCCTATCCCGGGCTGAAAAAGCTTCGGGCCTCGGCCGGCCCTTCGGGTGTCGACTAGGTATTCACTCCGAACGCGTTATCTCGCGTACGCCGCCAGATCCTTAGGCCGCCGGGATGCCAACGACACGCCGGCCCGCTGGCCGCCTCTCCCAACCGAGACATACGGGCCTGCCCCCTGTTGACGCGGGCCCGATTCCTGGAGTAGTATACGTGGTGTGTCTACCGTAGACGGTCTATCTGAATGCCGGCGGATCTCGCGCCGGAAAAGGGGGTAGCCATGCGGGAATGGCGGTCCAAACTGAAAGCGGCGGTCGGCCGCAAACGCCTCGCCGACGAGCTGCGTGAGGAAGCCGACGCACATCTCCAGATGGAGGTGGAGGCCAACATGGAGCGCGGCATGACGCCCGACGACGCGCTGCTTGCCGCGAGACGCAGCTTCGGTAACCGCACGCTCATTCACGAGTCGGCGCGGGAAAGCTGGGCGTTCCGCTCGCTTGAAACGCTGATGCAGGACCTGCGATACGGCCTGCGGACGTTGCGGCGCAATCCAGGATTCACAGCCGCGGTGACGTTGTGCCTGGCGTTGGGAATCGGGGCGAACACGGCGATTTTCACAATGGTCGACGTCGTGCTGCTTCGTATCCTGCCCGTGCGAGCGCCGGCGGAGCTGGTCCAGGTGACGCACACCGGCTCGGGGCTGCTCGCCGGCAGTGAAAGCTCCGAAAGCACCAACTACGAATTGTTCCGCCATCTTCGCGATCACAACCGGGGCCTCTCGGGCGTGTTCCTGGTCGACAGCGGTCGCCGAAAGGCGGTGATCGATGGCGTGGCGGAGCTGGTGGAGATCCAGGAGGTTACCGGCGACTACTACCCGATACTCGGCGTCCCGGCCGTCATCGGCCGCACGATCGGCCGCGATGACAGCTCGGATTCCGGTTTCCGGTCCGTCGCCGTGCTCGGCTACGATTACTGGCAGCGGCGCTTCGGGGGAGAGGCCGGTGTTCTTGGGCGTGCCATACAGATCGAAGGCGTTGCCTATACGGTAATCGGTGTCACGCCGCGAAGCTTTTTCGGCTTAGAGACAAGCCGCGGCGCCGACATCACCGTTCCGATAAACGGCGCCGCCCAGGAGCCAGGGTGGTATTCAATGGCTATCGTAGGGCGGCTCGCCGCCGGTGTCAGCGCAACACGCGCCGAGGCGGAGCTGAATGGTCTCTTCCAGCAATACGTGCGTGGTCTCCGAATGCGGGAGCGCGTTCGGGCAGCCTCGTTCGCCCGGCTCGAGCTGGTGCCGGCGAGCCGGGGATTTGCCGGACTGCGGAGGAGGTTCTCGCAGCCTTTGATCGCGTTGATGGCCATGGTTGGCCTGGTGCTCCTCGTTGCCTGCGCCAATGTCGCCAGTCTGTTGTCGGCCCGCACCATGGGCCGGCGCCGCGAGCTCGCGGTGCGGCTGGCGCTCGGGGCGGGAACGGCGCGGGTGAACAGGCAACTGTTTACCGAAGGGGCGTTGCTGTCCTTGCTGGGCGGCGCCGGAGGCCTCTTTCTCGCCTGGCAGAGCACGCAGGCTCTGGCGAGTCTCACGCTTGACGAAGGATTGACACGGATGATGTCGGCGCCGCCGAACGCGATCGTGCTCGGATTCACCTTCGCGGTATCTTTGGCGGTAGGAATCCTGTTCAGCCTGGCGCCCGCGCTGCGAGCGCGAGCCACGGCGCCGGGAGCGGCATTGTCGAACGGACGCACTGTGGTGGGCGCTCGGTCCACGTTCGGCAAGGCGCTCGTTGTTCTTCAACTCGCGTTGTCGGTTGTGCTGCTGGCGGGAGCCGGCCTTTTCATGCGAAGTCTGAACAACCTCAAAGGCGTCGAACTCGGAGCGTCCGGGGAGGTCCTGGGATTCTCGGTCGACATGGACGGCACCGGGTACCAGGAGGATCGACTCGCGGCGTTTCAGGCGGAGCTGCTTCAGCGGCTGCAAAGCCTCCCGGGTGTTCGCCATGCCGCCTTGGCGACAATCCCGCCACTCAGCGGCAACGAAGACGGAAAGCCCGTTGCTGTCCCCGGCTATGAGGCGCGCGAGGGTGAATCTTCGGTGGCCCAGGTGAACGGCGTGACGCCGGAGTACTTCGCGACGTTCGGAGTGCGGATTCTCAGCGGACGCGGTCTCGCCGCGAGCGATTCCCGAAATTCGGCCAAAGTCGTCGTGATCAGCGAGAGCCTGGCACGTCACTATTTCGGCGGTCAGAATCCTGTGGGAAAACGTCTGGGATTCGGCCGTCTCCAGGCTGAGATCGTCGGCGTCGCGAGCGACGCGCTGTATCGCCGCAGCCTGCGAAAAGCTCCGCCTGACATGATCTACGTCCCGTACAGTCAGATGAATGAACCCACGGATTCCGTCGAATTCGGGCTACGCGCCGGTGGTAATCCCGAGGCGCTGGCAAGCGCGGCGCGCCGCCTGGTGCAGTCGATGGCGCCGGCGGCGCTGATGACCTCCTCCAGGACGCTCGCCCGTCAAGTGGATGAGATTCTCGTGCTGGAACGCATGCTGGCGGCGCTGGGGGCCGCTTTCGGGGTGCTGTGCCTGGCGCTCACGGCAGTCGGATTGTACGGACTGCTCGCCTATTCTGTCGCGGGCCGGACCGCGGAGATCGGCCTGCGGATCGCGCTTGGCGCCGATCGAAGCGGCGTTCTGTGGCTGGTTCTACGCGAGTCGCTCGGCATGTTCGCGGCCGGCGCGGTCCTAGGTCTGGCGGTGGCCTTCGTTGTTCTGAAGCCGGCGTCCGGGCTGCTGTTCGGTCTCGAGCCGGCAGACCCCACGTCGCTGATGTTGGCGATCGGCCTGCTTGCCGTCGTGGCGCTGGTGGCCTCGACAATTCCGGCGATGCGCGCTGCGCGTGTGGATCCGACCACGGCGCTCCACTACGAGTAGGGCATGGAGCCGGCGGAGGGATTTGAACCCCCGACCCTCTGATTACAAATCAGATGCTCTACCAACTGAGCTACGCCGGCCTGGGACGCTGCTTAGGAAATGGAGCGGGAGACGGGAATCGAACCCGCGACCAACAGCTTGGAAGGCTGTGACTCTACCACTGAGTTACTCCCGCGCCGCAGTACCATTATAGCGACACCATGCCGGGCGACTTTTCCCACCCGCCGGGATCGAATGGGCGACCAGGCGCGCGTATTCTCCTATCCGTCCACGGCTTCATCTCCGTTGAGTTACCTCAGCCGTTCTCGCCGAGCACGTTCACGCCGGTCACGTGGAAATGACGCGCGGCCTTCAGCATGTGGCGGTCGTTCGTATAGACTTCCTGAAACCCATGCTCCTCGGCGCACGCCAGGTGTAGCGCGTCACCGGAACGGAGGAAGACGGTACTCGGAACGTCGAGGACGGCTTTGCGGGCCTTCTCCACCAGCTCAGAAGTCAGACCAAACCACTGCCACACGCCGTTCTGTTCATCCTCCTGGAAGTCCTTCAAGATCGCGTTCATCTCACGGCGAGTGACGTGTTGCTCTCTGACGTGGCGCTTGAGGATCGATGCAAACTCCAGCCGCGCCAGCTCACAAGATGCGAGGCCGTCCGCAGCGTAGGCCAGTTCCCGGACTCGATCCGCGCCCGGCTCATTGAGGTAGCACTTGGCGATGTATGCCGCGTCGAAGTAGATCACCGATCCTCGCGCAGCTCGGACTGGTACACGGCGGAATCGACCGCGATCTTTGACCGTTTGCGTATCGCTGCCTCTCGGTTAGGGAGAGGCCTGCCGGTCAAGGACGCGTCAAAGGGCTGAAGCGCCGCGACGCGACGACCGCGATCCGTGACCACGATCGGACCCCGACTGGCAGCATGGCGAACCCACCGGCCGGTATTCAGGTGCAGTTCACGGATGGAGATCGTCCTCATGTGCACATTGTGACACATCTGCTTCGGCAGAGGGATGTATTCACGTCACCGGCGATGACGCAGCCTTGCAGAAGAATGAAGCGGCACCCAGTCGGTACAGTACCATCATAGCGACACCATGCAGCGAGACTTCCCCGGCGGTCGCCTTCTTCGCCTCCTCCAGGGCGATATCACCAAAGTGCCCGCCGGCGCGATCGTCAACGCCGCCAATTCCGCGCTCGCCGGCGGAGGCGGCGTCGACGGCGCCATTCACCGCGCCGGCGGCCCGTCGATCATGCGCGAGCTGGACCGGATCCGCGCCGCGCAGGGCGGCTGTCCCACCGGCGGCGCTGTCGTCACCGGCGCGGGCGCTTTGCCGGCGAAATTCGTGTTCCACGCCGTGGGGCCGATCTATCGGGACGGCCGGCAGGGCGAGCCGGAGCTTCTCGCCTCCTGCTACGACACCGCCATGCGGCTGGCCGCCGCGCACGGCGTCGAGGTCATCAGCTTTCCGTCGATCAGCACGGGGGTCTACGGCTATCCTCTCGATCAGGCCGCGCCGATCGCTATCGGCGCCGTATCTCGACATCTCTCCGAAGGCCGCACTTCGGTGCGCGAGGCGATCTTCGTTTTGTTCGACAGCGGCAGCTACGCCGCTTACGCTCGCGCGCTAGAATAGCCTCGTGCAAGTGATTCAGGCCGGCAGGCACAAATACCTCCTGCTGGAGCTCGACGACGAGGTGGTCCGCAATATCGCCACCCAGCTCGGCTTCGAGCTGAAGATGGAGGACGGCCGCCGCACGATGATGCTCGACATCGCCGCGACCGGCCGCCAGGCCCCGCTGCTGCTGTTCGACGCCGCTGACCCCGGCAATCTCGGCTGGTTCTCGCGCTGCCAGTTCTATGTCGACGGCAATTCCGGCAATGTGCTCCAGACGCCTATCTCGGTGGCCAATCAGAGGGATCTCCGGGGTTCGCCCGTGCCGAACGCCATTCGCCTCCAGATCATCAAAGAGCTGCCATCCGATTTCCGTCTTCCGGGTAAGCAGCCCGTGAACGAGCAGATGGTGTACGGCGTCCTGTTCAATTTCCTGAACGCGTTGCTCAATACCGGCGTCGCCGTGTGCGGCGGGGCGGCCATTCGCGCCCTTGCCGGTCGTACCGAGCCTTCGCGAAGCTGACTTGGCGCGCCCGGAGAGACTCGAACTCCCGACCTACTGGTTCGAAGCCAGCCGCTCTATCCACCTGAGCTACGGGCGCGCTGTTACCATCTAATGTTAGCCGATGGCGGCACGGTCCAGAGAAATCGAGATCAAGCTCGCGATCGGCGATCCACGGCGCGCGAGGGCCGGCCTGCTCCGCGCCGGCTTCACTGTTCTGCGACCCAGATCGCTGGAGCGCAACGTCGTTTTTGATACCGCCGCCCTCGGTCTGCGCCAGCAGGGCCGGCTGCTCCGGCTTCGGCAATACGGCGCCGACTTCATCCTTACCTACAAGGGCTCGCCCCGGTTCGGCCGTCACAAGACGCGCGAGGAGCTGGAAATCGCCGTCGCCGACCCCAAGGTATTCCAGCAGATCCTGTCGAAACTCGGTTTCCAGCCGGTGTTTCAGTACGAGAAGTACCGCACGCTGTTTAGCGACACCCGTGGCATTGTCGCGCTCGACGAGACGCCCATCGGCGACTTCCTGGAGATCGAGGGTGCGCCGCGATGGATCGATCGTACGGCCGAACGGCTCGGCTTTGATGAATCGGATTTCATCCTCGACAGTTATGGCCGTCTCTATCTGGAGTACTGCGAGCGCCGAGGTACCACTCCAGGCCACATGCTGTTTCCCCAAAGGACCATGAGCCTACGCAGAATGCGAAAACCGCATCTCGCACTTACTTAGTCCGCCCTCCAAAAAACACCTAGTATCAAAACACGTCTTGTTTCCCGGAGCCTGCCGGGTTAAGCTGAACTTGACCAATTGGAGCAACCAGTGGTCAGAGGTATCAAGTGCTCGTCAGCATTCTCATAATCGTCACCTCGCTGGCTCTTTGCCTGTACTGGTTTCGATACGCCTGCAAGCTGATTCTGTCGACAGGCGTGGCTGAAGATTGCCGGGCCGAGGTGGCGGCCGCAAATCAGTTGAGCTTCTTCCAGATTCAACAGACGCTCAACAACGCTTCGGTGACATCATTTGATGCGCTGAAGAAATCGCTGTTACGCGATTATGCTCTGGTTCATTACATGCGCCGTAATTCAGCGGCCGGGGAATCGGACGGAGCGGTCGAAGATTGTATGCTTCGCCTTAACTTCCATCTCCTGTCTGTCAGCTATGCGGCCGTGAAGCTGGTTTCCGCCCGACGGACTCGCGTCGTCCTCGACGAAATGTCCCAGGTTGTCGGCTACTTCGCCAACAACTTCGGGCAGCGCGCCGCCGGAATGGCAGCGTGAGCGCCTGCGGGTGACCAGCCGAATCTGAGCGCGGAATCAGACGCCACACGCTCGACCTGAAGTTCGCCCTGCGTCGACAGATGGTCAGCCTACGGCTGCTGCATTTGAAGTGTGCGCGCTGCTACACGCAGTCACGTCGCGCCTCCAACCGACGCAACGACTGCCCGCCCGAGTCAGACCGTCCCGTCGCTTAGCCTACGGCGTTGGCTGAGTCGACACCATCCGGACCTCAATCCCGCCGACGCGACCGGCCACGAAATTATAGATGGCGCAGCCGATCGCACAGCCCACAAAACCAAACAGCCCGTAGAGAATCGGAAGCAGGATTGCGAAGCCGGCTCCAAAGCCGAATCCATCCGGTGAGAACATGGCTGCCAGGAGAAAGATCGGCATGAGTACAACACCCACGAGTGCGTACAGCACACCCATAACCTTGGCGGTCTGTCCGATGGAAAACGCACTAATTCGCTGGTTCATGGTAGCTCCTTGTCGAAGATTCGCTTGACAACAGCGAGGTCCCGTTTATATCACAACCGCGGCCGGCCCGCGAGGCGTGGCGCCGGTCAGAAATCCAGCCGGTCGATATTCGACTTGTCGATCCGCAGCGGCGCCCCGAGAATGATCTCGCCGCCGCGTATGACGAGCAATCCCAATCGTCCCGCCGAAGTCTCGCTCGCGCCCGCCGCCAGCCGCCCCTGCGTCATCAGGGAACCGGCAAACACAGTCAGGTAGCCCAGGTCGCGCGTGTTCCACAGGAAGATGCTTTGCACCGTCCCGCGGTGAATATACGGCTTGCAGATTGTCGGTAGCGAAAGCCCGATGACATTGACCTCCGAGCGCCGGGACTGCCGCACGGCTTCGGCGGCGCCAGGCACTGCCGGCGCTGAAATCGCCATGATCAGCCGCACCGACGGGTAAACCTTCATGATCGTCTGAGCCTCGGCGAAGGCCTTGTCGCGATCGTCGTCGCTCGGGCGAATCGTCGCCAGCTTCAGTCCCGCATGCCTCTCAGCCAGGCGCTTCCGGATAAAGGAAATCCACTGATTCTGATTGGCGGCGCTTAGCGCGCCGGTGATGATGGCGAACTCGCCCTTGCCGTTCAGCAGCCGGGCCGCCTCATCGGTCAGCGCGTAGCCGATGCCTTCCGGGGTCGCCTGGTTCACGAAGAAGTCGCGAGCGTCCGGCTCCGCGTCGGCGTCCCAGGTCAGGACATGAATGCCGCGCTGCCTCGCCTTGCGCAGGACCGTCGAGATGCCGGCCTTGTTCTCCACCGCCACGGCAATTACGTCCACGCGCCGCGTGATCCAGCCTTCTACGATCTCGTTCTGCCGTGCCGCGTCGAGGCCCGTGGGGCCGTCCCAAAGCAGCTCCACTCCCAGCTCCCGCGCCGCTTCTTCGGCCCCCTGCCGGCAACTGACGAAATACGGGTCGCCCTTCGCCTTCGGCATCATCGCGATCACCGGCGCTCGCGCCACCCGCAGCGCGTCCGGTCCGGCGCCGCCGGTCTTGGTCGAAAAAGATCGCACGAGCCAGACGTTCGTGCCGGCCGTGATCAGCGATCCAGCGAGAATCGCTCCGCACAGAATCGCGACCTGGCTGTTCTTCATTAACTCGCCGTCCTCCACCGCGCTCGCGTGGGCGGGCGCAATGGAGCGCGCCCGTGTCAGCAATCGGTCGAAGCCGATCGTAGCCAATAACAGCGTTCCGGTCAACACGCCGGTCAGCTCGGAAGGAAGCGCCGCCAGCCGCAATCCGTTTTGCAGAACGGAAATCGAAAACAGTCCGAACAGCGTGCCCCATATCGTGCCGCGCCCGCCGAACACCGACGTGCCGCCGAGCACCACCGCCGTGATCGCGTCGAGTTCATAACCGGTGCCCGCATCCGATTTGGCCTGCCCGAGGTGGGCGACATAAACAATCGCCGCAAGGCTCGCGGCCAGGCCCGAGAGCAGGTAGACAAGCCCGACGCGCCTGGCGACTGGAATGCCGGCGTAGCGCGCGGCCTCGCCGCGGAAGCCGATCGCATAGAGAGCGCGGCCCAGCACGGACCTGTGCAGCAGAATCGCGTAACCGGCGGCGGCCAGAGAAAAAACGATCAGTTGCGGCGGGACAAGGCCGCCGATGTACCCCTGCCCGAGAAAGAGAAACGACGGCGGGAACCCCGAATAATTCACCGCGGCGTGCGTGATTCCCTCGGCGATCCCGCGGAACAGCGAATACGAGCCGAGCGTGACGATCAACGGAGGGATCCGGAACTTCGCTATGAGAATCGCGTTGACGCCGCCGCCGGCCAGCCCTACCAACAGCGCCGCCAACGCCGCGGCCGGCGCCGGCCATTGACTGCCGGCGAACAGCGATCCGAAAACCACGGCCGAAAGCCCCATCATCGAGCCGACCGAAAGGTCGATACCGCCGGTGATAATCACCGGCGTCAACGCGAGCGCCAGCAGCCCTATCTCGACGCTCAGCCGCGTCACCTCGAAGAAGTTCGCCACCGACGCGAAATTCTCCGCGATCGCCGAGAACAACGCAATCTCGCCGGCCAGGGCCACCAGTACAATCCACTCGCCGTTGGGAAACCACCTCTGGCGGCGGCTCCTACGCGGCGCTTCGTTGAAGTCCTGCATGCTCTACCCTGCGTCCGCCGATTGCTTCCGCGGCAACGGCGGCCAGAATGATTCCGCCCTGAATCGCTCTTTCCCAATAAGCGCTGAAACCTAGAAATGTGAGAGCCGGCCCGATGATCCCCAGCAGCACCACGCCGAGCAGCGTGCCCGCGAGGCTCCCTTTGCCTCCGCGAATGGAGGTCCCTCCCACCACCACCGCGGCGATCACCTTCAGCTCGAGTCCGAGACCGGCGTTGCTTGGAATCTGGTTAAACCGCACCGAATTCATCACCGCCGCCGCGCCGGTGAGCGCTCCCAGCGTCATGAAGACCGCGAGAATCACCCGGGAGGTCGCGATGCCGGCCAGTCGGGCGGCCTCCGGATTCGAGCCTGTGGCGTATACGGTGCGGCCCGCGGCCATGCCGCGGAGGAACCACGCCAGCACGGCAAAGAGCGCGATCGCCGCCGCGAACGTCGCGGAGTTGCTCGCGGTCTGCGACATTCCGAACCACTGAAAGCTCCGCGGGAGATCCTGCACCCAGGCGCCCTCGGTCGCCCACCGCAGCGCGTCGCGAAAGGCGACCATCGCCGCCAGCGTGACCACGATCGACGGGATCCGCACATACGCGACGAGCGTCCCGTTGAGCGCGCCCATCGCCGCGCCGGCCGCACACGCCGCCCCGACCGCCAGCGGCATCGGCAGGCCCAGCTTCGCGAATCCTCCGGACGCCACGCTGCAAATCGCGAACACGGAGCCGACGGAAATATCGATATTGCCCGTCAGGATCACCAGCGTCATGCCTAAGGCAACGATAAAAACGGGCATGTTCGCCAGCAGCAGATCTCCGAGGTTCCCCAGCGCGAAGAATCCCGGCGCGAAGATCGCCAGCAGCATGAGCACCAGGGCGATCGTGGCGGCGATCGAGATCTCCCGTCCGTGCGTCAGCATGCGCCCCTCGCAGCCGGTACGAGCGCGAGGTCCATAATTCGCTGAGGCGTAACCTCCTCGCGAGTGAGTACGCCGGACACCGCGCCCGCGTTCATTACCGCGATGCAGTCGCTCATCCCCAGCAGCTCCGGCAGCTCTGAAGAGATCATGAGAATGGCTAGGCCCTGGGCGGCCAACTCGGCCATCTGTGCGTGAATCTCCGCCTTCGAGCCGATATCCACTCCCTGCGTCGGCTCATCGAGAATAAGCACGGAGGGATTCGTCGCCAGCCATCGCGCCAGTGCCACCTTCTGCTGATTTCCTCCGGACAGCGCGCCAGCCTCGATCTCGACCGACGGCGCCTTGACGCGCAGTTGGCGGGCGTAGCGCTCCGCCAGTTCCCGCTCCTTCGCCTCGTCGACGAGGCCGCCCCGCGAGACCGCCGCGAGATTCGCGAGACTCGTATTGGCGGCAATAGGCATCTCCAGCACGACGCCGTGCCGCCGCCGATCCTCCGGCACGTAACCGACGCCGAGCCGTATCGCGTCCGCCGGCGAGTCGATGCGCGACGGCGTACCCCCGACCAGGATCTCGCCGGAATCGGCCGGCGTGAGCCCGAACACCGTGCATGCCAGCTCCGTCCGCCCGGAGCCGACCAGGCCCGCAAGCCCGACTATCTCCCCGCGACGGACGCTCAGCGATACGTTACGGACGCCGGCCGCCTCAGAGGAAACGTCGCGCAGCTCCAATGCGACGGCGCCCGCGCGCACGTTTCGCGAGGGATACGTGGCCGCGAGTTCCCGGCCCACCATCATGCGTATCATCTCTGCCCTCGTCACATTGGCCGCGTCCCGAGTGTCGATGGTCTCTCAGTCGCGGAGCACCGTCACGCGATCGGCGATCGCGGAGATTTCCTCGAGCCGGTGGGAAATGTAGATGATCCCCGTTCGTTCGGCACGAAGTTGCGCCACGACACGGAAGAGGCTCTCCACTTCGCGCCCTGTGAGCGAGGCCGTGGGCTCGTCCATGATGACGATCCTCGCGCCCGCGCCGATCGCCTTGGCGATCTCGACGATCTGCTGCTCCGGCATGCTGAGGCTGGCGGCTGGGCGCGCGGGATCGATGGAAGAGCCCGCGCGATCAAGCAGCTCCACCGCCCGGCGCCGCCGCCCCGCCCAGTCCACCGTTCGCCAGATGGTCCCGCTTTCCAGGGCAAGAGCGATATTTTCGGCGACGCTGAGGTCGGGAAACAGGGAGGGCTGCTGGTAGATCGCCGCGATGCCCAGCGAGTGCGCCAGCCGCGGCTCCATGCGCGGGATCGTCCTGCCTTGCACCCGGATCGTTCCTGAGTCCGGCTGCACGGCGCCGGTGAGTACGCGGATCAGCGTCGATTTTCCGGCGCCGTTTTCGCCGATCAGGCCGTGTACCTCGCCGGCGCGAAGCTCGAACGAAACGCACTTGAGCGCCTGCACGCCGGCGAACGCTTTCGTGATCGCGCTCGCTTGGAGAAGATTGGACGGCCCCGATCCTTCCGCGGCAGGCACGATCAGAATTCCGCCAGGAGCGCGCCCCAGTGGAAGCCCGCGCCGAACGCCGCCAGTACCACCGGCCCCGAAACCGGCGTCCACTCCGCCGCCGCAATCAGCATCGATGCCGACGACGTGTTCCCGTAGCGCTCAATATTGCAGAAAACCCGTTCCGCCTCCACGCCGAGCGCCTGCGCCACCTTCGCCAGAAGGTTCCGGTTGGCCTGGTGCAGCAGAAACGCCCGCACCTCGGCCGGAGTCCGGCCGTTGCGCGCGAGCAGGTCGGTAATAACGCGCGGGATCTTCCGCGACGCCTGAAGGATGACGGCCAGTCCGTTCATGTGAAGCGGCTCGCCGAAGCCGAGCCGCAGCTCGCCGGCAAAAGAGCCGTCGCTCGCCAG
>Ga0187893_10012539_pt1 | contig 11993 bp, 11 predicted proteins | sample MA1701074metaG_FD_139574 | JGI IMG/M metagenome (GOLD analysis project Ga0187893, IMG submission 139574) | White microbial mat communities from a basaltic lava cave in the Kipuka Kanohina Cave System on the Island of Hawaii, USA - MA170107-4 metaG ... | reverse complement strand
GGCCGCCTTGATCTTGGCCACCGCGTCATCCTGTGCGGTATAGGGCCCGTAGTACGTTTTTCCCGGGATCATGCCGGCAAAGTCTTTCGCCATGACACCGGTCCCGGTATCGCTCGAGCTGGAGCTGGAACTGCTCGTACCAAACCCACTGAGGAACACGCCGATCGCGTAAGTTTCTCTACAACACGCCACGGCGAATACACAGACGATAAGCCCAGAGCACGATTGTACCCGTTTTCGCTCGCGCATTTTTGATCCCTTTCCTGTACTGGTTCAGCGTGAAATGGAGTTCACGCCTCTCTGAGTTAGCTAGCTAATGCCGCCAAGCCCCATCAGGGCAACGAAGCCGGAGTCTACGCCTAATCCACCAAAAAACAAGAGTAATTTGCAAGATTTTCCAACTCTTCTGCTGTTTTCCTGTAACTTTTCAGCCGACTGCAGTCAACCCGTCGAGGCAATGTTAAATTAGGCAATTTGCGCTCTGGATCGTTTTCCGTTAATTCGAATCGTGTGCCACGGAAGTCGATGGTCCCCAAGCACGATCCGGTTTTGCAGACGGCGCTGCGCGGCGAGTTGAATGACCCGCAAGCGAGGCAACCGGCGCTGCGCGGTCCCGAAGCCGTGACTCTCATGCTGTTGGCCTTGGCCCAACGCATCGCGGAATTGAATGCCGGCGCGAGACCCTTCGTCCCCACGCCAAGCACCCCCTCGGGCATGATCCCCGTGTATGAAAAGCCGGCCGCTCCCAAGTGACGGAAACGCCCCGGCGCGCAGCAACTCGCACCGGCCGAATTCGCACTGGCCGAATGGCGGGCCGTTCATACCAGGGCCGCGGGATACCAGCGCCACACGAACGAGCGCGAGAGTCCGACCTCGACAAATCCGCCCCGGGAATCTTTCGAAAAAAATTCGGCTTTCCCTTTGACATAAGTCGTGGAATCTGCTAATGCGAGGTCCGGTATTGTGGTGACAATTCCGCCGCTTGTCCAGCGACTGGCCTCGACGCAAATTTTTTGTTCTAAGGAGGTCTGAAAATGCGATCCGTTCAATTTCGTCCGCGCGAGCGTTGCGATTGTTCCAGCGCCATGTCGCGTGGCCGTCGGCTCCTGCATGGAGCGATGGCAAGCGGTGAATTGGATCCAAAGCACTTGCCGTCGAAGACGAACGGCACAATGAGGAGAGTTCTATTTAGAGAATTGCGTCCGTTTGTTTCAGCGTTGTGTGTCTTCCTGATCCTTGACTCCGAGACTCGCCTCCGGGCGGACTCGCCAACGGATTGCGAAGAGGTGTTAGTCGTTGAGCATGCCCTACCGGCGGTCGTCTCCGCCCGCGACGACCGTGAGTACGACTCCATCGAGCGCGGTCACCCCGCGACGAGAGTTCTGTCACGCGTTGGCGGCGCGAGTCTCGTTACTTTTGCCAACGAAGACCTGGCCGACGGTGACGACGGAACGGTCCAGGCTGGATTCGAATTAGACGACATTGCCGTAGCGGTCCTGGAGATTCCCTCGGGTTACTTCCCGCTCGAAATTCACGAGGTGGATGTCGTTTGGCGATCCGCCGGCAGCTCACCGCAGCAGGTCGCTGTTGACTTGATGTTTTACGAAAACGGTGTTTTGGTCGAGGTCGTTGAAGGGGCGATTATGACCGGCTCCGGGCTGATGAAGGTCGTCGTCCCCTCTTCTTACGACAGGGTTTTTGAGCAAGGTCCGTTGTCCGTGGGCGTCAAATACGAGGGAACCATCAGCGGCAACGTGAATCCGACCCTCGGCCACGTGGTCAGCGCCGGGACGACAACCGCGGAGTGCACGCCTGGTGCGAATCTCGTGTGGAATGATAGGGCCCAGGAATGGATTGACCCCTGCGCGGCGGGGATGTTCGGCAACTTCGCGATTCGTGCCACGGCCCAGCTCCTTTGCCCCGCTCCCGGCGGGGGTCCGCGAGTGGGCGATATCGTCCCCGACGGGGCGGTCAATGTCGGTGACTGGGCGGCGCTTGTAGATGATCTTGCAGGGCCGGCGTTCGAGTACGGTTACGGAAGCTTTGCATTGAGATCGGACTTGACCGGCGATCGGCGCGTCGACCTGAGAGACGTGGGAGTGCTTCAGAGGCATTTTGGAGAGAGTGTCCCATGCGGAAGCGGTCCGTTGCGTGCGGGAGAAGGCGACGCCATGGCGAACACGGATGATCTCTCGCCCGCTCCTCTAGAAAAGTCATTCCCTGGCATTCACGCGGAAGTGCAGCGACTGCCGACACGCGTGGCGGCAGACGCGCGTCTCCGCTATACCGTGCTCCAAATCGGAATCATCGTCTTCCTAGCCATTATCTTGGCTGTTATCGTTGGAACTTGCATACGTAGCGGGTGTCGGGCTGTTGGGAAGGCTGAATTTGCCAGCCAAGGCGCAACGATGGATGACGACGAAGCTAATCGTCTGCGGCAGGCTCTCGATTGCCTGCTGGAACTCGGCGAGGATGGAGACCAAGACGCCGAGGATGCCTGGTTCTGGTGGTCCGAACTTCAGGCCTATAATGCCGAAATCCTCGGGAATCCGAAGATTAATCGGACCGTCTCCGATGACGACCTGACGTACTGCGCGGTGAAGATTCTCAACCGCGTGACATTCCACCATACCTATATCACGGGGTCGCGGTGGGGGCAATATGGAAAAAACGGGATCGTAATACTCCTATTTGCCGAGTGGCAACATCACGATTGCCCGAACTGCTCCGAAGAGGACCTTCAGCCGGGACTGATGAACTTCCGTGTTCGCCACAACCTCGTGAATGTGGCGCCGGAGTTCGGACACGGCTTTGGCGAATAGGGGATATGAGCATGTTGATGGCCCTGACCTACCGAGACTTTGTGCCCACGAACGTAATGCCCTGTGTAAGCACGGGGGCGCTCCTGGTTTTGGCGATCATCGTTGGCGTCAAACTGCGCAAGCACGGTGCGATGATTGTCGTACCGACTCTTGGGTTGCTGTTGTTAGCAGTCGGTGCCAAGGAGTTTGAAGCAGGTCTAGGGTTTCTGTCTCTATTCGCTGGGTGGAGAGGCTTCTACAAACAGACGACCGCGTGGCAGATTGGGTTTCTGTCTATCAAGCTCGCGGGGAGCGGCCTTTTCTCCTATATGTTGATTGTCGGAGCTGCTCCGAACCGCAGCTCCAGCCGGGACTCATGAATTTCCGAAGTCGCCACAACCTTGAAAATGTGGCACCCGGATTCGGACACGGGTTTGGCGACTAAGGGAACATGAACATGAACATGTTAATGGACTTGATCAACAGGGAACTCATGATTAAGTTCGGCACCATGCCTTGGGCGCACTTCAGTGCGTTCTTGGTGCTGATCATTATCGTTGGCATCACGCTTCGCAAACATGGCACGGCGGTTGTGTGGTCGAGTCTCGGTATGGTGTGTTTCGCGATCGGGTCCCGGAACATTGAAAAAGCGATGGGGTTTCTGTTCTATTGTGCGGGTTGGTCCGGGTTTTACGATCAATCGATGACGTGGCAGATCGTGTGGCTGTCGATTAAGCTCGGGGCGAACAGTGTTTTCGCCTATATGTTGATTGTCGGAGTTAGGGCGTCCTCACAAGTCCATGCTCTTGATCCCCATTTTCCCAGGGATGCCTAGGCTCAAGGAAATGTGGCGATGGGATTCGGACACGGCTTTGGGGATTGGTGGATATGAGCATGTTGATGGACATGGCCAGCATGGATTTCACGCTCAAAGGCGACATCTTGCATTGGGTAGAATTCGGCGCGTTCCTGGTGCTGGCAATCATCGTCGGCGTCAAGCTGCGGCGGCACGGCGCGCACGTTGTCGTGGCCACTATTGGATTGCTCTGTTTCGCGATCTGTTTCCAGGACATTGAATTAACTTTAAGGAGTGTGACGTATTATTCGGCTTGGTCCGGGTTCTACAAGCACAAGACGGCGTGGCAGACCGTGTGGCTGGTCATCAAACTCGCGGTGAGCGGTCTTTTCTTCTATGGGTTGATTGTCGGACTTCAAGTGTCCCCCAAATCCTCCTGTGCTCAATCCCCTGGGGACTCGTAGGCTGAAGGAGTTGGCAAGGACGCCGTTTCCGCCAATGACGGAGCAAGACAAGAGGGAATCACGGTTCGGGACGGTATGTTCGATTACGGCGGTTTGTTGAAGAACGGAACGGGCATCGCCTGGTCGTGTGACTCGTTGATGCCGAAAATGGGAGTGATCAGCGATGTTTACAGAGCGAATTTTTACGTTGATAGCGCTCGGCATGGCGGCACGCGCCGACGCCGGAGCGGTTCTCGAATTGATGCCCGGCCAGGCCGGACCCTATTCTCCGGGCCAGACGGTGTCGGTGGACGTGTGGCTCCACAACCAGGAGCCCATCGACATCGACCTACGGCTGGTGATCTTGGAGTTCACGGGCCTCCGCGATCGGCTTTTTGCAGGGGGCGAGTTCACCTCCAGCGGAGGGGTTCCCGTCAATCACGTGGCCATGCTGAGCGGCGGCGCGTCGGGCACGAGCTTGCAGGCCCCCGGGACCGACGCCCCGGTCTTTGCCCTCCAGTCCTGTATGTTGAACGGTGGAACCGCGCTTTACGCCGGCGGCCGTGTAAATAGCACAGGCGGGTGGAAAGGCACTGTTCATCGCCTCGAACCTGGTTGGTGGACCGAAATCGGACGATTGGGCGAAAGAATCTTGTCGCTGTTTTGTACGAGCAACGGGGTGCAGAACCAACTCTACGCCGGTGGGCAGATATGGGAAAGGATCCTGGGAATTTATGGTTTCACTCCGTGGAACGGAAGCCAATGGACGCCGGTGATCGGCTTTCAAGGCGAAGTACGGGACGTCGTCATCTTTGACGACGGCACCGGTCCGACCTTCTACGCCGCGGGACGCGTCGTCACCATGTACCCATCTTCGTTTCCGTACGTCCTGCTCAACTACATAGCAAAGTGGACGGGCACCAGTTGGGTGCCTCTCAGCAATGGCGTTGGGAATGGTTATACCTATACGCCGGGGATCAGCGCTTTGACCGTGTTCGACGACGGAACGGGTCCGCGCCTTTACGCGGCAGGTGAATTTCGTGATGTTCTGTTTCCCGAGTATACCGGGTCGATCCAGGTCAACAACATTGCCAAGTGGGACGGGACAGCATGGTCATCGGTTGGCGGCGGAACGACGCCCGGCACCTTGGCACCGATCTACGACTTGGTTGTGTTCGATGACGGAACCGGGGCGGCGCTCTACGCGGGTGGAGACTTCAACTCTGCTGGAGGAGTCCCGGTCAACAACATCGCACGATGGGACGGAACCGCTTGGCATGATGTCGGCGGTGGAGTGATAGGCGGCACAGATACGGCCATTCGTGCAATGGCTGTTTACGATGACGGTTCGGGCCCGGCGCTCTACGTAGGAGGTCGCTTCACCAATGCCGGCGGCGTCCCGGTATCGAACATCGCCAAGTGGAATGGCACGAACTGGTCGGCGGTCGGTGCAGGGTTCGATGGCACGGTTCTTGCCCTGGCCCTTCACGAGGCCACCGGCGATCCGAATCTGCTCATCGGAGATTTTCAATTTGATTTCAGCACGCTGAGCGACGGCGGTGCACGTTACGGCACCGCGTATCTAACATCCCTGTCCGTCTTCATGCTGTTCTACAGTCCGCCGCCTGTTCAGGGCAGCATGCTGCACTTATCCGCGAATGGATCACTTCGGCTGGGGCAATTGCAGGTCGAGATGCCCGAAGAACCGGGGACGTATCGACTTGACGCAGCCGATCCGTATGCACTGGCCGGAGGCTCGATTCTCGCCTACGGTTTTGGAGAGACGGGCGATCCATATACAGAGTGGTTTGCATACACTGGCCAACTCAGTAGTGCCCGCATTCCGTTTGAGGTCACGTGCAACTGCCAACTCTACGCCGATATTGTCCCGCCGGGCGGAGACTGCATTGTTGACTTGGCCGATCTGCTTTGCGTGCTGGATGGAATCGATGATCCGTTGCTGTGCCCTGATGGGGACATCGCGCCTTGCGGAGGGGACGGCCTGATTGAACTGGCCGATCTCCTTGCGGTTCTCGACGCATACAGCGGCGTTTACCTTTGTCCGCATCCTTGCTCGCCATGAACTCAGCGATGCGGGCTCTTTGGTACTGTTTCAGGCATGTAAGAACGCGTATAAAAACCATTCATAATTCCGATTATTAGGGTTATGGATGGAGCCAGATACCCAAGCGACGTCACGGATGAGCCATGGGCCCTGGTCGAGCCTTTTCTTCCGGAGCTCGTAACTCTTCAGCCGCCTGCAATCAACCCGTCGAGGCAATGTTGAAAATGGGAAATTTGCGCCCTGGATCGTTTTCCGTTCATTCGAGGGTGTGGCACGGAAGTCGACGGACCCCAAGGTCGATCCGCTTTTGGAGGCGCTGCGCGGTTGAATGACACGCAAGCGCCTCTGCAAGCACCGTGACGGGTTGTTCGCTTTTCGGGACAAGGCCGAGGTGCCCTTCGACAACAACTTGGCGGAGCGCGCCATCCGCCCCGCCGTCATCCTGCGGAAAAACAGCCAATCCAACCGCTCCGAACACGGGGCCGCGACGCACGCCGTTCTCATGAGCATCTACCAAACGCTCAAACTCCGCGGCCTCGATCCCACGAAAACCATCACCGCCGCCCTGCGAACCTACCTCCAAACCGGCGAATTGCCGCCCTTACCCGGCCAGCATCTTGCAAACGGCTGAAGAGTTACGATTTTGGGAGGAAATTGGCTCGATCTCCGCCACCGCTCCCGTCAGGCCGGTGCCCGATACTTTGGCTTGAGAGCCAAAAGTTAGCTAGCGACGCTCTGGCCCTTCGTGAACTTCGTGACTCGGTGGTTGATCAACTCCAACGTACGCTTCCACGGGGGCACGATGAGGCACTGCCGAATTTGAGGTACCGCGGTGAACAACACGAAGAATAAGGACGAAAGGCGCGGACGCGCACCCGAACGAAAGATCACCCACACAGGACGCTTCGAAAACCGGAAATAGTCACTTCAAGGGACTCGCTTTGCTTGGACGTCCCCGCCCGGGGCGCGAATGACCAGGATCGGGAACTTTGCGTCGCCCGAGGGGCCTTCAAAGGAAATCTTTGGCATGGAGCGAGAAGTGAGTTCGAACGAAGCGAATTCGGTTTCCGATTGCGGGCGAAAAGTTCGTCGGCCGGCGCCGGATACTTCGCGAATGCCGGCGAGCTCGTCGCCTTCCCATCGCAATCTCAGATACTTGGGGCCGTGCTCGAATTGGAGCTTGGCGTAGGTAAACATGGGCTCGCCCTGACGCACCGTGCCCAGCACGTCGAAGGACTTGTATGGCCCGAGCTCCTGCTCCATTTCCGCACGCAATTCGGTGTGCCGAGAAGTGACTTCTTCAAGGGTAATCCCTTGCCCGAAGGCCTCCTTGAGCGGCTTGTAGTCGTGGTCGCCGGCGGCCTGGAGAATCGCCCCGGTTCGATTGTTCAGCTTGTCGACCCGTTCCTTGCTGGCAGTGCCTCCGCCGAAAATTGCAGCCATGGCATCGGCGCCGTCGCTTTCGAGAATCAAACCGCCGGCATCGGCGGAAACGACAAGTTTGCCTCCCGTCGGAAGGGCATAGCGCCCGGTGCAGCGGTCCAACTGTCCGGGGCTGACCTGCGCCACCGGTGGCGGCGGCGTATACTCCATGCCGAAGATTAAACGTGGCAAGTTCTCGCTTGCCGCGATGGCCGACCACTCGGCCGTGTTCGAGGCGATGCAATAGACCACTTTTTCGTCGATGTATCGCCGATAGTCGGCGGCAAAAACGCCGTCTCCGCCGTTGTGCATCAGCACGGTGGTTCCGCGAGGCGTTTTCACGTTGACCCAACCGTAGCCGTAAAACGAATCGCCGCCCTCTTCCTCGCGGACGTGCGGCGCGAAGAGTTTTCTCTTGGCGGCGTCGGGCAGGATCGACTCTCCTTCGAGCGCGACGTGCCACTTGAACATGTCGCCGATCGTGGAGTGAATTCCGCCGTTGGCGCGAAGGTGCCAACTCGGACCGTCGGGGAGCCACGGGCGGTTGATGATGTTGCCGACGCTTTTGCCGTCGCGATACCCGGTGGCCAACTCTTCGGGCTTGTACTTTGGAATCAAGTACCCCGTACGGTTCATCCCCGCGGGCTTGAACAGATTCTCGTACAGGTATTGTTCGTAGGATTGTCCGGAGGCTTTTTCGACGATGATCCCGGCGATGCTGAAGCCGACGTTGGAATATCGATACTTGGTGCCGGGCTTCCAAATCAGCTTTGTCGCAAAAGCCTGCTTGGCGAAGTTCTCCGCCGTAGCCGAGACGTCGAAGTCGTCGCCGATGGCCCCCGGAAATCCGGCCGTGTGGGTCAGCAAGTGGTGAATGGTGATGTCCCGCTTGTCTTCAGGCACATTGTCAAAGTATTTCGTGATCGGGTCGGAGACTTTGAGCTTGCCCGCGGTTTCGAGCTTCAGGATCGCGGCGCCGGTGAATTGCTTGGTGATTGAACCGGTGCTCATGGCCGTATCCGGGGTCATCGGCCGCTGCGATTCCCGATCGGCAAGTCCGTAGCCTTTGGCCAGGATCATCTCGCCGTCATTGGCGACGAGCAGGGTGCCGGAGAATCCCCAGGGAACGAGGCGGGCGAAGTAATCGTCGATCTTCTTGCCGAGATCACTTTTCAGGACGGGTTCCGTTCCGAAACAAAGCGGTGCGGCCGCGCAGACGGAGGCCAGTATCATCAACGAACCCGTTCGAACCGACCTGACCCGCTTCAACATGTTCACGGTTTGACTCCTCATGAGATTATGCCCGCCCGCCGCCATGCAAAAAAACGAATCCAGCGCCCGCTGGTCTACCAGACGATTGGAATTCAGATTGCCTGTCAAGAAATGGCATGGTGAAGACCGGGGCTGGCCGGATTTCGATCTTGGTGTTCAAACCATGTTGTGGAAGGTGGAGCTCGGCCTGGGAAGTCGGGAGCCATTCAATGCGACGGTTCCGATCGTTGTCCGATTGCGCCGAATAGTGTATGATCGATGCGATGATTCTCGCACGGAAAGCACGCCCGCGCAAGACGGTCGAGGACTTCATGAACCTGCCCGAGGGCTGTCGGGCGGAGCTAATCGACGGAGAACTCTACTTGAGTCCGGCACGGAGAGTGCCGCATCAATGGGCCGTGGGCAATCTGTATGCCCTGTTGGCGCCGTTCGCACATTCGCGCAAGCTCGGCAAAGTTTACCTGGCCCCCTTCGACGTGCACTTGCCCTCCGGGGACATCGTGGAACCGGACATTCTGTTCGTCGCCTGGGGCAACTTGGGGATCGTGCAGGATTGGGTGCGCGGAGTGCCGGACTTGGTCGTGGAAGTGCTCTCTCCCGACGGCATTGAGCGCGATCGGTTCGTGAAGCGGGATCTGTACGCGAGCAACGGTGTCCGTGAGTACTGGATCGTTGATCCCGAGGCCAAGGCCATCGAGGTCTTCGTACTCCGAGACGGTGGCTACGACGCCAGTGGCTACTTTGAAATCGACGACATTCTCGTTTCGCCGCTTCTCCCTGAACTCAAACTCCCCGTGGCCGGAGTGTTCGCTGAATAGTCGTCAGTGCCGTCCGGGCGAATCCTGATCCGTCGGGACAACATAACCCGTAGGCGAGCCAAGCGCCTCTGGACCGACGCGTCCAGAGCAGACACCCCGCCGGAAATGCCCGCGAGGGCTACAGGGGCAGAACGCCTGGACTCCTGGCCGCGTATAAGCGGACGGAATTGTTGTCCGCGAAGATCTCGGCCGAAAGTCGGATTGAAGCCGTGCCGGTGAAAACCCGCGGTACGGAATTCTAGAGGGGGAGAAGGAAACACAGGCATGGTCAGCGCGCCCACCCAGGCGCTCAAAGGACTTTGGGTTCTCCAGCTTCTTCATTGTGCTGTGCGCCCCCTCGCTCCTCGGCTTCATCCGACCCCATGTCCGTGAAAAGAAAGCGTCCCGATGCATGGAGAGTCGAGCAGCTCTCTTCCATCCGACAGAGACCGTATATAATCTCAGCAGCCACGGCCATTTCGCCGTGGCACGAAAAGGAGCTACCTACAATGAAACGATCCGTTCTTCTCGCCTCAATGTTGACGATGTCGTGCCTGGTGGGCTGTGCCGCGCCGCGGGGCGGTTCGATCGCGGAAAAGCAGCAGCACGTGCGTGAGATGCGCGACCAGGCCGTGTCCGATCTGTACGCCGCCAATCCGGCGCTTCGCAGCAAGATTGCCGAGTCGGCCGGGTACGGCGTCTTCAGCAACGTCGACGTCCACGTGGTGTTTGTCGGCGGCGCGCAAGGCTACGGCGTCGTCGTGGATCAGCAATCCGGTAACGAGACGTTCATGCGCATGGCCGGCGTGGGGCTGGGGTTCGGAGCGGGGCTTTCCGATCTGCGGGCGGTGTTTGTGTTTTCCGACCGGGAGGTGATGCGCAAGTTCGTGGACAAGGGCTGGGAATTCGGGGGCGAGGCTGAGGCCGGAGCGGTTTCCGAGGATAAAGGAGCGACCGCGGGCAGCCGGGCATCGACGGGTTCGGGCGGTTCCACGGCAGGAGCGACCGGGCAGGCGGGCGGTTCGGCAGTCACCGGGGCGGGCAGCGGAATCGAAATCTATCAGCTTACTGAGGCGGGAGTGGTGCTGAAGGCCGCGCTTGCCGGAACCAAGTACTACCGCGACTCGAAGCTGAACGACTGACGGTCGTTTGGTTGCGACAGGCTGGGGACGCGGCGCGGCCGCGATGCTTATTACAGACTCCCGATGAATCGGGGCGACTCGGCGCCGCGCGCCGGAATCTCTATACGAAACTCTCAGGGCAGGAGCCGCCGGAGCACGCCGCCGGGGATTACCAATTCGGCCGCGGTGAGCATTACGGCGACGACGCAAACAACCGTGGCCGCCCAGACGAAACTCCGATCCCGCGCATCGCGATAGGCATGGAGGCACGATCCGATTGCAATGGGAACGCCTAAAATCAACATGCCCGAACCGAGCACACGAAGCGGGTGGCCTCAGCAGAACCGCTGGGTGAGCCAGGCTCCCACAGGCGGGACAACGGACAACAACAGTGCGAGTTTGCCGGTCATAAGGAATCCCCTTGAAATCTATCGGCCATTATTCGCGCGTCCTCACGAAATGGAAGGGGTCTCGTCAGGTGGCGGGTGTGCTGAATGGAGTTCACCTGGTCATAGCGCGTTAGAGGCTCACGTGAAATTGCGGCCGCGATTATCGCTGATTCGATAACGGCTCAGCCTGCGTGTTCGACTAATCGGATCCGGCGGCGCTGCGTTGTCGTTTCTGACCGATTTTGGATTTCTCGACGTGGAAATGGTGCAGCATCCGGTGTGCCAACGGGGCCGCAATGAAACCCGCCGCGGTCAGGAACACGATTCCGCTGAACAGGGCGTAGAACACCGCGAACAGCTTCCCGCCGTCGGTATGGAGTGGGTCCACGGGGCCCATTCCCGTCAGAATCATGGCCGCATTCAGCGTGGCGTCCAACCAAGACATTTGTTCGGAATAGGGATATCATGCGTCGAGCAACGTCGAACATTCCAAGAGAGTGGACAAACCGTGAGTGCTCTGCACCGGGATAAACCAACGATGCGACTCCAAGCTGTCGAATCCTCCACAGGCGTTGAAACTCCTTCGAATCGATCAGTTCCAGAACAAACTGATCCTCTGGGCCGAAGTAAATGAGGTCATGAACCGGCTCGCGGAAGACTTTCGCGCGTCGTTTCTTCTCCATGAGCCTTGTCCGAGGGAGTCAATGAAGAGGCATTGTATGCAATTCTACGTGCCTCAGTCCAACCAATGCTTCTTATCCTTCAACGTGTCCTTGCGGCAAGCCTGTATGAAGCGGTTTGACCGGCCGGGTAGGTTCAGCCGTCGACCGATGGTGGTCTGGAGGACGGCTGATGAGTTCCGAGGTGACACGCCCCCTTCCCTCTCG
>Ga0187893_10012538_pt1 | contig 11993 bp, 9 predicted proteins | sample MA1701074metaG_FD_139574 | JGI IMG/M metagenome (GOLD analysis project Ga0187893, IMG submission 139574) | White microbial mat communities from a basaltic lava cave in the Kipuka Kanohina Cave System on the Island of Hawaii, USA - MA170107-4 metaG ... | reverse complement strand
TTGACGATTCCATACACCGTGGCCAGGCCCAGCCCGGTCCCCTTCCCGAGTTCTTTGGTGGTGAAGAACGGCTCGAAGATGTGGGCTTGCGTGTCCTTGTCCATCCCGCAACCGGTGTCGCTTACCGCCAGCATTACGTAGGGACCCGGCAGAACGGAAACGTGCGTTCGCGCATAGGCAGTATCAAGTTCGACATTCATGGTTTCGATGGTCAACTGACCACCTCCGGGCATGGCGTCTCGCGCATTGACGGCCAGGTTCATGAGCACTTGCTCGATCTGCCCGGGATCGGCTTTCACACGTCCCAGCGCGGGGTGGGGGCAGAGGACCAAGGTGATATCCTCGCCGATCAGACGCCGCAGCAGCTTCCCCATAGTGGACATCGACTCGTTCAAATCCAAGACCTTCGGCTCCAAGACCTGCCGCCGGCTGAACGCGAGCAGTTGCCGGGTCAAGGACGCGGCGCGATGTCCGGCCTCCTTAATCTGGTCAAGCCCGTTCCGCACAAAGGGGTGGTCGAATCCGACCTCTCCCAACAGCATGTCGCTGTAACTGTTGATAACGGTCAAGAGATTATTGAAGTCGTGCGCGATCCCGCCTGCCAAATGCCCAATGCCCTCCATTTTCTGAGATTGGCGCAGTTTGGCTTCGCTCTCACGCAGTGCTCTCTCTGCCTGTTTACGTTCAACGGCATACCGAGCGGCGCGCACAAGGAGGTAGCTGTCCAGCCGCCCTTTGACCAGATAGTCCTGGGCGCCCCTGCGGACCGCCTGGTTCGCCATCGATTCGTCATCAAGCCCCGTGAGCACGACGATCGGCACGTCCTGCGCGCAGCTCTGAACCGTATCGAACGTCTCCAGCCCCTGACTGTCCGGCAGAGAAAGATCCAGCAACACCAGGTCGCTCTTGCCTTGAGCCAACTGTGTCAGCCCTCTGCTCAGGCGGTCAACCCATTCCAGTTGGATGCCGGCTTCTGGCTTCTCCAGCAACATCTCTCGAATGAGACAGGCGTCGTCCTCGTTATCCTCGATCAGAAGCACGTGCATGGCGGTTACTCCCTGACTAGTGGAATTCGCGAAATGCTTGTCCAGTAATACTCGAACTGTTTGATGAGTTGTTTAAACTCGTCCAAGTCGACGAGCTTGTGAATGTAGGAACAGGCCCCCTTCGCGTACGAGCGAACGACGTCTTCCTCGCGATGGCTCGTGGTCAACATGATGACGGGCAGCGATTGCAATCTTGGATCCTTCTTCATTGCCTCAAGCACTTCAAAGCCGTTCTTTTTCGGCATGTTGATGTCCAGCAGGACGATTTCAGGAATGCGCGCCACCTTGTATTTCCCCTTACGCTGCAGGTAGGCCAAGGCTTCTTCTCCGTCTCGGACCACGTTAATCAGAGTGCCCAGCACCACGTCCGCAAATACCTCTTGAATGATGACCACATCGTCTTCATTGTCTTCCACCAACAGGATCTCGACCGGTTGACTCGTCATGACTTATTTCTTTCTTGTTGACTCATCAGTTCCAAATGTAAGGATGAACTCAGATCCGCCGCCCTCCCGAGGCTGCACCCAAGCCCGTCCGCCGTGCCGCTCGGCCACCTGTCGTACGATGGCCAGCCCTGCGCCCGTTCCTTCGACCTCCCGTCCCACCGCTCGCTGGAAGAGTTGAAAAATGCGTTCTGCGTGCTCCGGCGCCACTCCCGTTCCGCGGTCTCGGACAACGATCCCTACCACCGGGCCGTCTTCCACCGTGGGTTGATACGAGGCGATCTCCACGTCGGGTGCCTCGCCATTACGTGTAAACTTCAACGCATTGGCAATGAGGTTGTAGACCCCTTGGGTCGCCCAGGTTCGGTTCCCCTGCAACCGGGGCAGGGGCTCCACCACATGCACCGTCGCGCCCGTTTCCTTCATCTTGTCATCGAGCCGTCGCAATGCCTCACTCACGATGCTCTCGCCCTCGACCTCCTCGGCTAAACGTTCCATCCGCTGCACACGCGAGAGGGCCAGGATATCTGTCATCAGCTGATCCATCCGCTGTGCACCGCGGATGACACGCTGGAGAAAGTCCCGCCCTTTGTCGTCAAGAAGTTTGGCGTAGCGGTCGTGGACCATGCGCGAGAAGTTTTCGATGGAGCGGAGCGGCTCTCGTAAGTCATGCGAGGTGACGTACAGCAACGTCTCGAGGTCGCGGGTCTTCTTGAGAATTTCCGCCGTCCGCTCCTGCACGCGCATTTCTAATTCGTCATGCGCTCGACGCAGCGCATCCTCCGCCCGCTTGCGCTCGGTGATGTCAGTGGTAATGCCGCACAGGGCATAGAGTTTTCCGTCTCCACCGTACAACGGAAATTTGGAGACAATACTCGTGTGAGGACCATCGTCGTGCAGGGCGACTTCTTCAAGTTCGATCGGAACCCCAGCTTTGAGTACCTTGAGATCATTGGCACGAAACGCGGCGGCCTGCTCGGGCGCAAAGATGGCCTCATCTGTTCTGCTCACGACTTGCTCGCGAGTCATATGGAACACTCGTTCGAACTGGCGATTGACATGGAGATAGCGGCCCTCGGCATCCTTCAGAAACACCATCCCCGGGCTGTTATCGAGAATGGCCCGGAGTCGCGCTTCACTTTCGCGGAGTTCTTCCTCTGCCCGCTTGCGCTCGGTGATGTTGTTGAAAAGAACGGCGACTTGTCTTTCCTGTGGTTCTCCAACGCGGAAAGCATACACGTCATACCAACGGTGGAGTTGTGCTGCCGGGCTTTCAAAGCGGGCGGGTTCGCCCGTCAAGGATATCTTGCCGTAAATTTCGAACCAGTGCGCTTCGTGCAGGGGGGCAATCTCGCGCATTCTCCTGCCACGCGCGTTTTGAATCCCCGTCTGTTTCTCAAACGACGGATTGACTTCCAGAAAGCGGAAATCAACCGGCTTATCGTTCCCGTCGAACAGCATTTCGATGGTGCAAAAGCCTTCGTCAATGGAATCGAACAGCGTGCGGTATTTTTCTTCCGACTCGCGCAACGTCTCTTCCGCCAGCTTGCGCTCGGCCACCTCGATCAAGAGCCGTTCGTTGGCGGTCGTCCGTTCCTGCACTTGCTCAGCGAGTTCTTTCTGCTGTTCTCTGAGTTTCTGGTTCAGACGGACCGCTTCTTCGTAGGTCGGGATCAGCAAATCCAGGATCTGATGTCGCTCGGCAGTGATGACATACCGATGGCCGGCCAGGTCAATCTCGACTCCCGTCTGGAGGTGACCGTTTGCTCGTAACTCCTTGTTTTTCAGACTCTGGGTGATCCGAGTGAGTAGGAATTGCTGGTCATATGGCTTCGTGATGAAGTTGTCTGCCCGGCATTGCAGGCCCATCACGACGTCCTGTGGGCTGTTGAGATCGGTCACCAGAATCACCGGGATGTCCTTCAGCTTGCCATCGGACTTGATCGCCTCGCACAGGGCGTAGCCGTCCATCTCCGGCATCATGATGTCGCTAATGATGATCGTTGGCCTCCGGGTGCGCGTTGCGGCGAGAGCCTGCTGACCGTTCGCCGCAACCGTGACCGCATAGCCCTCCTCTTCGAGAAGGTACTTGAGGTGCTCAGCCTGCGTCGGACTATCCTCGACAATGAGGACCTCGATGCTTTTGTTCATGGTTGCGTCAGGTGTGGACATGTTAGACCAGACCTCGGAGCAGTTCTGATATTTGCCTTGGTGATAAGACGTACTGAGCCGCGCCTATGCGAACAGCTTCTCCCGGCATGCCGAAAATCACGCTGGTGTCCTCATCCTGTGCGATGGTTACGCCACCGGTCTTCCTGAGTTGCAGGAGACCCTTGACGCCGTCTTGGCCCATCCCGCTCAGGAGGACACCGGCTGCAGATCGACCGATGGATTCGGCCACCGACTGAAAGAGATAGGAGATCGAGGGGCAGAAATCGTTCTCTTCCACCCTTTGAGTCAGGTGAATCCGCATACTCTTTGTAATGCCCATTTGAGAACCATGCGGCGCCATGTACACGGTGCCTGGCTGTACGGTTTCGCCGGGTTCAGCCAGCTTCACGAGGAGCGCGGTGCCCCGGCCGATCCACTCAGCCAGCCCGGGGGTGAACCCCGGGGCAATGTGCTGAACGACAAGGATCGGAACCGGAAGATTTTCTGGAAGGTCTCCCAGGATCTCAGCAATGACCGTCGGCCCGCCAGTGGAGGCGCCGATCGCGACGAGTCGGATTGCTGAGGCCACTCTGGAGGGCGGTATAGGAGGCGGTACGAAGCTGTTGCGCCTCGGCCATCGGTGTACAACTTTGATGCCCGCCATCAACCTGATGGTCTCCTGAAGTCGCAACGCCGCCTTGCCGCTGTCCGGATGACTTAGCCCGGCTGGTTTGTCCAGCACCGCCAGGGCGCCGGCCTTGAGGGCCTCAAAGGTCATGACAACCTCGTCAAGGCTTAAGGCGGAGCTGACCATCACGATGGGGGTGGGATGCCGTTCCATGATCTGCCTGGTCGCTTCATACCCGTTCATGCACGGCATGTGGACATCCATGAGAACTACATCCGGACTCAGTTGCTCAGTCTGCTCCACAGCTTCCAGGCCGTTTTTAGCCGTGCCCACAACCTGAAGCGTTGGATCCTGACCAAGAAGGTACGTGAGGTATTCCCGCGTCACGGCTGAGTCTTCGGCCACCAGCACGCGAATCATCTCAGGCTCCCAAGGACGAGATTTATAGCTGTCGTCGAATGAACTCCAAAAGATTCGACTGATCGAAACTCGACTTGACGATATAGGCGTTCGCTCCGACCTCGAGCCCCCGTTCTTTGTCTTCTCGGGATTCGAGAGCCGTCACCAAGATGACCGGCAATTGGGCCATATCCCGTTTCGTCCGAATTTTCGCAGTCAGTTCCAAGCCATTCATCCTGGGCATATCCACGTCGGAAACGACGAGGTCGACCGGCTCGCTCATGAGGAGCCCCCAGGCCTCGATGCCGTCAACTGCCACTTGCACGTGATACCCCGCCGCCTCCAAGAGATTCTTTTCCATGGTCCTGGTGGTGATGGAATCGTCCACCACGAGAATAACTGGCTGCCGCTGCTTGTTCTCCTGCACGGTGGAAGCCACCGACGAACGAGGGCCCTCGCGGATGGTTCCGAGAAGATCCGTCGGTCGGAGGATCAGGACCACCTGGCCGGTCCCGAGGAGCCCCGCGCCGGCGACGTTCCGAACCCGAACGAGCGGTGGCCCCAACTTCTTGACCACCACCTCTTGTTCTCCGAGCACTTCTTCGACCGCCAATCCCACGCGTGCCTCCCGTATCCGCAGGATGACGCATAGTTGCTTGCAGTTGGGCTCAGACCGATCCTTCCTGCTCGGGAGTCCGAGCAACTCGGCCAGTCGCGCTACAGGGAGCGGTTGCCCCAGCCACTGGATCATTGGTTGTCCCTCCATACCCGCTGTTTCATGGTGGAGGGGGGCGCGGATCGTCTGCACGATCGCCTCACTGGGAAACACGTACAACTGCCCACCTGCGCGAACCAGGAGTCCACGAAAGGTGGCAATGGTGACGGGGAGTGTGATCCGCACCACTGTTCCGACAGCGGGACGGGTCTCCACGCGGATGTGACCGTCCAGCTGTTCCACCCGCTCCCTCACAATCGGGAGCCCCAGGCCGTGGCCTGAGACATCACTGACGAGCGAAGTGGTGCTGATTCCAGATCGATAGATGAGGTCCAGGGCTTCGTCGTCGGTCAGGGCCTGGACTTCTTCCGCAGTCAGATGCCGGCCTCGGACGGCCGCGGCTCGTACCTGGGCCAAGTCGACCCCTCGTCCGTCGTCCTCGATTCGAATCTCGATTCGGCTCCCCTCCAGGGAAGTGATGATCAAGGCAACGCGTCCCTGAGGCGGCTTGCCTGCCTTCGTTCTGACGTTCGGCAACTCAATTCCGTGATCAACGGCATTTCTCACCAGATGGATGAGAGGATCCTTCATCGCCTCCAGTACTTTCCGGTCCACTTCCAGATCGGCTCCTCGAACGACCCACTCCACCTGCTTTCCCAGTTCGTCGGCGAGGCTGCGAACCATGCCGGGAAACGAGCTGAGTATAGTTGAGGCCGGCGTCATCCGGAGTAGTCGCAAGTTTTCCTTAAGGCCGTTTGCGGCTGAAGTGATCGTCCGGTGATCGCGGGTGATTTGATCCAGCAGCACCCGGGTCTGAGCCTCCATCGTCTGGATGACCGATTCAGGATCAGCCTCGACGGTGGTTGTCTGGCTCACTCCCAGGGATGATCGGCGTGAAAAGCGACCGCGAGCCAGGGCGGTACGGCAATGCGTCACGGTGTCGAGCAGCGCCCGAGCTTCCTGAACCCGCATTTCGGCGGCTAGCTTGGAGAGCATGAGCTCCTCAGTCTGGATGAACAGCGTATCGAGCTTTGTCGCGTCGAGTCGAATGGTGTTGGACGGCAGAGACCCGGTCCCCGTTGCCGCCGTCGGGACGGCGGTCACCTGAGGCGCCGGCGGTTCGAGTGGCTGAGTCGTCTCGAGGGCCGGCACCGTGGTGACACCTTTGAGGCGACCCACCAACTCCTTCGTGGCGGCCGGTGCCGCGCCTCCTGTCAGGAGGGGAGGAACGCATTCGACTCCCTCGTGCAGCATCTTCAAGATCGGCGGAGTCAACGCAAGCTGGTCCCGAGAGAGCTTACTGAGGACAGACTCACAGGCCTGGCACAGAGCCTCCACCTCCATGAGACTGACGGATCGGGCGGCTCCTTTCAACGTGTGCATCTCGCGGAATGAAACCTCGATCACCTTACTGGCCTCGGAGGAAGACAGCCCGCAGCCCAGTGCCAGAAGATTGGCCGTTAAGACCTGGAGATGCTCCTCCGCCTCCACCTGGAAGGTGGCCAACAGCCGCGCCCTCAGCTCATCGTTATTGTTCGCCATCGCAGGCCGCTCAAGCCGCCTTCCGGATCCGTTCCGACGGGTGGGTCTTTGCGAAATGTCCGTTTGCTGACACTGTGACAAGCGCCATGAGCCGTCGGGCCAGTTCGTTCAAATTATGAGCCGATTCTTCAACCTGTCGCGTCGCTGCCATGTTTTGCGTCGATGCCTGCTTGATGTTCTGCATCGCCAGCGTCATTTGGTCCATGCCGGCCACCTGTTGTTGCGCGGAAGCCAGGATCTGTTGAGCTGCTTGGGCCGACTCAGTGAGACTTTCGGTCATGAGGCGAATGCTCTCGCCTGCCTGCCGAGCTAACGTTTCTCCGCCTTCCGAGGCCTTGGTCCCTTGTTCAGCCGCCATAACTGCAGCCTGGGTCGCCCGATGAATCTCGTTCAGATTCCCCCGAACTCGGGCTGTGGCCTGCCTGGATTGTTCAGCCAGACTTTTCACTTCGGCAGCGACCACCGCGAAGCCCTTGCCTGCTTCTCCCGCCTTGGCTGCCTCGATCGCCGCGTTCACGGCCAGCAGATTGGACTGCTCGGCGAGATCATTGACTGCGGCTATAATCTCGCCGATGGCCTGGGCCTGCTCGCTCAATGTGAGAATCCGTTCGGCGATAGCCTCCATTCGCGTTTTAGATTCCTGCGATCCCTTGACGCTTTCCTCTACGACCCGTCGACCATCTTGAGACACCTGAACGGATTTTTGCGCGGCCTCGGCCACCGCCCGCGCCTTCTGGGCGGAGATTTGGGCCGTCTGTTTCACCTCGTCCGCAGTGGTAGAAGTTTGTTGGACCGCCGTCGCTGCTTCCGCCGTTCCCTCGGCTTGCTGGGTCGTGGCCGCGACGATTTCGGAAGATGCGGAGGCCAGGGTGCTCGCAATTTCCAGCAAAGGGCGGGTGATGGATCGCGTCACACCCCAGCTGATTCCTGATCCGACGACAAACGCGACCGTGGCAATAACCTGCAGCATCCAGTTGGCTCGAGAGGCTTCCGAGAGTACTGTCTCCGAGACGTTTGTCGAGTACTTCGTCTCTGAATCCATAACGCGTTCGAGCGTGCTGTGAGCCTGCTCCTTGACAGGCTGGAACCGCTCGGTATGAATACGGACTGCGTCGGCATGACGACCCGCCGATTCAGCCTCGACCACTTGCTTGGCCGCTTCCGTGGCAAGGTCGAAGAGACGAAGCGAATCATCCCATAAAGGCTTACTCTCGGATTGTACGGTCGTGTCCCGAGCTTCGACGATCATCTGGCGCGAAACCTCGGTCCACTTTTCCCACCCGGTGAGAAATTTCCTTTCTTGGGTCATCAAGTACTGCTGGAGATCTGCATTCGCCAAGGCCAATGCACCCCGGGCTCCGAGCTTGTTCTTCAGGATGATCCCTTGATAACGGAGCGTTGTCTCCGTGGCGTTGGAGCCGCGGGTGAGGGCGTACACTCCCACCCCCGCCGTAATTAAGAGAAGCAACAGGAGCACGGAGAATCCCGCAATGATCTGTTGACCGACGGTCCTTGTGTTTACGTTCATGACGTTCCCCCTCTCTGGGTTACTGTTTCAGCCGACGTCCTCATTGACCACGATCTCCTGGGTTTGAACCAAAGCACCTAGATCAAGAACCGTAATGAGCTCTTGCGTCACACCGCGGGTGACGGCTCGGCGGATACCGGTGAAGGCTTCCGGAGGTGGCGCCACCTTGCGGGCGGGGACCGACATGGTTCCTGCAATTGTGTCGACAATGATCCCGAAGGTCATGCCCCCCGCTTCCACCGAGACGACCTTGCTGCCTTCCGTAACGCCTTCCCCTGGCAGACCCAATATCCGTCGCAGATCCAAGACTGCCAGGATCCGGCCCCTGTAATTGACGACCCCGAGGACGAAGGCCGGCGTACAGGGCACAGGGATCAACTCCCGCAAAGAGATGGCTTCGATGGCATACACCGTTTCAATCCCGAATCGTTCACCTCCAAGTGAGACGACCAACAGCTCGATTATCTCTGTGGAGGGCGTGCTGTCTTCCAGCGGCTTTGCCAGCGTTAGGGCTCTGTCCGTCAAGATCCGTGCGATCTCCTCTGGTTGACGCTCGCAACCGGATTCCATGGCCAGCCGAGCTCGCTCCAGACGGGCATGGGCTTCTTGCCAGTCCGTGACTCGTGTTCCGTCGCTCATCGCTGCATCTCCAGGTATGCACGCGCGGTTTCCAGCAGTCGGCCGGCCGTCAAGCCATCACTGCCAGGCACGGCCTCATCGGGAACGGCTGAACGTAACAGATTCACAACAGCCTCCAGGGACAGCCGCCCCTGTTTGCGGTCGCCTTGCCGCACAAGCAGGCAGCCCCGCATGAAGTGAGCCGCAACCGAGCTCGGGGCGAGAAAGATCGTGCGACGGAGGGCCTCAAGGGCCGCAGGGAATTCTCCCTGTTCCTGGCAGATCGCGGCCAGGAGGAGGAAGGCATCTGGATTCAGGCGGTCCTGAGCGACCAGGGTCTCACATAATCGGCGTGCCTGCTCAAGATGTCCCTGATCAGCCAGGATCCGGATAGGTTGAAGACTTATTACCCTTTCGGGCTGGCGCGGGATCTGCTCCTTTATAATAGGTGGCGTGTTCAGTGATTGACATGGGTCCGGGGTGTCGAATTCACCGGTCGAGTATAAGGGGTTCTGAAACTCCGGCACCACTGTCTCGGGTTCGAGATATGGATATGGTAGAGGTGTGCTGGAGGAGTCTTGCGACTTTCTGTAGAAAATAACGCCGGGGAGGTTCACGGGAATCAACGGCCGAAAGAGTTCCGTCGAGGCTTCGGCGGGAGCTACAATCAGCCATCCACCGGTTGCCAGCGATTCGCGAAGCCGGGCTATCACGGCTTGTTGCATATCCTTGGTGAAATACATCAGAACGTTCCGGCAGACGAGCAGATCCATGGCGTTGGTGTTGGTCATGAGCGCTGGAAAGCTGTCTTTGGCCAGATTCAACGGCACGAACGTGACCATCCGTTGAATCGCGGGATCAAGTTCGAAGGTGTCTTTCCCACGGCGATGGAAATAGTGATCTACGACCCACCGGGGAGTCTCGCGGAGTGCCCATTCGCTGTAGAGCCCCCGATGAGCCAGGTCCAAGGCAACCGGATTGATGTCCGTTGCCAAAATCGTCAGGGCCCATGCCGGACGGTCGGGGAGCAGTTGATCCAGCAGGATAGCCAGCGAGTAGGGTTCTGGGCCGATCGCGCATCCTGCGCTCCAGAACCGGAGACGGAGAATACCCGCCGATCGCCGATCTGCGATCAGGGCAGGAAGGATCTGTTGCTCAAGTGCATCAAAGCACAAGCGGTCTCGGAAAAAGTAGGTCTCGCCCACTGTCAGGGAAATGGCGAGCCGTCGCCACTCTGGACTCTCGTCCGGAAGGGTCCTGAGCCAGGCCAAGTACTTCTCCGGCAAGACGTCCGGGGAGTGTCCAAGGGCTTGTGTGAGCCCTCGCTCCAGGTCAGCCTGCCGGCTTTCTTCGAAGGCCAGTCCCAGGCGGTCGGCAATCAAGGCCCGCGCCTGCACCTGTACCTCGTCCGAGATCTTCATTCTACTTTCCCTTCGAGCGCCTCGGTCAATCGCTGTTCTTCGTCCAGCGAGAGAAAAGTATCCAGATCGTGAATCAACAGGACGCCATCTGAAAGCGCCGCGATTCCTGCCACAAGGCCGGTTCCAGGGAGCACCGCGTCCGGCAATGAGACCTTCTCTGACGGCACCTCTTGTACCCCGAGGATTTCGTCGACTGGCAAAGCCAGTTTTCGCCGACTCGTCTGGGCTACCAGGAGGCAAGAGGTGAGGCCATAATGACTCGGCGAGTGACCGAAACGACGCCGAATATCAATGGCCGGGATGATCTGACCATGGAAATTGATCACGCCAAGAACGATAATCGGTGCTTTCGGCAGAGGTGACACCTCAACCATGCACACGACCCGCTCAACAACGGGGAGGTTGAGAGCGTACCGCTGGCCCGCGATGCTGAAAACGACAAGCGATAGCATTAGATCGTGACAAATCTCGCTCATCGGGGCACCTCTTCACTCTCGAATCGCCACATCCGATCATAAATGAGATGCCGGTAGGTCCCACCACGCCGACGTAGAGAATGCACGGCGTGCGTCGGGAGCAAGTCTGCAAACCCGCTAATAATATGGCGTTGCGGCGCACACAGATCTTGGGAGACGGAGTAGGAGAAGGTTCCCAGTTCTTTGTTGGCCGTTTCCAGCCATTCACCGCGCCTGCGGATTTCCTCCTCCGCCTGTTTCCGTTCGGTAATGTCCTCGATGGCCAGCAGGATATGCTCCGTCATGACGTTAGGCGATCGATGCTGTAATACCCTTTGCAAAGAGGCACGGAGATTCGAAACTCCAGTCGCGGTGGCATCATCGGGATTCTCTTGAAACACGTAGAAGAGATGTCGACCCAGAATCTCCCCCCGCCTGGTCATCGTGGCCTGCAGATAGGCCTGGCTCACCGCGACGATCGTCAAGGCAGGCGTTAAGACAAGATACAGCCCTGGTGCCGATTCAAACAGTGCTTGGAAATCCGGCTGGGGAAGAAGCGTAGCGGACGTGGTACTCTCTCGAGACCCCGATCTCATAACAGCTCTCCATCTACCTAATATGAGCGGATGTCGAAATGAATTGTTATGACAGGAAATTTCCCCGGCATCCTGGAATAATAAAATGCACTTAGAAACTTAGATTACTCGTTACGCTAATAACTGCAAACCTTTTCATGAATTTTCAATTGTTCTGCCCCGCTTAAATTGTGGACAGTTTATTGAACATTGCAAACCATCCATTTTGCAGAGAATCCAGTTCTCTTCAATTTTCCATTTCTCAGGAGACATCCCGGTGCACTCGCTTGGTATTCTGTTGAGAGAGCCTCGGCTGTCTTCTGTGGCGATGGGTTGTGAATAAATTCAGTGGGTTTCCTGCACCCGACTGATTTAGCTGCCTGTTCACATTTTAAGTGGGGCAGTACACAATAATTTTCTGAAGCTCTTGCAGCCTTGATGATTTCTTCCAAGACTGTCTCAAGTTCGAGAA
>Ga0187893_10012536_pt1 | contig 11994 bp, 5 predicted proteins | sample MA1701074metaG_FD_139574 | JGI IMG/M metagenome (GOLD analysis project Ga0187893, IMG submission 139574) | White microbial mat communities from a basaltic lava cave in the Kipuka Kanohina Cave System on the Island of Hawaii, USA - MA170107-4 metaG ... | reverse complement strand
TCGAATGTGGTTGTACCGTTATCATGCCATTGCAGGGTGGTTGCGTTATTACCCGCGCCTGCAAGTAACCATGGATTTGTTTGAGCTGCCGGTGTGCCACCGGGGTGGGAAGGACTTTCTGCGGGGAATGGTATTACACGGTAACGTGAACTGTTAACAAGTTCTGGTTCTATTGCTTCATCTGCATGCACCTTTGCTAAATGAGCCGGATCCGGGTGATAAGGATGCTTTGGATTTTTCCAGTCACAAACGATATTCAGGTTTATTTTATTCAGTACAGAGCCTTTCATAGCATCTACATGCACCAGCCAGTAATCGGCCACGCCGTTTGGCTGTATGGTTACCTGCCAGCACAGGAATGCCCGCTTTTTTTGCGGGTTATTTACATTCATTGTTTCATCTGTAACCCATACAAGTTTTGATTTAATGTTTACAGATGAAATGCCCATGTTGCCAAATTCAATTTCCCTGCTTTCACTCATTTGCTTAAGCGGGCTCAATGCTGCCGGTACAGTAAGTTTTAAATGTGCGGCAGTTGCTTTTACAGCATCTGCCGGTGTTACGGCTGCTTTACCTTCTTTTGTGTTTACGATTTCAGCTATGTTTATGCGGCCACCGGACGCGGTAATTAATTTACCGTTCTTAAAAGCAAGCGTTTGAATGGAGTTCAATACATCTATACCCTTATAGGTTTGCTGTACATATACAAGGGTGGCCTTTGTTTTATTGTCAACATAGGCGCCCGATACCCTGAAATTTGCAAGGTCTGAAACCTTAAGGCCAATGGCCGTTGCATTTTGTTTTACAAGGTCTGCCGCGGTTCTTGAATCAACCTGCTGCGCAAATAAGGCAGCGCTTGCAAACAGCGTACAAAATAGTACGGAAATGGATTTTAACAACGTAGAAATTGTTCTCATGGTTATTGTTTTTATATTGGTAAAGAAATAATTCCGGACTAAGGATATTGGAGCAAATAGTTTTATAGGCTGCCCGACTGAAATTTATTTTTTCTTCTGTGGTCAGGCAGGGATTTTCATGGCATCTTCTGTTGCGTCGCACACTTGAACGCTTTGTCATTAATTTATCTTTTGCGTTCAATTCCTAAACCCCTTTGGGATCGTTCAACGTTCAAATCATTTATCAAGGAAGTACAAGAAAACTTATTTTAAAATTGCAGCACTGCCAAAACTTCATTTCTCTTTAAAGCCACGCTACGGTATACAAAAAGACTCATAAGCAATAAAGAAAAAGCCGGGATTAAATGTAATGTTTTTTCAAATACAGCGATAATAAAAATGATGGTGCATTTCAAATTTCCGGCATTAATTATAAATGTTCTTGTACTGCACTGAGCAAAAAATATACAGCCCAATACTTCTGTTGTTTTTTTTGCTGAATTCAGATGTTGTGTACAAGTGAGTCCACAACAAGTCGTGATCAATATGACACAACAGGCGATGCAATATATTCGGCTGCCGGTAAACAAATCTTTAAATGAAATTTTTTTGATACGGGTTAAAAAAATATTCCACATGCCAGCTATGTAAATAAAAATCTCCGTTGTTAGCGGAGATTTTTATTTTTTATTGTATAACTAATTTATGAGTTTTATTAAGGCCATCACCGGAAATTCTCAGGTAATAATTTCCGGGAGCAAGATGCGGCAGGTTAAGCTGCAAATATTGACTGCTCATATTATAACTAATCAACTGTTGCCCCAATGCACTGATAAGATATATTTTAAGCGGCTTGTCATTGCCTGTAATGGTTATGGATATCTTATCCTTTGCAGGGTTTGGTGTAATTGCAACAGTGCGGTTCAGCAGAAAATCCAAAGTGCGTATAGGCGAATAAGTAAACTTCCCGTCTTTATCAACCTGTTTTATGCGGTAATGATCTTTACCATTCAACGGCAGGTTATCTGTAAACTGGTATGTTTTTGCAACAGATGAATTACCTGCTGCTGCAACTGTTGCAATTTGATGGAAGTTTATACCATCAGTACTTCTTTCAATTGTAAAGTTTGCAGTGTTGTATTCCTGCAGGGTCTGCCATTTTAACAGCGATGTGTTACCTTGTTTAGTTGCAGTAAATTCACCCCAGGTAACAGGGAGGGTACCTGCTTTAATACCCGAATAAACGGAAGAGCTATTTGCCAGTTCATTACTGCTGCTGAAAAACTGGCCAATATTCTTAATACCGGCAGATTCACTTGCAAGATATATATCATCAATGTACCAGCCCTCACCACCCACAGATGGATCTGAAGAGGATACAAACCTGAATCTTACACTTTTTCCTGCAAAAGAAGACAGGTCAATAATCGTTTTAATAAATCCGCCGCTGTTGCCGGAGAATCCGATCCGGAAACTATCATTCAGGTTGTTTGTAGTTTCAATGTAAATTGAATTCTGGTAACCGTTTTGTATAATATAATTACGAAGATCTGTATAGGTAACATTGTTGGTGCTTATTTCCACCCATCCGCCATCCCATCCGGCTTCTGTATTATAGTTATGCCAGAAACTTAAAACGGCATTGTTTGTCAGCGTAAATGAGGTAGTGGTGGTAAATCTTGCGAGTACTACAGAATCTGCATCGGCGATGAACATAGCGTAAGGGGAACTATGTGTTTTTGTACCTGTAACCTTCCACTTATTCGACTCATTAGAAGTAATACTCCAGCCTGCGGGTATTGCATTATCAGGAATGGTCTCATTCACATGTACTACCGGTGTTGTATAACTGCCATTGTTAACGGTAACTGCAATAGTGCGGGTCAAACTTCCATTCGCACTAAGGTTAAGGCCGCTGAAAGTTACTGTTCTGTTGCCCGCATTGTAAGTGCCACCTGAACTGCTTACATATGTTACATTGGCAGGAAGCGTATCCACGATTTTATAATCGTTTAGCGATACACAGGGGGCCGCAGTTAATTTAAAAGTATAAGTTACCTGCTCCTGCTGTACAAAGGAATCTTTAGTGGTTGTTTTGGTAAGTATTGCAGAAACAAGATCGGCTTTTTCATCCCCAACATAATAACTGGTGCCCTGTGATGCATAATAACCAATTCCCCTGCGTGTAAAAGCCTTCCATATAGCGCAACTGTATTTGCCACCGTATAATAAAGTATCGGCTTTAAGAATTGCATTCCTGCCATCTATAAAACCGGGATCACAGGCTTGCAGTTTCATGCCTTCCATTATAAGTTTAAGGGCAACACTATTACCGCCTGCTCCATCCGCATTATAAATATTTGTGTTAATGCCGTCTGTTTGAATAATATCCCATGTCATGTCCCATAAAACAGCACACCATATTTCGCCTACTTCATGTATTTCACCTGACGTTTCTTTTATTTTTGCATACGTCCATGGATTAATGCTCATGTCAGTTGAATAAGGATATTTCCTTAAACCAGGCCCGGTAGCGGCATATCCGTATACATAATTACCTATTGGTCTTTTCTTTGTTCCATCGGTTATTGCAGCAGTTTTCCAGTCAGTTGTAACCATCAAAGCCATATAATCACTCCAGCCTTCCCCCATCTGTTCTCCAAACAAAAGACAAGTAGCTACAGACGGCCCCCCGGTTAACCTGTTAGAAATACCATGTGTGTATTCATGCGATATTACGCCATTATCGAGGTCACCGTCAATTTGAGGTGAACCGGAAAACAAAAACATTTGCATACGGGGAGAACTGCCATCTGCGGGGGTAGAAAAATTAGCGTTATTGCCTCCGCTGCCGTCCTGCGTATCGGCAAGCACATAATCATTTCCGGCTCCTCCACGTGCCAGATTCCTGGCCTGGAAATTTCCTGATACTTCATCAAACCCGTATTGATAAGAAATATCATGCATAATATTATTCCAGTAAAATAAATTGGTTAATGCAAAATTCTGGTTTACTGTTACAGTTGGCTGCAGCGAATAATCTGGTGTAAAATCAAATGTAAGATCGGGAACAGCAGTAGAAGATGTCGCTCTTGTTCCGGAACCATTGTTGCCATTTCTGTCTTCCTGTGCCAGCACATTATTACCTCTTGTATAGTTATAAGAAGTTATACTGTCGTCATTCCATTTTAAAGTTGTTGCATCATTGCCTGTGCCTGCCAGTTCCCAGGGATTAGAAACCAGTGCATGTGCACCACCTGTATGTATCGGGCTTTCTGCAGGGAAAGGTATAACTCTGTAAGAAGCAGAATTAATGGCGTTTACACCCATTATTCCTGTTGCAGATGTAAAATCTGTTGCATGATCATGCATTGCATTATCATTATGATGTTTTCCATCTCCCCATGTACAACTAACATTCAAATTCATTTTGCCCAGCACATCACCCTTCGATGCATCCACATGCACCAGCCAGTAATCCGCTACACCCTTTGGCTGCACTTCCACCTGCCAGCTTAATGATACTTTTTTCATTTTACTATCGGCAAGCCATAGCAGTTTTGATCTTACGGGAACAGTAGAAATACCAAGGTCGCTGAATGCAACTACTTTTTTATCATCCATTGCTTTTAACGCTGTAATAAAAGCCGGAGCCGGAATGTTTAAATGTTTTGCCATTGCCCTTATGGCATTTTCCGGTGTAACTGCTGCTATTGCATCTTTTACATTGGCTTTTAATTCCATGTTATCTACCCGTTTACCTGCTACACTCACCACCTGGTTATTTTTGACAGCCACTGTTTTTATGGCATTCAGCACATCAATGCCTTTATAGGTTTGCTGCAGGTAATACAAGGTTGCACCGCTTAGTTTGTCAACATACGCATCTGCAATCCTGTAATTTTTCAAATCGTCTTCAGATAACCCGATAGCTGCGGCATGTTGTTTAATTATATCGCCTTGTTTTAAAAGGCCGGTTTGTTGGGCGCTGATCTGTGCAGAGGCACACAGCATAAATACAAAAATGTAAAAAGGCCGCCCGGAAATTTGAGATTGTAATATCATAAGAATTTTTTTCATAAACAGTCAGACAGCAATGTAGGAAAATATTTAGTACTGTTCAAAGAAAACGATAAGAATACCGGTAAAAGAGACTATTGACAAGAATAGTAAGATGAAACTGTTTTATGGGCCCGGCTGTGGAATGCCAGATCATCATCGTTGCGTCGCACTCTTGTACGTCTTATACTTTATTGAGCAGAGCAGTGGGTAAATAGTGATTTGGATGAAAATAGTCTTCCTTATCTTATGCAATCAATCCTGAGTATGAGCATGCGGGTTTTCGATTCACTTATTTTCAAAAAGAATAAACAAATCGTATCTGTGAAAATTTTCGGCCATTCTTAATTACCAGGTACTGCATAAGACAGGCGGCATTACACAATAATGATTTACAGTACAAGAGTGCGACGCAACGATGTTTAATGGAGATGCTGCAGTTTGGCTCATAAATGAATTAGCATTTTCTATATCGCTTATGTCAGGTAGTTATTATTACCAGGCCAACCGGGCAGGGAACAGGGCCTGGGTTATCATTGACTTATGATATTGTAAAAGCACATGGCGGTGAAATTAAAGAAGGCGAAGGCAGTAAATTTATTATTCAACTACCATTTACATAAATATCAGTTGAATTGTATAAATCCCATAAATCGTGATTCAGAGCGTTAATCATTTAATCATTTGTCTCAATTTTAAATTTTGCGGTTTGCACACATCTGCCTTGCTCATTGTGTTTTGCATTGGGGCACGCTGCAGATCTTGCCCAATAGCCGGCATTATCATCAGCATATTCAAAAATATTTTCCCATGCAGGTTGTATATTGCTGTCATAAACACATTTGGACAATGCTTCTAAAAAGTATTCAGTAAAAAAACCTCCAACATCTTCTTTCCCGCCTGCAAATTCGCCTTTTGCTGCAGCCGTAGCTAATATAGATAAAGGATGTTCCGGGATAAAAAGCCTGTCACCATTATCTATTTCATCATCTGGATTTCCGTTGCGTTTGTGAGGAACCTTTTTTGGCGTAGGTACTGTAACATTATCAAAATTTGCGTTGTCACCTGCATCAGTAGTATTGCAACAATCACTTAAAACAATATTAACCCCTGCGCCCATTTTTATTATACGGTCATATATGTCTTCTTCCATTCTTAAATTAGTTGTTGCAACGTTTTGATCGCTGGAAGTTTTCAGCCATATACGCGGATAATCGCTCACATCGTTCGGATACCTGAATCCATGCCCGCTGTAATAAAATATTACAATATCATCTTTGTCAGGTTGCTGTGATTTTAACCAGTTATCAATAGCATCATTAACTGCTGCTTTACTAAAATCATCTCCCTGTATAACTTTTGGTTCCTCCATTTCCACAGCCAGCCAGTCTGCAAGCTCCTGAAAAGCATAGGTTATTTCACCCAGATCCGTCTCACATCTTTTTCCAATATCCTTATCATTTGAGTCAATAACAGTAATTAGAAACATTCTTGATTGAGTCTGGTTTTTTTGTAATCCGGATGCTTGTTTTGTTTTATAATGTGTAGTAATATAAAAATTAGCGTTTACTGATACAGCTAACAAAAGCCATATAACTACAGCACCAGAATATTTAAAATATTTCATAAGGCATGTATTAAATAAGCAAAAGTGCAGTTGGTTTATGTTTTCACCTTTAGGCAGCGCACATTTTATAACCAGTTTTTTTTAAAAATACAGCAGATAAATAGTAAAGATTCAGAAGCTGTTTTAGTTGTTTGTTTTTTATGTAACCAACATTCGCATTTCATGACATCCCCTCACTGCTGCGGAATTGTGTCACTCATTTGCACTGCATTTTTTATGACATCTTTCCTGTCTGCGTGGCCATATATAAAACTACATTAGGCAGGGTTTAATAACTTAAACAGCTTTTTAGGCAGGATCAATTCAAAACAATTCCATAAACAACGATAATATTCGAATCGAAGTTTTAATTGTACGGGTATGTTCAATTAATATTACGCTGATTATTATTTCGGTTTCCCGCCGGTTTGAGGTGAAAGCGGAGAATGAACAACTTCTTCGTCAATCGGGGGATCATTATCATCTGAACTCTTCCCTTTATCATCTGAACTCTTCCCTTTATCATCATCATTTTCTTCTTCATCTTCTTCTTCATCTTCATCTCCCGGTCCCGCAGAATTAACAGCAGGCATATAAGCGTTTGATTGCTGCGTTTCAAATAAGGCATCGGCTATGCCTTCGTCAAAATCAAAATGTACGGTTTCCATATTTCATTTATATTTAATTATAAACCTAATCCCTTTTTTTTAATTTATCAGGTTTTATAATATTTATTTTTTCAACAGCCAGGCATCTTTTAAAATGTTTTTGTGGTAATTGGATATATTTTTAAACTGGTTATTTTATTCAAACTTATGTATGAAGTTAGTATATAAAACAGCACTTTTATTTCTGTTGAATACAATTGACTTTCCGGTTCTTGTATTTGCACAAACGGACGGTTCAATATATCAATTAAAAGAAAAAATTAAACGTTTTGAGCTGCAGCAGGATTATCTTTACGATACTGCGTATGCCAATGCATTAACGGATCTTGCCTATATATATTCTTCTACTTATCCAGACAGTGCATTGATGATACTGGCGGGCAATGCAGAACATTGTCAAGCATCAGGCTATAAAAAAGGCGAAATTGATACATACATCATTATGGGCGATGCCTTTCAAACAAAAGGCAAGTATGATAAGGCATTGGAAAACTATGAAAAATCAGACGGGCTTGCAAAAGATGCAAATTACCAAAGTGTGTTGCCTCTTATTCTTAACCGGATGGGAATGATATACCTTAACCAGGGCAATTATCCGGAAGCCCTGAGTAAATTTTATGAATCACGTAAAGTGGCTGAAGCTATTAACAACAAAGACTTAATTGGAGCTACCCTAAACAATATAGCCATTGTTCATTTTTACCAGGGCAAATTTAAAGAGGCTGAAAGCGCCTATTGGCAACGGCTTAAAATTGCGCAGGAAATGAGAGATACCAGCAGTATGAGCCTTGCCTATAATAGTTTGGGTGAGGTTAACCTGCAGCAAAAAAATCCTGCAAAAGCATTGCATAATCTTGCGATTGCCTACAACCTGGCTCTGAAAATAAATGACCAGGCAATGCTGTTACTTGTTACCCTTACTACGGCCGAAGCTTATTATGAATCAGACAGTTTGCAAAAAGCTGTTTCCCTTTTTGAAGACGGACTGCGGCTTTCAAAACAAATGGATAACGGCGCATACATTTGTAATGCTTTAATTGGTTTAGCAAAGACATATTATAAACAGGGCATATTAAAAGAGGCCCTGGCAAATGGATTGGAAGGATTGGAAAGAGCCGAAAAGATAGGCCAGGTGCAATTAATACGCGACGCCAATGAAATTGTTTCTAACATTTATGAAGCATTGAATGAAGGGAACAACGCCCTTAAATATTACCGGGCATATAAAGTTTATTCAGACAGCCTGAATAACCTAAAAAGCGAACGCGCCGCAGTTACAGAAAAAGCTAACTATGAGTTTTCAAAAAAAGAAAATGAATTTCAACGCAAAAACTTACAACAACGATGGATTATTATTTCTGCTTTTACAGCACTGCTTTTACTGGCAATAATTTTGTGGCTGATTAACCGCAACCGCAAACGGCTTAATCATACTAATAAAGAGCTGCAGAAAAAAAATAAGGTAATAGAAACTCAAAAAATAAAAGCCGAAGAAACGCTCATTAAACTAAAATCAGCACAGGCACAACTTATACAAAGCGAAAAGATGGCAAGCCTTGGTGAACTTACAGCAGGCATTGCACATGAAATTCAAAACCCCTTAAACTTTGTGAATAATTTTTCTGATGTAAACAGGGAATTGCTTGCAGAATTGAGTGATGAAATTGAAAAAGAAAATTACGGCGAAGTAAAAGCAATTGCAAATGATGTTATTGACAATGAAGAAAAAATAAACCATCATGGAAAACGTGCGGAGGCAATTGTAAAAGGCATGTTGCAGCATTCAAGAACAAGTGCCGGACAAAAAGAACCAACTGATATCAATAAACTCGCAGATGAATATTTAAGACTGGCATACCATGGTTTAAGAGCAAAAGACAAATCGTTTAATGCAACGCTGCAAACAGATTTTGATGAAAGCATTGGGAACATCAATGTCATCCCGCAGGATATTGGAAGAGTATTATTGAATCTTTTTAATAATGCATTTTATGCGGTAACAGAAAAAAAGAAAACTATAGACCCTGAAGGTTTCAAAAACCTTCAAGGTCTTGCTGCTTATGAACCAACAGTTTCAGTTAGTACAAAAAAGATCAGCGATAAAGTTGAGATAGTAGTAAAAGACAATGGCAATGGCATTCCTCAAAAAGTGGTTGATAAAATCTTTCAGCCATTCTTTACTACCAAGCCAACAGGTCAGGGAACAGGATTGGGATTGAGTTTAAGTTATGATATTATAAAAGCGCATGGCGGGCAGTTGAAAGTAGAAACAAAGGAAGGATGCAGAAGTGAATTTATTATTACTTTGCCTTCCTGATTTTATCAGTACTTTACTGCAAGCAGCCGGTTACATGTATCCGGCTATTTGCTTATAAAGCTAACAATCATAAAATATTTTATTTAAGCTTTATGACTTTAGAATTCTTACTGGCAATTCTTTTTATCCGCTACCTGCGCAAATCTTTGCAGACAGGCACCTTATTTCCCAAATGGGATAAAATCTTTTTGGCAGCCATGATTGCTTCCATTGCACTGATGATACTTGAAATAGTGCTATCAGGCAGCAGACCGGTAACTACCTGGCTGGCGCATGCAATTCTTCTGGGTATTGTATATATAATTTTTTCGCAGAAAGCGTTCAGTGCTGCAAAGCCAGTTATGTATGCGGTATTGCCGTACATTGTTATATCTGTTGTCAGCGACCTTGTGAAATTGATTACCCCTGTTTTTTATAAGGAATGGAATAATTATTTTGAAACGGCAGGCTTATTTGCCATAATATGGTTGTGTGCCATGTTGATTATTACAAGGAAACAAAAGAAGGCGCTTGAAAAAGAACAACTAAAAACCCGTGAAATAGAAAAGGAAAGCAGAATCACCGAATCGTTAAAAGCAGCGCTGGAAGTGCAGGTAGCCGAGCGTACCGCAGCCCTTACGCAACAAAAAGAAGAATTACAGCATACACTTACTGAATTAAAAGCAGCCCAATCCCAACTTATCCAGTCAGAAAAAATGGCTTCGCTGGGCGAGTTAACTGCGGGCATTGCGCATGAGATACAGAACCCGCTGAATTTTATCAATAACTTTTCTGAAGTAAGTTCAGAACTGATAGATGAAATGGAAACAGAACTTAACAAAGGAAATAAAGAAGATGCCTTTGCCATTGCCGTGGATGTAAAACAAAACCTTGAAAAGATAATTCATCACGGCAAACGGGCAGATGCTATAGTAAAAGGAATGCTGCAGCACTCAAGAACAACTGCAGGTCAAAAAGAACCTGCAGACGTGAATGCATTGGCTGATGAATACCTGCGGCTCTCCTATCATGGCCTTCGTGCAAAGGATAAAACATTTAATGCAGCACTGCACACCTCTTTTGATAAAAGCATTGAAATGATAAACGTGGTGCCGCAGGATATTGGCAGGGTGCTGCTTAATTTATTCAACAATGCGTTTTATGCCGTAACAGAAAAGAAGAAAACCACAGACCTTGAAGGTTTCAAAAACCTTCAAGGTCTTGCCGCTTACGAGCCAACAGTTTCAGTAAGCACCAAAAAAAATAATGGTAAACTTGAAATCAAAGTAAAGGACAATGGCAATGGCATTCCTCAGAAGATTATTGATAAAATCTTTCAGCCATTCTTTACTACCAAGCCAACGGGCCAGGGAACAGGTTTGGGTTTATCATTAAGCTATGATATTATAAAAGCACATGGCGGTGAAATTAAAGTAGAAACCAGCGAAGCCGCATTTACCGAATTTATTATTCAGCTTCCCGTAAAAGACAGATAGGAAGATTTGGTACCGGGCAGCAAAACATATTGCGGCTGTGGTTGCGTCGCACACTTCAACATTCTGCGCTTTGCTGAACATTGAACAAAGCGTATAAGTGAGTGACACAACAGGCGACGCCACTTGCACTAAAGCCGATAGCCAAAAGAAAATTTTACCGCAGCACCGATAATTAATTAAATTGCCGTACGCTCATGCCAATTGTTACTCCATGAAGATTTTTATTGCTGTTATAGCCTGTTGTTTACTGTCTCTGATATGCAGTGCGCAAAATAATGCGCTTGACAGTTTGAACAGGCTTATCAGCAAAGCCGATTCAGATACCGCAAGAATAAACCTGCTCAATAAAAAAATAACATTGCTTGGCAATATAAATATTGATACGGCTATAGCCTTTGGCAAAAAGACCCTGGACGAGGCCATAAAAATAAATTATAAAAAAGGAGAAGGTGCAGTAAGGCTGAAGCTGGCCGGTAACTATTGCTTTAAAGGCGAGTACAATGCGGCGGCTGAAAACCTGCAGCTTGCTGAAGTAATCTTTAAGCAACTAAAAGACTCTTTGTACATAGCCCGCCTGTATGCAGGTTATGGCATGATGTATGGCATGCAAAGCAGGTACGATACGGCTATACAGTATTACCGGCAGTCTATAGATATTGATGAGCGCAATAATAACCTTGATGAAATAGCGAGGTCTTATAATAACATTGCCATCTCTTACCAGATGCAGTCTGATTTTTCAAAAGCGCTGCAGTACCAGCAGAAATCTTTAAAAATAGCAGAAGATAAAAAAGATGAGGTAATGCAGGCACGCACATTGCTAAACCTGGGTCTTACCTATAAAACAATGGGCGATATTCTGAGAGCAGAACAAAACCTGCTTAAATCTTTGGAGCTTGCCAAAAAGCAACATGTAAAAATTGCAGAGCTCTATGCGTATTCTAACCTGGCCACAGTATATGAAAGTAAAAAT
>Ga0187893_10012535_pt1 | contig 11995 bp, 13 predicted proteins | sample MA1701074metaG_FD_139574 | JGI IMG/M metagenome (GOLD analysis project Ga0187893, IMG submission 139574) | White microbial mat communities from a basaltic lava cave in the Kipuka Kanohina Cave System on the Island of Hawaii, USA - MA170107-4 metaG ... | reverse complement strand
GTGAACCTGGTGCGCGCGCTCCTGCCGCGGCTGTTCGAGGGGCGATGAGCGGGCTCCACGTCGGGCTCACGCCCTGGCGCACGGATCTCGCGGGCGCGGCCGATCCGCTCGCGGCCCAGGGCGAGCGCGCCGAGTCGCTGGGCTTCGCGTCGTTCTGGCTGCCCGAGAACCACTTCGGCGCGCGCGCGCTGCCGCAGCCGCTGCTCCTCCTCGCCGCGGTCGCCGCGCGCACGCGCCGGCTCGCGCTCGGCACCACCTCGTACCTCTTGCCCGTGCGCCATCCGCTGCAGGTGGCCGAGGACGTCGCCGTGCTCGACCGGCTCTCCGAGGGACGGGTGATCCTGGGCGTCGGGCGCGGCTTCCGCTCCGATCTGTTCGCCGCCTTCGACGTGCCCTCGAAGGAGAAGCGCGACCGCTTCGCGAGCGCGCTCGAGCTGATGATCCGCGCCTGGCGCGGCGAGCCGATCGCCACCGACGGCGACGGCGGCGAGCCGGTCCGGCTGGCGCCGCTCCCGGTTCAGCAGCCGCACCCGCCGATCTGGGTCGCGGCCTTCGGACCCAGGGCCGTCGAGCAGGCCGGCCGGCTCGGCCTGCCCTACCTGGCCTCGCCGATCGAGCCGCTCGACGTGCTGCTCGAGAACCACGAACGACACCGCAGCGTGTCGAGCGCCGAGCGCGCGGCCCAGGACCTGGCCGTGCCGGTGATGCGCACGGTGTTCGTGAGCCGGGACGACGCGAGCGCGCGCCGCGTGCGCGAGGCGCTCGCCGCACAGGCCGCAACACTCGCCGCCTCGCGCGCGCCCGCGATCCGCCGCGCGGCGGAGGCCGAGGTCGCGAGCTTCGCCCTGGTCGGCAACGCGAGCGAGGTCGAGGACGGCATCGCGCGCTACCGCGAGACGCTCGGCATGACCCACCTGATCGCGCGCGTGCAGGTGCCGGGCGCGGACGCGGCCGAGATCGAGTCGGCTCTGGAGGGGCTGGCGAAGGTGTCCGAGCGGCTCTGAGCTCGCGCTAGGGCGCGTCGAAGTCCCGCTCGCGGTTCGCGCGCAGCGTGCGCCGGTTCGCGGGGTCGAAGAAGCGCGCGTCGAAGTCGGCGGTCGGGCTCATGACCGACATCGGGTCGTCGACGTGCACCGCGCCGAACAGGTGGCCGAGCTCGTGCGCGGCGGTGAGCACGCTCGCCGCGCCGTGCTCCGGACAGAGCGCGACGGCGTGGCGCCCGAGCGGCACGGCCAGCCCGGTGCGCTCGGTGGCGAGATCGAAGTCGCGCACGCGCTCGGCCGGCGCCAGCGCCAGCACCGCGCCGCCGCGCGGCGGCTCGACCGCGCGCGCTGCCGCGAGCAGGGCCTCCAGGTCGTCCGCGCTCGCCGGCGCGGACCAGGGCTCCGCGCGCGCGGCCAGCTCGACCGCGCACTCGCGCTCGAAGATCGCGCTGGTCTCGGCGATCAGCCGGCGCACCGCCTCGGGCCCGAGCCCGCAGCCGTCGAGCACGCGCAGCTCGAGCCTGCGGTTCGCGCGCTTCCCGGCGCGCACGCTGCGATCGAGCCGCGCGGCGAGCTTCTCGTCGTTCAGGGCCAGCGTCTCGAGCACCGCGTCCGCCAGGTCGAAGCGCTCGCTCTTGTGGAGCGTCGAGACCTCCCCCCGCCAGGCCAGGCCGGCGCGCGACCAGAGCTCGAAGGAGGCGGACACGCGGCCGGTCGGAGCGCCGAGCCGGTCGCGCACGAAGCCGACGCGAAACGGTGTCACCAGGAAGCTGCGCCACTGGCTGCCGCCGAACTCGTCGAGCCTGCCGATCAGGACGTAGTCGGGCGGGCCGCTCGCGGGCCAGGCGCCGGACGCGCGCGGGTCGAACCCGACCGGCGCGACGGACGCGAAGCTGCCCGAGCGCGCCAGCGTCGCGAGCAGGTCTTCGCGCAGCGCGTCGAGCACCGGGCCGGCGAAGGCGTCGTCGCCGGTGCGCTCGACGCCCTCGCGCCTGAGCTCGAACCAGCCGACCTCGAGCGGGGGGCGCGTGCCGACGCGCGCGCTGGCGGGGCGCGCATCTTCGAGCGCGCCCACGCCGAGCGTCGGGCGCTCGTCGCCCGGAGCCGCGCGCTCGATCGGCCAGGCAAGGTGCGGCTCGATCGGCATCGGCCCGGGATCGCTCGCGCACGCGGCGAGCAGGACGGCCGCGAGCGCGAGGCGGCGCGGCACGCGCTAGTCGCGTCCGTCGGCAGGGCGCGTGAACAAGAGGAACGCCATCGCCGGGCGCTTGGACGACTCGCGCATCGCGAACTGCATGCCGTCGAAGGCCCAGCCCTGCGAGACGCGGTCGTTGATGATGCGCTCCAGCTCGTCCTCGGACACCGACGAGGTCTCGACCACCTTGTAGATCAGCTCAGCCACGGAAGCGCCTCGCGAAGTCCTTGGCGAAGTAGCTGATGATCCGGTCCGCGCCCGCGCGCCGGATCGCGAGCAGGCTCTCGTCGATCACGCGCGGAGCCTCGAGCCAGCCGCGTTCGATCGCGCCCTGCAGCATGCTGTACTCGCCGCTGACCTGGTAGGCGAACAGCGGCAGGTCGAAGCGCTCGCGCGCGCGCGCGATCACGTCCAGGCACGGCATGGCGGGCTTCACCATCACCATGTCCGCGCCCTCCTCGACGTCGGTCGCGATCTCGCGCAGCGCCTCGCGCGCGTTGCCGGGATCCATCTGGTAGCCGCGCCGGTCGCCGCTCTTCGGCGCCGACTCGGCTGCTTCGCGGAACGGCCCGTAGAACGCCGAGGCGTACTTCGCGGCGTAGGACAGGATCGGCGTGTCCGCGAGCCGCGCGTCGTCGAGCGCGCGCCGGATCGCCGCGACGCGCCCGTCCATCATGTCGCTCGGCGCGACCACGTCGGCGCCGGCCTCGGCCGCGACCACGGCGCTCTTCGCGAGCAGCGGCAGGGTCTCGTCGTTCGCGACCTCGCCGTCGCGGTACACGCCGCAGTGTCCGTGGTCGGTGTACTCGCACAGGCAGACGTCCGCGATCACCAGCAGCTCGGGCGTGGCGCGCTTCATGGCGCGGATCGCGCGCGCGATGATGCCCTCCGGGTCGTAGCCGCTCGTGCCGAGCGCGTCCTTGGACGCGGGGATGCCGAACAGGATCGCGCCGCCCAGGCCGAGGTCGGCGATCTTCTTGGCCTCGTCCGCGAGCTGGTCGACCGAGAGCCGCAGCACGCCGGGCATGGCCGCGATCGGCTCGCGCACCGAACGGCCCTCGACCACGAACAGCGCGTCGATCAGGTCGCCCGGCGCGAGCCGCGTCTCGCGCGAGAGCGCGCGCAGCGCCGGCGTGCGGCGCAGGCGCCGCGCCCGTTGTTCAGGAAACGCCATCGCGGTCCTCCTCGAGCTCGCGCTCCAGCGCATCGACGAGCGCGGCGCCGGTCTGGAGCGCGGCCGTGCACGTGCGCGCCGTCCGGCCCGCCAGCGCCGTCTCGAGCGCTGCGGCGGTGGTCGGCCCGATGCACGCGAGCACGGCCCGCTCGCACAAGCCGGCCTGCTCGGCGGGCGAGAGCAGCGCGAACAGATGCTCCACCGTCGAGGGGCTGGTCAAGAGCACGGCGTCGAGGCCGAGCGCGAGCTCGGCGCGGAGCTTGGCGCCCGCGTCGTCGGGCGTGCGCGTGCGGTAGGCCTCGACCGCATCGACGCGCGCGCCGAGCGCCTCGAGCGCCCGCGGCAGCGCCTCGCGCGCGCGCTCCGCGCGCGGCAGGAGCAGGCGCGCACCGCGAAGCTCGCCCGCGGCCGCGAGCGCGGCGGCGAGCTGCTCGGGCGTGCTCTCGCCCGGAGGCACCAGGTCGACGCGCAGACCCGCGTCGCGGGCGGCGCCCGCGGTCGCCTCGCCGATGCACGCCACGCGCGCGCGTCCGAGCGCGCCCGCGCCCGCGCCCGGCGCCGCGAAGCGCACCGCGTTGGCCGACGTGTAGACGAGCCAGTCGTACGACGACGCCTGCGCCAGCGCCGCCGCGAGCCGCTCGGGCCGCGCGCTCGGGGCGAACTCGAGCAGCGGCACCCGCACGGGCTCCGCCGCGCGCCGCCGCAGCTCGAGCGCGAGCTCGGGGCCTTGAGCCTCGGCGCGCGCGACCAGCACGCGGCGCCCGAACAGCGGCAGGCGCTCGAACCAGGCCGCGTGCTCGCGGAACTCCACCACCGGCCCGACCACCACGACCGTGGGCGCCGCGAGCTCGGCCGCGCGCACGCGCGCGGGGAGATCCCGCAGGCGCGCCACGATCACGCGCTGCTGCGGCGTGGAGCCGCGCGCGATCGCCGCGGCCGGGGTCGCCGGATCGCGCCCGCCGGCGATGATGCGCGCGACGATGTCCTCGAGCCAGGCGGTGCCCATCAGCACGACCAGCGTCTCGGCGCTGCGCGCGAGGCCCTCCCAGTCGATGCGGTGATCGTGCTCGTCCTTGCCGCGGTGGCCCGTGACGACCGCGACCGACGACGAGAGACGCCGATCGGTGACGGGGATGCCGGCGTAGGCGGGCACTGCGATCGCGGAGCTGATGCCCGGCACGACCTCGAACGGAATCCCGGCCGCGCGCAGCCGCGACGCCTCCTCGCCGCCGCGCCCGAACACGAACGGATCGCCGCCCTTGAGGCGCACGACGCGCTTGCCGGCGCGCGCCTTCTCGATCAAGAGGTCGGCGATCTTGTCTTGCGCCACGCCCTTGGTGCCGTCGCCGCGCTTGCCGACGTCGATGCGTTCGCAGGCCGCCGGCGCGAGCAGGAGGATCGCGGGATCGATCAGCGCGTCGTAGAGCAGCACGTCGGCGCGCTCGAGCTCGCGCAGCGCGCGCACGGTGAGCAGGTCGGGGTCGCCCGGCCCGGCGCCGACCAGCAGCACGCGGCCGCTCACACCAGTCCCTCGATCAGCCGGCGCGCGCCGCGCGCGAGCAGCTCGCGCCCGAGCGTGGCGCCGAGCATCTCGGGCGCCGCGATCTCGCCCTCGGCCGTGCCCTCGACGCGCTCGCGCCCGTCGGGCGACATCACCAGCGCCCGCAGGCGCAGGCGCACCCCGTGGATCGAGGCAAACGCGGCGATCGGCGTGTGGCAGTCGCCGCCGAGCTCGAACAGGAAGGCGCGCTCCGCGCGCACCTGCGCCGCGACGTCGCCGTCTTCGAGCTGCGCGACGATCTGCTGGACCTCGTCGTCGTCGATGCGCACCTCGACCGCGAGCGCGCCCTGCCCCGGCGCCGGGACGTAGCGCTCGGGGTCGAGCGGATCGAGGATCCGGTCCTCGAGCCCGAGCCGAACCAGGCCGGCCGAGGCGACGATCACGCCGGCCAGGTCGAGCGACTCGATCTTGGCCAGCCGCGTCGGCACGTTGCCGCGCATCGGCACGGGCTCGAGCTCGGGGCGCAGCGCGCGCAGGAGCGCGATCCGGCGCGCCGAGCCGGTGCCGATGCGCGCGCCCGGCGCGAGGGCCGCGAAGCGCAGGCCCGGCGCGCCCACGAACACGTCGCGCGGGTCCTCGCGCTGCGGCCAGGCGCCGATCGTCAGGCCCTCGGCGAGCTGGACCGGCAGATCCTTGGCCGAGTGCACGGCGAGGTCGATCGCGTTCTGCAGGAGCGCCGTCTCGATCTCCTGCACCCAGACCTGCTTGCCGCCCTGCTCCGAGACCGGGCCTTCCAGCCGGTCGCCGGTGGTCGTGATCTTCACGACCTCGACCTCGTGGCCGCTCGAGCGCAGGAGCCGCGCGATGATCTCCGCCTGCGCGAGCGCGAGCTGGCTGCCGCGGGTGCCGAGCCTGAGCTGCGTCACGGGTCCTCCTCTTCGAGACCGAAGAGCTCCCGAAGCGCCCCGGCATAGTACTGCGCGAACCCGCTCGCGGCCTCGCGGCGGAGCTGCTCCAGCGGCTGGTGCAGGAGCTTGGCGACGATCGCCTGCGCGGTGCGCTCCAGCTCCGACTCGAGCGCCGCCGGGCCGCCCTGCGCGTCCGCGCGCGACACCGAGCGGCGTAGCTCGTCGAGCGCGAGCGCCTCGAGCCGCTCGCGCAGCTCGCGGATCGTGGCGGCGTGCGGCAGCACGGCGAGCCAGTGCAGGAAGCGGTCGGCCTCCTCGCGCGCGATCGCGGCGGCCGCGTCGGAGGCGGCTGCGCGCAGCGCGCGCCCGCGCTCGGCGGTCGCCTCCAGGTCGTCCAGGTCGTAGACGTAGACGTTCTCGAGCGCCTGCACGGCCACGTCGACGTTGCGCGGGATGCCCAGGTCGATCAGCAAGAGCGGCTGGCCGCGGCGGTGCGCGAGCGCGCGCTCGAGCTCGGGGCGGCCGATCAGCGGGCGGTCGACCGAGACGGAGCAGATCGCCACGTCCGCGCGCGCGAGCTCCTCGCCCAGCGCCTCGATCGGGCGCGCGGCTCCGCCGTGCCGCCCGGCCAGCTCGACCGCCGCGGCGAGCGTGCGGTTCACGACCACCGGGTGGCTCGCGCCGGCCTCGCGCAGCCCGTGCAGCGCGGACTCCGCCATCTCGCCCGCGCCGATCAAGAGCACCTGCTTGCCGGCGAAGCTCTCGAAGATCTCGCGCGCGAGCTGCACGCCGACGCGCGCGACCGACACCGACGCGGCGCCGAGACCGGTCTCGTGGTGGATGCGCTTGGCGGTGCGGAACGCGCGCTGGAACAGCCGGTTCAGCACCGGGCCCGCGCTGCGCGCCTCGACCGCGGCGCGGTAGGCGAGCTTGAGCTGGCCGAGGATCTGCGCCTCGCCGAGCACCATCGAGTCGAGCCCGCCGGCGACGCGGAACAGGTGGCGCACGGCCTCGCCCTCGCGCAGCTCGTAGACGTGCGTGGCAGTCGCCGACCCGTCGCCGATCTCCGCGTGCAGGAAGCGGTGCATGCGCTCGAGCGCGCCGTCGCCCGCGCGCGACACGCCGACCAGCTCCGTGCGGTTGCAGGTCGAGACGATCGCGCCCTCGTCCAGGCCCGCGCTGCGCACGAGCTTCGCGTCGCGATCGGCGAGCTGCGCTGCGCTCACCGCGTAGCGCTCGCGAACCGCGACGGGCGCGCTGCGGTAGCTCATGCCCGCGATCAGGATCCTCACGCGCCCGCCCCCAGCAGGCGGATGCCGATGTACGAGAAGGCGAGGAAAGCGAAGCTCCACACCACGCCGCGCGCCGGCCACGCGCCCTGCTGCTGGCGCAGCACGCGCGCGCCGACGGGGATCAGGTAGAGACCCCAGGCGATCAGCAGGAAGAAGGTGTGGCGCGTCCACGGGTCGAGTCCCTGGCGCACGCCCCAGGCGAAGCCGGTCGCCACGCCCAGCGTGAGCAGCACGAAGCCGAGCGCGAGCGTCAGGTGCTCGCCGCGGTCCAGGCTCTCGAGCGCCGGCAGCGAGAGCGCGAAGCCGCGCCGCCGCTTCAGCGCACGCTCCTTCGCGAGATAGCCGAGCCCGGCCATGCTCGACAGCGCGAGCAGCGCGAAGCCCGAGGTGCCGAGCAGCACGTGCGCGTGCGACCACGCGACCGGCTGCGGCGTCGACGGCGACGGCTCGGGCGCGGCGAGCTGCAGGCCGAGCTCGGCCGCGAGCGTGAACGCGGCGGCGAGCAGGCCGACCCAGGGACCGGCCTCGCGCGCGTGCAGCCGGCGCATCGCGGCCAGCCAGGCGAGCGCGAGCAGCCAGCCGATCAGCGAGAGCGCGGCGGGAAAGCTCGACAGCGGCACCGGCGGGGTCTCCAGGTGCAGGCCGTAGAAGCCGAGCGCGTGGATCAGGGCCGCGAACGCGATCACGAACGACACGCCGCGGAAGCCGCCGCGCTCGTTGCGGTGAGCCCAGCCGAGGAACGCCGCGAACAGGTAGAGCGCGGTCGCGAGCGCGTGGGCGAGCAGCGTCATCGCGCGAGCCTGGCCAGGGCGGCGCGCACGCGCTCGGCGTCGTTCACCATCTCGAACACGCGATAGGTCGGCTCGCCGAACAGGACGAAGTGGATCTCTTCGAGCGTGGTCCCGGCGGCGAGGTGCGCGCGCGCCTCCTCGAGCATGATCTCGGCGCAGCGCTGCACGGGGAAGCCGCCGACGCCGGTGCCGAGCGCCGGAAACGCGATCGAGCGCAGTCCTTCGGCGCGCGCGAGCGCGAGGCTCGCGCGGGTCGCGGCGCGCAGCGACTCCTCGCTCGTGCGCGCGCCCGGCCCCATCGTCGCGGCGTGGATCACGTGCTTTGCCGCGAGCTCGCCCGCGCCGGTCAACGCCGCCTCGCCCAGCGCGACCGGCCCGTGCGCGTCGCACTCGGCCTGGACCCGCGGTCCACCCCGCTCCCGGATCGCGCCCGCCACGCCCGTGCCCAGCCGCAGTTCCGTGTTGGCCGCATTCACGATGGCATCGACGGAAAGCGCCGTGATGTCGCCTTCGGAAAGCAGAATCCGGCCCATCGAGGCAGGATCTTCGCCCCGCCGGGCAGGGGCGGCAAGCACCGCGCCGCGGGCTTCGGTAGGCTCCGCAGGATGCCGGCGCGCGTCTGTCTGGTGTTGCTCATCGCTGTCTCGACTGGCCTTTGGGCCTGCTCGGGTCCACCGAGCTTCCGCATGATCGACATCGACGAGGCGAAGCGTTTGGCCGAGGAGCAGCAGGTGCTGCTGGTCGAGGTGCAGCCCGCCCTGCGCGGCGCCCCGAAGCCGATCGGCCCGGTCGAACGCGTGGCCCGGGGCGTGCTGGTGTACGGCGTCGACGAGCGCTCGACGCGCGTGCGCGCGGCGGCCCTTGCCCGCGCGGGAAACCATCCGGTCCTGGTCTTCGTCCCACGCGATGCAGAAGAGCGGGGCAGGTTCTATGCTGTCGCGAGCCCTGCCGAGGAGGATCGACGTGGCGAAGATTCTTGACGTGACCGACGCCACATTCGAGGCGGATGTGCTGAAGTCGGACGTCCCGGTTCTGGTGGACTTCTGGGCCGAGTGGTGCGCTCCCTGCCGGCGGCTTGCGCCGAAGGTGAAGGAGCTGGCCGAGGAGTTCGGCGCGAAGCTGCGGGTCGTGAAGCTCGACGTCGACGCCAACCCGCGCGTCGCCTCGCAGATGCAGGTGCGCGCGATGCCGACGCTGCTCGTGATCAAGAACGGCGCGGTCGTGGGTCAGCTGGTCGGCGACCAGCCCAAGGACAAGATCAAGGCGATGATCACCCCGGCCGTGGGGTAGCCAGAGTCCCGGGGTTCGCGAAGAACCGCACCGGCCAGGAGCGCTGCAACGCCTTGCGGTAGAGCAGCGGGTCGGGGTTCACGACCACCGGGTGTCCGACCAGGTCGAGCAGCGGCAGGTCGGTGATCGAGTCGGTGTAGAAGAAGCTGCGCGCGAGGTCGACGTACTCGCGCTCGATCAGCTGCTGGATCCAGTAGATCTTGCCCTCGCCGAAGCAGATCGGACGCACCACCCGGCCGGTGAACGCGCCCTCCTCGGTCTCGAGCTGCGTGCACAACAGGTGCTTCACGCCCAGGTGCGCGGCCAGCGGGTCGAGCACGAACTTGGTCGAGCCCGAGACCAGCGCCACCATGTGCCCCTCGGCCAGGTGCCAGCGCACGCGCGCCTCGGCCTCGGGGTAGATCGACGGCAGGAGCGCGCTCTGGAACAGCTCGGCGGCCTCGCGCGCGGTCGCGGATTCGCTGCGCCCCTTGAACAGGACGCTGTTCTTCTCGGTCCAGCGCTCGATGTCGAGCAGGTTCAGCTTGTAGCGCAGGTACGAGCCCAGCCCGAACACGACCGCGCGCCAGTCGATCTCGCCGCGCTCGTACATCCGCTTCAGGTAGGCGGTGCCCGAGTTCTCGGCGAGAATGGTCTTGTCGACGTCGAAGAACGCGCCGACGTGGCTTTGCTTCGCGCGCGGCACGGCGGAATTCTAGCCGTCAGAAGATGTAGCGGCGCATCGACACGTTCATCAGCAGCCCGAGCGCGGCCATGCAGGTGAGCAGGGCCGACCCGCCGTACGAGAGCATCGGCAGCGGCACCCCGACCACCGGCAGCACGCCGATCACCATGCCCACGTTGATCACCGCGGCCCAGAAGAACAGCGCCACCACGCCGAGCGCGAGGTAGGTGCCGAACAGGTCCTTGGACGAGTGCGCGATCATCAGGCCGCGCAGCAGGATCCCCAGGTAGAGCAGCAGCATCACGGCGACGCCGATGAAGCCCCACTCCTCGCCGAGCACGGAGAAGGCGAAGTCGGTCTGCTGCTCGGGCAGGAAGTCGAGCTGGCTCTGCGAGCCCTGGCGAAAGCCCTTGCCGAACAAGCCGCCCGAGCCGACGGCGATCTGGCTCTGGATCGCGTGGTAGGCCGCGCCGAGCGGATCGCGCTCGGGGTTCAGGAACGTGAACACCCGCTCCTTCTGATAGTCGTGCAGGAAGAAGAACCAGCCGAGCGCCGCCGCGCCCAGGCCGCCGAGCGCGAGCAGCACGAACGAGACCACGCGCACGCGCGTCAGCACGAGGAAGCTCGCGGACACGACGCAGACCACGAGCGTCGTGCCGAGATCGGGCTGCTTCAGGATCAGCGCGGCGGGGACCGCGATCAGCAGCCCGGGGATCGCGAGGTCGCGCAGGCCGACGGGCGCGCTCGCGCTGCGGCGCGCGAGCAGGCGCGCGAACAGCACGATCATCGCGAGCTTGGCGAGCTCGGAGGGCTGCAGGTTGAACGGACCGAGGTCGATCCAGCGCTGCGAGCCGTTCACGATCCGGCCGCTGACCAGCACGGCGACGAGCAGCGCCACGACCAGGCCGTAGAACGGCAGCGCGAAGCGCTCGAGCGTGCGGTAGTCCGGCACCAGCGTCGCGAACATCAGCGCGACGCCGATCCCGAGCCAGACGAGCTGACGCAGTGCGGTGTCGGGCAGGCCGGTCGCGGTCTGCTCCGGCGAGGCCGAGATCAGGTTCACGATGCCGATCCCCGCCACGAGCAGCGCCATCGTGAACAACGGCCACTCGAAGTTCTGGATCAGCCGCCGGTCAATCCCCTGCATACATCCCCTGCTCCAGCTCGAGGAACTTCACCACCACCTCGCGCGCGACCGGGGCGGCAGCGCTGCCGCCGTGGCCGCCGTGCTCGACCAGCACGGCGACGACGATGCGCGGGTCGTCGGCCGGGGCGTAGGTGGCGAACCAGGCGTGGTCGCGGTGCTGGCGGGCGAGATCGTCGGAGTCGATGCGCTCGCCGGGCGCCATGTTGACCACCTGCGCGGTGCCGGTCTTGCCGGCCGCGAGCACGCCGCCCGGCAGGTTGCGCATCACGCCGCCGGTGCCGCGCGGCTCGTTGACCACGCCCGAGAGCGCGTCGCGCACGAGCGCGAGCGTCGCGGGCGAAACCGCCACCTCGCCCGTCACCTCCGGCTCGACGGTGCGCACGGTCGTGCCGTCGGGCTCCTCGATGCGCTTCAGGATGTGCGTCTTGTAGCGCGTGCCCCCGTTCGCGATCGCAGCGTAGGCCGAGGCGAGCTGGAGCGGCGTCCACAGGTTCGCGCCCTGCCCGATCGAGACCGAGACGGTGTCGCCCTCGACCCACTGCGTGCCGTCGCGCTGCAGCCGCCACTCCTTGGTCGGCACGAGCCCGGGCATCTCCCCGCCGAGCTCGATGCCCGTGCGCGCGCCGAGCCCGAGCGCGCGCGCGTAGTAGGCCAGCCGGTTCACGCCGAGGTCGAGACCGAGCTTGTAGAAGTACACGTCGCACGACTGGACCAGCGCCTTGTGCAGGTCGACGGTGCCGTGGCCTTCCTTCTTCCAGCAGCGGTAGGTGCGCCGGCCGAGCCGGAAGGAGCCGCCGCAGAACACCGTGCTGTGGGGCGTGACGAGCTTCTCTTCGAGGCCGCCGATCGCGGTCACGACCTTGTAGGTCGAGCCCGGCGGATACTGGCCCTGCAGCGCGCGGTTCATCAGCGGCTTGTGCGGATCGCCGGTCAGCCCGCGCCAGACCGCGGGGTCGACGCCGGTCGCGAAGCCGTTGGGGTCGAAGGCGGGGCGGCTGGCGAGCGCGAGCACCTCGCCCGTGCGCGGGTCGAGCGCGACCACCGCGCCGT
>Ga0187893_10012533_pt1 | contig 11996 bp, 8 predicted proteins | sample MA1701074metaG_FD_139574 | JGI IMG/M metagenome (GOLD analysis project Ga0187893, IMG submission 139574) | White microbial mat communities from a basaltic lava cave in the Kipuka Kanohina Cave System on the Island of Hawaii, USA - MA170107-4 metaG ... | reverse complement strand
TCCTCGTCGACGACGAGAAGGCCGAGGTCGGAGAAGGCGACGTCTTTCGAGAGGAGCCGGTGGGTTCCGATGACGACGTCGACCTTGCCGGAAGCGAGGTCCTCCAGGATCGCCTTCTGCTCCTTGCGGCTCCGAAATCGGGACAGCATCTCGATGCGCGCCGGAAAGGGCGCGAACCTCTCCTGGAACGTGGCCATGTGCTGGAACGCGAGAATGGTGGTGGGGACGAGGACCGCTGCCTGTTTTCCGTCCATGACCGCCTTGAACGCGGCGCGCATCGCGACCTCGGTCTTCCCGTAGCCCACGTCGCCGCAGATGAGGCGATCCATGGGGAATGGAGCCTCCATATCCCGCTTCACGTCCTCGATGGCTTGATGCTGATCGGGAGTCTCCTCGTACGCGAACAGGTTCTCGAACTCCCGCATCCAGGCGCTGTCGGGGGAGAACGCGTGTCCGGGCAACGCCTTGCGCAGGGCGTAGAGCTTCAGGAGCTCCCGCGCCATGTCGCGCATCGACTTGCGGACCCGCGTCTTGACCCGCTCCCAGCCGGTCCCGCCGAGCTTGTCGAGCCGCGGCGTGGCGCCTTCGGCGCTCGAGTACTTCTCCAGAAGATCGAGGCGATCGACGGGAACGTAGAGCTTGTCCCCCCCGACGTACTCGAGCGCCACCAGCTCGCTTCCGGCTGGATCCAGTCTGGACAGGCCGACAAAGACTCCGATCCCGTGGTCGGTGTGGACGACGTAGTCGCCGACCTTCAGATCGCGGAAGTCGGAAAGGAACCGGCCGAGCTTGAGGTTTCGGCGGGCAGCGGGCCGCGGCGGCTCGGCGAAGACGTCCGAGGCGGTGAAGACGGTGAGCGCGAGCGAAGGGACGGCAAAGCTCTGGGAGAGAGAGCCGAGCTCCAGATGGACGACTCCCGCGGGGTCCTCGGCGGTCCTCCCCGCGGCGATACCCGCTTCGCCGAAAAGCTCGACGCACCGCTCCGCCATGCCCTCGCCCCCGACGAAGACTCGGACGTGCTGCCCGGAATGCAGGCGGGCGCTTACTTCGCTCACGAACTCCGGCATTCGCCCGCGGTACGAGGGCAGGATGTGGCTCGAAAGATGATGCGTGTCTTCCCCGAGGATGCCCATCTCTCGAAGGCTCATCGCGCGGCCTTCCATAAGGGACAGGAGATCGCTCAGATCCATGAGGAGCTTCGCGGGCTCGGCGTAGAGCGCGCGATCGGAGGTGTCCGCCTCGCCGTAGCTCGCGAGGACGCGCTCCCACTCGGTTTCGGCGGCGCGCTCGATCGAGGCCGGCTCCTCGGCGATGAAGACTCCCTCGAGCCCGAGGTAGTCGACGAGACTGGCCCGAAACTCCGGAAGCACGGGCAGCAAAAACCCCACCCCCGGCCGGGCGAGCACCCCGTCGCCTCCGAGCTCGTGGATCCTCCTCTCGGTGAGAGGCCATTCGCTCGCGGGGACGAGCGTCGCTTCCGCGAGCGTCTCCCGAGCGCGCTGGCTCTCGGGATCGAACGTCCGGATCTCCTCGATCTCGTCGCCCTCGAGCTCGATCCGAAAGGGAAACGAAGCTGCCGGCGGAAACACGTCGAGGATCCCGCCCCTGCGTGTGAAGTCCCCCGGAGTCGTGACCGGATCCTCGTAGCGGTAGCCGCCGAGGACGAGAGAGCGCTCGAGCGCGAGCGGGTCGACGGTCTCTTTCGGACGGAGGGTCCGAATCGAGCTTCGCAATACCGAGGGCTCCGACGTGCGGTAGAGGAAAGCGGCTGCGCTCGCCACGACCACGACCTTCTCTCCCGACAGAAGAGCCGCGAGCGCCTCGAGGCGCGCGGCGACGACGTCGAGGTGAGGGGAAAGGCCGCGGTAGGGGTCGAGGGCGAACGCGGGGAAAGGCAGGACCCGGTGGCTACTTCCGAGAGCTCGCAGGAACGACGTGAGGTCGGAGGTCGCGGGCGCGAGGCGCCTCTCGTCGGGAACGAGCACCACGACGGACCGCGCCCGATCCCCGGAGAAGGCCGCGACCGCCGCCTCGACCAGGGAGCGCGCCGGTCCCATGAGCCCGGAGACACGAGCGGGTCGTGTGAGGCGCGCGATATCGAGGACCTCGGAGCCGTCGAGAGCGCGGTCGAGAGAGCTCGGGCCCCTCCCGGTCATGGGGACTTTTTCGGATCGCGGCTCTCGACAATCCCCTCGAGGATTCCCGACGTGGAGTAACCAGGGGCATACGGCAGGGAGAGGACTTTTCCGCCCTCCTTCTCCACGCGCTCGCGGCCGACGATGCGATCGGGGGTCCAGTCGCCGCCCTTGACGAGCACGTTCGGCACGATCTCCTCGATGACCTCGAAGGGGGTCTCCTCTTCGAACGCGACGACGTAGTCGACAGAGGCGAGCGCGGCCAGGATCTCCATTCGCTCGGCGAGCGGCGTGAGGGGGCGGCCTTCGCCTTTGAGCCGCCGTACGGTTTCGTCGCCGTTCACCGCCACCACCAGCCGGTCGCCGAGATCCTTCGCCTGCTGGAGGTAGCGGACGTGGCCGGGGTGAAGCAGATCGAAGCAGCCGTTGGTGAAGACGAGGGTTTCCCCGCGCTCCCGGAGCCGCCGTCTTTCCGCGGCCATCTCCGCCCGGCCGAGGATCTTCGAAAGGCTCACGCCGTCCTCGGGGGCTCGAGGCGGACGCCGCCCGCGAACTCCCACCGGTGGTGCGGGCGGTAGACGCCGACGTCCTTCACTTTCGACTGCACCCGGAACTGGTGGAGCGCCCGATGGTAATCGAAGGGATACCCGTCCCTCTGGTGGGCGGCGACGTCGAGAAAGTACGTGCCCTCGATGAGCTGGAGCTCCGGGATGACGAACCTCACCTCGGCCGCTCCGGAGAGCCGCACGGGGGTGAACTCCTCGAGGTGCGTGTTCGTCCCGTAGCAGCAGACGCCGTCGGCGTTGAAGATCGCGACTCCGAAGACGAAATCCTCGATGGTGCCCGTCGTCGAGACCTTGAGCCTCACGGTGACGGGCTCGCCCGTCGCGAACACGTACTTTGTGCTCCCGGACGCGTCCAGAAACGAGACCTCCTGGATCTCCACCTCGCGCGAGCCCCACCTGCCCCGTTCGCGCGCGAACGCGGAGACGGGCTCGACCTCGCTCCCCTTCCCGTCGTCCTCCGGCCTCGGGGCTTCGAACTCCGCCGACGTCTTCGCCTCGGCGGCCGCGAGCTCCTCTTCCTCGTGCTGCGTCACCTGGGCAAGATAGGCGTCGACCACTTTCTTCGGGTCGCCGCGCATCTGGACCCGCGAGCGGTCGAGCCAGAGGGCTTCGTCCGCCATCTTCTCCACGAGGCCGAGGCTATGGGTCACGAGGAGGATGGTCTTCCCCCGCCTGCGGAATTCGCTGATCTTGTCGATGCACTTGTGCACGAAAGCCTCGTCTCCAACGGCGAGGACCTCGTCGATGAGGAGAACGTCGGGGTTCACGTGGATCGCGACCGCGAACCCGAGACGCATGTACATCCCCGAGGAGTACGTCTTCACCGGCGCCTCGATGAAGTCCTCGAGCTCGGCGAAGGCCACGATCTCCTCGTACCGCTCCTCGATCTCCCTCTTGCTGAGCCCGAGCATGATGCCGTTGATGAAGACGTTCTCCCGGCCCGTGATTTCGGGATGGAAGCCGGCTCCGAGCTCGATCAAGGCCGAGATGCGCCCGTTCACCTTGACGGTGCCGGAGCTCGGCTTCGAGATGCCGGCGATGACCTTGAGGAGGGTCGATTTCCCCGACCCATTCCGCCCGATGACGGCGAACGTCGACCCCTCGCGCACGTTGAAGGTGACCGCCTCGAGGGCGGGAAATCTCTCGTCCGGCCGGAGCTCCTGGAGGAGGCTTCCGCCGAGAAGGGCGCTCTTCAGCGTCCGGAACTGCTTCCGATGGCTATAGCGCTGGTAGATCTTGGTCAAGTCGGAAACCTGGATTGCCGTGCCCATATTAATAGTGTCGGGTCACACTTCTTCCGCGAACGTCTCCCGCAAGCGGTCGAAGAAAGTGTACCCCACGAGAAAGGTGAGGGCCGACGCCGGGACCATGACGAGGAGCCACGGCCAGTGGCCGAGAGAGCCGGTGAAGAGCGACTGGTGGTACCCGACGAGGATGTGGGTCATCGGGTTGTAGTTCAGGAACCGCTGAATCGAGGGAGAGATGTTCAGGTAGGAGTAGATGACCGGGCTCCCGAAGAACCAGAGCATCATCACGTTCGCGATGATGTTCGCAACGTCGCGGAAGTGCACCGCGAGGGCTGCGATAAAGAGGCACACCCCGAGGCTGAACACGAGCTGGAGGAGGACCACCGCCGGGAACGCCAGGAGAGAAATCTGGATCTTGCCGTAATAGAGGAGGAACGCGAGGAGGATCGGAAGCCCGAGAAAGAAGTGGATGAGGTTCGAGAGCACGACCACCATCGGGAGCACCTCCGCCGGGAACAGAATCTTCTTGATGAGGTTCCCGCTCGTCATGAGCACCGAGGACGACTCAAGCACCGAGGAGCTGAACCAGGTCCAGGGGAGGATTCCCGTGAAAAGAAAGAGCGCGTAGGGCGACATCCCCACCACGTCGCGTCCGGTGGGAACGATGTAGGTGAAGACGAACCAGTAGATCGAAAGCTGCAGGAGCGGGTTGATGAACGACCAGAGGAATCCGAGAACGGATCCGCGATAGCGAGCTTTCAGGTCGCGGACCACGAGGCTCTGGATGAGCACGCGGTAGCGGAAGAGGTTCCGGAGGTTTCCGAGCACGGGGAAGGGCGTTATTCTACCAGCCTACTGGGTGTCCCTGGTTGCGCTCGTCGAGCCAGGCCTTCAGGGGCGCGAAGTAGTCGAGGATGGCGGTCGCGTCCATCTGGCGGCTTCCTGGCATCCCTGTCAGGGCTTCGAGCGCTTCGGGCCAGGGACGGGACGCTCCCATCTTCAGCATGGCTTCGAGCTTCGCCCCCGCCTCCTTGTTTCCGTGAATGGTGCAGCGGTTGAGAGGACCTTGGTATCCGACGATTCCGCAGAGGGCGCGGTGGAACTGGAACTGCAGGATGTGGGCGATGAAGTACCGCGAGTAGGGAACGCTCGCCGCCACGTGGTACTTCGCGGCCGGATCGAAGTCCTCCTCGCTGCGGGCAACGGGGGCTGCGACACCCTGATACTTCTCGCGGAGCTCCCACCAGGTCTCGTTGTAGCGCTCGGGAGGAGACTCCCCGGAGAACGTCTTCCAGCGCCACTGGTCGACGAGGAGGCCGAAGGGAAGGAAGGCGACCCGGTCGAGCGCCATCTGGAGGAGGAGCCCGATGTCCTTCGAAGGGGGAGGCTCGGTGTCGATGAGCCCGAGCTCCTTGAGATACGGCGGAGTCATCGAGAGAGCGATGGTGTCGCCGATGGCCTCGTGGAAGCCGTCGTTGGCGCTCCCGCGGAAAAGGGGCGAGAGGGAGTTGTAGGCCCTCTGGTAGAAGTTGTGCCCGAGCTCGTGGTGGATGGTGACGAAGTCCTCGGCGGTTACGTCGGTGCACATCTTGATGCGGAGGTCGTCCTTGCCGTCGAGGTTCCAGGCACTCGCGTGGCAGACGACGTCGCGGTCCTGAGGCTTCACGAAGAGCGAGCGCTCCCAGAACGTCTCCGGGAGAGGAGCGAAGCCGAGCCCGAGGAAGAACCTCTCGCCGTAGCGGAACATCTCGAGGGGCTCGATGCCCTTCGCTTCGAGCCGCGCGGTGAGGTGGTACCCGGGGTCGGCGTCCTCGGGAGCCACCAGGGGGTAGACGTTTCCCCACTGCTGGGCCCACATGTTTCCGAGAAGGTGCGCGGGGATGGGTCCGCCCGGGGAAACGAGGTCTCGTCCGTACGTCTCGAGGAGCCTTCGCCGCACGTACGCGTGGAGCGAGACGTAGAGCGGCCTCACCTGCTCCCAGAGCCGGTCGAGCTCTCGTGCGAGGTCGCCTTCCGGCATGTCATACTTCGAGCGCCACATCGCCCCGAGATCGGCGAATCCGAGCTCCACGGCGCCCTCGTTACCGAGCTCGACGTACCGGACGTAGTCCTTCCGGAGGGGTGCCCCGACCTCGTGCCATCCCTGCCAGACGTCGAGAAGCATCTTCGGGTCGCGGCTTTCGGCGAGGATCTTCTCCATCGCGGAAAGGTCCCAGCACTCGCCCTTCATCGACTCCGGACAGTACTTGCCGCGCCCGTACGCGCTTTCCATCCGCGCCTGGAGCGCCGCGAGCTCCTTCGTCTTCGAAGGCTCGCTCGGCGCCGGCACCACGAGGTCGAGCCGCAGGAGCAGGAGCTTCCGGCTCAGGTCCGCGGGCAGAGCGACGCCCTGAAATCGCGCCGCCTCCTTCGCGAGCGCGACCGACAAGGCCGTCGACCTCTCCGCCGCCTGCGCCGCCAGGATTTCCGTGTCGTGGGTGATGTACGTCGCCTGCACCCAGCTCGCCCGCGCCTCGTTCTCCCAGGCCTCCATGAGTTGCGCTTCTGCCCTTTCGAGGAAGGCCCGGGCCTCGTCGGCGCTCTGGGCCTCAGCCGATACCGCGATGGCGAGAGCAAGGGGGAGCGTCGCGAAATTCCGCATGAGGCGACGATAGCCTCCGCGTGGGGGCACGTCAACATCGCGCTTGCCGTTGCGGTTATGATCCTGACATTTCGGAGGACGCAATGAAACTGACCCGCCGACAACTGTTGAAGCTCGGAGTCGTGGCCCCCATGGTCCAGCGCGGCCGTTACCTGCTCCATGCGGGAACACCGCAGGCGCAGGAAGTCTCCGCCCGGGCCATGAAGCTCGTCGAGGAGTCGACGGTCATCGACATGCTCGCCCCTCTCTCCATCGTTTCGGAGCGGACGAGCGAGTGGCTCCGCAATCCTTCGAGCTTCACCGAAGAGGAATTCCAGCTCTACCGCGCCTCGGGGATCGACGTGTTCCACGACACGACCGGAGACAGCGATGGAGACGACGCGTATACCGCGATGCTCCAGTGGGCGGCGCAGTGGAACGGATTCCTCGCCCACCACTGGAAGTGGTTTTTGCGCATCACCACCCCCGAGCACCTCCGGACGGTGAACGGGTCGGGGAAGATCGGATTTCTCCTCGGGCTCCAGAACTCGGATCACTTCCGGACCGTCGACGACGTCGATCTCTTCTTCGGCCTCGGCCAGAGGGTCTCGCAGCTCACCTACAACAGCCAGAACCGCATCGGCACCGGCTGCATGGATCGCCGCGACGGAGGCTTGAGCGACTTCGGCGTCGACGTCGTAAAGAGGATGAACGAGGTCGGGATGGCCGTCGACCTCAGCCATTGCGGAGACCAGACGACCCTCGACGGGATCGAGACCACGGTCAGGCCGCCCCTCATCACCCACACCAACGCCCGCGCCCTCAACCCCGGCTATCCGCGGGACAAGACGGACGAGATCTTCAAGAAGATGGCGGCGAAGGGCGGAGTCGCGGGCATGACCGCCGTCCGGAGCTTCGTGCGCGACTCCGAGCCCACGACCATCGAGCACCTCCTCGACCACTACGACTACGTGGCGAAGCTCGTCGGCGTCGAGCACGTGGGCGTCGGATCGGACACCGACATCCGCGGCGGCTATGACGCCCAGAGCAAGGATGACTGGGACAAGACCGGTGGCCGCTACCGCGGCCAGTACCGCTTCCGCCACAAGATTGACATGGACGAGATGACGCAGACCCGGAGGACGCACCTCCTGACCGAGGGATTGATCCGGCGCGGCTACAACGACGCCGACATCGCTCTCATCCTCGGCGGAAACTTCCAGAGGGTTCTGAGCGAGATCTGGACGGTATAGCCGGGGTCAGCCTCCGAGCCTCGGCTCTCCCGAGAGGCGTGCGAGGATTTCCGCCGTCTCCTCCTTCACCCGCACCACGTCCGCGAACGAGCGTTCGGGGTGGAGCGGCTCGGCAATCTCGACCCTGAGGGGAACGCGCCGCGGGATCCAGGTCCCATCGCGCAGAAGGCGCCTCGTTCCCACGAGGGCGATGGGCACGACGGGGGCGCCGCTCTCCGCCGCGAGTTGGAACGCGCCGAGCTTGAACGCTCGGAGCCCGGTCGCGCGGGTGAACGTACCCTCGGGGAAAAGGACGAGCGAACGGCCGGAGGCGAGAACCTCTCGGAGCGTCTCCGCCGACTGCGTGCTTTCCTCGACATCCTCCCGGTCGATGGGCACGTGCTCGAGCTTCCGGAAGATCCGTCCCAGGAGCGGCCAGCTGAAGGCCTCTCGTTTGATGGCGAAGGCGTAGTCGAGATCGAGAGCGGCCATGAGGGAAACGGGGTCGAGATAGCTCGCGTGGTTGGAGACGAAGACGAAGGGTCCCTCGCTTCCGTCAAGGATCTCCCGCCCGCAGATCTCGAAAGGAACTCCGGCGAGCGCAAGATAGAGGCGGCTTCCGCCGTAGATGAGCGCGCGAAACGCCTTCCGAGGAATGCGCAGGAGAACGAGACTCCACCCGGAAAATACGAACGCGGCCGTGACGAGGTAGAGGTACAGGCCGTAGATCCCGTGCGCCGTCCACCAGAACGCGTCCCGCACGCGCGACAGCGCCGCGTAGATGGGAAGCCGCACCATGATCCAGCGCGAGCTTTGCGGGCCGCGGCCGAGATCGCCATGCAAGTAGATTTCGCGGCAAGCGCCTCGCCGGATCTTCCCGCTCGAGGTTTTGGGAACAGTGCGCGGCGCTACCGCGAGAACCTCGTCGGGAGGGACCCCGATGAGCTCCGCTACGATCCGGCTCACCTCTCCCTCGATCCGGGCGCGCAATAGGGCGCTCTCTTCTTTCGTTTCCACGACCACCACCAGTCGCTCGGTGCCGAGGGCGGGATCCGGAACTCCGAAGGCGGCGACCGAACCTCCTCGAACTCCCGCGACTTCGGAAGCGGCGGCCTCGATCTCCTGGGGAAGAAGGTTCCGGCCCGCCTTGATGATGAGGTCCTTCACCCGTCCGGTGAGGAACACTTCGCCTTCGGCGACGAATGCGCGGTCCCCCGAATCGAGAAACCCGTCCGCGCGCGCGACCGCCTCGGTCGCCGCCGGATTGCGGTAGTAGCCTTTCATCGCCGAGGGGCCACGGAACCAGAGCCTGCCTTCGCGGCGCTCGGGAAGCTCCTTCCCGCTCTCGTCGACGATGCGAACTTCGTGGCCCCGAATCGGTCTCCCGACGGAGACGAATCGAAGAGGCTCGACGCCGGGACTCTCAGGCGGATGCGCGACGCCATCCCGTTCGAAGAGACGCCGGTCGACGGATTCGACGCGGACTTCGGCGCCGAGCTCGGGTGCTACGAGGAGAAGCGAAGACTCGGCGAGACCGTAGACGGGAAAGAAGCTCGACTTCCGAAAGCCGAAGGGCGCGAACTTCTTCTCGAACCTCTCGAGGCTCCGCGGAGAGATGGGCTCCGCTCCGTTCAGCGCGGCCCGCCAGGAGCCGAGGTCGAGCCCGGCGAGAGCGGCATCCGCGATCTTGCGGGCGCAGAGCTCGTACGCGAAGTTCGGCGCGGGCGAGACGGTCCCCCGCCTTCGGTGGATGGTCCAGAGCCACCTCTCGGGTCTCGTGAGGAAGGCGACGGGAGAGAGGATGGCGACGGGGATTCCGAAGAACATCGGCGTGAGCCAGGCCCCGATGAGCCCCATGTCGTGGTAGAGGGGGAGCCAGCTCACGCCCACGTCCGTAGGCCCGATTCTCACCGCTTCGCCGATGGCCCGGATGTTCGCGAGAAGGTTCTCGTGCGTGAGGAGGACACCCTTCGGATCCCCGGTGCTTCCCGACGTGTACTGGATGAGCGCGGGGTCTTTGGGTCCGATCGCGATCCTCCCGAGGTCGAGCGATCGCGACTCCTCGAGCATCTCCGCGACCTCGACGACCTCCGAAAGCGCGGGGACGGAGGAGCGAAGGACGGCCCCGAGGGCGCGCCCTTCGCCGACGGTGACGAGGATTCTCGCCCCGGCGTTGTCGAGGATTCTCGACTGGCGGCGGGCGTACTCTCCGATCCGCGAGCGGCTGAAGGGCGGGTAGAGGGGCACGGGCACCGCTCCCGCGAAGAGCGTTCCGAGGAACGTCGAGAAGAATCCGCGGCTCGTGCCGAGCATGATGGCGACCTTGTCGCCGCTCTTGATGCCGCGCGTCTCGAGAGCCCCCGCCACCAGAAGGGCCTCGCGGTAGAGGTCCGCGTAGACGATCGCCTCCTCCGGGCGGTCGTCTTCCTGGATGTAGACGTGCGGAAGCTTCGGCTCCGCCTGGGCCCAGAGCGTGAACGCCTCGGTGAGGGTCTCCGCCCCGATCGCTGCATTCCTCCGGCCCCGGAGCCCCGGCGAGGGCAGAACGTCCTGTTCCTCGACTGCGGTGGTTCGGGTCGCGCTCGAGAATGCCCGCGCGAGATCCCGCGGCGTCTCCGCGTCTCCCAGAGTTCTCTCGGGTGCGCGGCGGTCGAAACGCGCTTCCAGGCGAGAGAGAAGCTCGACGCGCTCGAGACTCCCGAGACCGAGATCGCGCTCGAGCGAGGCGTCGGGGCCGAGGGCAGCGAGCGCTCGCGGACCTCTCGCTTCCCGCACGAAGCTCTCGAGCTCCTCGAGCACCGAGGCTTCGATCGCGTCGCTTCTCCCGTCCATGCCGAGACGCGCGGATCGTAGCATGATTGACAGCTCTCGCCCGCGGACGCTACCCTGAGATCCCCGCGGTTTCTCAATCGATGTCGTCCCAGAGCCCTCCTGCCACTCTGCGAATTCCCTTCGTCCGGCGCTGCACGATTTCGGATGGGAACGGGGAGAGCCACGGTATGCTTCTCGACCTCTCGCTCCGGGGTGTCTACGTCGCGACCGAAGAGCTCAGAGCCTCGGGCGATGAAGTGCTCGTGCGCTTTCAAGTTCCGGGGAACGTGCGGGAGCTTTCGATCCCAGGCCTCGTCGCCTGGGTCCAGAAGGACAAGACGCACCCCGTCCACGGCCTCCCTCGGGGGTACGGAGTCCGATTCACGAAGCTCGAGGTCGAGGACGTCCGCCTCATCGCGCGGGCGATCCAGAGCTACTGCCAGTCGAACCCAATTTACCGCCAATATCTTTGATTCGTGCGCGCTCGCTCCTCGCTCGGCGAGGACCGGCCCTCCGGGCCGGTTCCAAAGAGGGTGGGGCCCCGTTGAGCCTGCTGTTGACAAGCTTCGGCGTTTTGCGGAACATTATCTAAAAATAGGGCTTTACGGGCTCGATCGCTGCGAACTGGAGGGTCATCCCAGCTAACGAGGTTGAAAGACGGAATTTCACGGGGTCGCTTCGGTCGTCACCCGCGGGTCGGCGTGTGGCCATTGCCGGCGGCGAGGAGGCACTCCGTGGATCGTAGCCTTCTGCTCAACGCCAGCTACGAGCCGCTTCGGGTCATCACGTGGCAGAAGGCGGTGGTCCTCCTCGTCAAGGGGAAGGTCGAGGTCATCGCTTCCTACGACCGGAGGATCCGGGGAGTGTCGGTGACCCTCGTGCTTCCCGCGGTGTTGAGGCTCCTGCGCCGCGCCCGGGTGGCCCGACGGCTGCATCAGGTCCCGTTCTCCCGGACGAACATTTATCTTCGCGATCGCTATCAATGCCAGTACTGCGGGAATCGATTCTCGACCTCGGAGCTGACGTTCGACCACGTCACCCCCGCCTCCCAGGGCGGACGCAAGGACTGGGAGAACATCGTCACCTGCTGCATCCCCTGCAACCGGAGGAAGGGCGGCAAGACCCCCGACGAGGCGGGACTGAGGCTCGTCCGGAGGCCGGGACGTCCCTCGTACCTCTCGGCTTCCGCCATCACCTACGGCATGGCGGAAGTCCCCACGAGTTGGCGGGACTTCTTGTAGCGGTTGTAGCGGCGATAGCGTCGAACGCAACGCGCGCTCCCGCAAGCCCCGGGAAGCGGGCTTCGAACCCATGAGCATCTCGGGAAGTCTCACCACCATGCAGCTCGGGGACCTGCTGCAGTGGTGCGGGGCCAACCTCAAGAC
>Ga0187893_10012532_pt1 | contig 11997 bp, 9 predicted proteins | sample MA1701074metaG_FD_139574 | JGI IMG/M metagenome (GOLD analysis project Ga0187893, IMG submission 139574) | White microbial mat communities from a basaltic lava cave in the Kipuka Kanohina Cave System on the Island of Hawaii, USA - MA170107-4 metaG ... | reverse complement strand
CAGGACTTGGAGTACCGCCCTTGACCTCTATCACCAGCGCGCCGCGGCTCGGATGGAGAACAAGGAAGTCGCACTGTCCTTGCGTTCCTTCGTGCTCCCCGCGGCCCAGCCAGGCGATGTCGTACAGTGCCGTGAACGGGCCGTCGGCACCTTCCAGAACTTCGTAAACGCGGCGCTCCCCCGCGCTCTCCGCGCCGGCCGGAAACGACTCGGGTATCATCCTTGCCATCAATCGTCACTGTAGTTGCCGCCACGCCCGATTGCTACCGAGCTCGTGAACTAGGTGGGAACTGCCCTGTCAGTCACAGCTGGCACCTCTAGAGACAGGCGGGCGCCCTCTGTGCTACAAGACCAAGACATGAGGTCTCTGCCAAGAGCCGAAGGCGCCCAGTTCGGGGTTCACGTTGCGCACAGTTAGGGCCGACCCCAAAGCTTCCATGCTCATAGAGAGCATGCGTGATATCGGCTATTCTCTCGAAACGGCCTTGGCTGATGTCGTTGACAATGCAATTACGGCGCGGGCTAAGACAATTCGTATCTTCGCGGAGCCGGAAGAATCGGAACCCAAGATCGGTATTCTTGATGACGGCGAAGGGATGACCGAGAAAGAACTCTTCTCCGCCATGCGCCTTGGCAGCCGAAACCCACTTGACGATCGTGACCGGTCCGACCTCGGCAGGTTCGGACTTGGCCTCAAGACAGCGTCGTTCTCACAGTGCCGGCGTCTTACCGTTGTTACTCGCCGAGGGGGGAAGACAAGCGTTGCTCGATGGGACTTGGACCACGTCGCCGAAACGGACGACTGGCTCGTCGAGGTCCCGGATGCTGTCAATGCGATACCGTGGGTTTCCAGCATGGGCAAGCAGGGGACCCTTGTCATCTGGGAACAGATGGACCGGATCGTTGACCTGAACTCGTCCGGGCACAACATATCTCGGTTCGTTCAACGTCTAGACGACGCTCGTGCTCACCTGGAGTTAGTCTTTCATCGATTCCTTGCTGGAGAACCTGGGCTGAGGAAGGTCCGCATATTCCTGAACGAGAGTCCCCTCGAGCCGTTCGACCCGTTCAACTCAAGTCACCCAGCCACGGATCATGATGCCGTCGAGACGATACAGGTGGGACATCATAAAGTGACGGTCCAGGCATTTACTCTACCGCACCACAAGAACGTTAGCCCCGCCGAGTGGGAGCGGTATGCTGGTCGAGACGGGTACCTCAAGAACCAGGGGTTCTACGTCTATCGCGAGAAGCGGCTGATCATGTACGGGACATGGTTCGGGCTGGCCCGCCAGATGGAACTTACGAAACTGGCGCGCGTGCGAATCGATACGCCCAACGGACTCGACTCCCACTGGAAGATCGATGTTAAGAAAGCTTCCGCGCAGCCGCCGGGACCAGTCCGCGAAAGGCTCCGTAGGATTATCGAGCGACTCGCTGCACCCTCAAAGCGAACCTACACCCATCGCGGCACGAAACTAGTATCGGCGAATCGCTTGCCAGTGTGGATGAGGCTACTTTCCGACAACCAGATCATGTATCGCCTAAACGAGGAACATCCAGTTCTGGCGGACTTCCAAGACAGGTTACCCAAGAATCTGGTTGGCGATTTCCATCAGGTTGTAGAGATCGCCGGGTCTGCGCTTCCCATGGATGCCTTGTTTATGGATCTAGGAGGCGAGCCGGAAAAGGTCGCCGGGACAAAGCTTGATGATCAGACGCTTCGTTATGCCCTAACCAAGTCTTACGAGGCTCTGACCGCAAAGGGACTCGGAAAGGACGAAATCGGTGGGATGCTGCGAGCCGCTGAACCGTTTCGCTCTAACTGGGAGCGCACCGAGGAGATGCTTGAGCGGCTAAAGGGAAGTAACGGTCCCGATGTCTGACAATCTCGCAAACCTCGAAACGGCAGTCGGAAGCCTGCTCGCAAAGGAAACGCATCCGACGCCGGAACTCATTCGCGAGCTGATAGCAAACTTCCGTGTGATCCCTAGCTGCGAGGTGGACGACGCAACGGCCGAGAAGTTGGCGAGGGAATTTGAGGCACGCCACTCCGTGACCATGACGATCGGGGCCGTACTTACAGCGCGTGAATATGAGCCGTGGCTGGATGCAGCTCGCTCACAAATCGAACCCTATTACTGGGATAGATACAAGAAACTCCTGGCGGAGCAGCAATTTTCAAGTCAGGTTCTCGCCACTCTCGACAATGTTACAGATCGTATCCTTGGACTCATGGAAAACCCCGAAAAAATTGGTGCTTGGGATCGTCGAGGGATGGTTGTTGGCCACGTACAGTCCGGTAAGACTGCGAACTACATCGGTCTCATGAGCAAGGCGGCGGACGCAGGATACAAGCTCATAGTCGTTATTGCCGGTATTCACAACAATCTGCGAAACCAGACTCAGCTGCGCATCGACGAGGGCTTCGTTGGACGCGACAGTGCACGCTTGCTTTCGAAGAAGGGCGAGCGTTTCGTGGGGGTCGGGAGATTCGACCGATTGCGGAGGCCCATAACCTTTACAAATTCGGTGAAGGACTTTAACAAGGCCATGGCTACCGGGGTTGGGATTCCGCTTCAGAGTCTGACAGAGCCCGCCGTCTTTGTAATCAAGAAGAACTCCAGCACGCTGAAGAACCTGATCGAGTGGCTTAGCGAGCACAGTGCCCGAGGGGGAGAAACGATAGACGCTCCTATGCTGCTGATCGACGACGAGGCAGACAACGCCTCGATCAATATCAGCCACGGCAAGGGCGAGGTATCAAGGATAAATGGGCAGTTGCGAACGTTGCTGCGAATGTTCGAGCGTAGTTGCTACGTGGGTTACACCGCGACGCCATTCGCGAACATCTTTATTGACCCCGAGTCAGACGATGAAATGGTGGGGCACGACCTCTTTCCGAGGCACTTCATCCTCAGCCTAGATCCACCATCCAACTATTTTGGAGCAACGAGGGTCTTCGTCGAAGAGCCCGAGAACTTCATACGGCACATTGAGGACAACGAGGACTGGCTGCCAATCAAGCACACCAAAGAAGCGCAGATTCATTCTTTGCCGCCAAGCCTGGTGGGCGCCGTTCGAACGTTCATCCTCGCGTGTGCGATTCGGCTCGCCCGCGGCCATGTGAACACGCATCGTTCGATGTTGGTCAACGTTTCCAGATTCACCAATGTTCAGAAGCAGATCCGCAACGAGATACACACGATGCTTGACGGGATCCAGGCGAGCCTTCGAGTAAACGGCGGGTTGCCATCGGATAAGGCATTGAAAGACCCGGAGATATCCGCCCTCCAACGAATCTGGCAGGCCGAGTTTCCGGGAACAGAGTTCGAGTGGGCCGACCTTCAGCGACATCTTCACACCGCGGCCGCACCCATTCGGGTCGTTGAAGTCAACGCCAATTCATCGGGAACGCTCAACTACGCGGACCATGACAAGACAGGGCTCAATGTGATCGCCGTGGGCGGCTTCTCGCTGTCACGCGGACTGACACTGGAAGGGCTGATGGTTAGTTACTTCCTCAGAAACTCCATGATGTACGACACGTTGATGCAGATGGGTAGATGGTTCGGATACAGGCCTGAGTATGACGACTTATGCAGGATATGGATGCCCGAGGAAGCGGAGGGGTGGTATGCGCACATCGCGGAGTCGATCGAACTTCTGCGCGAAGAACTTCGAAGGATGGAGGCCGTAGGAGCAACGCCGGAAGAGTTTGGCCTCAAGGTTCGCAGTCATCCTGACACGCTCGTGGTTACGGCCCGCAACAAAATGGGCTCGGGCCAGCGTATAGTCGTCAACATTGGACTGGGAAATAACTTTATCGAGACGTATTTTCTGAAACGTGACACCGGAAGCCTCCTTGCCAACCGGACAGCGGTACGGCAGTTAGCTAGCGACCTCGCAGAGAGCGGATTTCCGGTCTCTGCTGCGGAGAGGGTTTCCGGCGGGTGGCTGCTTCGGAATGCGCCGGTCGGGCCAGTGCTCAACTTCATCGGTCGGTTCCAGAACCATCCGGGTGCAATGTACACGGATCCCGGGCCTGTACGCCGCTACATCGAAGATCGGCAGGACACGGAGCTTGCCGCCTGGGACATTCTCTTCGCAAGTACAAGAGGCGGTGAACCGACAATCACTGACACGTCGCTGGGGGTCGAAATTTATTGTCAAAGGCGTTCCGCGGGAGTAGCCAGCGACGGCGGCACGTTGCGGATCACTAACAAGCAGCGGGTTGCATCGCGGGGCGTCGAGAAGACCGGGGTAACCGCTCAGCAAATCGCTGCTGCTGAAGCGTGGTACCGAGAACAGAGGTTAGAACAAGGTCGGCCTCTTGCAGATGGGGTCTCGATCAACTATCCCGACAGGGCATACCGATTCCAGCGCGAACGGCCGTTGCTCATCATTCACCTGCTCAAGATCGACCGTGGAGCACGAGGCAGCGAAGAAAGCGAGCCAGTCGTTGCGTACGGCATAAGTTTCCCGAGAACAGGCATGGAAGAAAAGCGCGTCGAGTATGTTGTGAATACCACCTGGGTCCGGGAGAACTACCGCGAGGATTTCGAGGACGACGAACTAAACAGCGACGACGACGATGTCTAACGACCCGTGGGCCGATCTGGAAGCTCCGAGCAGCGCCGAAGCGATAAATGCGCGCCGGGTCGATCCGGACGCGGCATGGGACTTCTTCTGGGGAAGGGACATCGATAACAAGTGCCTTCTTGTATTCCGGCACTCTCCTGATTCGTCGCCGAGTGGACGCCTTCCAAAGCTCAGGGGAATGGAGGTCAGCCAGGCAGAAGAGGATCCAACCGGGCATGAGGCACTCATCTTTCGCCTTACAGAATCCGCCCATCGAGACATCTTCCATCGCCTGTGTCTCGACATTATGAGCAGCGCCGTTGGCGCGGAAACCGAGAAAGATGCCGTCGCAAGGGCCCTGACGCGAACATGGCGATGGCACCATCTTCTGAGGGGTGGAGGCGACGAGAGGTTGTCACCAGAAGAACAGAAAGGGCTCGTGGGTGAGCTCTTCGTTTTGGAGCGCTACCTTCTGGCTCAACTGCCTCCGGCCGACGCTGTGGCGGCGTGGCTTGGCCCTCTAGGTGCGCCGAAAGATTTCGAGGTGGGCAGAATTTCCATTGAAGCAAAAGCCCGAAGGGGTGGCGCGACTCCTTTTGTAACAGTCAACTCCGAACATCAACTCGATGAGACTGGCTGTGACACCCTGTACTTGTATGTAGCTGAACTTGGGCATGCGCCGGTCGGCACGACCGCAGCCTTTACAATAACCGACGTCGCGAGGCGAATTTCGGAGCTATTCGCTACGGACGGGGCAGCTCTCGCGAGTTTCGAGGCTCTTCTTCTTGCCGCCGGCTTCCGATGGGCTGACGACTACACTGACTACTCGTGGGTCGAAGGCAAGAGCAGATTTTACCGCGTGTCGGGCGAATTTCCGCGCATAATAGCGGGGCAGCTGACATCCGGCGTCTCGGCCGTGAGGTACTCGGTTTCGCTTGTTGGATGCGAACCCTTTATTGTCTCTGCTGAAGTCGTCCAAGAATCGCTGGGAGTCTCACATGTCGACTGAGCTTGAGGAATACTATCAGGAGCTATTCCAGGACGTTCTCGGTACCGCGGATGCACGCGGACTTTTGCTGGAGGACGCGTTCTTCGAAATTTTTTGCGACAGCCTGATCGCCGCTGGTGAACTGGGCACCGCCGATCGCGCCAGCTATCAGCGGACTGGGCGGACAGGAAGGGCGGGGATCCGAGTTGACGGCTATGGCGGCGATCCACTCACTGCGGACGGAACCCTCAGCCTTATCACGATGGATCTCAATCAGGCGGAAGAGCTCAAGGCGCTTACGAATTCCGATCTGGCCCCGATCTTCAATCGCCTCACTAACTTCGTGCAGAATGCTCTCGACCCCGACTTTCGAAAAAACATGGAAGAGAGTTCTCCCGGGTTCCAGCTCGCGGATCTAATAAGCGAACGATGGCCCACGATCGCAAAAGTGCGCATGTTTCTGATCAGCAATAGGAGACTCAGCGCGCGGGTCGATGGTAGGCCTGCAGACGAACTACTTGGTGTGCCTGTCACCTATAGTGTCTGGGATCTTGAGCGGTTGTTCCTCTACACAGTAGGCCACGGCCAGGAAGACATTGAGGTCGACTTGAGTGAATTTGGTGGCCCCATTCCCGTACTGCCGTCATCGTCGAATAGCAGTGGGTATGAGGCGTACCTTGCTGTTATCCCAGGGACTCAACTCGCTTCCATTTACGAACGGTGGGGTGCGAGGCTTCTCGAACAGAACGTCCGCGTTTTTCTTCAGGCGCGCAGCAACGTCAACAAAGGGATACGTAATACCCTCCAGAATGAGCCGGACATGTTCCTGGCTTACAACAACGGAATTGCCGCCACTGCCGAGTCCGTGGAAACGACGAAGACGCCGCGAGGGCTGGCCGTGACAAAATTAAAGAACCTTCAGATCGTGAACGGCGGCCAGACTACTGCTTCTGTCTACGCAGAGAGCCGAAGAAAGGGCGGGGACCTGTCGCACGTGTTCGTGCAAATGAAACTTTCGATTGTCGCGCCGTCCCTGGCTGTAGAGATGGTTCCGAAGATCTCGCAATTTGCCAATAGCCAAAACACCGTCAATGCAGCAGATTTCTTCGCGAATCACCCATTCCACGTTCGCATGGAGGGATTTTCCCGACGAATACTTGCTCCCTCCCCCGAGGGGACGTTCAGGCAGTCTAAATGGTTCTATGAGCGCGCCCGAGGTCAGTATCACGATGCAATGGCATACCTTACCGAAGCCCAGAAGAAGAAGTTTCAGCAGGATTATCCTAAGAGCCAGCTTTTCTCCAAGACCGATCTCGCGAAGTTTTTGAACCCATGGCGTGGTGAGCCCCACATCGTAAGCAGGGGAGCGCAAAAAAACTTTGCAGAGTTTGCGAAGGCAATCGGCACCGATTGGGAGCAGAGCGAGGCTTCATTCAATGAGGCGTACTTCCGTCGGGCCATCGCGAAGGCGATCATCTTTCGTGAAACAGAAAAACTGGTGAGCGAGCAGTCGTGGTACGAGGGTGGTTACCGGGCGAACATAGTAGCCTATGCAATTGCGAAACTCGCCAGCGACGTGCGAGAGATGAAACTGAGTGTTGACTTCGAGAGCGTATGGCGAAGCCAAGGAATATCCTCTCGGCTGCGCAAGGCACTCACAATAGCGGCCGAGGCGTCCAACGCTGTGATCATAAACACCTCTGGCAACATTACCGAATGGGCGAAGCAGCAGGCCTGCTGGCATCGGGTCGAACAGCTCACCATAAACGGGCCCGAAGACTGGCGGTCTGAGCTCATTACCCTCGCGCAGTTGGCGGAACAGAGCAGAGACGCCCGCCAAGATCAGAAACTATTGAACGGCATTGCTGCTCAGACAGCTGTTGTTGACGCCGGAGCCGATCTCTGGAGGGAAGTCAGGGAGTGGGGCGTCACCAAGGAACTTCTGACACCCACGGAGACAAGTATCCTGGATGTCGCTGCGGCCATGCCCAATCAGATCCCGACCGAACGGCAGTGCGCGCGGATTCTGGAGACGCTCACCAGGCTTCGCGAGGAGGGTTGTCAGATTGGGCCAGAGATTCTCTGACTTCAATCTTGTCCGCTACGCCCGTGCGCGGAGGGATGTTCGCCAGCGGCATCTTCGAGATAGAGGGCAATGAGCGCAATCGGGACGTGGCCGGCAAACGGACATGGCGAGATCCAAGAGTGCATAGTTGAATCTTTGGTGGTTTCTGGCAGGGGTAAGTTGCTCTAGGATTGCGCGTAGCCAGCGCTGTCTGCGCGTGTCGCCGTTATGACTCCTGCCGGTGTACCGCGACAGCAGTCGAACGACATTCGAATCGATGATGACGGCCCGCTTATTCGCGTGCAGACTCAAGAAGGCCGAGGCACAGTAGTCGCCGACGCCCGGAAGGTCAGTAAGCTTCCCCTTTGTCGTGGGGACGAGTTCATCTTGGCGAGCGAGGGCAGTGGCAAGTTCATGCAGACGGGTGGCTCGCCAGCGAAGACCCAAAGGCGCGACGAGGTCCTGAAACTCGGTGAGCGAGAGGACAGCCAAAGCAGATGGCGTCGGAAATCGGCCGACGATTTCGATCCAGATCGGCGCTACCTGTTCAGCCTTGGTGCGCACAAGCATTACCTCAGCCAGGAGCTTTTGCCAGAGCGGGACATCCTCGCGCCGCCAGGGATAGTCGGCCCTATGCGCTCGACCCCACCGCAAGATCGCTTTACGCACGGACGCGACATTGGCTGGGGACAAGCTGTCGGCCCCGTTCATACTGCTAGCAGATGGTGTCGAGCGCATGTCCAAGTAGCTCTGCGATCTGGACAGCCAGTAGCGGCGGCACTGCGTTACCCACCTGGATATATTGACTGGTTCGCGGCCCTTCAAAGAAGTAGTTGTCCGGGAAGGTTTGGAGGCGGGCCGCTTCCCGTACGGTTAGGCTGCGGCACTGCCTGGGATCCGGGTGAATGAAGTAGTGCCCGTCCTTGGAGATGTGGGATGTGACAGTCGTAGACGGGTGTCCATAGCGCTGCACGCGGAACCTATCGTTGAACATCCCCTTCTTGAGAGCGAACTCGATGTTCGCATGTTTGGGCAGCAGCCACTTTGGCAGATCCTTTAGGGTTGGTGATTGGCCGCTGACGGCTGCATAACCCGAGAGAAAGAGATACCGATGAAGATCGCCGAGCATGTGGCCCCGACTCTCATGGTTCAGGAACCCGCCGATCAACGGGTCGAGATACCAGTCCGGTCGATGCGAAGGTGCTGCAGCTCCGGCAACGAACTGCCCTCCCCGTTCGTGTGGCAGCTCTCGCGTCCGAAGGGACCCGAGGGACCTGCTTACCTTGCGCATCTCTGAAGAGATTCGCTTTTTCCCGTCCCGCAGGGCGGCGGCCCAGGTTTGGAAGCTATCAGTCGGTGTGATTCCGCTACGTATCCGCGGTAGGTCTGAGATGACTTCATCGATCGAAACTGAAGGACGCCGTTCTAGGGCACCGATCGCAAACCCTTCGTGCAGGACATCACGACGAACGCCGACAATGATCACCCGGTGACGTGCTTGGGGAATGCCCAACTCTTCACATCGCAAAACGAAGTCTTGCGGCGACAAGGACTGGGTCGAATCAATTGGTCGGTCGGGAGAAACGGTGATCAGCTTGTACTGATGGTCGAGGTGATCCAGTCCCAGAGAGACACCCGGGGTTGTCAGATCCTTTAGGATTCGGGCGAACATCGGTTGATTGGCGTGAGTTGCAGATAGCAGGCCTTTCACGTTTTCCATGACGAATGCTGTCGGTGCATGTTCGGCAAGCAGTCGAAGATACTCGCGGTAAAGGAAATGACGGTGATCAGCCTCGAATCGAGTTGGATCTGAGCCCTTCATTCTCGATCGCCCGACTAATGAGTAAGCCTGGCAAGGTGGTCCTCCCACAAGGATCCAGTGCCTGTGGCCAGCGATGGCGCTGCGAACTCGTGCGGCGACCTCTTCGTGATTGGAAGGCCCCACTTCGGCGAGCCACGCCTCTTTGTCAGCGAGGGCTGTCTGCTCGGGGTGAGCCGCCAGCAAATCCTCCAGCTGAATCGTTCCGCGAGTGTATTCGTAGTAAGCAGTTGTTTCCTGCCGATCACGCAGGCGTCGGAACACCGACCTCAAACGTAACGTCCGGTGGGCCCAGGGTTCCTTCTCGATTGATAGTACGGGCTGGAAGACGCGGGTATCGTCACTTCGACGAAGCGATGCGAAGCCCTCACACATTCCACCAGGCCCGGCAAACAGGTCGACCATCGCGTATGCGGACGCGCGATTGGGTCGGACGGATGGAGAGTCAGCGACCACGATGGCAACATCGTATGGTAACCGCGCGGCCATGCAAACTGACCCGCTCAGGTAACTGCGTTTCCAAACCCTAGCGACAGCCTAGGGCAAGCAGGGAGCTCACGGATTAGATACCCCTAGGCCGACGCGAGCTGACGCGGTGCGGTTTGCGCGGCGTTTTCCGAGGCGTACTACTTCGGATACTCTCAGGCAAACGCAGCTAAGTCCAAAATCAGTCCAATTTCACTCCAACGCCGTGTGGCGGAGATGCCACGCTCGCGTTGTTGGCACAGCGCCCACACCGTAGAATTGACCTTGCCGGAAAGTCTGGTGCTCGGAAGGCTATTCAAACTTCAGCACCGGACTCGGCAGAAAAATGAACAGATCCGGCGGTCGAAACGACGGATTTTGTATCTGACGCGAGGGCCCGTAGCTCAATGGTAGAGCTCTGGACTTTTAATCCAGGAGTTGTGGGTTCGAATCCCACCGGGCCCTCCATTCCAAGCAGGTCAGCAAACCTTCAAGCCGGCAAGCTGTTCCGTGCCTGGCGCGCTTTTACCGCTCCTTCCGGAAACGTTGTCTTCTCCTGCCGGAAACGTTGCCCCGGCCTGAATGGCTGCGTGGATGTACTCCGGTAGCATGATTCCTGTATTTACCGAGTCCGGGAGTGGAGGTCGAAATGCGCAGAAGGTTGGTCGCTCCGCGAACGCAGTGCAACAGGAGAAGCTACCGAATTCTGCTCTTTACATTGGCCGCGCTCTCAATTGTTTGTGGCGCCTGGATGATGACGGGATCGGCGGATGCGCAGGCCAACACGCTGGGCGTGGACCACGACGGAGCGCCGCCGGATATCAACGCGGGACCAACGGTGGTACAACCGAACGCCAGCACGTCGGTGTCGATTGTGACGGACCCATCGGCGGCAGGCTTCGGCGCTGCGACGATCGGGATTACGTACGACCCAACCGTCATCACGCCCACCGGCTGCACTACTCACGGGACAAGTGGGGCGTGCATCCTCAACTTCTCACCGAACCAGATCCGGTTTGCGATGACGATATCAGGCGGCACGTTCGTCGTTACGAACCTTGCCGACATCACATTCCAGGCGATTGGGCAGCCCGGCGCGTGCAGTTCGATTGCCCCAGGGGTCCTTGTCTGGAACGACCCGAGCTCGGTCAGCCAGACCAGACCCACGATTTTCAACGGACAGATTTGCGTCGCGACTCCCCCGACACCCACGCCTTCGCCGGCACCTACGCCCTCTCCGACTCCGTCGCCGGCACCTACGCCTTCTCCGACGCCGTCGCCCGCACCTACGCCTTCTCCGACTCCGTCGCCGGCACCTCCGCCGTCTCCGTCGCCGTCGCCCGCACCTACGCCGTCTCCAACGCCTTCGCCAACGCCGTCGCTATCACCCACGCTATCAGCGACTCCGGTGGCGACGAAAGAACCGACGCCTGAGCCGACGAACGAGCCGACCCCGCCGCCTCCCACGGAGCTGATGTGCAACGGGAAGAAAGCAACGATTGTCGGCAGCGAGCGGAGCGAGTGGATCATCGGGACGCGCGGAGACGATGTGATAGTGGCACTGGGAGGCTGGGATCTGGTCATTGCCTTCGAGGGGAACGACACGATCTGTCTCGGAGCCGGTTACGACGTGGCGTTCGCCGGCTTTGGCGACGACAAGGTCTTCGGGGAAGGCGGCAATGACATGGTCTTTGGCGAAATGGGCGCTGACTCGCTGGACGGTGGCGACGGGAAGGACGTCTGCTTCGGCGGTTTCGGATCCGATTCAGCCGCTGGCTGCGAGTGGAGCTGGGGAGTTCCCTAGCCGAGCGAGCCCGGTCAGTCGGAAGCTTCTCGCGCGCCTCTCGAGCGCCTCTTGCTGAGCACGCTTCCGGGTCGGAAGCCGCGCGCCGCCTGGCGAGTGCGAGCGGGTACGAACTGGACGTTTGGGGCGGCCATAACGTCCGTGGGCGCTAGAGACCGCGGGAGTTTGTCAGGGCGGAAGATGCTCGGAGGGGTCTCCGCCGGCAGACGCTTTCGACCGGAGACGGGTACGGTAAGGTCACGCGTGCCGAAGAGCGAAACTATGAGTCCGATGAT
>Ga0187893_10012531_pt1 | contig 11997 bp, 14 predicted proteins | sample MA1701074metaG_FD_139574 | JGI IMG/M metagenome (GOLD analysis project Ga0187893, IMG submission 139574) | White microbial mat communities from a basaltic lava cave in the Kipuka Kanohina Cave System on the Island of Hawaii, USA - MA170107-4 metaG ... | reverse complement strand
TTCGCACAGCACGACCTGTTTCTTCCAGGCGTTGAGTTGATCCGCCGGGTTGTCTGACGGTTTGCCGTTGACCATATCGCCGCGTTCGACGGTCTGGCCGCCGTAACCCCACGCCGACACGCCCTTCGCGTCGGTTACCTGGCCTTTGACGTGGAAGCCGGCGATCAGGAAGTTGTAGCCTTCGTCTTTCAAATATTGGAAGAGCGAGCGCGTGTCCTGTCCCATCAGGATCGCGTGCGACGGATCGTAATGGATTCTGAGTTGATCGCCGACTCCGTGACGTTCGCAGATGCGGTGCAGCGCAATCCACGGCCCCGGCGCGTAGGCGATGTTGTTGTGCCAGTTGTCTCCCGGAACCCAGCCCGGCATCGGGCACTGCTCGATACGATATTGCAACCCACGCGCTTTGGCTTCTTTGAGCAGCGGGATGAAATTCTCCTCGAAGTCAATCAGGTTGGCGTCCATGTTCAACTGCTGGTTGCGCCCGACGAAACCGCAGACGGCTTCGACGCCGAGCATCGCCGCCGTGTCCATCGCGCGCAGCATGAAATCGTGCTTCTTTTTTCGGATCGCAGGGTCGTGGTGGAGCATGTTGTCGAAATAGCCGACATCGGAAATACCGACCTTGTATTCTTCCAGGCAAGCCTGCACTCGCTTGGCGCGGTCTTTGTTGAACGGCTGGCGCAAATCCAACGTGTTGGCCACCGGATCGAGCATCGCTTCGGCGGGCACATCGGTTTCGGTCGGATGCAGCGCGGATGAAAGCTGGATGTAATCGGCGCCCAATTCGCGGGCAAAAGCCACCCACTCTTCGATGGCCAGGTCGGGATCGGGATCGCGCTTCTCGCGCGGCGTCAATTCCTGCAACGCGGCGGTCAACACGCCGATCTTCATGAATTTTGGCTCGAAAGGTTTGACGGACATAGTTAGTCTCCTTCTTCGGAATGATTTTGATCAGCGGACGGCTTCGTTCGGCGGCGTCCGGGATCACGATGATTTTGTTTTGTGACGATGAACAGCGCTCGATGGCGAAGCAGAGAAGGGAATGAGCCATCGCGCCGCATACTGCCTGACGATCTGAGGTGTGTCAAGATTTGGGTTGAGGATCAAAGACCGCTACTCTCTGGCCCTAATCCTGGTCGTAATATTTGCTTGGTTCTGTTGTCTTGCCATCGGCTAAATCGCACAGGCGGCGAAAGCCAGACATCATTGTGAGCCAGCCTCCCTCGCCTACCGTTTCGACTACCTTTTGCTTTACGGCGGGGCGATTAACCAGTTTCTCTTGTTTGAGCAGAAAGACAATGTCGTCCAGGTCTTTTTGCCGTCCGGCGTTGTACTTCAAAATCACCAGCCATTCAGGCGTGACCACACGCAAACCATTCGGCAATCTGATCGCTTCCTCCAGAGCCTTACGGTAAAACACCTGATAGCCATCGCTGCGTACAATCCAATCAACCTGAACCGAATACTTGCCGACTTGCAGCGTGTAGCTGCTGCCGCCAAAGCTCAGCCGATGTTGCGGCGTCAGCGATAATTGCCGGGAAGCAATAATATCCACGTCTTTCGTATGGCGTGGACTTCCATAAAGATGCATCGCTATCCCGCCTGCCACGGCCCACTCGACCTCTTCCTGCGCCGCCAACTGTCCGATCCTCTGCGCCGCCTCCACGCCCGTATCGGTTGAAATCGTCGGGTTAGCGACGTTTTCCAGCATACGCTCGACAAGTTGTTGGTACTCGCTTTCACTCATCACTTCCTCCATTCGTAGTTAAAGGCAAGAAGGCGATGACCTCGCCCTCCTGCCTTACGTTACTGCTTTCCTTCCCTCACTATCAAGCCGCCGAAGTCGGCGCAACAGACTCAAGCGTCGCATGGCGGAGCGCCGCCCGCGCAAGCAGACGGGTGGAATCAAGCGTCGGCAGCGGTGAGTTTGAATCGTTCATGATCAGGGGGATCTCCGTACATCCAAGTATGACCGCATCGCACCCCTGGTCTCTCAGGCGGTGGATGACCTGCTGAAAGTAAGCGACAGCCTCTGGCCTGAACACGCTGTAAACCAACTCCTCCATAATGATGCGGCTGATTTCTTCTCGTTCCGCAGGGCTTGGGCGTATCCACTCCAGCCCCTGTCTCGCCAGCTTTTCCGGATAGACCTCGCTCTCCACCAGCCAACGAGTCCCGGTCAAACCGAGGCGGCGAAAGCCGCGAGCGACGGCTTGCTCGGCGACGACTTCGGCAATGTGCAGCCAGGGCAGCGGGGATCGCGGGAGAACAAAGGGAAGCGCCTGGTGGATTGTGTTATCCGGGCAGATCAGAAAGTTGGCGCCGATCTTCGCAAGTTTGTTCGCTGAAGCGAGCATCAACTCGCCAACGCCTTGCCAGTCATCCTGATCAATGCGCTGCACGTAATCGGCGAACGAAGGCGTATGCATCGAGACTTCGGGGTGAGCGTAAGGGCCGAGCGCTTTCGCGCCTTCAACGCAGATGGTCTTATAACAAAGAGCAGCGCCTTCGGCGGAGCAACCAACAATACCAATGTGTTTTGGCATAACGGCCTCGAGTTAGGCGCCCAGAGCGCAGCGCGATGAAGGGAGAGTTCCCGCGGAAGGTGGATCATGTCATTTGCGGAGCCACAATTGGAAGCCGATCCCGTCTCTGTGGATATCATAGTCGATGAAGGGGGTCTTCCCTACAAGCGCTCGCATCTGGTCTTCGGTGTACGCACTCCTCAGGAGCATCCATCGAAAGCTCTGCTTCGTAAACCACGCATTCAGAGCCGTGAGATGCATTCCGTCCACCTCCCGTCCGATCTCCTCCGCCGGCGCGTCTTTTCGCAGATCGACGATCAGGGCGAGGCCGTTCGGGGCAAGAACGCGATGCATCTCATTGATGGCCTCGACGGGCTCAGCGAAGTTCTTGAAGGCCGCCTGGCAGAATGTGAAGTCAAACGCAGCGTCCTGAAAAGGCATGGCAGAGGCGTTTCCGTGGCGAAAGTCGACAGACACATTGGCCGCAAGGGCGGCCCTCTTTGCGATCTCGACGAACGTTTGGCTGATATCTAAGCCGGTGATCTGGTAGTCCCCCAGCTTGGCGAGCTCGATGCAGAAGTAACCCGGACCAGGCGCGATCTCCAAGACTCTGGCCCCTGGGGGAAGGCGACTGCCGACCAGCTTCGCCATGCCAGTATGTCGTTTCAGGTCGTTGAGTGTCTGCTTGGCGTACCATCGCGCCACCAGGCCCTCCATCGGGAGGCCCTTGTAGGCTTTCTTGGCCCGTGAAGTGGACGACGTGTCTGTCTTCAAGAATGTCTCCTCAAGTGGGTGTTGACTTGCGCATGGGCGCCTAACGACCATGTTAGGCGCATTCCAGAACCAATATCTCCTCGGCTTCGTGGAGCGTTCTTCTTTCGACGGATCTATCTTCTTTGCGATCTTCGTTCTTTCTTCTCTATTTTTTTACGGCTCAAGCCATCGACCTTGGCCTCACGGAGCGCTTCCGTTCTGAAATCACTGGGCCCATTACGAATGTAGCTCATTGTCCATGTTCACCAGGGCCTTTCGTTCCGGGAATCGCTTCTCTCGGCATTACAAACTGACTCAGTCGATTTAATTTTTTGCAGGTAATAGACCTAATTCAGCAGCACGCTTCACTAAATCTTGATGATCAAGCTGAAACACAATCTTCAACTGGTCTCCTTGCCGAAATAAGATGTAGGTTGCAGAAATTTGTTCTTCTACAGGCGGAGTGGATTCTTTATCAAATCGTATTTTCCAGTGTGATTTAACCATCAAATGATTAGTATCCAATTGATTCTCTTCAAGTGAGCATATTTTCGAAGTTGTCAATCCGATAGATTTGAAAAATTCGCCTCGTTTTGGCACTGCCTTGAGAAAATCTTCCTTCCTGACAACCTGTGCTCCATTCGGCCCAGAAAACATAAATGAGTCACTATACAGCGATGCAAGAACCTCAAGATTAGTTTCAGCAATTGCTATTTCATACTCTTCAAAAAACTTTGTCGCAAGATAATTCATCTGTTTTATCTTCCCTCCATTCAAATATTACAAACGTCGCTCATAACTGGGATCGTAGTAGCGCCTAACAACTCGTTCGGCAGCGCCTCTACTACTTTTTTTGTGTTCCTTTAGTTGCGCCCTGCCTTCGAAGATACTCAGCCAAAGGCTGCAAACCGAGTTCAGCCCGGCGTTTGTCAACATTGGCTTCGTCTTCAATGGGTTGCGGAACCTACCAAGCTCTTTCCGGGCCATCCCTACGTCGCGACAATCTCCTTCAAGCGGCGGGTTCTTTTCTCATCGCCCGCCTGCATCCGACGAGCGAGTGCCTGAAACCCTTCCTTTAATGCCGAATCGCTGTTTAGCTTTTCATTCGCAGTCTTGTTGTCAACCATCAGGCCATGTTCCCTACGGTATGTGTTGAATTCCTCGCGCGTGTCCTGATCCTCCTTAACCATGCGCACCAACTCTTTGCGCAACTCCGGTTCTTTTTCATCGCCCACTTCTTGTACGGGGGATTGCGCGGGTACTAGGACTACACCGACGAACATCACAAGCATTACCAGCGTAAGTCTTCCTTTCATATAACCTCCATTCAGAATCAGCTTTGAATCTTGGTTGAACGATCCATTCACGCTCACAATTACTTCTACCGGGCTCGCGCGGAAGCGTCGAACGGCCACGTTCACCGGGCGGCGCACTCCGTTGCCAAGCCAATTGGCTACGAAAAGCCGCTCCGTGTGCAATGGATGTTAGGCGCGGTTTTGTTGTCACCGCCGTCACCGGCTACCCCTACTAGCCTCCTTGAATTTCAAGTTGCGCAATGTAAACAAAAATCCCCATTAGTAAATCTATTTCTTTCAAATAGTATTCATCGAGATCGATATAGGCAGTGTTCTCCGTCAATTTCAAAAACTTCCAGTTTGTCCCGGTCGTAACTGCTCCAAAAATCAAAGGAATCTGCGCATGCTCTCTTTCATTGAAAAGCCTGGCGGCCACCATCGTGGCGATACATTGCCCAAACCCTTCTACAATATCTTCATTTTTCGCCTCGACAATCGTAAAGATTGGAGCGGAAATGTAATATTGTTCTGGATTGAGGCTGATCAGATAGTCACAGTAGCCATCTAGCCCACGTGATGAATCAACATCGAATTTTTTGCCCGAAAAGATACTAACTTTACCCCGAAGTTGCTCGCGGAATTCCCCGAGAATCGGGGCAATAATCCACTCCGACCGAGATTTTTCCGTGTTGATGGCGAGTGCCAAAGGGACAAACTTGTCTAATGTCGTTTGTAGAAAAGAACTGATTTCGACCCCGGGAATGTTCGCAAACAGCTTCTCATTCTCAATGACAGTGATACCTAATTTCTGCTTGACATCTTTCAATGAAAAACTACTGTATGCCATAGTCTGCTACCTCCTCACGTATTGCTTCTTCTTTATCTTTCTATCGCATAGCTCTTTACGAAGTAACGTGCTTACTGTCTCCTTCTTTCCTTCAAGCCATGGTTACGAATTTCTCCTTCATGCTAAATTTACGGGTTGTCGGGCAAACTCAGCCAATTCCGCCTCACTCGTATACGTGACATCAGCAGCTTCCTCACCATTGTGCGAGAGATCAATTGTGTGTATTTCAAAACGTGATTCACTATCACCATCAATTGACGAGTTGTCTATCGCTTTCAATAAGGTTTCAGGGGTGCGTTGTTCGCTTTTACGCCACTGGGCTAACCCTGATTGCCAGCTAATGCCATTGAACATCCCTATACTATCGTACCGGCCTATATGAGCACTGATAAATTGTGCCATTTCATATTTGTTGGCCACTTGAAAGTGCCACATTCGCGTAATGCCTTCGTCAATACTTTCGGTCAGGATAAACATTGTGTTTGTCATGATGGTATGCCTCCTTATCCTGGCTTCTCTTCACGCAACATCTGCCAAGCGCAACGTTGTTTTTGTCCGATGACAAGCTGAAACTCCTGGTGTTCATGGAGTACGTGAACCTGTTCTTATGCTGGAACTTCATCACACGCTTCGATGTCATGTATTTCATGAATGGTGAGCTGAGCCTGACTACTCCCATCAACATACGTTCGAGCAACCCATTGCAGGAATGTTTCAGCAGATAACTGGCAAACCCAGGGAATAAAGACGTTCATAAGTTTCTGACGATCTTCGCCATTGACAATGACGCGATTCATGCCTTCCCATAACTCCTTTGGTCCCACATGCGGATCATCTAACCACAGACAAAAGATACTGCTTGTGATGAAGTATTCCCACGTATCATAATGTGCGAGGATATGCCTCGCAACTGCCTCTCGTGACGATGCCTTGACGACTCGAAACGAGCGTTCAGAGAAACCTTCATCATACACTCTTGTGACAAGAAATAACGCCATGTTAAAAATTTTCTCTTCTTGTTGAGAACAGCCTAACACACCGTTCACCGGGCGCGCGCCCAAGTGAACTCGCAAGCCACAACCCTCGTGGCGCGCGCTCCGGTGCAATGGATGTTCGGCGTCGGGCGATTAGCATACTTCTGCTTCAGCTTGTTCTAGGGCCGCCAGTGCTGCACGATTCATTTCAAACATCCCCGGCTTGGTATTATTGAACATTTCTTCATGCAGTCTTGTAAGAGCTATGCAAAAAATTTCAAGATTTCTTTTCGTAAGACATTCTGCGACAGCGTTAATTACTAAGATCACGCTTATTGGAACGTTTGCCGCAAGGCCACGAAATGGGAGATCATTATTTACGAAATCAGTGCTCCTGCCCTCAATTAAGCGAATAATAAAACGCTCACCCGTACCAGTAGCCGAAGGGGCATCAATAGGTGCTTGTAACATTTGAACAAGATTTGAGAGTCTTGGGAGAAAGTCGCGGTGTTCTGACGACTCGAATGGGTCAAGCGCCTCTTCCAGTAGTCCTTGATAGGCTTCCACGACTTGAGGGTTCTCTTCACTTTGCACAAAGCGTATTTTTGCAGCGTACAGGAGGGCGATCTTCATGAGTTGAGTATCGTCATACCCTGAAGATGGAAAGAACTCAACAGTTGATACGCCAGTTGGTTTTATATCTACAGTAGCGGTAAGTGATGTTTGGCTTTCAGCTCGCTTTTTTAGAATGATTACAAGGATAAATCCCAATACGATCAGGCCAAGAATTATGATTAGAGTCAGTCCGATTACGCCCATTTTTTCTCCTTGTAGTCACCGAGTCAACATTGATACAGCGAGGACGCCGAACGCCTCGCATCAGGGGGCGCGGCGCAAGGCACTGGTGGAATCATACGAAGATCGCTCGCCGCGCTCCACTGCATGCGTTTGTTGAACTAAGCGCTCCGCGCAGGAGGAGCACCTGTCTCTGAGTAGGCTCGATCATTCTCAATCGAAAGGGCTGTCCGACTACACTGACCTGATTTCAGATTCCACTTTTCAGACATCAGGAGGTCTAGCCATGACAGAACTACGCAAGAGAATGATCGAGTCTCTTCAGCTCAGAGGTCTCTCTGAGCGGACGCAGGAGGCCTACACCAGAGCCGTCCGCCAACTCGCCGAACATTATCACAAGTCGCCCGACTTGCTCACCGAGGAAGAACTCCGCCAGTATTTCCTCCACCTCATCAACGTCAAACATTACTCGCGCAACACGACCACCATCGCCTTGTGCGGAATCAAGTTCTTCTTTGAGCAAACGCTCAACCGAAACTGGTCTCTCTTCAAGATCGTGCGCCCGGCGCCGGAGCATAAGCTCCCGGTCATCCTCAGCCTGGAAGAGGTGCGCGAGATTCTCCATCGCGTCCGGCTCCCGCGCTACCGCGTCTGTCTCTCGACCATCTATGCCTGCGGATTGCGCCTGCAGGAAGGCATCCGCCTCGCCGTGCCCGATATCGACAGCGCGCGAATGATGATCCATGTTCGTCACGGCAAAGGCAACAAGGATCGTTATGTTCCCTTGCCGCAACGCACGCTCGAGCTGCTGCGCGACTACTGGGTCACGCATCGTCATCCGGCGCTCATCTTTCCCGCCGAAGGTCGCGAGCATCTCGCCTTGTCGCAGGCCACCGAGCCGATGTCAAAGAGCAGCGTCCAGGACGCCTTCCGCGCGGCGCTCAAACAAAGCGGCATCCACAAGCTCGCCTCGGTTCACACGCTGCGTCATTCCTGGGCCACCCACTTGCTCGAAGCCGGTGTCCACCTGCGATTGATTCAAGAATATCTCGGCCACCGTTCGCCAGCCACGACCAGCATTTACACCCACCTCACCGCCAGAGCCGAAGAGCTTGGCGCGGAGGCCATCAATCGCGTCATCGACCAACTCTGATGGTCGAGGTCGCGGACATCTTCCGCCTCCACGGCCCCGACTACCGAGCCAAATTCGCCGAGCGCATATTGCCTGCTCATCGGCGGGCCATGGCGGACATCGAACGCTGCCGCACCGCAGCTCTCGGCGGCCAGGTCTATTACTGTGCCAACTGCCAGGACTATCGTTACAGCTACCATTCCTGCAAAAACCGCCACTGCCCAAAGTGCCAGAACGATCAGGCCAATGAATGGCTGGAAAAGCAACAGAACTTGCTCCTGCCGGTGACTCACTTCTTCGTCACCTTTACGCTGCCGGAAGAGTTAAGGTCCGTGGCTCGCGCCAATCAGAAGCTTGTCTACAACCTGCTCTTTCGCGCTTCCTCAGAGGCGGTGCAGCAACTGGCTCTCGATCCCAGGTTCATCGGCGGTCAGATCGGCATGGTCGGAGTCCTGCACACCTGGACGCGCGCGCTGGTCTACCATCCGCACGTCCACTACATCGTCACTGGCGGCGGGCTGACCGCAGACGGGAAATGGAACTCTTCCCGCCCGGATTTTCTCCTGCCGGTCAAAGCTCTCTCTCAGATCTTCCGCGCCAAGTTCCGCGACCAACTGAAAAAGACCACGCTCTTCAATCAAGTGGATGAGCAAGTCTGGACCAAAGCCTGGGTGGTCCACTCCGAGCCAGTCGGCAGCGGCCAGGCAGCCTTCAAATACCTCGCCCCTTACATCTTCCGTGTCGCTATCAGTAACAACCGCATGCTCAAGCTGGAGGATGGCCAAGTCACTTTCAAGTACAAAGCATCAGCCACCGCTCAGATCAAGTTCTGCACCCTCACCGCCGAAGAGTTCATGCGCCGCTTCTTGCAGCACGTCTTGCCCGACAGATTCATCAAGGTGCGCTACTACGGCCTGCTCAGTCCGGGTAACCGCGAGTTGCTCAACCAGGCCAGAGAGTCGCTCGGCGCAGGGGTGGTCAAATCAAACCCGACTGACAGTGCGACGCATGAACAAAAGCGAAACCCTATTCCTTGCTGTCCAAGCTGTGGGACCATCCTGACACTGATCCGGGAACTCAAAGGAAGGAGCGGATTGCCGCCTTGAGGAATCTTGATGCGCAACCATCTTGAGCGTGACCAGCACCAGGCCTTACCGCGCCAGCGCCAGATTCAATCCTCGGCGTCAAGCCAGGAGTCTACACGGCTGCTTCAAAAACCTGCGCCTCACTGCCCTGGCTGGAGCCGTCCGGTTGGTCAATGGCACAATGCACGCTTCAGGGCCATCGAAGAAACAGCATTCCTGCCAGAGAACCCTCCAACGACTGCCGGTGTTCCAGTCGAGGAGCAACTCTTCCCCCTCTCAACCCGCTGCTCAAACTCCAAGTGATCCCCACCCCCGGCTTAGTTCAACACAGAATTGTGTGGCGGCTTCCTCTTTCGTAAGGTGTACCATTTGCACGACGCGCCACACGAATTCTTAATACGTTAGGTGCGTTTTCAAGGAACCGAGTGTCTTGTCTTTCTTTGCTTCACGACCCGGACCTTACGAGATCAGAGAGTATCTTTTGTCGAGTCGCAAACTCTCTTTTATTTGTTTCGCGACCAAGTTCTTTACGAGGTCATGAGCCAGCTTCCTTTTATCTCGTCAGAGGCAGACTCTCTTTTATTTCTTTCGTCTTCCGCTTCTTTCTTTTACTTCACCCGTTATGGCCTAACGGCCTGGTTCACCGGGCGGCGCACTCCGCTACCAAGCCCATCGGTTACGAAAAGCCGCTCCGTGTGCAACGGGAGTTAGGCGCGGTCGTGGTTGAACGGGCGTCTTTCCCTTTTCTTTCTCTCGCGCTAATCCTGATCGTAATACTTGCCCGGCTCTTTCGTATTACCATCAGCTAAATCACATAAACGGCGAAAATTCGGCAACATCGCTAGCCATGCATCCTCGCCCGCTGTTTCAACTACTTTTCGTTTAACAGTTGGGCGGTCAACCAGCTTCTGTGATTTAAGCAGAAAGACGATGTCATCAAGGTCTCTTTGCCGTCCGGCATTGATCTTTAGGATGACTAACCACTCAGGTGTCACCAGACGCAACCCGTTTGACAGCTCAATCGCCTCCTTCAAAGCTGCCCGGTAATATTTCTGATACCCATCATTCCGCACAATCCAATCAATCTGGACTGCATATTTGCCGACTTGCAGCGTGTAACTGCTGCCGCCGAAGCCCAGCCGATGTTGCGGCGTCAGCGATAAGTCCCGTGAGGCAATAATGTCGACATCTTTTGTCAGACGCGGGCTGCCATAGAGATGCATCGCCAGCCCGCCCGCCAAGGCCCATTCAATCTCTTCTTGCGCTGCCAGTTGGCCTACTATCTGTGCTGCTTCTATGCCAGTATCAGTCGCAATCATCAAATTGGCGGTGTTTTGCAGCGCACGCTCGACCAGTTGCTTATACTCATTTTCACTCATTTGTTTGTTCCATTCGTAATTGAAAGCAAGAGGGCGAAAATTCCTCTCTCTTGCCTTACGTTACTGCTTCTCCTTCTCTCGCGCTCAAGCGCCTAACTACATTTAGGTGGATGTGAAATCTTTCCGATAACGGAAACAAGTTTCCGTTATCGGAAACTACTTTCCGCGAACGGAAACATTTGGCTTTCCATTATCGGAAACATTTGGTTGCCGGATCAGTTCCCCGGACTTTCCATTATCGGAAACTTTTGACCGTTGAATCCGCTCAGTCAACCCCAGTTTGCGCGCCTGACCGTAGGGGATCTCCCAAAGTTTCAGGTCAGGGTTCCATTTGCCGCCGGCCATTTTCACCCGATTGCGCCAGTTGATTTCGTTGAGTTCGATGCGGACGGTGACGATCTCACCGTCCTCGAAAGGGCGGGCAGGCGGTTTCCAGGGAGACTCTTCGATAATAAGTTCGACGGTTTTGTATCGTTTGCCCTGCACGGGGTCGTAGCGGTAGCGCACGCACATCAAACGCGCGCCATATTGGCTGACCAGGCGTTTGGTTCCCGGCTGTCCCGGATTGAGTTTCTTGCTCGTCAGCATGGCAGTTTGCTCCCTGGCTAAGAGAACGAAATGTTTTGATGATACAGCTTTACTGCAAGACGGCGCGGAGTATAATCCCCGCCATCAGTCAAGGCAATAATTTTTCCACAAAATAAAATCGCATTTCAAGGAGGTTCAGTCATGCCGGATAAGCCACCTCAACCGCCGAAGTTTCTCGATCAGATTCGCAACGCCATCCGGCTGCGAAGAATGAGCTACCGCACCGAACAAGCCTATGTTGACTGGGCGAAGCGGTTCATCCTCTTCCACGACAAACGTCATCCGAAAGAGATGGGCGCGCCGGAGATCGAGGCCTTCATTGCTTATCTGGTGAATCAGCGCAATGTGGCGCCCTCGACGCAGAATCAGGCGCTGCACGCGCTGCTGTTCGTATACCGTGAGGTATTGCAGATCGAACTGCCGCGCATCGGCCTGCCTGTCGCCAAAAAAGAGCCGCGTCTGCCGGAAGTTTTCACTCGTGAAGAGGTACAGGCAATACTGGCGCAAATGGAAGGCGAGAAGTGGTTGATGGCGAGCCTGCTTTATGGGACGGGAGTGCGGTTGCGCGAGTTGCTGCGACTACGTGTGAAAGATATTGACTTCCAGAAGAATCGGATCACC
>Ga0187893_10012530_pt1 | contig 11998 bp, 10 predicted proteins | sample MA1701074metaG_FD_139574 | JGI IMG/M metagenome (GOLD analysis project Ga0187893, IMG submission 139574) | White microbial mat communities from a basaltic lava cave in the Kipuka Kanohina Cave System on the Island of Hawaii, USA - MA170107-4 metaG ... | reverse complement strand
TTTCCGCGATACCCTCATCCTGAACGTCTTCAGCCGTCAATCTGACCTGGTGGGCCAAACCAATCCGACAGGGCTTGGGATCGGCCTTCGGCACCAGGTGAGTTCTCGCATCGTTGCGGATGCGGGCATCGGCAGTGAGTTCATCGGCCCGGCGGACCGATCGATATTCTTCAGCACCATCGGACTATCGGTGGGTTTCTAAGTACTGGTGCTGTGCCATGACTTTCAAAGAGACCAGGTTGATGGTCGTCTTGGTGGTCACCGTGGGGACAGGAATTGGAGGACTCTGGTAGTTGTACCTTCTAGGAGTAGAAATGTCAGCCGGGTGGCATACCCACTCACCCCAAAGCCTCGCCGCCGCTCTCCAGTCTAACCCGGACGTTGGACTGACGGAGCAGGAAGCGGAGCAGCGACTTGCCCGGCATGGGCCCAACGAACTGCCGGAAGCGCCCCCTCCCTCTTTCCTCAAGCTGCTGCTCAGGCAATTCGCCAGCCTGATCATCTGGGTGCTGATCGGAGCGGCGATCGTCTCCGGGCTCCTCCAGGAATGGCTTGATGCGGCGGCGATCATCGCCATCGTGATCCTCAACGCCCTCCTGGGCTTCATACAGGAGTTCAAGGCCGAGAAGTCTCTGGCGGCCCTGAAGCGATATTCGGTCGCGACTGCGCGGGTCATCCGAGGCGGCGTAGATCGAGCCATCCCGGCGCGCGAGCTGGTCCCCGGCGACCTCATCCGGGTCGAGGCCGGCGATCGGGTGCCTGCCGATGCGCGGGTGGTCTATCTCACGGGTTTTCAAACGCAGGAAGCCTCCCTGACGGGAGAATCCACTCCCGTCCTGAAATCCCTTGACCCTCTCCCGCAGCCGGAGGTGCCGCTGGGGGACCGCCGCAACATGCTCTATATGGGCACGGTGGTGGGCTCCGGGAAAGCGCGAGCTCTCGTCGTTGAGACCGGCCTCCGCACTGAGTTGGGCCGGATCGCGGCCATGATTGAGAAGGCGGCTCAAGCGGAACGGGAGGAGACCCCGCTGCAACGTCGGCTGGAACAACTGGGGCATACCCTGCTCTGGCTTTCCCTGGGCATCGTCGCGCTCGTGTTCGCGCTCGGAGCGCTCCGCGGGGAACCGCTGGTGACGATGTTCCTGACGGCGGTCAGTCTCGCGGTGGCGGCGATTCCGGAAGGGCTCCCCGCGGTCGTGACGATTACCCTTGCCCTGGGGGTCACCAGGATGGTGAGGCGCCATGCCCTGATCCGGCGTCTGCCGGCCGTGGAGACCCTGGGCTCGACGACCGTGATCTGTTCCGACAAGACGGGGACGCTCACCAAGAACGAGATGACCGCGACGATCATCTACGTCGGCGGGCAGCTATTCGAGGTCACGGGAGGAGGCTATGTCCCCGTGGGCGAAATCCATTCGGAAGGCCGGCCCGTGAGCATGGAGAACGAGTCAGGGTTACGGCGATTGTTGCGCGCCATCGTGTTGTGCAATGGGGCGGAACTCCGGCAGGAGGATCAACAGTGGATCATCATCGGCGATCCCACCGAAGGGGCTCTCCTGGTAGTGGCTGCCAAAGTCGGTCTGTGGAAGCGCGAGCTTGAACAGGAAGCTCGGTTTCTGGGCGAGGTGCCGTTCGATCCGGAACGCAAGAAGATGACGATCGTCCGGCAGACGCCGTCCGGCTCGACGGCGTTCGTGAAGGGGGCACCGGATGTCCTGCTCCGCGATTGCTCCAACCGGGTCTCCCGCGATGGAAGCACGGCGGTGCTCACTGATCAAGAACGGAAGGAGATCTTGGCCGCCAACCAACATCTCGCCTCACAGGCCCTGCGGGTGCTGGGGGTGGCGATGCGACCTCTCGCCGGCCTGCCCGTGGCCTATGAAGCCGCGGCCCTCGAATGCGAGTTGACGTTCGTGGGATTGGTCGGGATGAAGGATCCGGTTCGGCCTGAAGCCAAGGTAGCCGTGGAAATCGGTCGGGCTGCAGGAATTCGGACGGTGATGATTACCGGCGACCATCAAGAGACGGCTGTGGCCATCGCCCGTGAGCTGGGCATCATGGAGCCGGGTATGCAGGCCATCTCCGGGACCGACCTCGACCGATTGGCCGATGACGAACTGGCCAAGCAGGTGGGTCGGTTCGCCGTCTATGCCCGCGTGTCGGCGGAGCACAAGCTCAAGGTCGTGCGTGCCTGGAAGCGACAGGGGGCGGTCGTGGCAATGACCGGCGATGGGGTCAATGATGCTCCGGCGGTCAAGGAAGCCGATATCGGGGTGGCGATGGGGATCACCGGGACTGCGGTGACGAAGGAAGCCTCGGATATGGTGGTGACGGACGATAACTTTGCCTCGATCGCGGCTGCGGTCGAGGAGGGTCGGGCGGTCTTCGACAACATTCGCAAAGCGGTCCACTATCTCCTGTCCTGCAATATCAGCGAAGTGCTGGTTATGCTTCTGGCCGCGCTCGTCGGGCTGCCGCTGCCGCTCCTGCCGGTCCAGATCCTTTGGATCAACCTGGTCACGGATGGGTTGCCGGCCCTGGCCTTGGCTGTGGATCCGGCGGCACCCGATCTCATGCGGCGGAGACCCCGCGACCCCCGCGGCCGGATTCTCGATCGTTCCAGAATCGCGGTGATGCTCGCTCAGGGCATCTTCATGGCCCTCCTGACGCTTGGGGTCTTCGCTTGTGCCCTGTATAGGATGGGGCACCGGCTCGAGACTGCCCGGACGCTCACCTTCACCGTCCTCGTGTTCGCCCAACTGGCCCATGCCTTCAATTGCCGGAGCGATCGGTACTCCCTGTTCAGGATCGGATGGGGAACGAATCCGAAACTCCTCTGGGCAGTCGGGGGATCGGCCCTGCTCCAGATCGTGATTACGCTGCACCCTCTGACCCGGGAGGTGTTCCGGGTGGGGGGGCTCACAGCGGCCGACTGGGGCCTCGCGCTCGGGCTGGGGCTGCTGCCGCTGCTTGCGATGGAGGGATGGAAACAACTGGCCAACAGAAAAACCAACCATTATCGCCAACATACTGCTTGACTCAGCCTAGGCATTTCGGCAAGCTGACGCCTCGCGGAGGGTCTCATCCCGATGCGCGACATCCTTGTTGCTCTATGCGGCCTGACCCCCCAAGTCGTGACCGAGACGATCTGGGCGCTGGGTCGGCGCGTCCCTCCGATCCATCCTGCTGAAATCTGGATACTCACCACAGACCGCGGCCGCCAAGTCTGCGAGAGCTTGCTCCTTGGACCAAACGGCGCCCTGGCAGCTTATGCCCGGGAGTATGGGCTTGGCCGTAGGCGGCCGCGGTGCGGGCAGGAGACGATTGTGGTGCTGCGCAGGGCGAGTGGGGCTCCTCTGGAGGATGTTCGCACCGAACAAGACAATCGGGCGATTGCCGACCATATGGCTGATCTGGTTCGCCGGCAGACCGAGCGTCCGGAAACCAGAGTCCATTGCTCGGTGGCCGGGGGCCGGAAGACCATGGGCATCCTCCTGGCGAACGCTCTGCAGCTCTACGGGAGACCCGACGATCGTCTCTACCATGTTCTCGTCTCCCCGGACTTCGAGGCCCATCAGGACTTTTTTTATCCATCCCTGCGCCCGCGAATCTTGAGGGTGGGCGATGGGCGACGTTTGGATGCCAGACATGCGGGAGTCGAGTTGGCCGAGGTGCCATATGTCCGCCTCCGCAATCTGCTTCCGCCGGATACCCTAACCGGACGATTCACGATGACGGATTTGGTCGCCCAGGCCGAGCGCGAGCTTCGTGCCCTGACCTCGCCCGATCCGGTCATCATGGAACCGACGCGTAATCGCCTTCGGATAGGCAGTGTGACCGTCGGGCTCCTTCCCAGTGCAATGCGTATGTACACTGGCTTGGCACGGATCAAGACCAAGCACTGTGTGGAACCCCGGCGTCCAGTCTGTGGGGAGTGTATGGCTTGTTATCAGCCCATCGCGAGCGACACCTGGGACGCTGCGAGAACCAGACTGGAGGCTCTTTTTCCTCGTGCGCAGCCGCTGCCGCCGACAGTGGAAGCCTTCCGTGCGCTGGTGAGCAAGATAAACCGGGCACTGGCGCGATCTTTAGGCTCGGTGCGGATGGGCCAGCGCTACGGTATCACTTCCACAGGCGTGCGCAATGCCATGGCCTACGGACTCGCCGTGGACAAGGGATTGATCCGGGAACAATGAGAGTACAGGGGAGAAACGTTGCCGCAACGTTTCTGGGGTGGACAGGCCAGGGCGTATTCAGTAAAGTCGCCACGTGTTCCATTACCGAGGAAGAGACATGCGCCGCCGGCCGAGTGACCCGATCTGTCACAGACGTGCCGTACGCTCAGCGACAATGAGGACGCCATGGCATACACCATACTGACCTATCGCACGACCTTCACCACCCCGGCCTTTCTCGGGAATGCCGAGCAGAGCGGCCCGTGGCGGGCGCAGCCGAAGGATGAGCGAGCAAACCTGAGGAGTAAGGTGAGATAGGCCATGCCGGTCTCAATCGCGCGTTGGTACAGGCGGGAACGATTGGACTTGACTGTGGAGTTCGTGACCCCGGCGTTTCTGGGGAACTGGGAGCAGAAGAGCGAGCTACGTGCCGCGCCGTTCAAGGCCTTGCTCCGCTACTGGTGGAGGGTTGCTGAGGGGCATCAGTATGACACCCCGGACGCCTTGTACAGAGCGGAGACTGTTCTGTTCGGTTCAGCAGGCGACGGTGGTCAAAGCCTGGCACACATCGTGGTGACTGGAAAACCTGCCTACACTACCGACCTTCCAAGAGTGAACGAGCTGGAAATTGCGAGGGGATCAGGCAAGAAGATGCCCGTTCATCCTTGGCTTTATCTCGGCTACGGAAAAGTTAAGCGACAAGACGGCGTGATCGTGATAAGGCCGGAGTTCGGTGCTGTAAAGGCGGGAGAGCGATTTCAGCTAACCATGATCGGCTCGTCCTCGGTGCTTGAGCGCCTCCGTCCCACTATCGGTGTGGTGTCACTGTTCGGCGCGGTCGGTGGGCGGAGTCGGAACGGATGGGGCGGGATCCACCTTTCGGAGCAGAATGGAGGCGCCTTCATCAGGAATCCTAGAGTGTCTTGGAGTCAGTGGCGCCAGCTATTGGCCCATGATTATCCTTGCGGAGTGGGGTGTGACGAGAAAGGGCCGCTGTACTGGAAACTGACCGGAGGGCCAAGCCCCTCGTGGGACGAGGCACTGGCATCACTGGCTGAGGTCTACGTGAGGATCAGGCTTTCGTTGCCGCTCAACCCGCCTCCAAACAAGAGGCACTTGCTCGGCTACCCGGTTAAAGACCACGACGTTCGAGAATGGGGGAATCAGCGGCACGCTAAAAGCCTGCGACTTCTGGTCCGCAAGGAGGATTCCCAATACCGAGGGTATGTTCTTCATGTTCCGCATAGGTTTGCGCTTTCCCATCCAGGGATTGCCGACGAAGCAGTTTGGTCCGCAGTTCACCATCAATTGGACCAACTCCTAGAACGTAGTTCTGTAGAGAACATCGAACATGCCTGACGCGCGCTACTGGGAAACGAAGATCCGCAACTACCTGCACGACCCGCCGTTCAAGGCCCTCTCCATCCAGCGTCATGAAGAGTTGGCAGGTCCGCTGCTGGAGGCCTTTCGGCTCGGCACCTCGCCGGATGAGAGTCACGTGGCCGACTGGTACGCCGCCAGCGCGGATCGAGCGGTCCTCCCCAACTTCCAGCAGGGCGGCGCCGTCAATGTGGTAGACGGAGGGATCACTCATCCCTTGGGGGGAGGCCGTCTCGAAGCCGGAAGTCTGGCTCACGTAGATGCCGAATCCTTGGCCGACCGGTTGGCCGACATCATTCGGCAGGACCTGGAGACGCTCCGGTCGGCGCAATCCGAGCCGGCGGAGGCCGCGCGGCGGAAGTTTCTGTACCTCCATCTCGTCCTACGGCAGCGATTGGCGAAGGAAGAAGCCTCTCTCGGGGGATGGTGGTATCGCCTGCCCGCCGACACCCGCATGCCGGACCATTCGATCTGGCAACATTGTGCGCTGACATCCGCTCTCGCGTCCTGCAAAGGACCCGGAGGCGGGATCGAGGGCTCGTTGCTGGTCTGGGGCATCGCTCCCGTGCAGGACTTTATCGAGAAAGCCCGAAAGGCGCGAGACCTCTGGACAGGTTCGGTCATCTTGTCCTACCTCGCGTTTGCCGGACTCAAGTGGGTCATGGACCATCTTGGGCCGGATCATGTGCTCTATCCGTCGTTGGTGGACCAACCGCTCGTCGCTGAGTATCTGAAACGGGCGAATAGTGTTCCCGCGGACTGGCTGGAGACCGGTTCGCTTCAGTGCCCCTCCTTCCCGAACAAGGCCGTCGTGCTGGTGCCGGCAGGGCAGGAGCAGACTAGTGCCGTGAAGATCGAAGAGGCCGTCAAGGAGTCATGGGCCGGCATCTGGCAGGCGGTGCATGAGAGGGTCATTCAGAAGGTTGTCATCCAGGATCAGGATAAATTGTGGGACCTATGGAGGCGCCAGTGCGAGTCCTACTGGCAGATCACCTGGGCTGGTTTTCCATTGATTGACGAGGAGCACGCAGAACAGGAAGCGCTGAGGGACTGGTTCCCGAACGACGAGATCACTCGCTACCACCAAATCATGGAGTCTTTTCGGCGCATCAACCGCGATCATGTGCATACGCCTGGGATGCTGTACGGTCTGGCCCATCAAGGAGCGCAGAGGGTCTACGCAGCCGCGAAGCTCATCCGCAACCCGGATGGCCGCCATGAGCCAGGCGAGAAGTGCATCCAATGCGCGGAGTTTCAACAACTGCACGATCCTGGCTTTGGAGATGGCCGGGAGGCGACGCGAGAGTTCTGGAGGAGGATTGCGGCAGACTGGCAGGACGACACGGGCCTGTTCAAGCGTGCTGAAAAAGAACGGCTCTGCGCCCTATGCCTTACGAAGCGCCTGGCGAGTCTGGTTTTTGAGAGGGAGCCTAACCATCTCTTGAGCACGGTGTTTCATCGAGCAACCAGTTTCAAGTCCACCACCGAACTGGCCGGGGGGTCGCGTGCAGAGGAAGACAACGACGCGTCAGTTGATGACGCGCAGGGCCGCTATTACGCCATCCTTCTCATGGACGGCGACGAGATGGGGAAAATCGTCGCGGGCGCACCACGAGGCTTCACATGGGAGGAGGTTCTGGCAGTGCCGTTGCTCAATAAGGTCAACGGAGTCAACGGGGCGACACTTCGGGATGCGAACGCCGCGGAAGTCTGGCGCTCGCTCTTGTCGCAAGAGCGGTTGCTGACCCCCGCCCGCCATGCGGCCATCAGCGAGGCCTTGGGATATTTTTCGACCGTTACGGTCCCGCAGGTGATCGAGGATCACGGAGGGGAATTGATCTATGCCGGCGGGGATGACGTGCTGGCGTTGCTGCCGACTCGGACGGTTCTGAAGGCGGCACAGACGCTGGCTCAGGCGTACCAACTGAGTTACGTCTGGTTAGCGCGAGCTCCGGAGCATCGCGAGCGCCTTAGAGCCGAACAGTTAGCCTATGTTCCCGATAAGCCTGGCCGCCTGGTTCTCCATATGGGGCCGAAGGCGACGATCTCCGCCGCCATCGCTATTGTGCACCACAAGGCGCCGTTCAAATGGGCGCTGAAGCAGGCGCATGACTTGTTGGATAGCACAGCAAAGAGAAAGTGCCACCGCGATGCCTTCGCCGTCGGCCTTTACAAGCGGAGCGGTGGGCCGGCTCTGTTCGCTGCGAAGTGGAGCAGCGGCCTGCTGGACTTCCTCGATGAGGTGGCCGGTGCCTTTGAGAAGGGTGGACAAGGACTTTCACGCGGCTTGGCCTATAACGTGGAAGCGCTTGGCGTTGGGTTGGAACCGTTGGCCGAACTGCAGGATCAATCTTTGGAGAAAATGCTGGAGAAGCTCCTGGACAAGTCCGGCCTGTCGGGCGAGAGAAGCCAGCAGGAAAGGGAGCGCTTGGCTGCGAACGTCGCACAATTACTCCGCCCGCGAGGAGATTCTCAACGCGGTGACCGATGGGCAGACCCCTTGCTGATCGCGCGGTTTTTGGGCGAGGTGCGGGCGGAGCAGAGGAAGGAACCGGGAGAGGCCCATGCGGTGGTTTGAGATTGATCCGCTCGACACCTTGTTCTTTCGTGGCGCCGAGCCCATGGAACCGGGGGAGACTCATGTGCAGTCATCGGAGTTTCCGCCTCTCCCGATTACGCTCATCGGCGCGGTGCGGACTGCTGCGTTGGTACGCGCAGGAGTCACGTTCATGCCGGGGTGGAACGACATGGTGGACGCAGGCGTGCGAACCAGCATCGGCGTGGATATCCAGCCACCGGCGACATTCCGCGTCATGGGGCCACTGTTCGCGTATCACGGCGAGCCGCTGTATCCGACTCCGGCCGATTGGCGACAGGGGGAGGATGGGCGCATGACTCGTCTCAATCCGACGAATGCGGGCATTGCCGGCCGGTGGGGAATTCGTCATTCGAGTGGAACGGTCAGCCTGCCCTGGTTTTTAGGTGAGCCGAGCAAGGAAGCAGCGTTCACGCGCTGGGTTACTGCTCAAAGCCTGGCTGCAGGGGATCGAGGCGACCGGGTGTCGCTCGTCGAGCAAGAGAAAGTGTTCGCTACCGAATCCCGCGTGGGACTTGCGCTGGAAGGCCGACGCGCCAAGGACGGGCACTTGTACAGCACAAGCCACATCCGGCTTCGTTCCGGCGTCACGATGTTGTTCGGTCTCGACGGTGTGCCGTCGTCGGTTTTTCCAGACACGGGCCTTCTGCAGTGGGGAGGTGAGCAGCGGTTGGTTCAGTACCGAGGATGCTCGGGTGTAACACTCCCGTGGTCGGACGGTGGCTCTCGCTGGCTGGCCTTGATTCCGGTCCAAGCCAACCGGCTCGACCCGGCGGTGCCGGCTTTGCACTTTGAGGGACAATCTGTGCCCCTCTCCACGTGGGTGTCCGGCAAGTTCAGAAAAATCGGTGGCTGGAATTTGGCGACGAGATCCCACAAGCCGTTGATTTCGTGGTTTCCGGCAGGTAGCGTGTTTTATCCTGCGCAAGCCCCCGATCGGGAGTGCCACGAAAGGGCCGGACATCTCGGGTTGGTGTGGATCTGAGAAGGGCGTCTAGTGCCGATCGCGCTGTATGCCGACGTGCACATCCCCCGCGCCATTATCGAGGGTCTTCGAATGCGCCACGTGGATGTGCGAACTGCGCAGGAAGACGGGGCAGCCGTACTTTCCGACGCGGCGTTGCTGGACCGCGCGACGGCGTTGGGCCGCGCTCTCGTCACCTTCGAAACCAGGTTGAATTTCTACCCTTGTGAGGTGAGGACGTCATGTTCACTCGAAATCATGCCAGATGGATTACGCTTTCTGCCCTGACTCCCTGCCACGCCGGGGCTGGATCAAGCACGGGGGCTATTGATCTGCCCATCCAACGAGAGAAGCACACCAACTGGCCGGTGATTCAATCGTCCGGCGTCAAAGGCGCCTTTCGGGTTTTGGCGGAGACCTTGTGGGGTGGCGAAACCCACGCCGATGTGCAGGCGCTGTTCGGCAAGGGGGGCAATGCAGCAGAGAGCGGCACCCAGCCCGGCGCGCTCAGCTTTACCGATGCGCGGCTTCTGGCGTTACCGGTTCGGAGCAGCGTGGCGCCCTTTGTGTGGGTTGGGTGTCCGGCCCTGGTGACGCGAGTTGCCAGGGATCTTGCTTTGATCGGGCGGAATGGGGTCTCGCCGTCTGTCGAGGTTCCGGGCGACAAAGCATTGGGTTTTGCGGTCACGGCCGACACGATCGTGCTTGAAGACCTCGCCCTCTCTTCAGGTTCCCTGAGCCAGGGCACGAACGTTGAAGAGATCATGGGGTATGCGACTGGCTCGCTCTGGAGCACGATCAAAGCCCGCTGGCTCCTCGTCTCGGATCAACATTTTCAGTTTCTGGCAGAGAATGCCACCGAGGTTCAGCCTCGCATCGCATTGGGGCCGAACAAGACAACGGACGACGGCGGGAATCTCTGGTATCAGGAAGTCCTGCCCCCGGAAACGCTCCTGTACGTGCTGACCTTTGCAACCGCTGAGCGAAAGGCTAATGGCATGGCTGTATCCGATGTCCTTCAGAAGCTGGACGAGCTCAAGAATCCCGGGTACATCCAGATGGGCGGCGACGAGACACTGGGCCGAGGCATCTTCGAGATGGCCTGGATAAACGGGACAAGATCGTGAGGTTGAGCATGCCGACAGAAGCGACGGTAAAGAGGATCAGTCAAAAACGGGCGGAGTTCGCCTTGGAACGGATTCAGCACCTTCAGCCGAACATGCGAAATGGCTTTCAGAAGAAGGTCAAAGGCGCTCCGGCCATGATTCTTCAGAACGGTCTTGGCGAGGCTCTCGCATTCATGTTGGGCAAGGATGATCACAAGGAAGTGGCGAAGGCAGTCATGGCATGGCTGACGAAAGAAGGCATTCTGCCCGCCTCGAACTCGAACCCGACTCCCGGAGACCTTATCCGCGGCATCAATGGGCTGAGCCTCCCCGACTACCTTCGCTCCCAGCGCGAAGCCTTGGAGGTGTTGGCCTGGCTCAAGCGCTACGCGGATGCCAAGTTATGGGAGTGAAAGCCATGCGCGCGTTGTGTGACACCATGAATCGCGCTGTGGATCGAGTCCTCCAGGACCCGGCCAATCCCTACAACTTCGGCCTCCGCTTCAACAAATGGGCGCCGTTCGCCCGGGACGGGGAGGGCGTCAAGCCAGAGGCGGTGCGGGCGTTCAATCAGTGGGCCGGCCGCCAGCGCGATCCTCTTATGCGTGCTCTCGAACGGCAAACTGCCTATGCCCGGTCGGCCGCCTCACGAAAGGAGTTGGCCATTCAGGTCGAGGCCTCGGTTGTGACGCCCCTGGTGCTGGGCATCGGCGGCGCACATCCTTCCGAGGTGGGTCTCACGCTTCATTGGACGCTGGGGGTGCCCTATCTCCCGGCTCCCTCGCTCAAGGGGCTATGCCGATTTGGATTTGAGGTCGAGGAGATCAATCAATTCCAGTCCGAGACAGAGCTTCGAGAGCAAGAGCGTTCCCTCATGTCGGTGTGGACCGGCAAGCCGATGCTCGATGATCGCAAGGAGCCTCGACAAGAACGGTTGGTCAGTGACAACCTGACCAATCCCGATTGGCCCCCGACGGTCGAGCATTTTGGCTCACAGGAGGCGATGGGGACCGTCCGATTTCTCGATGGCCTTCCACTGCCGGACGGGCTCGCCTTGCAACTCGATATCATGAATCCTCATTACCCCGAGTACTACCGAAACCACGGTGCGTCAGGGCCGACGGAGTGCCAAAACCCGACGCCCATCTTGTTCTGGACCGTCTCGCCGAGAAGCCGGTTTCGGCTGACGCTGCTGGTCCAGGAGCGACATCGTAGCCAACTCGAGCGCGCTGCGGCGTGCCTGAAGACCGGCCTGCAAAGCTACGGCATCGGCGCCAAGACGGCAGTGGGCTATGGCCGACTACAATGTGTCGAGGGCAGCGAGGCGAGATACGGCGATCCGTATGACCGCGACCGAGCGGAACGGGAACGGGTAGCCCAATTGGAAGCAGAACAGAAGGCCCGTGAGGCGCGTGCGCTAGGCCTTCAGCGAGAACTTGAGTCAGACACCAGCATTATCCAGAAATTCAAGGGTGCTCAGGATAAATCCACGCTCGAAGCAATCCTACAGAAGTATGAAGCAAGGGATCTCTCTCCTGCGGAGCGGCGGCAGGTGAGGGAAAAGTTGGAAAGCGCCCTTTCAAAAGACTTGCGCAAGGGCAAGTTGGGTGAGGTGCTCACGCGCTGGCAGGCATCTTCAGGTTGACACGGCAGGGCGAGGATGCTTGATCTGGCGCCTGAACACCTACAGCTTTTCCGGTGGATTCTGGCGGAGCGGCTGCCGGATCCGCTTCAAGCCGAGATCCGGGCGGATGCGGCTAATTCATTGCCGACCTTG